>Ga0308160_10000734_pt1 | contig 55511 bp, 49 predicted proteins | sample PhyFR1_FD_201036 | JGI IMG/M metagenome (GOLD analysis project Ga0308160, IMG submission 201036) | Phyllosphere microbial communities from UC Gill Tract Community Farm, Albany, California, United States - DLSLF.R1 | ecosystem: Host-associated > Plants > Phyllosphere > Unclassified | place: USA...
GAAAGTAGGCGTAGTGCGCGGGTCCGGCGCTACGACCTCAACCGTTCCAACCGCCCGGTGCGGACCCGCATGCCGGGTGGTGTGGGAGGGGACCCGTCAGTTAGACTGGCGGCCCCTATCCCGATTGGTGCGCCCGGCCTTGCGGGGCCAGGCCGGGATCAGCCTTCCAGCTGACCGCGCACGCGTGCGATGGCTTTGCGCACCTGGTTCGGCGCGGTGCCGCCCACGTGGTCGCGCGCGGCGACCGAACCTTCGAGCGTCAGCACCGCAAACACGTCCTGTTCGATCAGCGGCGAGAATGCCTGCAGGCGTTCTAGCGGCATCTCGGACAGGTCGCAGCCGGCCTCGTCGCAGGCACGCACCGCATGCGCCACGGCTTCGTGGGCATCGCGGAAGGGCAGGCCCTTCTTGACCAGGTAGTCGGCCAGGTCGGTCGCGGTCGCGTAACCCTGCAGGGCGGCGGCGCGCATGTTGTCGGCCTTGACGGTGATGCCGGCAGCCATGTCGGTGAAGATGCGCAGGGTGTCCAGCACCGTGTCGACGGTGTCGAACAGCGGTTCCTTGTCTTCCTGATTGTCCTTGTTGTAGGCCAGCGGCTGGCCTTTCATCAAGGTCAGCAGACCCATCAGGTGCCCATAGACGCGGCCGGTCTTGCCGCGCGCCAGCTCCGGCACGTCCGGGTTCTTCTTCTGCGGCATGATCGAGGAGCCGGTGCAGAAGCGGTCGGCGATGTCGATGAAGCCGATACGCGGGCTCATCCAGGTCACCAGCTCTTCCGACATGCGCGAGATGTGCATCATCAAGACCGATGCGGCTGCCGTGAACTCGATCGCGAAGTCGCGATCAGACACAGCATCGAGCGAGTTGTGGCTGACGTCGTCGAAGCCCAGGGTCTTGGCCACGCGCAGGCGGTCGATCGGGAAGGTGGTGCCCGCCAGGGCGGCGGCACCCAGCGGCAGGCGGTTCACGCGGCGGCGCGTGTCCTGCATGCGCTCGGCATCGCGGCCGAACATCTCGACATAGGCCAGCAGATGGTGGCCGAAGGTCACCGGCTGCGCCACCTGCAGGTGCGTAAAGCCCGGCATGATCGTGTCCGCGTGCTGCTCCGCCAGATCGGTCAGGGCGCCGCGCAGTCCTTTCAGCAGGGCCAGGATGTCGTCGATGGCCGCGCGCATGTACAGGCGGATGTCGGTTGCCACCTGGTCGTTGCGGGAGCGGCCGGTATGCAGGCGCTTGCCGGCGTCGCCGACCAGTTCGGTCAGGCGCTTCTCGATGTTGAGGTGCACGTCCTCCAGATCGAGCAGCCACTCGAACTGGCCGGCCTCGATCTCGCTGCGGATCTGGGCCATGCCGCGCTCGATCTCGGCGCGGTCTTCGGCACTGATGATGCCTTGCGCGGCCAGCATCTCGGCGTGGGCCAGCGAGCCCTGGATGTCGAACAGGGCGAGGCGCTTGTCGAAGAAGACGGAGGCGGTATAGCGCTTGACGAGGTCGGAGACGGGTTCGGAGAAGCGGGCCGACCAGGCCTCGGCTTTTTTGGCGAATTGTTCGGTCATGATGGAGGAGGGTGTGGGGAGTTCCTTGAATCCCTGATTATAAACTGTGCACCGCGCTGCCTCCCAAAGCTGGAGCGATGACTTCGGGAATGAAATGCGGGATGATGTGCCTGTACTCATAACAACAAGGAGACGGGCATGAAACGTTGGACACTTGCGGCGGTGGCAATCGCCATTGCTGTCGGCGGCATTTATAGCGCCAAGGCGCAGATGACGGCGGTCGTTCCGGCGGCATTGGCGACCGCGGCAGCGGCCGTGGCGGCACCGGCATCGAAGGACCAGGCGCGTGCCGCCGACGTCGAGAGCGTCGACGGCATCGTCGCCGCGCTGTACGACGTGATTTCCGGTGCTGCGGGGCAGCCGCGCGACTGGGACCGCATGCGCTCGCTGTTCGCGCCCGAAGGCCGGCTAATGGCAGTCGGTGCCCGTCCCGAGGGCAGCTACGTGCTGCGCGGCATGAGCGTCGAGGACTATATTTCGCGCAACAGCAAGGCTTTCGCCACCATGGGCTTTTTCGAGAGGGAAGAAGCACGCACCACCGAAACCTTTGGCCAGATCGTGCACGTGTTCAGCACCTATGCGTCGCGCCATGCGGCCGGCGATGCCAAGCCTTTCCAGCGCGGCATCAACAGCATCCAGCTCTACCATGACGGCAAACGCTGGTGGATCGTGAACGTGCTGTGGCGCGCGGAGGATGAGCATCTAACATTGCCCGAGCGCTACCTGCGCAGTCACTAAAGCGGAGGGCAGCGCACGATTGGATGAATCGACCCCGGCGTCGAGAACGGCGCTAGAATTGGTTTTTTTATCAGATTTGCCGATCCACGCTGCCCATGATGCACACTACCAACGACTCAAGTTTCCAGGTAAGTACCGATCGCACGCGCCTGGATGTGCCGCTGATTTATCGCTTCCTCAGCGAAAACTCGACCTGGGCCGTGGGCATCTCGCGCAGCGTGGTCGAGAGTTCGATCGAAAACTCGCTGTGCTTCGGCGGCTTCCTCGACGGCCGCCAGGTTGCCTTTGCCCGCGTGGTCACCGACTACGCCACCTTTGCCCACCTGTGCGACGTCTTCGTGATTCCCGAATACCGTGGGCGCGGTTATGCCAAGCAGCTGATCCGCGTCGTCATGGAGCACCCCAGCCTGCAGGGTCTGCGCCGCTTCACGCTCAACACGAACGATTCGCACAGCCTGTACGAGCGCTTCGGTTTCACGCCGCCGCAACGCCCCGACAGCGTGATGGAGCGCTTCTCCCCGAACATTTATCTGACCTGACTCGGCGCAACACGGCGCCGTGCCTCTGCAATCAGGCTTACGATTGTTCCATCGGTCAATATTGGGAAGGGAGCCCATGTTCCGGATTGCACGCCGTGTCATCCTTCAGTGGCTGACGCTGCTGGCCTTTGCCAGCGTTCAGTTTGCCGCATCCGCCGCGCCCAATGCGGCAGCCTCGGGCGCACCCTCGGCCAAGGGCTCGCTGGTCATCATCGGCGGCAATCTGCGGCCGGGCAATGCCCCGGTCTGGGAGCGGATCCTGCAACTGGCCGGCGGCAAGGATGCGCGCATCGCCGTGTTCGCTTCCGCTGCCGGCTATCCCGAAAAATCCGGCAAGTTCCTGGTCGACCGCCTCAACAGCTATGGCGCCAAGGCCTTCTTCGTGCCGGTGGCCGTCAAGCTGGCCGGCAGCGATTATCACGCCGCGGCCGACGACCCGAAACTGGCCGAGCTGGTGCGTTCCGCCAACGGCGCCTTCTTCGCCGGCGGCGACCAGAGCCGCATCACCAGCGCCCTGCGCCACGAGGACGGCAGCAATACCCGCGTGCTCGATGCCCTGTGGGACATGTACCGCCGCGGCGGCGTGATCGCCGGCACCAGCGCCGGTGCCGCGATCATGAGCAGCACCATGTTCGGCCGTCCGCGCACGGTGCTGGCCACGCTCAAGCTGGGCGTCGAGGACGGCAAGGAAATCACGGATGGGCTCGGCTTCATCGGCGACGACGTTTTCGTCGACCAGCACCTGCTGGTGCGCGGCCGCTTCGCGCGCATGCTGCCGGCCATGCTGGCCAAGGGCTACAAGCTGGGCCTGGGCATCGACGAAGACACCGCCATGGTGGTGCTGCCCAACCGCGACGTCGAAGTGATCGGCTACAAGGGTGCGCTGGTACTCGACCTGGCCAACGCCAGCGCGCGCGAAGGCGCCTTCAACGTCAGCAATGTGCGCGTCAGCTACCTCGACAATGGCGACCGCTTCAACATCCTGACCCACGAATTCACGCCCTCCGAAGACAAGGCCGACGGCAAGCTCGATCCGTCGCGGCCCTACTACCGCGAGCCCCTGTTCAGCGCCGACATCCTCGGCAACAGCACGGTGGTCGACCTGATGAGCAAGCTGATCGACAGCGACCAGCCGGAAGCCATCGGCATCACCCTCGGCAGCCCGAACGGCGTCCAGCCCGACCTCGGTTTCGAATTCCGCTTTACCCGCGCGGCCGACAGCGTCGGCTATTCGTCGGCCGCGACCGACGCCTATTCGATCTACAACCTGCGGCTCGACATCCGGCCGATCCTGATCCGGCGCCCGCTGTACCAGTACAAGCAGCCTTAAACAATTGCATAAAAGAAAAGCCTGAGATAGATTAGTGTTCATTATCTATTCCGGGTTGCCTTGCCATGCATTTCGAAGTCCCCAAAGCCAAGACCTTCAAAGAATTCGGCGGTGAGTACCTGATGATCGTCATCAGTATCCTGACCGCGCTGGCGCTCGAGCAGGGCTTCGAAGCTTTGCACCATCGGCACCTGGCGCACGAAGCTGCGCAAAAGATGAATGCCGAGCTGCGCAGCACTGTCGCGGAAGTGGACAAGGCGCTGGAGAACAACGAGAAAAAGCGCCAGCAACTGCATCAGGTACGTGATCAATTGGGGGCCGGCTTGCGCGCGAAGACCAGCGATGCCGAGCTGATGAAGCGCTACGGGCAGGAATGGGCGGAAATGATGCGACTCGACCTGGACACGCCGACCCTGCACCGGGAAGCCTGGGAAGCGGCTGTCGCCAACCAATCCGTTACTTGGCTACCGCGCGAAAAGCTGGAAAATTATGCCGGCGCCTACGGTGCAATCCGTGACACCAGCAACTTTGCCTACAACGGCGCGCTGATAGTGCTCGATATGCCGCGTCTGATGGATACTTTCAGCAACGCGCAGATGGGCACCGCGAATCCACAGGATATTTATCGACTGGTATCGCGGATGGCGGCTGCCTACGACAACCTCGACGACAACCTGAAATCGCTGAACAAGGTGCTGAAAAAGGTCATCGACGAAAACGACGATGCGCACGTCGCCAAATCGGGCAGCTGACGCTCAGCGGCAGTCGCCGATCTTCTTCAACAGCCGGTACTGCGCCTCGACCATCGGCGGATTCGGATCGTGCCCGGTGCGCGGCACCAGCACGAATTCCTTGTGCGGCGCCTGGATGAAGTCGAAGTAGCGTTTGCTCGGTGCCGGCATGGTCAGCAAGTCCTCTTCTCCCTGCACCATGTAGACCGGCAGGTCGAACTTCGGTCCCAGCTTGTACAGATCGATTTTCGAGGCGATGCCGTCGCCTTTCAGGCCGACGAACTGCAGCCACGAATAATCCTCGCCGGCCGTGTAGTCGGCCTCGTATTTTGCCGTGGCATACTCGGGCGAGAACACCCACCAGGCTTTCGGCGCCGGCTCGGTGCGCAGGGTCTCGTACTTGCGCATCACGCGGCGGATGATGCCGGGGTTGCGCGGATCGGTCCAGGGTGGCGGGCCGATGCCCTCCAGCTTGGCGATCGAATCGGCGTCCGCGGCAGCGCGCGCCAGCGCCAGCGTGGCCTCGTAGCTGCCGCGCTGGGAGAGCACTTCGTTCACCGCTTGCGAGCTGGAGACGAGGCCGCAGAACATCGCCGGGTTGGCTTTCGCCATGTGCACGCCCAGCACCGAGGACCACGAGCCGCCCATCAGGATCACCTTGCGCTTGCCGAAGCGCTTCGCCGCATAGCGCGCCACCTCGACGCCATCGTCGCGCAGTTGCTCGAGCACCAGCGGCGTGTCTTCGGCGGGCGGATTGCGCGCATAGGTCATGCCGGCGCCGCGCTGGTCCCACTGGACGATGGTGAAATCCTTTTCCCAAGCCTTGTAGACATTGTCGGCCCAGGGCGTGGTCGGATTGCCCGGCCCGCCGTGGACGAGCACCAGCACGGGGTTGGCGCAGCTGCTGCCCTTGATGCGCACCCATTGCTCGATGCCGCCGATGCGCACGTAGCCTTTTTCGTCGACGGCCTGGTTGGCGCTGGTACAGGTCTTGTCGGGCAACAGGCCGAAGACCGGTTCCTGCGCGTGCAGCGGCACGTGAGTGGACAGAACGAGGAGGGCTGCAAGGGGCAGGCGTGGCATCGTGGGCTCCGGTAGCAATGGCAACCATTTTTGCCTGAAATCCATTCCGGGTCATCCTGCGCTAAATGACAGGATGCGGGGTGCCAGGATTACAATGCAATGATTCTCAACCGCAAGGAAGAACATGTCTCCCGCTTCGAAACGCCTGCTTTCCGCACTGTTCACCATCGCCTGCAGCGCGGCAGGCGCCGCCGATCTCCAGCAACCCGCCACCGTCCGCCTCGACTACACCCACAGCGGTAATGCCCTGTCCGAACAGTACGCGATCGAACGCGTGCTGATCGAGCCGCTGCCCTGGCCGGGCGATTTGTCCCAGCCTTTCGACAACACGAACCGCGGCAATAACCGCCTGGAAGTGGCGGATGCGAAGACCGGCGACCTGCTGTACTCGCGCGACTTCTCGACCGTGTTCGGCGAATGGAAGACGACCGAGGAAGCGAACAAGCTCAGCCGCGGCTTTCACGAATCCGTGCGTTTTCCGAAGCCGGACCGTCCGGTACGCGTGCGCATCCTCAAGCGCGACGAGCGCAATGCCTTCTCGGTGGCCTGGAGCGTCGAGGTCGATACGAATGCGCAGGAAGTCGTGCGCAGCCTGCCGCCGGCGCCCGCGCAGCCGATCGCCATCAAGGTGAGCGGACCCTCGCCGCAGAAGGTCGACCTGCTGATCCTCGGCGACGGCTATACCCGGAAGGACATGCCGAAGTTCGAGGCCGATGCGCGCCGCCTGACGAAGCACCTGTTCGAGGTGTCGCCGTTCAAGGAGCGGGCGAACGATTTCAACGTCTGGGCGATGGCGGTGCCGACCCAGGAATCGGGCATCACGCGGCCCTCGACCCGCGTGCACCATGCCTCGGCGCTGGGCACGCGCTACGACATCTTCGGCAGCGAGCGCTATGTGCTGACCCTCGACAACCGTGCGCTGCGCGACATCGCCCAGTACGCGCCCTACGAATTCATCGAGATCCTGGTCAACAACGACACCTATGGCGGCGGCGGCATCTTCGGCCAGTTCAGCACGGCGGCAGCGTCCAACGATTGGGCCAACTACTTGTTCGTGCACGAGTTCGGCCACCACTTTGCCGGCCTGGCCGACGAGTACTACACCTCGCCGGTGGCCTACCAGTCCAGTGCTGCGCGCATGGAGCCGTGGGAGCCGAACGTGACCGCGCTGCGCGACCCCGCCAGGCTGAAATGGAAGCAGCACGTGCATGCCGGCACGCCGCTGCCGACGCCCTGGCCGAAGGCCGAGTACGAAGCGTATTCGCGCGATTACCAGAAGCGGCGCGCGGCGCTGCGAGCGGCGAACCGCCCGGAATCGGAGATGAGCGCGCTGTTCAGGGAGGATCTGGCGCAATCGAACGCGTTGTTCGCGAAGGCCGCTTACCGCACGGCGATCGGCGCTTTCGAGGGCGCGAACTACGAAGCCAGCGGCTATTACCGCCCGGCCATGCAATGCATCATGTTCGACCGCAGCGAGCAATTCTGCCCGGTGTGCCAGGACGGCATCGGCGAGATCATCGATTTGTACGCGCGTCCAGCCAGGTAGTGTGCGTAGGCGAACAGATGGCGGGAACGCTGGCTCCTATGCTCCTTGCTTAACCAAAGCAATAGGAACCATCATGAACAAGATCCTCGCCACCCTCATCGGCGGCCTTTTGGCGGTCTCCGCCCAGGCCCAGACCCAGCAGCACACCACCCAGGCCAAGCCCCAGCCGCGCGAACAGGCCGGCAGCAGCGCCAATTCGGCGCCGATCGGCCAGGCGGTGTCGGGTCATAACTCGACCGCGGCCGGCGTCTCCGGCACCGGTCTGCACACCGACGGCAGCGCCACCACCGGCACCGCGCACAGTGCCACCGGCCAGCAGGCCGCCGGCGTGAACAGCGCCGGCCAGGTGACCGGCAAGAGCACCGCCGTGGTCGGCGTCGATCCGCAGAAGGCGGACAACGTCAACGCCCAGGCAACCAACACGACGGCGCCGAACAACACCGCGGCAGATGCGAAGGCCACCGGCGGTCGCGGCAAGGCCGGCACCAAGGCCGAGCGGGAAGTCCGCAAGTCGAACACGACCAAGGTCAAGGAGCCGGTCGGTGCCCGCCTGAAGACCGAGAGCTCGGTCGAGGCCGGCATTGAGCAGCGCGCCAAAGCCAAGGAAAAATCGGATCGCAAGGCGGCCAACCGTGCCGCCGGCGGCGACACCGAAAACCGCTGAAAACATTTGTCACAACTTTAACAAGTCATCCTCAGGCTAAGTGCGCTGGCGTACAGAGTCAATACAGCCTGAGGGCCTATTCTGGTCACTCGAAATTAATAAAAAGTTATGGCGCAACAGCGTCGTCTCACCATATACGGAATAGGAGAACTACCATGAACAAACTGCTCGCCACCCTGATCGCCGGCCTGTTCGCCACCTCGGTGTACGCCCAGACCCAAGCCCAGAGCACCACCTCGACCGGTGCCCCGACCACCAGCACCGCCACCGGCATGACCCCGGCAGCAGGCAGCCAGACCGGCGTGACCCCGGCCGCCGGCACCACCGTGGTCGGCACCACCTCGTCGGCCCAGGGCACCAGCACCGGTACGTCGGGAATGAGTGGCACCACCGCCGCATCGACCGGCAACGCCGATGCCGACAAGGACATCGCCAAGGCCAACCAGAAGGAAGCCAAGGAAATCGCCAAGCAGGACGAGAAGATCTCGAAGGCTACGCAGCAGGCCAACGAGAAAAAGGCCAAGGCCCAGCAAAAGGCCGACAAGAAGATCGCCGACGCCAATGAGAAGGTGATGAAGGCCGATCCGGAAGACAAGGCCAAGGCATCGGCCAAGGCCGAGAAGAAAATCGCCGAAGCCCATGCCGATGCGCACGAGACCATGATCAAGGCCGATGAGAAGGCCCAGAAGAAGATCGTGGACGCCAACGCCGATAAAGCCAAGGCACAGAACAAGGCTGCCGAGAAGACCGGCAAGGCTGTGGCTGAGGCGCACAAGGACGCTGCCAAGTAATCCGAGGGAGCGTGGGCACGGGGTGCCCACCCTACGAAAACGGACCCTTTTGGGTCCGTTTTCGTATTGTTAGCCTAAAAACCGTCATCCCCGCGCAGGCGGGGATCCATACTGAGTGCCCGAAGTCTTCAATGTAGCGAATCCTGCAGCTCAGCATGGGTCCCCGCCTTCGCGGGGACGACGCCTCAGGTGGCGTCGCGCATCGCCAGATCCTTCGCCTTCAGCTTGGCCGACAGCGGCTTGCCCTTGCGCGCCCGCTTGCCGTAGTGCGGTTCCAGGCCGACGCCGAACAGCTCCACGGTGCGCGGCTTGTCGCCGGCCCAGGTGCCGCTGACGTTCACGCCCTTCGGGCTGATCGGCTGGGCAGCCAGCAGGGTTTCCTTCGGCTCCAGCTCCATCAGCGTCACGCCGCGGCCGCCGTTGGTCAGCGTCTTCATCTCGTCGATGCCGAACACCAGCACGCGGCCCTTCTCCGACAGGCAGGCCACGGCGCCGGCATTGTCCGCTACCACGCGCGGGGCCAGCGGCACGGCGCCTTCGTCGAGCGTGATGAAGGACTTGCCGCCCTTCAGGCGGGTCGCCATGTCGCCGGCCTTGGCGATGAAGCCGAAGCCGGTCGAGGTCGACAGCAGCAGGCGCGTCTCGGCATTGCCCGCGAAGTAGTAGAGAATGCGGCCGCCGCCCGACAGGTCGACCAGGGTCGAGATCGGCACGCCATCGCCGCGCGAACCCGGCAGCGCGGCCACCGGCACGGAGTAGGCCTTGCCGTTGTCGCCGATGCACAGCAGGTTGTCGACGGTGCGGCATTCGAAGGCGTAGCCGAGCGAATCGCCGGCCTTGAAGGTGAATTGCGCCTTGTCGTGGCCGATGCCGGTACGCGCACGCACCCAGCCCTTTTCGGAGACGATCACGGTGACCGGCTCGTCGACGATCTTCTGCTCCAGCACGGCCTTCTGCGCCTCTTCGATCAGGGTGCGGCGGTCGTCGCCGTACTGCTTCGCATCCGCTTCGATCTCGCGGATGATCAGGCGCTTCATGCTCGACGGATTCTCGAGGATGTCTTCCAGCTTTTCCTTCTCGCTGCGCAGCTCGGCCAGCTCCTGCTGGATCTTGATCGCTTCCAGGCGCGCCAGCTGGCGCAGGCGGATCTCGAGGATGTCTTCGGCCTGGCGGTCCGACAGGCGGAAACGCTCGATCAGCGCGGCCTTCGGCTCGTCCGAATTACGGATGATGGCGATGACTTCGTCGATGTTCAGCAGGACGGTCTCGCGGCCTTCCAGGATGTGGATGCGGTCGTTGACCTTGCCCAGCCTGAACTCGGTACGGCGGCGCACGGTCACGAAGCGGTAGTCGATCCACTCCTGCAGGATCTCGGTCAGGCCCTTCTGGCGCGGACGGCCATCGCCGCCGATCATCACCAGGTTGATCGGGGCCGAGGTCTCGAGCGAGGTATGGGCGAGCAGCATCAGCATGAACTCGGCCTGGTCCTGGTTCTTCGACTTCGGCTCGAACACCAGGCGCACCGGGGCGTCGCGGCCGGATTCGTCGCGCACCGCGTCGAGCGCGCCGAGGATGGTCTGCTTCAGCGCCAGCTGCTCGGGCAGCAGGGTCTTCTTGCCGGCCTTGACCTTCGGGTTGGTCAGTTCTTCGATCTCTTCCAGCACGCGCTGCGAGGAGCAGCCCGGCGGCAGTTCGGTGACCACCGCCTGCCACTGGCCGCGCGCCAGTTCTTCGATCTTCCAGCGCGCGCGCACCTTCATCGAGCCGCGGCCGGTGGCGTACATGTCGGCGATGTTCGAAGCCGGGGTGATGATCTGGCCGCCGCCCGGGTAGTCCGGACCCGGCATCAGGGTCATCAGCTCGGCATGGGTGATCTTCGGATTGCGGATCATCGCCACCGCCGCCTGCGCCACTTCACGCAGGTTGTGCGAGGGGATCTCGGTGGCCAGGCCGACCGCGATGCCGGAGGCGCCGTTCAGCAGCACCATCGGCAGGCGCGCCGGCAGGGTGCGCGGTTCCTCGACCGAGCCGTCGTAGTTCGGCTGGAAGTCGACCGTGCCCATGTCGATTTCGTCCATCAGCACGCGCGCCATCGGCGTCAGGCGGGCTTCGGTATAACGCATCGCCGCGGCGCCGTCGCCGTCGCGCGAGCCGAAGTTGCCCTGGCCGTCGATCAGCGGGTAGCGCAGCGAGAAGTCCTGGGCCATGCGCACCAGGGCGTCGTACACGGACTGGTCGCCGTGCGGGTGGAGTTTACCGAGCACGTCGCCGACCACGGCCGCGGATTTGCGCGGCTTGGCGGTCGGGCCCAGGCCCAGTTCGTGCATCGCGTACAGGATGCGGCGCTGCACCGGCTTCTGGCCGTCGGACACGTCCGGCAGCGCGCGGCCTTTCACGACCGAGACCGCGTAGTCCAGGTAGGCGCGCTCGGCGAAGGTGGAGAGGGTGAGGGTTTCGGCGTCGTCACCGGTGCCGCCGTTGTCGCCGCCACCGGGCGGGTTCATTTGTTCGAAGAGGCTTGCTTGGCTCATGTTCTATCTATTCGTATTCGGTTCGTGGGCTCGGGGAGCCCACCCTACATGCGCATCAAATATCCGCTTCCGTCTCGTTGCCGTGCTCTTCCAGCCATGCGCGGCGGGCGGCGGCTTCGCCTTTACCCATCAGCATGTTGAAGCGCGCCGACGATTCGGCCAGGTTGTAGTCGCCGAAGGACACCGGCAGCAGGCGGCGGGTGTCCGGGTTCATCGTGGTTTCCCACAGCTGTTCGGCGTTCATCTCGCCCAGGCCCTTGAAGCGGGAGATGCTCCACACGCCTTCCTTCAGGCCTTCCTTTTTCAGCTTGTCCTCGATCGCCAGCAGTTCGCCGTCGTCCAGCGCGTACAGCTTCTGGATCGGCTTCTTGCCGCGCGCCGGCACGTCGACGCGATACAGCGGCGGACGCGCGATGCACACGTGGCCATTGCGGAACAGGGCAGGGAAGTGCTTGAAGAACAGGGTCAGCAGCAGGACCTGGATGTGCGAGCCGTCGACGTCCGCATCGGACAGGATGCAGATCTTGCCGTAGCGCAGGCCGGACAGGTCAGGGTTGTCGTCCGCGCTGTGCGGATCGACGCCGATCGCCACCGCGATGTCGTGGATCTCGTTGTTGGCGAACAGGCGGTCGCGGTCGGTTTCCCAGGTGTTCAGCACCTTGCCGCGCAGCGGCAGGATGGCCTGGAATTCCTTGTCGCGGCCCATCTTTGCCGAACCGCCGGCCGAGTCGCCCTCGACCAGGAACAGTTCGTTGCGGGTGATGTCGGTCGATTCGCAATCGGTGAGCTTACCCGGCAGGACGGCCACGCCCGAGGATTTCTTCTTCTCGACCTTCTGCAGCGAACGCAGACGGGATTGCGCCTGCTTGATGACCAGTTCGGCCAGCTTCTTGCCGTAGTCGACGTGCTGGTTCAGCCACAGTTCGAGCGGCGGCTTGGTGAAGGTCGAGACCAGTTTGACGGCGTCGCGCGAGTTCAGGCGCTCCTTGGTCTGGCCCTGGAATTGCGGGTCCAGCACCTTGGCCGACAGCACGAACGAGACGCGCGCGAACACGTCTTCCGGCAGCAGCTTGACGCCCTTCGGCAGCAGCGAGTGCATCTCGACGAAGTTCTTCACCGCGCCGAACAGACCGTCGCGCAGGCCGGATTCGTGGGTACCGCCGCTCGGGGTCGGGATCAGGTTGACGTAGGATTCGCGCACCACGGCGCCTTCCTCGGTCCAGGCCACGACCCAGGCCGCGCCTTCGCCTTCCGCGAAGCCCTCGTCGCCGGCGGCCGCGTATTGCGCGCCTTCGAACAGCGGGATCACGGTCTGGCCCTGGCCCACGGTGTTGGCCAGCGCTTCGGTCAGGTAGCCGCGCAGGCCTTCGTCGTAGCGCCAGGTCTGCACATCGCCGGTCTTGGCGTTGGTGAGCGTGACGGTCACGCCCGGCAGCAGCACGGCCTTCGAGCGCAGCAGGCGCTGCAGCTCGGCCATCGGGATGTTCGGGGAGTCGAAGTACTTGCCGTCCGGCCAGGCGGTGACGCGGGTGCCGTTCTTCTTGCCGCCGCGCTCAGGCGGGGCGGAGGTCAGGGGCTCGACCACGTCGCCGGCTTCGAAAGCCAGGTTGTGCACGCCGTTGCCTTGCTCGTCCTTGCGCCAGACGGTGATTTCGAGGCGCTTCGACAGCGCATTGGTGACGGACACGCCGACGCCGTGCAGGCCGCCCGAGAACGCGTAGGCGCCGCCCGAGCCCTTGTCGAACTTGCCGCCCGCGTGCAGGCGGGTGAAGACGATCTCGACGGTCGAGACGCCTTCCTCGGGGTGGATGCCGACCGGGATGCCGCGGCCGTCGTCTTCGACCGTGATCGAGCCGTCGCCGTTCATCGTCACGGCGATGTTCTTGCAGTGACCACCCAGCGCCTCGTCCGAGGCGTTGTCGATCACTTCCTGGATGATGTGCAGCGGGTTCTCGGTGCGGGTATACATGCCCGGACGCTGCTTGACGGGCTCCAGTCCCTTCAGGACCCGGATGGATGATTCGCTGTAGTCGGTTGCAGTTTTCTTGGTGGCCATGCTGAATTATGTGTGTCGAATGCCTGCGCATTCTATCTTGTCGCGCAGCAATAGGGACGCCGAACGCGGCGTCAAAAGGCGCCAGTGTCCGTGCTTACGCGGTTTTTGGGAAGAGGAACCGGTACGACACTGTATGGAAATACAGTATTTTTGCCTGTAAAGCCCGAGTTGGCAAGTCCTGAATCGCGAGAATCTGTAACCGCGAATCGTGCGCGGCTATGGCAGGGCTATAGTTATTTCATGGCAGAGGACAATGATAATCGTGAAACCGGCGGGCCGCCGCGTGTGCCGGACCGGCGCGCCACCGGAGGATCGTCGCAGTATCTCCGGCATGGCGACACGCCGCTGGCACTGGCCGGGCGCGTGCTGCGTTCGCGCTGGCGCGCCCTGAGCGACCGCCTGGGCCGCGACTTCATGCGGCGCACGCTGCGCATCGGCGTATCGGCCCGCATCTACCACCCCGAACCGGGCGCGTCCGGCCTGTTCAGCAAGAACCTGCAATACCTCGAAGAGTCGATTGCCCAGTGGGTGATGTCGCGCGACGTACTGGTCTTCATGGTGCCGACCGTGAATACGAGCGGGCATTTCCATCCTAGCAATATCACCCTGCGCCATTACGCGCGCCACCTGGACGGCCTGGTGCTGCAGGGCGGCGCCGACGTCTCGCCGATGACGTATTCCGAAACCCCGGCGCGGCCGGAGTGGGGCGGCGACCGCGCGCGCGACGTCTACGAACTGGAACTGCTGCACGAGTTCATCGACGCCGGCAAGCCGGTGCTGGGCATCTGCCGCGGCTGCCAACTGCTGAACGTGGCTTTCGGCGGCACCCTGTACCAGGACGTGGCCACCAACCTGCCGGGCTCCCAGCCGCACGTGCACGAGGATTACGACGCGCACCGTCATGCCATCGTCTTCCCGCAGGGTTCCTCGCTGGGCAAGATGTTCCCCGACCAGAAGCGGCCGATCGTGAATTCCATCCACCACCAGGCCGTCAAGGACCTGGGCCGCGACATCCACGTCGAGGCGATGTCGGACCCGGACGGCATCGTCGAAGCGATCCGCTACCAGCGCGCGCCCTTCGTGATGGGGCTGCAATGGCATCCGGAGTTCCACCGGGCCAAGGGCACCGAGCTGCTGGACTGCACGCCGGTGCTGGATGAGTTCTTGCGGGCGGCGCGCGAAACACGTCTGTAGTCTCCCGGCTTTAACTGACAGTCATGTAAATATATAACCCAAGGGTATTGCACCTAGGTATTAATTCATCCTTCCCGTATCGTTTTGGTAAAAAACTGGTATTTGAACAGTCATACCCGTTCACTACCAGTTGCATTGTCAGCCACAGATACGAGGATAGAGATGATTCAAGTAAATAAAAAACCGATGGCGCTTGCCATCTCGGCGGTAATCTGGTCCCTGGGTTCGGGGATGACTGGCAATGCAATAGCCCAGGAAGGGTCCACGACCGGCGCCGAAGCAGGGCAGCCGGAGATGCAGGTGGTGGCCGTGACCGGCATCCGCGCCTCCATGCAGAAGTCGCTGGACACGCGGAAGAATGCCGGCGCCAGCATCGAGGTCGTCTCGGCCGAGGACATCGGCAAGATGCCGGACAAGAACATCGCCGATGCCGTGCAGCGCCTGCCCGGCATCAACATCGGCGCCACCTCGGCCGGCCAGTTCGACGAAGCCGAGCGCGTCTCCCTGCGCGGCACGGGGCCGAGCCAGACCCTGACCACGCTCAACGGCCATGCCGTGAGCAGCGGCGACTGGCACGTGGCCGACCAGACCGGCAGCGGCCGCAGCGTCGGCTTCGCCCTGCTGCCCTCGGAACTGGTCAGCCAGGTCATCGTTTATAAATCCTCCCAGGCCGACATCGTCGAAGGCGGCCTGATCGGCACCGTGGACATCATTTCGCGCCGTCCGCTCGATTTCAAGAAGCCCTTGACGATCGAGGCGGCGCTGGGCGCCGTGTACGCCGACCTGCCGGGCAAGACCAAGCCGCAGTTCAGCGCCCTGGTCAACTGGAAGAACGAGGCCGGCACGCTGGGTGTGATGGCCCAGGGCTTCATGGAAAAACGCGCGATCCGCCGCGATTCCCAGGAACACCTCGACTGGCGCACGATCTCGCCGACCAGCACGCTGGCAAAGAACCATCCGGACCTGGCCAACGTCGCCTACAGCGGCCTGATCGGCTCGTCCCTGTTCGACGGCGTGCGCGAGCGCAAGGGCGGCATGCTGGCGCTGGAAGCCAAGCCGAACCGCGATTTGACCCTCGCGTGACCGGCATGGTTGCGGAGCTCAATGCGACCAACTACAACCGCAACCACATGGCCGACTTCTCGGATGCGATCGGCAATGGCAACGGGGTGCAGGATTTCCAGTACAGCCTGTCGCCGAGCGGCCGCACCATCACCCACCTGGTGCTGCCGAGCCAGGGCCCGCGCGTCGACGGCTCGACCCCGCCCTCGGAGGCGGTGGAAAGCTATGTGCGCGACGGCGCCCGCTCGACCAGCGCCTTCCTCGACCTGAATGCCAAGTACCGCGTGACGGACGACCTCGACATGAAGGCCCAGTTCGGCTACACGAAAGGCGAGGGCAAGACGCCGAAGCAGAATTCGCTGGAAGTGAACGTCTACAACAGCTCGGTGGCCTATAACCTGTACGGCATGGGCCACGCCGCCGACGTCTCCTACGGTTCGCTCGACACGTCCGACTACAACAACCCGAACCTGTTCCTGAACGGCGCCGGCGGCAGCAGCATCAACACCCTCGACAAGGAAGCCAACGGCCAGCTGGACTTCACCTGGCGCATCGCGGCCGGCCCATTCAACCGCGTCAAGTTCGGCGCCCGCTATTCGAGCCACACGCGCGAACTGAAGCAGATCGCCCCTTCGCTGCTGACCGACACCCTGCCGGCCTGGGACGGCTCGATCTACCCGTCCGACTTCGCCAGCAATCTCGGCGGCGACTTCCCGCGCAATGGCTGGTTCATCGATCCGGCCACCCTGCAGCAATGGAAAGACGCCAACGTCGACGCCGACCCGCTGCGCCGCGAACTGCTGCGCTCGGAGTTCAAGCTGACCGAGAAGAACGCCGCCGCCTACGTCATGACCGAGTTCGAACAGGACCGGCTGTCGGGTAACGTCGGCCTGCGCGCGGTCAGGACCAAGGAAGAGCCGCGCGTCAACGTGCCGGTCGGCAGCACAGTCTGCCCGGCGCTGCAAGCCTGCCCATCGGTGCCGGGCGCGATCACCACCTCGGCCTATGGCACCTACTACCAGTCGACGATCGAGCACAGCTACACCAACGTGCTGCCGAGCCTGAACCTGCGCTACGAATTCGAGCGCGGCATGCTGGGCCGCCTGGCGCTCAACCGCACCATGGCGCGCCCGGACTACGGCGACCTGGCCGGCGCGATCAGCAACGTCGACAACCTGACCCACCGCGCCACCGGCGGCAATCCGAACCTGAAGCCGACCACCTCGGACAACATCGACCTGTCGCTGTCCTGGTACTTTGCGCCGCGTGCGCTGCTGTCGGCCGGCGTGTTCTATTCGAAGCTGCACGATTACGTGACCTTCGGCGAGACCCAGGTATCGCTGTTCAACACCACCACCGGCAAGGACGGCATCTACACCGTGACCTCGCCGGCCGCCACCTCGGCGCGCGTGAAGGGTCTGGAACTGGCCTACGAACAGCCGATCGGCGCCGGCTTCGGCTTCAACGCCAACTACACCTACGCCGACTCGAAGGATGCCTCGGGCGCACGCATGCGCGGCCAGTCCAAGCACACCTACAACATGGGCGCGTACTACGAGAACGACAGGTTCAGCGCCAGGATCGCCTACAACGGCCGCTCGGACTACATCATCGGCATGAACCAGGCCGGCCCGACCCTGCAGAACGCGCCGTTCAAGACCCTGTCGGCTTCGCTCCAGTACAAGCTGACCGAGAACCTGTCGGTGTCGCTCGACGGCCTGAACCTGAACAACCCGATCAGCAAGGCCTACGCCTTCAACGAAGAGCAGCCGAAGGCCTTCCGCGAAAACGGCCGCCAGTTCTACCTCAACCTGCGCATGAAGTACTGATCGACCCGCACAAAGGACTGGCATGAACATGCAACAGGAGCGTCTTGCCTCGCTCGACGCGTTCCGCGGCTTCACGATCGCGGCGATGGTATTGGTGAATAATCCGGGCGACTGGGCCCATCTGTACCGGCAGCTCGAGCACGCGGCCTGGGACGGCTGGACGTTCACCGATACCATCTTCCCGTTCTTCCTGTTCATCGGCGGCGTGTCGATGGCCTTGTCGCTCGGGCGCCTGGCCGAGGCCGGCGCCGACAAGCCGGCCCTGCTGCGCAAGCTGGCCTGGCGCGCGCTGCTGATCTTCCTGATCGGCTTCACGCCAACCTCATCCCGAACTTCAACCTGGCCACCGTGCGTATTCCCGGCGTGCTGCAACGCATCGCCTTGTGCACGCTGCTGGCGGCGCCGATCGTGGTCTACCTCGGCTGGCGCGCCCAGCTCGCCGTCATCGCTGGACTGCTGGCGCTGTATTCGGTGCTGATGCTGTACGTGCCGGTGCCCGACGCCGAGGGCATCTGGCACACCGGCAGCCTGGCGCCGGGACAGGATTTCGGCGCCTTCGTCGACCGCTTGCTGCTCGATGGGCACCTGTGGGCAAAAGCCAGAACCTGGAACCCGGAGGGGCTGACCAGCACGCTGCCGGCCCTGTGCAGCCAGCTGGCCGGCGTGCTGGCGGGACGCTGGCTGCGCACTGGCGTCACGCGCGGCGAGCACACCGTGTGGCTGTTGCTCGGCGGGCTGGCCTGCCTTGCGGTGGGCAGCATCTGCGACGCGCTCGTCATGCCGATCAATAAAAGCCTGTGGACGCCGTCCTACGCGATCTGGATGACCGGCTGGGCCTTGCTGGCTTTCGGCACCTTTTACTGGCTGCTCGACGCCAGCCCCGACGCCGGCCTGCGCGCGCGGGCGCGGCGCTGGAGCAAGCCCTTCCTGATCTATGGGATGAATGCGCTGTTCATCTTTGCCTTCTCGGGCCTGGTGGCGAAGATGCTCGGCTTCATCAAGCTCCAGCAGGCGGATGGCAGCATGCTCTCGCTCGGCAAGATGCTGTACGCGCCGCTCGCATCGCTGCCGATCTCGGCCGTCAACGCTTCGCTGCTGCACGCGCTGCTGTTCGATGCCTGCATGTTCGCTGTCGCCTGGTACATGTGGCGCAAGAAGTGGTTCGTGAAGGTCTAGGCGCACGGACGAGAATTCCGTTTGCACATTCGTCCATCCTGTCTCATAATCTTAATGAGAATCATTCTCATTGAAGATCAAGGAGGCTTTATGGACGACGATTTCCTGGACGACACCCCCGCATCCGGCACCCCGAGCACCCGTCACGCGCTGCTGGTGGCGGCCTTGCTGCACCTGATGTCGCAATACACGCTGCGCAGTGCCGTCTCCGAGGGGGAAGGGCCGTGCCTGAAGCTGGCGGCGGTGATCGAACGCCACCTCGACGCCCTGGCGCGCCTGCCGGATGCCGAGCCGGTCCTTCGCGCGACCTGCGAGCAGCTGCGCGCCAAGTGGGTGGAGCTGGTCGACAGCCGCCTGCCGTCGCCGGTCAAGCGGCCGCTGCTGGCGCGCATCCTGCGGCCGGGAAGTTTCAAGGGGCCGGTGCTGGCAGGCTGATCAGGCGTCCAGCCACGCCCGCAGCGCCGTCTCGCCGTCCGGCGTGAAAGCCAGCACGCGCGATTCCGGCACGCGCCTGGCCCAGCCCAGCTGCTGAAAACGGTCGAGCATGACGGTGCCGAGTTGACCGGCCAAGTGATGCCGGCGTTCGCTCCAGTCCAGGCAGGTGCTTGCCTCGTTCATCACAAAGGGAGCTAGCCATGATCACCTGTTTCATCCGTTACGAAATCGACCCTATCCAGAAGGAAGCCTTCCGCCGCTACGCGGACAACTGGGGCCGCATCATCCCGCGCCTGGGCGGCCGTCTGCTCGGTTACTTCCTGCCGCACGAGGGCACGAACTACGAGGCCTGGGGCCTGGTCGGCTTCGACAGCCTGGCCGCCTACGAAGGCTACCGTGCGCGCCTGAAGCTGGACCAGGAAGCACGCGCCAACTTCGCTTTCGCGCAGGAGCATTGCTTCATCCTGCGCGAGGAGCGCACCTTCACCGAGCTGGTCGAAGGGACTTTTCAACAGGAGCCGCTGCGATGATCGCCGTGATCTTCGAAGTTGAGCCGGACCCTGGCGAGCGCCAGACTTATCTCGACACCGCGGCCGCGCTGCGTGCCGAGCTGGAGGCGATCGACGGCTTCATTTCCGTCGAGCGCTTCGAGTCCTTTAGCCGGCCGGGGAAGCTGCTGTCGCTGTCCTACTGGCGCGACGAGGCAGCGGTGCGGTGCTGGCGCAACCTGCCTTCGCATCGCGCAGCGCAGACGCTCGGACGGCAGGGCGTGTTCCGCGATTACCGCCTGCGCGTGGCCGAGGTGCTGCGCGATTACGGCCTGCACGAGCGGGAGGAGGCGCCGGCGGATTCCGCTTGTTTGGGACGCTAGATGGCGTCGACTGCGATGCGGCGATGAACGGGCGGCGGCGGACTCGACATGCCACCGCCCGGTTCTGGCTCACTGCAGGCCGAGCCGGCGTGACAGTTCTGCAATCTCCACTTGCCAGCGTTGCTGGCTGGCCGGCTTCTGGTGGCGCGGCTTGCGCGCATGGTCCTCGGCCAGCATTCTCTCCAGCTCGCACAGCCGGGCCAGCAGCCCTTCTTCGCCGGACGCGTCCGATGCCCGGTGGTCCGCGGCGGTGGCGGCGACAGGCGCAGCGCCGGCGGATCCCGGCTGCGGTCCGTGCTCCTCCAGGCGCGCAAAGGCGCCGGCCGCATCTTGCCAGACTTCGAGCTGGCCTTCATGCACGACCCAGAAGCGGTTGCATGCGCGCTCGATCAGTTCGCGGTCGTGCGAGACCAGCAGGCAGCCACCCTCGAAAGCCTGCAGCACCTGCGCCAATTCCTCCTTGCCGTCGAGGTCAAGGTGGTTGGTCGGCTCGTCTAGCATCAGCAGGTGATAACTGGCCAGCGACAGCGCCAGGAACAGCAGGCGCGCGCGCTCTCCGCCGCTGAGCGTCCGCACCTGCTGGCCATGACGCGCATAGGCGAAGCCGGCCGAGACCAGCGTCCGGCGCAAGGCCTGGTCGTTGCGCATGTTGGCGGGTGCGAAAGGCTGCAGCGCATCGGCCAGGCTGACGCCGTCGTCGAGCTGGTGCAGGTTCTGGTCGTAATAGCCGACGCCGGCCGCGCCGTGCAGCTTCAGGCCGGGCGTGTCATCCTGACCGCAATAGGCCGCCCAGCATTGCCGAAGTAGCGAGGATTTGCCGGCGCCGTTCCTACCCAGCAGGGCAATGCGCTCACCGGCGCGCACCACGCCATGCCCGGCGTCGAACAGTGGCGGCAAACCCGGTTCAGCGCGCACCAGCAGGCCGTCCAGGGCCAGGAGCTGGTCGGCGGCGAGAGAGCGGCCGTGCAGCCTCAGCCGCCAAGGCGCGCCGTCGGTCACGAAGGATTGCGTTGCCTTGAGCCGGTCGACGCGCTTCTGGATCGTCTTCGCCTTGCGCGCCAGGTCTTCGTTGTCGTAGGTCTTGCCCCAGATGGCAAGGCGCTGGCTACTGGCGGCCAGGCGGTCGATTTCCTTCTGCTCGGCGGCACGACGCGCCGCTGCGGCTGCATCCTGCGCCGTCAGCGCTTCACGCGCCGCACCGCACGGCAGATCGAAGTCGTACAGGCGCTGGTCGCGCAGGATCCAGCTCTTGCACGTTGCATTGTCGAGCAGCCGTCGGTCGTGCGAAACCAGCACAACGGCGCCTGGCCAGCGCGCCAGGAAGCGCTCGAGCCACAGCAGCGAAGGCAGGTCGAGGTGATTGCTGGGTTCATCCAGCAGCAGTAGGTTGGGGTCGCGCAAGATCGCGCGGCCCAACAGCAGGCGCGTGTGCTGGCCGCCGGACAGGGTGTCGACCGGCTGCGCGGCACTGCTGGCGATGCCCAGCTCGTCGAGCAGGTTATCGACCTGCCAGGGACTGTCCGGCGCTGCGGCGTCGAGCACCTCGCGCACGGTCAGTCCGGCGAGTTCCACGGGCAGCTGCTGCTCGACGAGCTGCAGCCGGCAGGCGCGGGCCCGCTGCAGGATGCCGCCGTCGGCTTCGATCGTACCGGCAAGGAGGGCCAGCAAGGTGCTCTTGCCGCAGCCATTGTGACCGAGAAGTCCGATGCGGTCGCCGGCCTGCAGGGTAAAGGAAAGGTCCTGAAATAGCGGGCCGTGGCCGGCATCCAGCGTGAGGGATTGTGCGGAAATCAGTGTAGTCATGGTCAGCATCTTTTGTTGGGACGAACGAAGTCCCGTCAGCAAAAGCGCCAACGACAACGCGCGAGCCGGGAGCCGACTCGGAAATGGAAGAACGAATGCTCCTGACCTGGTTATCGCGGCGCGACGGATGGGCAGGAACGGGCAAGTGTGCCGAACAGGCGGGCGCCCGGCAGGACGCACGACAGATGCTTCATCATTTACCTCCTTTCTTCGGCTGTGTGGATAATGATGTCATTATAGACAGAATGTCCTTCCGATATGCCATCAGCCAGCCCCTATCCCGTCACGCCCGACGGCCGCTATTTCGTGGTGAGGGGGCGGCTTTGGCGCACGAGCAATCCGGGGCTCGCGCCCGAGGTGCGACAGGCGTGGGTCGACAAGTTGATGCGGGCACGCCGCCAGATTGGCCTCGCCAAAAAGGCCGGCGACAAAGAAACCGAGCGCAGCGCCCGCGCGGCGGTCGAGGAAGCCAAGCGGGCGCTGGGCGAGCGCGGGCCGGTGTGGTGGACGGACGGGGCGCCGGATTTCAACCGGAAGATGGCGGCGAATACGCCTTACGCCGAGTGGTTCGCCGCGCTGCCGGCAAAGACTTAGCCGATTCGCCGCTCGCCCCGGAAGCGCTGGATCGCCGCATTCACCATCCCCTCGCAGCTGCCCTGGCGCTCGTACTGCCCGCGCAGGATGCTCGCATCGCTGCCATCCGAGGCCGCGGAAGCCAGGTGCAGCAGCGCCTCGACGCTGCCCAGCGCCTGCGCATGCGGCTCCATCAGGTCGAGGGTGGCAAGGATGTCCTCGCGCAGCGGAATCTGTTCGTAGGTTTTCGGATGCGTGATCACGCCATCGAGCCCGAAGCGGGCGGCCTGGAAGCGGTTGTAGTTGTAGACCAGATAGTCGTCTTCCAGGGGCGCGTCCTCGACCGCACCCAGATTCCGACGCTCCAGCAGATGCCGGCAGATCGCCTGCAAATAGGCCGCCAGTGCCGCCGCCCGTTCCACCGTCAGCGGCGTATCGCAGACGCGCAGCTCGATCGTGCCGTACTCCGGCTTGGGGCGCAGGTCCCAGTAAAAATCCTTCATGCTCCTGATGATGCGGGTGCGCTCCATCTTCGCGAAGTACACCTTGGCGAAGCTCTCCCAGTCCAGGATGAAGGGTGCGCGGCCGCTCAGCGGGAAGGCGCTGACGGAGTTCAGGCGCGCCGATTCGAAGCCGGAGTCGTGGCCCTGCACGAAGGGCGACGAGGCGGACAGCGCGATGAAATGCGGGAGGTAGCGCGACAGCGCGTGCAGCAGGTAGAGCGCGTCGTCGCCGTGGGCGCAGCCGATGTGCACGTGCTGGCCGAACACCGTGAACTGCTTGGCCAGGTAGCCGTACAACGTCGACAGTTCCTGGTAGCGCGGCTTGGACGAGATGCGCTGCTCCGACCAGTGCTGGAAGGGGTGCGTGCCGCCGCCGGCGATGCCGATGTTGAGCTGGTCGCTGGCCGCGACCAGGGTATCGCGGATCTCGATCAGCTCGGCCAGCAGCGGCTTGTAACGGGTCTGCACGCTCGAGTTAATCTCGATCATGCTCTCGGTGATCTCCGGCGTCACGTTGCCGGGGAAGGGCTTGCGCTTCAGGAGATGCAGCAGGTCGGGGCTGGCCGGGGTCAGGTCGAAGTCCGACAGGCTGACCAACTGCAGTTCGAGTTCGACCCCGAAGGTCAGGGGTTCGGATTGGGCAAAGGCTTCAAGCGGCATGGCGCGGCTCCGGGGCTTCGCGTGCCCAGACCAGGGCGCGCTGCAGGATGATGGGACCGAACACTTCGAGCAGCATGGTGACCGCGGCGATGGCGCGCAGCTCGTCCACCACCTGCACGCCGGCGTGGCGCGCGTGCTCGAGCAGCAGGATCACGAACACCGACAAGGGCGCCAGTGCGACCCCGGTCAGCGCGCCCTTGCGCCAGGAGATGCCGGCCAGGTGGGCGAAGGCCATCACGCCGAGGATCTTGGTGGCCAGGCGCGCCAGCACCAGCGCGACCGCCATCGCGCCGCCGGCCACGATCTTCTGCCAGTCCAGCGTGGAGGCGGCGAACACGAACAGCGCCACGGTCAGCAGCTCGCCGAGCGCGCCGAAGTTGCGCTGCGCCTGGCTGAAGGCGACGCGGCGGTGGCGCGCCATCAGGCCGAAGGCGAGTGCCGCGACCACCGGCGACAGCCCGAGCGTGTAGGTGACCGACACCAGCAGGATCACCGCCAGCGCGAAGGCGACGGTCGCGTCCTGGGCCAGCTTGCCGAGCAAGCGCAGCACCGCCGGCACGACGACGCCGAACACCGCCCCGCTGAAGGCCGAGACAGCCAGCACGACCAGGCTGTTCCACAGCGCGTCGCCGACGTCTTCGGAGGTGCGGAAGATCCACAGTCCGACGCTGGCATTGAAGGCGAACACCGCCAGCACGCAGTTCAGCGCGCACAGGTGCAGGGCGCGTTCCGTCACTTGGCCGGAGCTCTTCTGTTCGTTGATCACGCGGACCACGGTGGCCGGCGAGGTCGCCATCGACAGCGAGGCCAGCATCATCGCATTGATGCCGCCCACGCCGAAGGCGGTGGCGATCAGGTAGACGGCGATGAAGGTGAGCAGGGCCTCGGCCAGGCCGGACACGCCGATCCAGGGATTGGTGCGCAGCCAGCGCAGGTTGATGCGGTAGCCGAGTTCGAACAGGATCAGGCCGAAGGCGACGTCGGCCAGCAGCAGGACGGTGCCGGCCTCGGGCCGCGGCAGCACGCCCGACTGGGGCGCGGCCAGCAGGAAGCCGACCAGGCCGTAGAAACTGATGCGCGGCAGGCCGGTCCAGCGCTGCCCGAACTCGCCGGCCAGCCATGCCAGCGTGATCGCGACGGGCCAGGACAGACTGCTCAGGATCGCCAACAGGTCCTGCATGCGAACTCCTTATCAAAATTGCATGATGTGTGGGCCGATTCTACAAGAGGGTTTCATGCGCACGATTGCGTGTAGGAGGAGTGGAAGAGGTGGGTAGAAGAGGTGGCCATACCCGCCGGGGTACAATGGCGGAATGACCGAATCGCAACACACTCCGCTGGAAACCCCTGCGCCGCCAGCCGCCGTCCGCGCTCCCATCCGTCTCGTTTCCCAGGTGCTGACCTGCCTGGTGTTCTGCCTGATCGCCGCGCCCATCATTTATTTCAGCCGCCCCGAGCCGCTGACCCTGTTTTCCCGGCCTGCCGGGCCGCTGACTCAGCTGCTGGTCGGCCAGGTGCTGGCGCTGATCGCCGGCGCCGGGTCCTGGCTGCTGTTCAAACTGACCGCCAGTTCGGCGTCCAGCGGGCGCACGATCGAGAGCTACGCGCGGCTCGATCTCCGCGGCCTGAATCCGCTGTGGATCAGCTTCGCCGCCGCCATCGGCGAAGAGATGCTGTTCCGCGCGGCGCTGCAGCCGCTATTGGGCGTGTGGGTCGTCTCGCTGCTGTTCCTGCTGACGCACGTGCCGGCGTACCGCTTCCGCAAGCTCGACGGCGCAACGATCGCGCAGGCGGCCGGCGTGTTCGGCGGCAGCGTGGTGCTGGGCTTCGTGTTCGAGTATGTGGGCTTGCTGGCGGCGATGCTGGTGCATGCCTGGATCGATATCGTGGGACTGCTGATCGTGCGGCGTGCGATCCAGATGCGCAAGGGGTGACGTAATGCGTGGGCGGGGGCCGCCCACCCTACCGTAGGGCGGGCACCCCGTGCCCACGATGCCTCATTTGCTCAACAGCCGCATCGCTCTTTCGAGCCCATCTATCGTCACCGGAAACATCCGGTTATTCATGATCTGCCGGATCACCGCAATCGACTGCCGGTACTGCCACAGGCTTTCCGGCTCCGGGTTCAGCCAGGCGAATTTCGGGAAGTGCTGGCAGAAGCGCGCCAGCCATTCGGCGCCGGCTTCCTCGTTGTTGTACTCGACCGAACCACCCGGCACCAGCACCTCGTAAGGGCTCATGGTGGCGTCGCCGACGAAGATCACGCGCGTGTCGGGCGGGTACTTGCGCAGCACGTCCCAGGTCGGGAAGCGCTCCGTGTGGCGGCGCCGGTTGTTCTTCCACAGGTAGTCGTAGACGCAGTTGTGGAAGTAGAAGAACTCCAGGTTCTTGAATTCGGTCTTCGCCGCCGAGAACAGTTCCTCGGTGCGCTCGATGTGGTCGTCCATGCTGCCGCCGACATCCATCAGCATCAGCACCTTGATGCGGTTCTTGCGCTCCGGCTGCATCTTGATGTCGAGCCAGCCGGCGTTGTTGGCGGTCGAGCGGATCGTGTCGTCCAGCGCCAGTTCCTCGGCCGCACCGGTCCGCGCGAAGCGGCGCAGGCGGCGCAGCGCGACCTTGATGTTGCGGACGCCCAGTTCGCGCTCGCCGTCGTAATCCTTGTACTCGCGCTGCTCCCACACCTTCACCGCGGTGCGGTTCCTGCTCTTGCCACCGATGCGGATGCCTTCCGGATTGGTGCCGCCATTGCCGAAGGGGGAGGTGCCGCCGGTGCCGATCCACTTGCTGCCGCCTTCGTGGCGTTCCTTCTGTTCTTTTAACAGCTCGGCCAGGCGCGACATCAATTTGTCGTAGCCGAGCTTCTGCAGCTCCGCCTTCTGTTCGGGCGTCAGCTCGCGTTCCAGGCGCTGGATCAGCCAGTCGAGCGGGATGTTCGCTTTGCTGTCGAACACCGTCTCGATGCCCTTGAAATACAGGCCGAAGGCCTTGTCGAACTTGTCGAAGTGGGCCTCGTCCTTCACCAGCGTCAGGCGCGCGAGGTAGTAGAACTCGTCGAGCGAGGGCGCGATCACGTTCTTCTGCAGCGCTTCGAGCAGGGTCAGGAATTCCTTGATCGTGACCGGGACCTTGGCATCACGCAGGGTAAAGAAGAAATCAATCAGCATGCCTGCTCAACCGGTAGTGCAACTGCGATTTGATCTCGGGCCACTCGCCGCGCAGGATGCTGTACATGACGGTATCGCGCACGGTGCCGTCGCGGCGCAGCGCGTGGTGGCGGATCACGCCATCCTTCTTCGCGCCCAGGCGCTCGATGGCGGCCTGCGAAGCGTGGTTGAAGTTATCGGTGCGCAGGCCGACCACCGCGCAGCCCAGGGTGTCGAAGGCGTGCGAAAGCAGCAGCAGCTTGCAGCTGGTGTTGACGTGGCTGCGCTGGCTGCTCCTGGCGTACCAGGTGTAGCCGATCTCGACGCGGTCGACGGCGGGCAGGATGTCGTGGTAGCTGGTCGAACCGATCACCTGGCCGCTCGTCACGTCGACCACCGCGAAGGCGATCCGGTTATCCGTCTCCAGCGCGGTGCGCACGTATTGTTCGGTCTCGTGCGGCGCCGGCACCGAGGTGATGCGCAGATTCCACAGCTCGCCGTCCGCCGCGGCGGCACGCAGGCCGTCGACGTGGTGCAGCGCCAGCGGTTCCAGGCGCACGCCGTTGAATTCGAGCGTGACCGGATCGACGCGGATCATCGGTTGTGCCTCGCCATCGCCACCAGGCGCTCGAACAGGTGCACGTCCTGCTCGTTCTTCAGCAGGGCGCCGTGCAGCGGCGGCACGATGGTCTTCGCATCCTGGCTGCGCAGCGCCTCGACCGGGATGTCCTCGGCCAGCAGCAGTTTCAGCCAGTCGAGGAATTCGGAGGTCGAGGGCTTCTTCTTGAGGCCCGCCACCTCGCGCAGCTGGTAGAAGTTTTCCAGCGCGGCGGCAAGCAGTTCCTGCTTCAGGTTCGGGTAGTGGACCTTGACGATTTCCGCCATCGTCTCGCGGTCCGGGAATTTGATGTAGTGGAAGAAGCAGCGGCGGAGAAAAGCGTCCGGCAGCTCCTTCTCGTTGTTCGAGGTGATGATCACCAGCGGGCGGTGTTTGGCGACCACCATCTCGCGCGTTTCGTACACGTAGAACTCCATGCGGTCGAGTTCGCGCAGGAGGTCGTTCGGGAATTCGATGTCGGCCTTGTCGATTTCGTCGATCAGCAGTACGACCGGTTCCGGCGCGGTGAAGGCCTGCCACAGCACGCCCTTGACGATGTAGTTGTGGATGTCGCGCACGCGCTCGTCGCCCAGTTGCGAATCGCGCAGGCGCGAGACGGCATCGTATTCGTACAGGCCCTGCTGGGCCTTGGTGGTCGACTTGATGTGCCACTGCAGCAGCGGCATGCCCAGCGCCGCCGCCACTTCTTCCGCCAGCATGGTCTTGCCGGTGCCGGGTTCACCCTTGATCAGCAGCGGGCGGGCCAGGGTGAGGGCGGCGTTGACGGCCAGTTTCAGGTCATCGGTGGCGACGTAGTTGTCGCTGCCTTCGAAGCGTTGGGAAGCGTGCATGGGCGTTTGCGGGGCGGTATGGAAATGCAAAGAAGTATATGCCACTTGCTTCAGCCACGCTGAATTGTTGCTTTGTAGACTGAGCCATGTTCTTCATATAGAATCGGCTCTTCGTAGTACAAATGCTAAGTTTTTGTGCAGTTGCGGTATTCGATTCAACCTTACGATTCCCAATCATGAAAAAACCGTTAGCAGTACTGATGTTTGCCGCAGCTGCCAGTGCGGCCGGCGCGGCCAGCGCAGCCGACATCGTCGCCAACCCGAAGGCAGCGCCGAACAAGATCGAACAATGTATCGGCTGCCACGGCATCCCCGAATACAAGACCGCCTTCCCCGAGGTCTACCAGGTGCCGATGATCGGCGGCCAGTCCGCCAAATACATCGAAGCCGCCCTGCAAGCCTACAAGAAGGGCGACCGCAAGCATCCGCAGATGACGCCGACCGCCCGCGTGCTGTCGGACCAGGACATCGCCGATATCGCCGCGTACTATGCGCAGCAGTCCAGCGCCACGCCCAACAAATAAGCCGGGGACACCATGCATAAACTCATCCTTGCCCTGTCCTGCGCGGCGGCCCTGTCCGCATCCGGCGCTGCCTTCGCCGGCGGCGATACCTCGCGCGGCGCCGAGCTGGCCAAGAAGTACAACTGCGCGTCCTGCCACGGCGCCGACTACAAGACCCCGATCGACCCGAGCTATCCGAAGCTGGCCGGCCAGCACGCGGACTACCTGGTCCACGCGCTGAACGCCTACAAGCGCGGCGACAAGGTCATGAACGGCCGTAACAACCCGATCATGGCCGGCATGGCCCAGCCGCTGTCGGACCGCGACATGGTCGACATCGCGGCTTATCTGCAAAGCCTGCCGGGGCCACTGGTCGTTCGCAAATAAGTCCGAGCTAGTAAAATAGCGGTCTCTCTGGTCCGCCGGTTCACGCTGGCGGACTTTGTTTTTTTCGGAGTCCGCCTTGTCCACTGTCTCACCTACCCACATCAAGACCAACCTGCTGAGCGGCCTGACGGTCGCGCTGGCGCTGGTCCCCGAAGCCATCGCCTTTGCGCTGGTGGCCCACGTGTCGCCGCTGACCGGCCTGTATGCCGCGGTGCTGGTGTCTTTCATTACCTCGGCCTTCGGCGGCCGCCCCGGCATGATCTCCGGCGCCGCCGGTGCGCTGGCCGTGGTCATGGTCGCGCTGGTCGTGCAGCACGGCGTGCAGTACCTGTTCGCCGCCATCGTCCTGATGGGCGTGCTGCAGATCCTGTTCGCGCTGGCCCGGCTCGGCAAATTCATCCGCATGGTGCCGCACCCGGTCATGCTGGGCTTCGTGAACGGCCTGGCGATCGTGATCTTCGTCGCCCAGTTCGAGCACTTCAAGATCGGCGGCGGCTGGATGAGCGGCCCGCAACTGTGGACCATGCTCGGCCTGGTGGCGCTGACGATGGCGATCATCTATGTCACGCCGAAGATCACCAAGGCGGTGCCGGCCACGCTGGTCGGCATCGTCGTGGTGGCGCTGCTGGCGCACTTCCTGCACATCGACACCAAAACGGTCGGCGAACTCGGTTCGATCGCCGGCGGCTTGCCTGACTTCCACGTGCCCGACGTGCCCTTCAACCTGGAGACGCTGCGCATCGTGTTCCCGTACTCGCTGGTGCTGGCCGGCGTCGGCCTGATCGAGACCCTGCTGACGCTGACCCTGATCGACGAGATCACGGACACCCGCGGCCAGCCGAACCGCGAGAGCATGGCGCAAGGCGCGGCCAACATCGTTACCGCGCTGTTCGGCGGCATGGGCGGCTGCGCGATGATCGGTCAGAGCATGATCAACGTCGGCAACGGCGCCACCGGCCGCCTGTCGGGCATCGCTGCCTCGCTGTTCCTGCTGTCGTTCATCCTGTTCGGCTCCAGCGTCATCGAGCAGATCCCGCTAGCCGCGCTGATCGGCGTGATGTTCGTGGTCTGCGAGAAGACTTTCGAGTGGGGCACCTTCCGCCTGTTCGGCAAGGTGCCGCGCGCCGACGCGCTGGTGATCGTGCTGGTGGCCGGCGTGACCCTGGTGTTCAACCTGGCCACCGCGGTGGTGGTCGGGGTGATCGTCTCGGCGCTGGTGTTCGCCTGGCAGCACGCCAAGCGGATCGGCGTGTCGACCCGTGTCGATGAGCAGGGCTGGAAGGTCTACGAGCTGGAAGGCACGCTGTTCTTCGCTTCAAGCGCGAACTTCCAGGAACTGTTCGCGCCGAAGGAAGATCCGCAGGACGTCGTGGTCGAGTTCCGCCGCGCGCGCGTGGTCGACCATTCGGCAATCCAGGCCATCGATGCGCTGGCGGAGCGCTACCGCAGCGTCGGCAAGCGCCTGCACCTGCGGCATCTGAGTCCCGACTGCCGCTCCTTGCTGGAGCGCGCGAAGGACATGATCGAAGTCAGCCTGCCGGAAGACCCGCGCTACCGCGTGGCCGACGACAAGCTGGACTGAGGTCCTAGCGGACGCGGCGGCGCACGCAGTCGATGTAGGCCTCCGCATCCGGCGGCAAGCCGCTGCGCTGGGAGGTCCAGATCATCTCGCCCAGGCATTCCATGATCTCGTGGTGGGCATCGTGCTCGCCGATGCGGGCGGCCAGCGCGTCGTGCGCGGCCTTGATGCCGCGCGGCTGGTCGACCGAGACCTGCTCGATGATCGACAGGTGCATCGACAGGTGCAGGAAAGGATTCGGCTGGCCGCCTTCGACCGAATAGTCGCGCGCCACGGCCTCGTCGGCATCCATCAGGGCGTCGTGGTATTCGGGATGCTGGTCGATCCAGTCGGCCGCGATCGCGTCCATCGGCGTCAGGATCTCGCCGGCGCGGCGCTTGCGCCAGGCTTCGCAGAAGAAGCGGCGCACATCGTTGGAAGAAGGTGTGAACATGCGCCCATTGTAGCGCGCCGGCGTTTTCGGCGCCGGCGGCCGGACCGCTGTTGCCGGTCCGGCCACATTGTGCGCAGGGCTTACGGGGCCGCGGCGGGCGCAGGGGCAGGCGCCGCCGGCGCTGCCGCCGGACGCGCCGGACCGCATTCGGCGCGCAGGGTCGCCAGCAGGGCGTCGGCCTGGGCTTTCTCGTCGCGCGCCGCGTGCCATTCGCGCATGTACGCATTGGCCATGCAGGTGCGCGCGTGGGCAGCCTGCTTGTCGTCCGCCGCGCTCTTCAGCAGGCCGCTGGCATCGAGCTTGCCAAGGTAGAACTCGGTGATCGGCTCCGGCCAGTTATCGTTGCGCTGTCTCTTGATGCTGGCTTCCAGCTCGGTCTTCGCCAATGCGGCATCGCCTTTGCGCACGCGGGCGTTGTACAACCACAGCGTGCCGAAGTGCTCGGCCGGCAGTTGGTCGAGGGCGGCGCGCAGTTTCGGGATCGCCTCGTCGAGTTTTCCGGCCTGCATTTGCTGGCGGCCGAGCACCAGATTGGCGTTCGGCTGGCCGGCGGCAGCGGCCTTTTCCAGCCAGGACTGGGCCTGCTTCGGATCGCGCGGGGTGCCGCGGCCGGTGTTGAGCATGGTCGCCAGGGCGTATTGGGCATCGGCGTTGCCGCCGTCGGCCTCCTGCACGATCCACGGCTCGAGGCCGGCACCGCGCTTGAAGATCTCGCCGCCGAGGTAAGCCAGGTAGACCTTGCGCTGACTCATCGCGAACAGCACGCGGTGGGTGCGCAGGAAGTCCTGGCCCAGCAGGAGTTCGCCCTGGACTTCGCTCTGGGCATCGACGACGCCGAGCCTCACGTCCTTGATGAGCTCACCGCCGATCTGCACCGATTGCACCGGCGCGCTCCAGTTTGCCGCGCGGTCCGAGCCGATGCCGCCGCTGTCGGCGAGCCGGGTGACGTCCGTGCTTTTGACATCGATGCCCAGCCGTTTGGCGCCGCGCAGGGTCAGGAAGCTGCTCGACGCGCCGGTGTCGATGAAGGCGTCCAGCTCCTTGCCGTTGACGAGCACCGTGAAGTGCGGGTTCGGACTGGTGCTGCGGGTGAACTCGAAGGGCACGGTGACCGCATCTTCCTTCCAGTAGTTGAGCGGGGTGTCGCGGTCGCAGTTCTGCGGGCGGAAGAACTTCATGCGCTTGGCGCGCAGGTCGAATTCCAGGTCGGCCTGCAGCAGGAAGGGGGCGCCGACGATGGCGTCGTAGGCCGGCGTGAACGAGGTCTCGCCGATCACGTACAGGTCGATGCGCTTGCGCTGGCTCTTCACCGGGCCGATCGCGAAGTCGCCGATGCGCGCCGCGTACAGGCGCGAGGAACCGCCGATGCCATCCACGTAGCGCCCCGTCATGTGCATGACCAGGTCGCGCTTGATGACGGCGTTCATGGTCAGCGACGTGTCGAAGGCGCCGGTATCGACCAGCATCACGGCCGGCGCGCCGTCGATCACGCCATCGACGGCCGGTACCAGGCTCGGGCCGGCATATTTGAGTGGTATGTCGGCCACTTCGACGTAGGTGCACTTCTGCGCCGGCGTATCGGCGGCGTGCGCCGGCAGGTTCAGGAGCAGCGTGGAAGCCACGACGGCGGACAGCGCCAGCGGATATTTTTTCATGTCGGTCTGGTTCACGGGGTATCGGTGCCGCAATCCTGTTCGGAAGCTGGCGGGGTGCCGGCCAGCGCTGCCTCGCGCTCGGCGATGTAGAGTTTGGCCTGGCAGGTCTGGATGTTTGCGCGCTGCTCGTTGCGGGCGGCTGCGGCCAGCAGGGTCGCGGCGTCGCTGCGGCCGAGGTAGTAGTCGGCAATCGGGCCCGGCCAGGCATTGTCGGTACTGCGTGCGAAGGTGGCCTGCAGCTCGCGCTCGCCGGTTTCGCGCGCGCCGGTGCGCACGCGTGCCAGGTAGAGCAGCAGCGCGCCGTAGCGTTCCGCCGGCAGCTTGTCGAGCGCAGGCTTGATGCTGGCGATGGCGCCGGTCGCATTGCCGGTGGCCAGCAGCTCGCGCCCGAGCAGCAGTCCGGCTTGCGGGTGACCCTGGGCGGCGGCCTTGGCCAGCCATTCCCCGGCAAGCCGCGGGTCGCGCGGCACGCCCTTGCCGGTGCGGTAATGCTGCGCCATCACCAGTTGCGCATCCGGATTGCCGTCCTCGGCTTCCTTGCGGACCCAGGGTTCGATCGGCTGGCGCTTGCCGAACACGTCGCCGCCTGTGTACGAAATGTAGATCTTCTTCTGGCCCATGGCGAACAGCACGCGGTGCGCGCGCAGGAAATCGTCGCCGATCAGGACGTCGATGTCGAGCTGGCCGCGGGTGTCCATGATGTCGATCTCGGCATCGCGGATGATCTCGTCGCCGATCTTGAAGCTCGCTACCTTGGTACGCCAGTTCGCGATGTGGCGTTCGCCGACACCGATGCTGACGCCATTGGCGATCGTCTCCGGTCCGTCGAGGCGGATGCCGATGCGCTGCGCCGCGCGCGAGTCGATTGCGGTACGACCGGCGCCGCTGTCGATGATGGCTTGCAGCTTCTGGCCATTGATCTCGATCGTGAAAGGCGGGTTGACCGCGAACTGGCCGGTGACGTTCCGCTCGAACGGGATCACGACTGCATTCTTGTCCCAGTAGGCCAGCCAGGCGCTGTCGCAGCCGATCGGTTTGAAGAAGCGCATCTGCTTTTCCGGCACCGACAATTCCATGTCGGTTTGCAGCAGGAAGGGCGCGCCGACCGCGGCTTCGAACCAGGGCGGTGTGCCGGTATCGCCGACCACTTTCAACCAACCCTTGCTGGATTTGGCGGGGCCGGCCGCGAAATCGTCGACCCTGGTCGTGTACACGGTCGACATGCCGCCGACACCCTGGATCCGCTCGGCGGTGGGCCGCAGCTTCAGGCCGCGTTTCTCGGTACCGGTGCGGGTCAGGTAGGTCTGGCTGAAGCCGGTGTCGGCCAGCATCACTGCCGGCGTGCCATTGATCGTGCCTTCCATCGTGATGCCGAGCGAAGGCCCGGTGTAGTGGAGCGGCACCTTGGCCAGTTGCACATACTGGCAGGCAGATTTATCGTCGGCGCGCGCGGCGCCGGTAAAAAGAACGCCGGCGGCGCCGAGCGCCAGCAACTTGCCGAGTAGTGAGTTCATGCAAATGATTCTACAGCGCAAGCTTGTAAATATAGCAAGCAAAAGAATGCAAAAAGGCGAGCGTGTCGATTGCACAACACGTTCGCCTCTTCAGTTGTTGCTTTTACGCTACTAAAACTACTCTTTGTCGCGCACCATCACCAGTTTGGAGCTGCCGGCGGCATCGGCGATGGCCTTGCTGGCCGCCACCACCGCCTTGCTGCTGGCATTCGCCACCTGCTTGTTGCCGCCGCCCTGGGCATTGCCGGCATTGCCGGCGTTGGCTGCGTTGCCACCGCCATTGCCGCCATTGTTTCTTTCCTGGCTGCGGCGCTCGTGCGGCTGACGCAGGTAGCGCGAGGTATGGCGGCGTTCGCCCTGGCCATTGGCCGGCCAGGTCAGGAAACGCGACAACTCCTGCAGCGCGCGCTGGTAGACCTCGCGCTTGAACTCGATGACCACGTCCAGCGGCACCCAGTAGTCGTGCCAGCGCCAGGCATCGAATTCGGGATGGTCGGTCAGGCGCAGATTGACGTCGTTGTCGCGCGCGACCATGCGCAACAGGAACCAGATCTGCTTCTGGCCGCGGTAGTGGCCGCGCACCTCGCGTTTGATGAAGTGATCCGGCACTTCGTAGCGCAGCCAGTCGCGGGTGCGGCCCACGATCTTGACGTGCTCCTGGCGCAGGCCGATCTCTTCTTCGAGCTCGCGGTACATTGCCTGTTCCGGCGTCTCGCCGTATTTGATACCCCCTTGCGGAAATTGCCAGGAGTGCTCGCGCACCCGTTTGCCCCACCACACCTCGTTGTTGGCGTTCAGCAGGATGATGCCGACGTTGGGTCGGAACCCTTCACGATCGAGCATGATTCACCTCGAAACTTTCTGCCGGCCTTGGTCTTCTCTCTTATATTTTTACTTACGGATCCGGTGAACCTTAGGTATGTCTGCCGTTAACTCGCGTCGGAACAACGGCATGCACCACTTCTTTCGGAGCCATTTGTATAAAGATTGGATGCATCGGCCAGCTAATCCTTTAAAATTAGGTCGATTATAACCCTCTCTTTTTAAAAAGAATTCATCGATATGCGCGCCTCACGATTTTTTATTTCAACGCTCAAAGAAGCGCCTTCCGACGCCGAGATCGTCAGCCACAAGCTGATGATGCGGGCCGGAATGATCAAGCGCCTTGGTTCCGGCATCTATACGTATATGCCGCTGGGCCTGCGCGTGATCCGCAAAGTCGAGGCCATCATCCGTGAAGAAATGAACAAGGCCGGCGGGATCGAGCTGCTGATGCCCCTGGTGCAGCCGGCCGAACTGTGGCAAGAGACCGGCCGCTGGGACAAGATGGGGCCGGAACTGCTGCGCCTCAAGGACCGCCATGGCCGCGACTTCGCGCTGCAGCCGACCTCCGAGGAAGTCGTGACCGATGTGGTGCGCAGCGAGATCAAGAGCTACCGCCAGCTGCCGCTGAACTTCTATCACATCCAGACCAAGTTCCGCGACGAGCGCCGTCCGCGCTTCGGCCTGATGCGCGGCCGCGAGTTCACCATGAAGGATGCCTACTCCTTCGACCGCGACGTCGAAGGCATGCAGGCGTCGTACCAGACCATGTTCGACGCCTACGTGAAGATCTTCAGCCGCTTCGGCCTGAAGTTCCGCGCGGTCGCCGCCGACAACGGCGCGATCGGCGGCACCGGCTCGCACGAATTCCACGTCATCGCCAGCACCGGCGAAGACGCGCTGGTCTACTGCCCGACCTCGGATTACGCCGCCAACATGGAAGCGGCCGAAGCACCGGCCCTGATCGCAGCACGTGGTGCTGCCACCCAGGAGCTGACCAAGGTCTCGACCCCGAAGACCACCAAGTGCGAAGACGTCGCCAAGCTGCTCGGCATCGAGCTGTCGCAGACCGTGAAGTCGATCGCGCTGACGGTTGAAAACAAGGACGAGCACGGCGTCGTGACCTCGAAGGAAAACTGGCTGCTGCTGCTGCGCGGCGACCATGAACTGAACGAAGTGAAGGTCTCGAAGGTCCCGGGCCTGAAGGACTTCCGCTTCGCCAGCGAAGGCGAAATCCTGGAAGCCTACGGCAGCAAGCCGGGCTACCTGGGTCCGATCAATACCAGGCAGCCGGTCAAGATCGTGGCCGACCGCACCGTCGCCAACATGGCCGATTTCGTGTGCGGCGCGAACGAAGAGGAATACCACCTGACCGGCGCGAACTGGGGCCGCGACGTCGCCGAACCGCTGGTCGCCGACCTGCGCAACGTGGTCGAAGGCGATGCTTCGCCGGACGGCAAGGGCGTGCTGGCGATCGAGCGCGGCATCGAAGTGGGCCACGTGTTCCAGCTCGGCACCGCGTACTCCGCCGCGATGAACTGCGTCTACCTGGACGAGAAGGGCCAACCGGCACCGATGCAGATGGGCTGCTACGGCATCGGCGTGACCCGCATCCTGGGCGCGGCGATCGAGCAGAATTTCGACGACAAGGGCATCATCTGGCCGGACGCGATCGCGCCCTTCGAACTGGTGCTGTGCCCGATGGGTTATGACCGCAGCGAACTGGTGAAGGCGGAGACCGACCGCCTGTACGCCGAACTGCAGGCGGCCGGCATCGACGTCATCGTCGACGACCGCGGCCTGCGTCCGGGCGCCATGTTCGCCGACTGGGAACTGGTCGGCGTGCCGCACCGCGTGGTGATCGGCGAGCGCGGCCTCAAGGAAGGCAACCTGGAATACCAGGGCCGCCGCGATGCCGAGGCGAGCGCCGTTCCTGCCGCCGACATGGTCGCCTTCGTCAAAGGCAAACTGGGCAAGTGATGCTGGCCCGTTTTGTCCGCCAGGCTGCGGCCTGGCTCGGCTCTGCGCTGTTTGCGGCTGCACTGATGAGCAGTCCGGCGGCGCAGGCCGGCAACCAGAAGGAAGAAGCGCTGGCCGATTCGGTCCGGCTGGCGCTCGAACGGGCGATCCGCGACGGCCGCCCGCCGAAGCCGGTGTTCCGCGACGACACCGCACGCGCACGCTATCAACAGTGGTTCGATGCGATGTCGGCGCGCCTGAAGCGCCGCCTGCCGGACGACCAGGTCCGCACCGAGTTCCTCGAATCGGCCTGGTACGAAGCGACCCGCGCCGGCCTCGACCCGGGCCTGGTGCTGGGCCTGATCCAGGTCGAGTCGGCCTACCGCAAGTACGCGGTGTCGATCGTCGGCGCGCGCGGCTACATGCAGGTGATGCCGTTCTGGACCAAGGTGATCGGCGATTCGAACCGCCGCGCGCTGTTCGACATGCAGACCAACCTGCGCTACGGCTGCTCGATCCTGCGCATGTATATCGACATGGAAGGCGGCAACCTGTACCTGGCGCTGGGCCGCTACAACGGCAGCCGCGGCAGGCCGGAGTATCCGAATGCGGTGCTGGCGGCCTGGAAGAATTGGGATTTCAAGGCGGGTTCGACTGCCATCGCGTTGAATTGATTTTTTCACGGCGTAGGGCGGGCACCCTGTGCCCGCGTGCTACGCCCGCAACGCATCGACCAACTGCTGCGCGTGCCTCGGCAGCGCATCGAAACTCTTCACACAAATCGCCAGCTGCCGCAAGGACCACGCATCCACCAGCTCGAGCACCGCGATCTGCATCGTCTGCGCGCAGCGCCGCGCTGCCGGCTCGGGCACGATGCCGATCCCGACACCGGCCTCCACCATCCTGCATACCGCTTCGAAGCCGCGCAGGCGCACGCGCGCATGCAGCGTGCGTCCGAGGCGCCGCGCCTGCAAATCCAGGTAGCTGGACAGGGCGCTGTCGGGCGCCAGGCCGACGTGGTCGAGCGCGAGCAGGTCGACGAAGGCCAGCGGCCGGCCGTCCGGCGCCAGTTGCTGCGCCAGCGCCGGCGTCGCCACCGCCACCAGGCGGTCGAGGCGGAACGGAAAGCGCTCCAGCCCCGACAAATCGACCGCGTCCGTCAGGATGCCGATGTCCGCCGCGCCTTCGCGCATCGCCTTCGCTACTTCGTGGCTGGGGCGCTCCTCCAGCACGATGTCGACGTGGGTGTGGCGCGCCAGGAAGCCGGCCAGCGCATCCGGCAGATACTCGCTCAGCGAGGCGGTATTGCACAGCAGCCGCACGATGCCCTTCAAACCTTCGGCATGGTCGCCCAGCTCGGCACGCATGCGCTGCAGCTGCTGGAACACCAGCCGCGCATGGCGCACCAGGGCTTCGCCGGCCGGCGTGGGCGCGACGCCGCGGCGCCCGCGCAGCAGCAGCGCCACGCCCAGCGTGTCTTCCATGCTCTGGATACGTTCGCTGCAGGCCGCCAGCGACAGGTGGGCGCGGCTGGCACCGCCGGTGATGCTGCCGGCTTCCACCACGTGCAGGAAGAGCTGCAGGTCGATTAGATCAAATCGCATAATGTGTTCATTGTGCCTTCGGCACAGCCGAAGGCTAACTGCGGCAATCCCTTATTCTGAACGCGTCCCGGATGGGGCAGAATCATCGGCATGGACGCTCTTGTTTCTATCTTACACGCCCACGAACCGGTCGAATTGTCCTTGATCTGCCTGGTGTTCGTGCTCGCCGGCCTGGTCAAGGGCGTGGTCGGGCTCGGTTTGCCGACGGTCGCGGTCGGTCTGTTGGGGATGATGATGGCGCCGCGCGAAGCGGCCGCTTTATTGGTCGTGCCTTCGCTGGTGACGAATGTCTGGCAGTTGGCGGCCGGTCCCGCTGCAGGCAGCCTGGCGCGCCGGCTGTGGCCGATGCTGGCCGGGATCGCCGCCGGCACCCTCATCGGCGGCATGCTGCTGCCGGCCAGCGCATCCGCCGACGCCATCGCGGCCCTGGGCGGCGCCCTGATCATGTATGCGGCGGCCGGCCTGGCGTCCTTCACGCTGCACGTGCCGCCCAGCGGCGAACGCGCCGCCTCGCCGGTGGTCGGGCTGGTCACCGGCGCGGTCACTGCCGCCACCGGGGTGTTCGTGATCCCGGCCGTGCCTTATCTGCAGGGCCTGAAGCTCGAGCGCGACATGCTGGTGCAGGCGCTCGGCCTGGCCTTCACCACCTCCACCATCGCGCTCGCGGCTTCGCTGCTGCTGGCAGGGCAGTTCGAAATGCGGGCGGCCGGCCTGTCCTTTGTCGCGCTGGTGCCGGCGCTGGCCGGCATGATGCTCGGCCAGTGGATCCGCGAGCGCATCCGGCCGGCGCTGTTCCGCCGCTGCTTCTTCGTCGGCTTGCTGCTGCTGGGCGTACATTTGCTGCTGCGCCCATTCCTCGGCTAGACTGCCAGCTTTCCTCGTCAGGGAGCAAGCAGAATGCGATCGACCACCTTCGCCGCCGGCGTGCTGATGGCCTGCGGCGCCGCCACGCTCACCGGTTGCGCCACGCCGCCGCCCACCGCTGCGGGCACGCCGCAAGCGCGCAGTATCGATAAGGTCAGCGAGCGCGCCCGCAACGTCATCTTCTTCCTCGGCGACGGCATGGGCATCAACACCCTGACCGCCGCGCGCATCTACGCGGTAGGGGAGGCCGGCGAGCTGACCCTCGACACGCTGCCCGAATCGGCCTTCGTCAAAACGTATTCGAACGATGCCCAGGTGACCGACAGCGCGGCGTCGATGTCGGCCTACATGACCGGCGTGAAGCAGAACAACGGCGTGATCTCGATGTCCGGCGACACCAGCGCCATGGCGCCCGCAGCCGACGGCAGCAGCCGCTGCACCAATGGATCGCCGGTGCCGACCCTGCTCGAGCTGGCCAAGGCGCGCGGCCTGGCCACCGGCATCGTCACCACCACCAGCGTCACCGACGCCACCCCGGCCGCGACCTATGCCCACGCCTGCCACCGCAAGCTGCAGAACCAGATCGCGGCGATGCTGGTGCCGGGCGGCGCCGGCTACAACGCCGCGCTGGGCGGCGGGGTCGACCTCGTGTTCGGCGGCGGCGCCCAATACTTCCAGAGCGCCGCCAACGGCGGCAAGCGCACGGACGGCCGCGACCTGCTGGCCGAGCTGCAATCGCGCGGCTACCGCGTGGCGCAGGACACGGCCGGCTTCAATGCGCTGGCGCCGGCCAGGCAGCCGGTGGTTGCCCTGTTCGCGCAGAACGACCTGGCCTACGATGCCGAGCGCGACCCGGCAAGGCAGCCCAGCCTGGCCGAGATGACGCGCAAGGCGGTGTCGCTGCTGGGCCAGCGTGCCGGCACCGACCAGGGCTTCTTCCTGATGGTGGAGGGCGGCCTGATCGACCACGCGCTGCACGGCAGCCGCGCCAAGCGCGCGCTGCAGGAAACCGCGGCCTTCGATGCCGCGCTGAAGGCTGCCATCGATGAAGTGCGGAAGATCGATCCGGGCCTGAAGCACACGCTGATCGTCGCCACCGCCGACCACGACCACACCCTGCTGATGAATGGCTATTCGCCGCGCAGCGGCGCGACGACGGCGGACAAACCCGGCGTGCTGGGCCTGGTGCGCAGCCTCCCGGACGGCAAGATCAAACTGGACAAGGATGGCGCGCCGTATGCGATCCTCGGCTTCGGCACCGGCGAACACCGGGTGCAGGGCAGCCGCGCGACGCAGGCCGGCCTGACGGACGCGATCGTCAGCGCCGACAACTACCGCCAGGAAGCGGCGGTACGTACGCAATCCGAAACCCACGGCGGTGCCGACGTCTACCTGGGCGCGGCCGGCGCCGGCGCGGAGCTGTTCCGCGGCACCATCGACAACACCCGCGTGTTCACGCTGATCAAGGAAGCGGCCGGCTGGTAAGCGGCGCAAGGAGACCACGATGAAAATGATCCGACTCTGCGCGCTGCTGGCGGCCGCATGCACCTCCCAGGCCTGGGCCCAGACCCAGGCCAAGAACGTCATCTTCTTCCTCGGCGACGGCATGGGCCCGACCACCATCACGGCCGCACGCATCTACAAATACAAGGAAGAGGGGCTGTTGAACTTCGAGCGCCTCGACCGTGTTGCGCGCGTCAAGACCTATTCGGCCGACGCGATGGTCACCGACAGCGCGCCTTCGATGGGCGCCTACATGACCGGCGTGAAGATCAACAATGACGTGATCTCGCTGAAGGACGCCAAATCGCAAAGCCCGGGCAAGGACGCCAACGGCAACCCGAGCGTGGACCGCTGCGGCGAGAACAACGGCAGCGCGCCGATGACGATCCTGGAGCTTGCCAAGGCCAAGGGCAAGGCGGTCGGTGCGATCACCACCACCGAGCTGACCCACGCAACCCCGGCCTCGACCTTCGCCCACGCCTGCAACCGCAACGCGGTCTACACCATCGCCCGGCAGATCGTGCCCGGCGGCGAAGGCTACAACGCGCGCCTGATGGAGGGCGTGGACGTGCTGATGGGCGGCGGCCGGCCCTACTTCACGCCCTTCGATGCCGCCGCCAATCCGAAGGGCCGCGCGGACGGACGCGACCTGCTGGCCGAATTCAAGGCGCGCGGCTACTTCGTGGCCGCCACCCGCGGCGACATGATGTCGGCCCTGCCGAACCGGAAGTTCGTCGGCATCTACGCCGACAGCCACCTCGATTACGCCAGCGTGCGCAAACCCACCCAGCCGACCCTGGCCGAGATGACCGCCAAATCGATCGAGCTGCTGGCCAGGAACCCGAACGGCTTCTTCCTGATGGTCGAAGGCGGCAAGATCGACCACGCGCTGCACGATTCGAACGCGAAGAACGCACTGGAGGAGGTGGTCGATTTCGACAACGCGATTCAGACCGCGCTCGACCGCATGCGCAGCATCGATCCGGGCCTGGAGCATACGCTGATCGTGGTAACCGCCGACCATGACCACACGATGGTGATGAACGGCTATCCGAAGCGCGGCAATCCGATCCTCGGCATCGTGCGCGATGTGGCGACTGGCCAGCCGGCGCTGGACGCCGACGGCAAGACCTACACGACCCTGGTCTATGGCGGCGGCCCGAACCGCCCGGAAGTTCGCGCCAACGTCGACGACGCCCGCGCCCAGGCGCTCGACTACAAACAGGAAACCGGCGTGCGCCTGGCCGGCGAAGGCCATGGCGGCGGCGACGTCAAGCTGTATGCGGTGGGTGCGGGCTCGGCGCCGTTCAAGGGCACCATCGAGAACACACGGGTGTTCGAGCTGATGAAGGCGGCGGCGGGGTTGTAGTCCGCAACGCACGCACGTCATTCCCGCGCAGGCGGGAATCCAAGTTTTCGAGCCGCTGCGAACTTGGGTTCCCGCCTGCGCGGGAACGACGAAGGAAGTGCGCGGGAATGACGGCATCAACAAAAAGCCCCGGCATTGACCGGGGCTTTTCGTTTGGACTGGTATCGGGCCAGCGGGGCAGCGGCCTTGTCGTCGTTTTTATTTGAGGTGATCGGAGATCAGCTTGGTCATCTCGAACATCGATACCTGGGCCTTGCCACCGAAGACGGCTTTCAGCTTGTCGTCGGCGTTGATCATGCGGCGGTTTGCGGCGTCCTGCAGATCCTGCTTCTTGATATAGTCCCAGACTTTCTTGGTGACTTCGGTACGCGGCAGCGGCTTGTCGCCCACCACTGCGGCCAGGGTCGCCGACGGGGTCATTTCTTTCATGAAGGCGGCGTTCGGCTTGCGAGCTGCGGCCGGCTTCTTTGCTGCTGCTTTCGGTGCTGCTGCTTTGGCAGGAGCTGCTGCCTTTTTAGCTGCCGGCTTCGCCGCTGCAGCCGGCTTGGCGGCGGCTTTCTTGGCCGGCGCTGCGGTGGTTTTTTTGGCTGTTGCCATCTTCGAGCCTCCTAATCGGAACACATGGAAAATTGCGCTATGTACGCACCGGCTTATATTGGTAGGGTTTTAGCGTTCGTGCAAGTCTTTTTCGAAATTTTTTCACTCTAACAAGCGCTAAAACCACCTATATATCAGCGCATCCCCGGCATCATGCCTTTCATCCCGCGCATCATCTTCATCAGGCCGCCGCCTTTGAGCTTTTTCATCATCGTGTTCATCTGATCGTACTGGGTCAGCATGCGGTTCACTTCCTGCACCTGCACGCCGGCGCCGGCGGCGATACGACGCTTGCGGTTGGCCTTGATCAGCTCCGGTTTGGCGCGTTCCTGCGGGGTCATCGAGTCGATGATGCCGCACATGCGGCGCACCTGCTTTTCAGCCTGGTCCATGTTGGCGCCGGCCGCGGCCTGCTGGAACTGGGCCGGCAGTTTATCGAGCAGACCCGACATGCCGCCCATCTTCTTCATCTGGGTCAGCTGGGCCTTGAAGTCGTTCATGTCGAACTTACCGCCCGACTTGATCTTGTTGGCCATGTCGGCCGCGGCCTGCATGTCCACGCCCTTGCGCGCTTCTTCGACCAGGGCCAGGATGTCGCCCATGCCCAGCACGCGGTTGGCCATACGGGCCGGATCGAAGGCTTCCAGGCCGTCCAGCTTCTCGGACACACCGGCGAACTTGATCGGTTTACCGGTCACGTGACGCACCGACAGCGCCGCACCGCCGCGCGAGTCGCCATCGAGCTTGGTCAGGATCACGCCGGTCAGCGGCAGCGCTTCGTTGAAGGCCTTGGCGGTGTTGATCGCATCCTGGCCGACCATGGCGTCGACCACGAACAGGGTCTCGATCGGCTTGACGGCGGCGTGCACCGCGGCGATCTCCTGCATCATCGCTTCATCGATCGCCAGGCGGCCGGCGGTGTCGATGATCAGGACGTCGTGGTAGTGCTTCTTGGCCCAGTCCAGCGCGGCCAGGGCGATGTCGACCGGCTTGTCGTTGGCGGTCGAGGGGAAGAAGTCGGCGCCGACCTGCTTGGTGACGGACTCCAGCTGCGCGATCGCGGCCGGGCGGTAGACGTCGGCGGAGACGGTCAGGACCTTCTTCTTCTGTTCCTTCAGGTACTTGGCCAGCTTGCCGGTGGTGGTGGTCTTACCCACACCCTGCAGACCCGCCATCAGGATGATGGCCGGCGGCTGCTGGGCGAAGGAAAGCTGGGAGGCTTCGGGGCCGAGGTCGGCGCCCATCAGGGCCGCCAGTTCCTTCTGCACCACGCCGACCAGGGCCTGGCCGGGCGAAAGCGAGCCGATAACCTCTTCGCCCAGCGCTTTTTCCTTCACTTTGGCGATGAATTCGCGGACGGCCGGCAGCGCGACGTCGGCCTCGAGCAGGGCCAGACGCACTTCGCGCAGCATTTCGGCGGTGTTCGATTCGGTCAGGCGCGCCTCGCCGCGCATCGTCTTGACGACCTTGGCAAGGCGTTGGGTCAGGTTATCCAGCATGGTTATGTTCTACCTATATCTACGTAGATGAATTGGGCGCAAACCGCCATTTTACCGTATGTCGGGGCATGTTTTTGCCGGTCAAGACCCCGGCAAGCACTGGCGAATACGTATTTGTACTGTTTGACAATACATTGATTAACGTTATAGCCTCATCCGCACAAACACACCACAAAATCGGAGACAGCCATGACCACAAAAGCGTTTGCCAAAACCGTCGTCCTCGCCGCCCTGCTGGCTGCGGGCAGTGCCCAGGCCCAGGCTCAGGTTCCTGAAACGGTCCGCCTCGGTAACCTCAAGTTCGCGCACTATGGCGCGGTGTCGTACATCAAAGAGATCGCGCCCAAATGCGGCATCAAGGTCGAGGAGCGCGTGTTCGCCAAGGGCCTGGACGTGATGCAGGCGATCATCGCCGGCGAAATCGACGTCGGCACCACGGCCTCGGAAGCGGCCATTTCCGGCCGCGCCGGCAATGCGCCGATCTACGTGGTGGCCGGCTTCGCCAAGGGCGGCGCGCGCCTGGTGGCGGGGCAGGGCACCAACATCAAGACCGTCAAGGACTTGAAAGGCAAAAAAGTCGGCGTGACCCGCGGCGGCATCCAGGAAGTGCTGCTGATGGCCGAACTGCAGAAGGCCGGCCTCACCGCCGACGCCGCACCCGGCAAGGACGTGCAGCTGGTGTTCCTGGCCTATGCGGACCTGAACCAGGCGCTGCTGGGCAAGAACATCGACGCCATGATGCAGTCGGAGCCGCAGTCCTCGCAGGCGATCAACAAGGGCTTCGGCGTCGAGATGCTGAAACCCTACGACACCCCGATCGGCGAACCAATCCGCACCATGGTCATGACCGAGAAGTTCTATACCACCAAACGTCCGCTGGCCGAGAAGTTCATGCGCTGCTTCGTGCAGGCCACCAGCACCTTCATCAAGGACCCGGCGCTGGCCGAGAAGTACGTGCGCGAGACCGTGTTCAAGGGCCAGATCTCGAGCGACGACTTCCGCGACGCGATGGACAACGCCGAATACACCTACGACATCACGCCGGAACACATCCAGATCACCACCGACATCATGTACAAGACCGGCGTCGGCCGCATGGCCAAACCGCCGGCAGCGAAGGAGTGGGTCAAGACCGACCTGCTGGAAGCGGCCAAGAAGAGCCTGAACGTCAAGTAAATGTCATGCGTGGGCCCGGGAGCCCGCCCTACGGCGCGTCATCACGTAGGGTGGGCACCTCGTGCCCACGCACGCGCAGTGGAGACACGGAATGGTAAAAAGAAGGTGGAACGACATCGCGGTCGGCCTGGTGGTGCCGGTCATCGCGATCGCGATCTGGCAGTGGGTGGCGAACATGGGATGGGTCAACGAGAACATCCTGCCGTCGCCGCTGGCGGTGTGGAACAAGTGGCTGGCCTATCTGATGCCGCTGCAGGACTTTAATACCTGGCATGAGAACAACCCCGACGGCAGCCGGCTGGCCTGGGCGTTTTCCGGTGAGCTGATCGTCGATTCGCTCGGCAGCCTGTACCGGGTAGTGGTCGGCTTCGCGGTCGGCGCCGGTCTCGGATTACCGCTCGGGCTGGCGATGGGGGCGAGTCGCATCGTGTATGCCTGGATGAATCCCCTGGTGCAGCTGCTGCGCCCGATCCCGCCGATCGCCTACATCCCGCTGTCGATCCTGTGGTTCGGGCTGGGCAATCCGCCGGCGATCTTCCTGATCGCGATCGGCGCCTTCTTCCCGGTGCTGATGAATACCATCGCCGGCGTGCGCCAGGTCGACGGCATTTACCTACGTGCGGCGCGCAACCTCGGCGCCGGCCGTACCACCATGTTCCTGCGCGTGATCCTGCCGGCCGCCGTGCCTTATATATTGACCGGCATGCGGATCGGCGTCGGTACCGCCTTCATCGTGGTGATCGTGTCCGAGATGATCGCGGTGAACAACGGCCTCGGCTTCCGCATCCTGGAAGCGCGCGAGTACTTCTGGTCCGACAAGATCATCGCCGGCATGATCAGCATCGGTATCCTCGGCCTGGCGATCGACTCGGCCATGAACCGGCTGAACAATTATCTGCTGCGCTGGCACCGCGGCCTGGAGCACTGAATGGAGAACACTAAGTGAGCGCGCACATCGTCATTGAAAACGTGAGCAAGGTGTTCGAGACCGACGGCCGCCGCATGGTGGCGCTGGAAAACATCGACCTCGAGATCCCGCGCGGCCAGTTCGTCTGCCTGCTGGGGCCGTCCGGCTGCGGCAAGTCGACGCTGCTGAACGCCGTCGCCGGCTTCGCCCCGCCGACCCGGGGCCGCATCGTCGCCGACGGCGTGCCGGTCAGCGGCCCGGGACCGGAACGCGGCATGGTGTTCCAGGAGTACGCGCTGTTCCCCTGGATGACGGTCGAGCAGAACGTCGGCTTCGGGCTCGAGATCAAGGGCATGCCGAAGGCGCAGATCGCCGCGCGCGTGGCCGAGCTCTTGACCCTGCTGTCGCTGGAGGATTTCGGCAAGCGCTACCCGAAGGACCTGTCGGGCGGCATGCGCCAGCGGGTCGCGATCGCGCGCGTGCTGGCGCTGGACTCGCCGATCCTGTTGATGGACGAGCCCTTCGGCGCCCTCGACGCGCTGACCCGCCGCAACCTGCAGGACGAGCTGCTGCGGATCTGGGCCGAGTTGAAGAAGACCGTGATCTTCGTCACCCACAGCATCGAGGAAGCGATCTATCTGGCCGACCGCATCGTCGTGATGACCTACCGGCCGGGTACGGTCAAGCGCGATATGCTGGTCGAGCTGCCGCGCATGCGCGACCCGGCCGCGCCCGAGTTCAATACGCTCAAGCGCGAGTTGGGGCAGTTGGTGATGGAAGAGCAGCAAAGGCATCACGAAGCAGAGATAAAATCCGCCGCCGTGGATTAATCGCCAACTTCGAACAACGTCATCCCCGCGCAGGCGGGGATCCAAGTTTGTTCGCGGATCGCTAGCTGAACTTGGGTCCCCGCCTTCGCGGGGAGTCGTTGCCGGCAATGCCGGGAACGACATGGTATTGCTCTGGATAGTGTAGACTCGCCCCTATGCAAACCACCTTCTTCATCGCCGCAGCCATCCTGTACGCGGTGTGTGCCCTGCTGCCGTCGCCGCGGGGCGCCGTCATTTCCGGCGTGACCGCGCTGGCGTGGGTCCTGCATGGCGCCGCGCTGTGGCCGGATATGCTGGCCAACGGCGCGCTGCGGATCGGCTTCGCCTTCATGCTGTCGGCCGCGCTCTGGATTTCGGTGGCGGCCTGGTGGCTCGAAAACCGCAATTTCGCGCTGGACGGCATGCGCCGCATGGTGATGCCCTGCGCGGCCGTCGCCGCGGTGCTGCCGCCGCTGTTCCCCGGCAGCCTGATGACGATGCAGGGACCGGCCTTCGGCTGGCACGTGGCGGTGGCCGTGATGGCCTACAGCACGTTGACCATCGCCGCCTTCCACGCCGTGCTGATGGCGCTGCAGGAGACGCGCCTGCACACCCGCAGCGCAAAAAAAGGCTGGCTGGGCGCGGCCATCGACCAGCTGCCGGCCCTGCTGACCATGGAAAAACTGCTGTTCAGGATGATCGGCATCGGCTTCGTCCTGCTCAGCCTGACCGTCCTGTCGGGCATCGTGTTCTCCGAACAGCTGTTCGGGCGCGCGCTGCGCTGGGACCACAAGAATGTGTTCGCGCTGCTGTCGTGGCTGTTGTTCGCCGCGCTGCTGGCCGGACGCCGCTGGCGCGGCTGGCGCGGCAAGACCGCGCTGCGCTTCACGCTGGCGGGATTCGCTACCTTGGCGCTGGCGTATGTCGGCAGCCGTTTTGTTCTTGAAGTCGTTCTGCACCGGGGGTTCACATGACGCGACTCTTATTCTGGATTGCGCTCATCATCCTGGTGGTGATGGCGATCCGCGGCAAGCTGCGGGCTGCGGTGGCTGCGCGCGGCTTCGATCCGCATGCGGGTCAGGGCGGCGCTGCACCGGCCGGCGGCGCGCGTCCCCAGGCGCGGGTCGAAGAGGTCGAACGCATGACCAGCTGCGCCCACTGCGGCCTGTATTTCCCGGCATCGGAAGCCGTGCACCAGGGCGGACAGGACTATTGCTGCGAGGCGCACGCGCGCCAGCCGACTGCTTCCCGGATCGAATGAGGCGCATGGCGCGCCGGCAGCCTCTGTCCGCGGCGTCGCGGGAGACCTTCTGGCGCTCGCTGCAGACACTCAACGTGACACGCATCGTGATCGCGCTGGTGCTGCTGCTTTACCTGAATTTCGACGCCCGGCGCGGCCACACGATGGGCTCGGCCTATGCCGAGACCTGCGTCTTCTACGCGGTGGCGGCGCTGCTGTTCGCCGCCGTCACCCGCTACTACCGGCACCGCTTCCTGTGGCAGCTGTGCAGCCAGATCCTGGTCGACATCGCCGTCATCTCGCTGCTTTACCTGGCCGCCGGCGGCGCGCGCAGCGGGCTCGGACTGCTCTACCTGTTCCCGCTGGCCGGGGCGGCGATTCTTGCCCCGCTGGTGCTGGCGCTGTTCTCAGCCTCGCTCGCGACCCTGTTCCTGCTGGCTGAAAGCACCTGGCAGATCTTCATCAGCGACAACGATCCGGCCCTGTTCCAGGCCGGGATCATGGGCGCCGCCTTCTTCGCCGTGGTGGTGGTGGTGAGCCGGCTGGCGGCGCGCCTGATCCGCCAGGAAGAGCTGGCGGCCAGGCGCGGCGCCGATCTGCGCATCCAGCAGGCGGTCTACCGCATCGTGGTCGACGACGTCGGCGACGGCATCCTGGTGGTGGGGCGCGACGGTTTTGTCTTTTCCGGCAACCCGGCGGCGCGCCGCATGCTGGGCCTGGACGCCGACAGCCTCGACACCGGCGACGGCTTTCGCCTGGCCGACATCCCGGCCCTGGAGCCGGTGGCCCAGGGCTTCGAGGCCTGGCTCGATGCCGAACCGGCGGAAGCCTACGTCACCGTCAAGCGCTGGCAGGGGCAGGCAGGCCAGGTGCGCGGCCGCCTCGACCAGCCGGTGCACCTGAAGCTGCGCTTTGCCCGGGTCGATACGCCGGACGGCGCGGCCGAGCGCAGCGTGATCTTCATGCAGGATGTGAGCGCCATCGAAAACCAGGCGCAGCAACTGAAGCTGGCGTCGATGGGGCGCCTGACCGCCAGCATCGCGCACGAGGTGAGGAACCCGCTGTCGGCGATCGGCCACGCGACCTCGCTGCTGGCCGAAGACCTGCACGGCCCGGCCGAAAAGCGCCTGCTGCGCATCGTCGGCGACAACGTGGCGCGCGTGAACCGCATGGTCGAGGACATCCTGAAACTCTCGCGCAAGGTGCAGCCGGGCGGCGAGCCGGTGCATTTGAAAGCCTTCCTGGCCGAGCTGAAGGCCGAGTTCACGGAAACCCACGGCCTGGCCGATAATATGATCTACATTGGCGACGCCGGCGAGCGCACGGTGCGCTTCGACGGACTGCACCTGCGGGAAGTGCTGGTCAACCTGCTCGGTAATGCCATACGCTATGCGAGCGGCAAGCCGGCCAGCATCCGCTTGTTCCCGGTGCTGGATGCGACCGGCCGCGTCGAGCTGCACGTGCAGGACGACGGCCCCGGCATCACGCCCGAAGTGCGGGCCCACCTGTTCGAGCCCTTCTATACCACCTCGAGCAAGGGCACCGGCCTGGGCCTCTACCTGGCGCGCGAGCTGTGCCTGAACAACGGCGCCATGCTCGACTACGAATACCGGGTGGACGGACCCGGCGGTTTCGATGCGCCGGGACGCTTCGTGATCACCTTTACTATATAGAGAGTATGAGTTCTCCCCGCATCCTGGTAGTCGACGACGAAGCCGACCTGCGCGAACTGCTCGAAATCACGCTGGTCAAGATGGGCCTGGATGTCGACAGCGCCTCCACCGTGCGCGAGGCGCGTGCGCTGCTCGGCCAGCACGCCTACGCCCTGGTACTGACCGACATGCGCCTGCCCGACGGCACCGGCCTGGAACTGGTGCGCGAAGTGGCCGGCATGGGACGCGGCACGCCGATCGCCGTGATCACCGCCTACGGCAGCGCCGAGAACGCGGTGATCGCGCTGAAGGCCGGCGCCTTCGACTACGTCTCCAAGCCGGTGGTGCTGGACGACCTGCGCACGATGGTGCGCTCGGCGCTGCGCCTGTCCGAAAAGCCGGCGGCCGGCGCGGCGCAGGAAGCAGGCGAGGGCGATGGCGGCGATTCGCGCCTGCTCGGCCGCTCGCAGGCGATGCAGGCGCTGCGCGCCCAGATCGGGCGGCTGGCGCGCTCGCAGGCGCCGATCGCCATCAACGGCGAATCCGGCAGCGGCAAGGAACTGGCCGCGCGCGAGATCCACGCCCGCAGCGCGCGCGCCGGCAAGCCCTTCGTCGCCGTGAACTGCGGCGCGATTCCGGAGCAGCTGATGGAGGCCGAGTTCTTCGGCTACCGCAAGGGCGCGTTCACCGGCGCCACCGACGAGCGCGACGGCTTCTTCCAGGCGGCGAACGGCGGCACCCTGATGCTGGACGAGGTGGCCGACCTGCCGCTGGCAATGCAGGTCAAGCTGCTGCGCGCGATCCAGGAGCGGCGCGTGCGCAAGATCGGCGCCACCGCGGAGGAGGCGGTCGACGTGCGCATCATCAGCGCCACCCACAAGGATCTGGGAAAACTGGTCGAGACCGGCCAGTTCCGCCAGGACCTGTTCTACCGCCTGAACGTGATCGAACTGACCCTCCCGCCGCTGCGCGAACGCCTCGACGACCTGCCGCTGCTGGCCGACGCCATCCTCGCGCGCCTGGCGGGACCGGGCGGCGCGCGCCTGGGGCCCGGGGTGCTGGAGGCGTTGCGCGGCTACGCCTTCCCCGGCAACGTGCGCGAACTGGAGAACGTGCTGGAACGCGCGCTGGCGTTTGCCAACGACGGTGTGATCGAAGTCGGCGATTTGTCGCTGAAAGGCGCGCGGCTCGCCGATACGGGGGCCGCTGCGCCGCCGCGCGACGCCGTGCCGGCCGAGGCGGCGCAGCCGTCGGCACCGGCTTCGGCACCGGTTCCAGCCCAGGCGCCGGTCCAGACAATGGTCCAGGCGCCGGCCCAGGTGCCGGCCGATGTGCTGCCCGCGCTGGGCGCCGGCGCGCTGCCCAGCAACCTGCCGGACTACCTCAGCCAGGTCGAGCGCGACATCATCCTGCGCGCCCTGCAGCAGACCCAATTCAACCGCACCCAGGCCGCGACCCTGCTCGGCATCAGCGTGCGCCAGCTGCGCTACCAGATGCAGAAGCTGGACATCCACGCACCGGAGCCGTGATTTATGCAAGGCGCTTGAATTCGCTCAATTGCTGTTGTCTTTTCGCCATCGCAATAAAAGCGAAAATCATACAGTTCAGGCGAATTTTGCTTCATAAATAAGCATCTTAAACGCTATGTTAGTGCTCACTTTCATTGCGGGGCTGATTTCAGCGTGTCAAGGGAAAAATCTTATTAGTTGGACTCATAAAAACACACTATTTGGACTACAATTAGGCCTGTGAGGCCGTTGACTACTACATGTAGTAGTCAACGGCCTCACTGCCGAACAGGCCTAGTAGGAGCGCAAGAGCGTTTTGAAAATATTGCCGCTCCTATTTTTATCGGCAAAAAGTTATGGGACTGTCAACTTTGATGGTCTGACAGCGATAGTGGATTACTCATCAAGGGGATCCTTATTTATTAAATTCATGCACGCGGTGGCATGCTTGCCATCCTGGAGGCTCAATGCAAACTTCTACGGACATCTCCATTAACGAGCTGGTTGCCAATAACGACTACCGCATCATCCGCCGCAACGGCGCCGTGGTGCCGTTCGCACCGACCAAGATCGCCGTCGCCATGACCAAGGCTTTCCTCGCCGTGAACGGCGAGGGCGCCCGCGAGTCGGCACGCATCCGCGAACTGGTCGAGCAGCTGACGAACAACGTGGTCGCCGCCCTGGTGCGCCGCCAGCCGAACGGCGGCACCTTCCACATCGAAGATGTGCAGGACCAGGTGGAGCTGTCCCTGATGCGCTCGGGCGAGCATGACGTCGCGCGCGAATACGTGCTGTACCGCGCCAAGCGCATGGACGAGCGCCGCGCCGCCAAGGAAGCCTCGGGCGCCACCGCCGTGGCCGCGCCGCAGTTCACCGTGGTCGACGGCGGCGTGCGCCGCGCGCTGGACATGAACGAAGTGTCGGCCCTGATCGGCGCCGCCTGCGTGGGCCTGGAAAAGCACGTCGATGCCGACGCCATCCTGGCCGAAACCGTCAAGAACCTGTACGACGGCGTGCCGGTCGAAGAGCTGCACAAGTCGGCGATCCTGGCTGCTCGCGCGCTGATGGAAAAGGACCCGGCCTATAGCCAGGTCACCGCACGCATCCTGCTGCACACCATCCGTAAGGAAGTCTTCGGCAAGGAAGTCGCGCAAGCCGGCGCCGCCGCTGAATACGTCACCTACTTCCCGCAGTACATCGCCAAGGGCATCGATGCCGAGCTGCTGGACGAGGAACTGGGCAAGTTCGACCTGCAGAAGCTGGCCAAGGCGATCGTCGCCGACCGTGACCTGCAGTTCGGCTACATCGGCCTGCAGACCCTGTACGACCGCTACTTCCTGCACATCCGCGAAACCCGCATCGAGATGCCGCAGGCCTTCTACATGCGCGTCGCGATGGGCCTGGCGCTGCGCGAAGAGAACCGCGAAGCGCGCGCGATCGAGTTCTACAACCTGCTGTCGAGCTTCGACTTCATGAGCTCGACCCCGACCCTGTTCAACTCGGGCACCCGCCGCTCGCAGCTGTCGTCGTGCTACCTGACCACCGTCGGCGACGACCTGGAAGCCATCTACGACGCCATCAAGGAAAACGCGCTGCTGTCGAAATTCGCCGGCGGCCTGGGCAACGACTGGACCCCGGTCCGCGCGATGGGCTCGCGCATCAAGGGCACCAACGGCAAATCGCAGGGCGTGGTGCCGTTCCTGAAGGTCGCCAACGACACCGCGGTGGCGGTCAACCAGGGCGGCAAGCGCAAGGGCGCGGTCTGCGGCTACCTGGAAACCTGGCACCTGGACATCGAGGAATTCCTCGACCTGCGCAAGAACACCGGCGACGACCGCCGCCGCACCCACGACATGAACACCGCGAACTGGATTCCGGACCTGTTCATGAAGCGCGTGATGGAGAAGGGTTCGTGGAGCCTGTTCTCGCCGTCCGAAGTGCCGGACCTGCACGACAAGGTCGGCAAGGCCTTCGAAGAAGCCTACCTGGGCTATGAAGCCAAGGCGGCACGCGGCGAAATGACCGTGTACAAGAAGATCGAAGCGCTGGACCTGTGGCGCAAGATGCTGTCGATGCTGTTCGAGACCGGCCACCCATGGATCACCTTCAAGGATCCGTGCAACATCCGTTCGCCGCAGCAGCACGTGGGCGTGGTGCACTCGTCCAACCTGTGCACCGAGATCACGCTGAACACCAACGCCGACGAGATCGCCGTCTGCAACCTGGGCTCGGTGAACCTGCCGCAGCACATGAAGGGCGACGGCCTGGACGTGGTCAAGCTGCAGAAGACCATCCGCACCGCGATGCGCATGCTCGACAACGTCATCGACATCAACTACTACGCCGTCGAGAAGGCCCGTAACTCGAACCTGCGCCACCGTCCGGTCGGCCTGGGCATCATGGGCTTCCAGGACTGCCTGCACATGATGCGCGTGCCGTTCGCTTCGGAACAGGCCGTGAAGTTCGCCGACGTCTCGATGGAAGCCGTCTGCTACTACGCCTACCTGGCATCGACCGAGCTGGCCGAAGAGCGCGGCCGCTACCAGTCCTACGAAGGTTCGCTGTGGGACCGCGGCATCCTGCCGCAGGACTCGATCAAGCTGCTGGCGGAAGAGCGCGGCGCCGAGTACCTGCAGCAGGACACGTCGGAAACCATGGACTGGACCGTGATCCGCAACCGCATCAAGCAGTTCGGCATGCGTAACTCGAACTGCGTGGCGATCGCCCCGACCGCGACGATCTCGAACATCATCGGCGTGTCGGCTTGCATCGAGCCGACCTTCCAGAACCTGTACGTGAAGTCGAACCTGTCGGGCGAGTTTACCGAGATCAACGGCTACCTGGTACGCGACCTGAAGGCGCGCGGCCTGTGGGACGAGGTCATGATCAACGACCTGAAATACTTCGACGGCTCGCTGTCGCGTATCGACCGCGTACCGCAGGACCTGCGCGACATCTACGCCACGGCCTTCGAAGTCGAGCCGAAGTGGCTGGTCGAAGCGGCTTCCCGCCGCCAGAAGTGGATCGACCAGGCACAGTCGCTGAACATCTACATGGCCGGCGCCTCGGGCAAGAAGCTGGACGAGACCTACAAGCTGGCCTGGCTGCGCGGCCTGAAGACGACCTACTACCTGCGCACCATCGCGGCAACGCACATGGAGAAGTCGACCACCCGCACCGGCGCCCTGAACGCCGTGCCGGTCGATGGCGGCCTGTCGGCTGCGGCAGCGTCGGCAGCAACCGCCCCTGCGACACCGGTGGCGAGCGCCGCGGATGTCGTGGAAGGCGCAGCATGCTATCTGCGTCCGGGCGATGCCGGTTTCGACGAGTGCGAAGCCTGCCAGTAATTTTTGATCCGTCATCCCCGCGCAGGCGGGGATCCAGGTTGAGCTAGCGAACCGCGAACACACTTGGGTTCCCGCCTTCGCGGGAACGACGTATAACGAACACTATATAGAAGGAAAACATCATGGCTCTGTCATGGGACGATGAACCGATCACCAGCGCACCGGCCGCAGCAAGCGCACCGGAAGGCGCCACCGCCGCCGACGTCGCCAAGCGCGTGAACGCCGACGACAAGCGCATCATCAACGGCCAGACCGACGTCAACCAGCTGGTGCCGTTCAAGTACAAGTGGGCCTGGGACAAGTACCTGGCCGGCTGCG
>Ga0308160_10000737_pt1 | contig 55397 bp, 68 predicted proteins | sample PhyFR1_FD_201036 | JGI IMG/M metagenome (GOLD analysis project Ga0308160, IMG submission 201036) | Phyllosphere microbial communities from UC Gill Tract Community Farm, Albany, California, United States - DLSLF.R1 | ecosystem: Host-associated > Plants > Phyllosphere > Unclassified | place: USA...
CGGTACCGTCAAGACCGGCCAGGACGTCATCGTCATGAACGGCCCTGACGGCACCCCGATCAAGGGCCGCATCAACCAGGTGCTGAACTTCAAGGGCCTGGAGCGCGTGCTGGTCGACGAAGCCGTCGCCGGCGACATCTGCCTGATCAACGGTATCGACGAAATCGGCATCGGTTCGACCGTGTGCGCACCGGACACCCCGGAAGCGCTGCCGATGCTGACTGTCGACGAGCCAACCCTGACCATGAACTTCATGGTTAACAACTCGCCGCTGGCCGGCCGCGAAGGCAAGTTCGTCACCAGCCGCCAGCTGCGTGACCGCCTGGACCGCGAACTGAAAGCCAACGTGGCACTGCGCGTGGCGCCGACCGACGACGACACCATCTTCGAAGTGTCGGGCCGTGGCGAGCTGCACCTGACCATCCTGATCGAAAACATGCGTCGCGAAGGCTTCGAGCTGGCCGTGTCGCGTCCGCGCGTGGTCTTCAAGATGGTCGATGGCGTGCGCCAGGAACCGTTCGAGAACCTGTCGGTCGACGTCGAGGAAGTCAACCAGGGCGGCGTGATGGAAGAACTGGGCCGCCGCCGTGGCGACCTGCAGAACATGGAATCGGATGGCAAGGGCCGTGTCCGTCTGGAATACCTGATCCCGGCCCGTGGCCTGATCGGCTTCCAGGGCGAATTCATGACCCTGACCCGCGGCACCGGCCTGATGAGCCACGTGTTCCACGAATACGCGCCGGTCGACAACAGCCGTGGCGAAATGGCTGGCCGTCGTAACGGCGTGCTGATCTCGCAGGACGACGGCGCCGCCGTTGCCTACGCAATCTGGAAACTGCAAGACCGCGGCCGCATGTTCGTGTCGCACAACGACCCGGTGTACGAAGGCATGATCATCGGCATCCACTCGCGCGACAACGACCTGGTCGTGAATCCGATCAAGGGCAAGCAGCTGACCAACGTGCGTTCGTCGGGTACCGACGAAGCCGTGCGCCTGGTGCCGCCGATCCAGATGTCGCTCGAATACGCCGTCGAGTTCATCGAGGACGATGAGCTGGTCGAGATCACCCCGAAATCGATCCGCCTGCGCAAGCGCTATCTGAAGGAACACGAGCGCAAGAAGGCATCGCGCGAAGCGTAATCTCGCTGCGGACAGCACGTCCGTTTGCACCGAAGAACCCGCTGCTTGCAGCGGGTTTTTTTATGGGTGACCTCGGCGCGCGCTTCCGCGTTTCGGGTGCCGGCTCAGCGACGCGTCCGGCGCCGGCGTGCCAGCACCACCAGCAGCCCCGGCAGCAGCATCAGCGCCGCCGCCGGTTCCGGTACCGCGCTCACCAGATCGAGCCGCACCGCGGTGCACTCGAAGTTGCGGCAGGCGTTGGCGGTGATCTGGCCGAGGTCGTTGATGCCCGAGGCGCTTTCGATGCTCCAGCCCGAAGCCGGGTCGATCAGGGTGTTCAGGTCGATCAGCTGGCCGCCGAAGTACACGAAGCCGACGCTCGCGCCTTCGAAGGTGCTGGTGCTGCCGACAAAGGCGCCGAGCTCGTTGATGTCGGACACGTCCAGGTTCAAGCCGCCGAAGGACCCGACGTCGGTCATCACGCCGTTCTCGTAGATGAAGGCGTGCTGGCCGCCGCCCTCGGCCTCGCTGTAGCCGGCGATGCGGCCGGCGTTGTTGATGACGCGCGCGGCATTGATTTCGCGGCCGGCCAGGGTGCCCAGGTCGATCAGCTTGCCGTTCTTGTACAGGAAGGGGTGGAAGGGCGCATGCAGCTCGGAACTCAGGTTGGATTCTCCGACGATCTTGCCGTGGTCGTTGATGTCCCAGGCCAGGCCGACGTCGCCCGTGCCCAGGTTGCCGAGCGGGGTGGTGATGCCGTTCCGGTGGACAAAGCCGGTATAGCCTCCGGGGATGCTCAGCTGGCCGACGATGTCGCCCCTGGCGTTGATGCTGTTCGGGTTGAGGCCCAGCTCCAGTGCTTGCAGGCCATTGCTGTCGTACAGGAAGCCGCGGAAGCCGCCCGCCGCCGTGGAAGCGACGCCGACGATTTGCCCGGCATCGTTGAGCGAACGTGCATAACCCGAAGTGCCGCCGAAGCCGCCCAGGTTGGTGACCGTACCGTTCGCATACAGCGCCGCCTCGGTGCCGCCTTCGTCGAGCACGACATAGCCGGCAATCTGGCCCAGGTTGTTGATGTCGTAGGTGTAGAAGTTGCTCGGCAGTGCGGTCACGGTGTAGAGGGGCGCGGCCTGACTGGACAGCGGCGCCAGCAAGGCCGGCAGCAGCGCCAGGGCGCCGAGATATTTGCGTAGAAGCATGATTGACCTCATGGTTGATCTCGCTAAAGGTTGATCGATGGCAAAGCAAACGAATGCTGCTGCCGAGTTCAAACGATAAGCGATGGCGCCCGCGCCACGACTGAGCCATATCAGATGCCGGATGAGCGTGCGGCCTTGACAAGCCGGTGCGTATTGACGGCCCCAGCGGTGCGCGGCCATGCGCCGTGGGTTGTTAAGATCACCACATGCGCATCCTCTGGATTTACCTCAAGCCGCACTGGCGCCTGGGCCTGCTGGCTTTGCTACTGGCCGGCGTCGCCCAGGTGCTGGCCCTGTTCGACCCCATCATCTTCGGCAAGATCATCGACCTTGTTACCGGGCGCCGGCCCGACGATGCCGAGCTGGTGTCGCGCGTGCTGCGCCTGCTGGGCCTGGCGGTGCTGGTGGCCGTGCTGTCGCGCCTGGCCAAGGCGCTGCAGGAATACGTGACCCGGCTGGTGGTGCAAAAGCTGGGCGTGGCGATCTTCAACGATGGCTTGCGCCACCTGCTGCGCTTGAAATTCCAGGAGTTCGAGGACTTGCGCAGCGGCGAGATGCTGGCCCTGCTGCAAAAGGTGCGGGCCGACAGCGAGCGCTTCATCAACACCTTCATCAATACGGCGTTCGCGGCCCTGGTCGGGGTCAGCTTCCTGGCCTGGTATGCGGTCACCAAGCACTGGTTGCTGGTACCGGTGTTCCTGGTCGGCGTACTGGTGCTGGGCGGGCTGACGGGTTTGCTGAGCCGCGAGATCAAGACCCAGCAGCGCTCGATCGTGCGCGAGACCAACCGCAACTCCGGCTTCATTACCGAGTCGCTGAGGAATATCGAGCTGATCAAGAGCCTGGGGCTCACCTTCCCGGAAATCCGGCGCCTGCGCAGCCAGACCGACGCCATCTTTGCGCTCGAGATGGAAAAGGTGAAGCGCATCCGCCTGCTCTCCTTCCTGCAGGGTTCGACCCTGAGTTTGCTGAAGCTGGCGATCCTGTTCGCCTTGCTGTGGCTGATCTTCAGCGATGTGCTCAGCACGGGCGAACTGATCGCGATGCAATTCATCTCGGTAGCGATCTTCGCGCCCTTGCAAGAGCTGGGCAACATCATCCTGGCCCACCGCGAAGCCGAGGCTTCGCTGCTGAACTTCAAGAACCTGATCGACAAGCCAATCGAGCGCCGTCCGCCCGACCCGGTGGAGATCGGCCCGCTGACGGCGCTGCGCTTCCACGACGTGCGCTTTCGCCACAAGGGCGCGCCCGAGGATGCGCTCGGCGGCGTGTCCTTCGACGCCAGGCTGGGGCAGACCATCGCCTTTGTCGGGCCTTCGGGCTCGGGCAAGTCGACCCTGGTGAAGCTGCTGGTGGGCCTGTACACGCCGGCCAGCGGCGAAGTCTCGTACAACGGCGTGCGCACGAGCGACCTGCGCTACAACCGGGTGCGGCGCCAGATCGGCTTCGTGACCCAGGAGACTTACCTGTTCGCCGGCACCATCCGCGACAACATCCGCTTCGTGAAGCCCGACGCCAGCGATGAAGAAATCGTCGCGGCGATGCGCCAGGCTTCCTGCGCCTATTTGCTGGAGCGTTCGCCCGAAGGGCTGGACACGGTGATCGGCGAGCGCGGCATGAAGCTGTCGGGCGGCGAGAAGCAGCGCCTGTCGATTGCGCGGGCGCTGGTGCGCCAGCCGGCGCTGCTGATCTTCGACGAGGCGACCTCGGCCCTCGATTCGATCACCGAGGAGCAGATCACGAACACGGTGCGCGAGATTTCCCGCCGCGCGGCGCAGATGACCATCCTGATCGCGCACCGGCTCTCGACCGTGATGCATGCCGATACCATCTTCGTGCTGGAGAAGGGGAACATCGTCGAAAGCGGCACCCACGCGGCCCTGCTGGAAACGCGCGGCCTGTATTACGCGATGTGGCGCCAGCAGATCGGCGAGCGGCCGGTGCCGCCGGGCAGCGACTGACGCGGGTTTGCCACGCACGCCGCACCCTGGTGGCGGGCCATGGCTATCGATGTTGCGGCTCAACAGGTTTTGCTTCAGTATAATTAAGCAATATACGCGCAGCGTGCCGGACCCACTCTCTCCTTAGGATGTGTATGAATCCCGTAGTCAAAGTCATCAGCCTGGCACGTTCCCTCGACCGCAGGCAGGCCTTCGCGGAGAGGAACGCCCACCTCGATTTCAGTTTCGTCGACGCCATCGACGGCAGGACCATCATGCACGAGATCGACAACGCGCCGGACCTGTTCGAACCGGGCCTGGACTACTCGCCGGGCGCCTTCGGCTGCGCCCTGTCGCACCTGGCGCTGTGGCAGGAAGCCGCCGAGAACGGCTATCCGGTGACGGTGGTGGAAGACGACGTGGTGCTGCGCCACGACTTCCAGGCGCAAAGCGCGGCTTTGCTGGCGCGCTTGCCGGAGGACTGGGACATGGTGGTGTGGGCCTGGAACTTCGATTCCATTCTGGCGCTGAACGTAATGCCCGGCGTGTCGCGCACCGTGATGGTGTTCGACCAGGACGGCATGCGCAAGTCGCTGGGCCGTTTCCAGGACATGCAGGACCAGCCGTGCGCCCTGCCATTGGACCATTGCCTGGGCACGCCGGCCTATACCATCAGCCCGCGCGGCGCGCGCAAGTTCATGCTCGAGTGCTTCCCCTTGAAGGACTTCACCGTGTCGATCCCGCTGCTGACCACGATGGTGCGCAACAACGGCATCGACATCGCGATGAACCGCATCTACGGCAAGACGAATTCGTATTGCAGCATGCCGCCGCTGGCCGTGACGCCGAACGAGCATGCCACGTCGCTGATCCAGGGCCGGGCGTGAGCCGCTAGCCCCTCAGTGCCGCGCCGCTTGCCGGCCCCGGGGGAAGCCGGCAAGTGGAGCTTGGGACAAGCTAGCGCGCCTCGTTCTTCAGGCGCCACATCGACTTGCGGTCCTGGCGCGCGTGGTAGGCCATGACGTCGTGCATGCAGCCCATGTTCTGGCACAGGTCCTTGTAGAGCTCGGTCACGACCGGTTCGACCTTGTCCAGGTTCTGCTCGATCTCCCGGGTGAGGGCGGCCACGTCGATGCGGCCGAGCACGGCGCGGAAACCGTCGTGCGCCGCTTCGATCTCGCGGATCGTGGCCAGCACGCTGCCCGGGTAGTTCGGGTACTCGAACACCGGGATCGCCGAATAGCAATCGCCCACGTCCTTGACGTCGACCGTCATGCCGCTGTCGACGTAGTTCGCCATTTCCAGGAAGCCGTTGTTGATCGACGCGTCCGACACCAGGGCGATGGTCGGGATCTGCCCGTCCGCCTTCTTGACGGTGTCGTACTGGGCCAGGATGTCGCCCTTGTTCTTGAGGTCGTGCAGCAGGAAGGTCTGGGGCTGGAAACCGGCCTCCTTGTACAGGTGGCCCAGCGACCAGCCGGTGCCGCACAGGTCGACCACCAGCGACTGCGCATCGGCGATGCCCTGGAAGTAGCGCAGGTAAGACTCCGAGGGATTGATGCGCGCCAGGCGGCTGGTGTAGAAGTATTCGGAATCCACATGCCAGCCGGCGCCTTCCGACAGCTGGCTGAAGATGCGCGAGAAGTACAAGCAGTCGCGGCTCGAGAACAGGATCTTGCTGATCCCGATCTTTTTCGCGAGCAGCTTCAGCACCACCGAGGTCAGCACCAGCATCGGGATGTTGTTGTTGATCTGCAGGAGGCGCTGCGACACCTTCTCGCGGCCCAGGTGGCTGTCGAGCTGGGTCAGGCGCACTTCGCGCACCACGCGCGCCAGCTGCTCGAAGCCTTCCTTGCGCAGGAAGCTTTCGTGGGAGCTGGGCGCGCTGTTGGTCAGCTGCTCGGCAAACAGGCCGGCGGCCAGCGGCGAGTGCACGTCGGAGTGCATGTTGTCGCCCACGTGCTGCTCGAGAGCCAGCGAGGAATGGATGCCTGCCCAGATCTTGCCGGAATGTTTGCCGGCGCTGGAAATGACCAGGCCGACCTGCTTGCGCAGGCCGATCTTGTCGAGCAGGCGCAGGATGGCGGCACGCGGCAGGTACATGTCGGTGACCAGGACATCGCCGTTCTCGACCGCGTCGAGGTTTTCGCGGATGCCGATCGCATTCTCGACCTCGAGGTCGACCTCGAGTCCCTTCAGGTAGTCGGCCACCTCGGCGTCGAAGCCGAAGTGGGTATGCAGGGCGCGGTAGATGTCATCGAGGGTATAGGGGCCGCCGGCCACCATCTGCTCGGCGCGCACGCGCTTCTGGGCAAAGCCGTGCAGGCGCGCGCGCTCCTCGACGGCCAGGAAGATGTTCTTCGGCTCCACGCAGCGGCGGGCCATGAGGGTATCGAAAATGTCGAACGAATGGGGCTTGCGCATGGTATTCCTCAGGCCTGTTTCTTTGGATGGATGACGCGCTGGAAGGGCAGGCGCGCGCCCTTGTCGATCACGATCACGCTGTCGTAGAAGTGCACGCCCTGGATGCGGTCGAACTGCTGCACCAGGGTCGGCGGCACGCGCGGGCCGTCGATCGGGCCGACACCGATCGCGTGGCGGGTGTGGTGCGAACTGAGCACGTCGACGATGTCCTTGCAGAACTCGGTGAAGCTGCGCGGGTTCCGGTAGCCGCCGTCGCGCACGCGGGCGTTGTGGTAGTACGAGGTGTGCGTGTCTTCGCACCAGTACACGCCGTCGTCCTTGATCATGCCGTAGGTTTCCAGCAGGCTGGTGACCTGGTGCGGATTGTCGTGCGAGCCGTCGTCGATGACGATGTCGAAGAAGCCCTGCTTGTCGCCGAAGTGCTTGGCCCAGAACGACGGGCTGCCCTGGTCGCCGACGTGCATGGTGAGGTAGTCGGTGTCGCTGCATTGCGGCGCGATGTCGACGCCCCAGACGTGGGTACCTTCGCCGAAGTACTTGCGCCACATCTCCGCGCTGCCGCCGAACTGGGTGCCGATTTCCAGGATGCGCGGGCTTCGCCCGACGAAGCGCCCGAAGTGCCGCTCGTACAAACCGAAATAATGTTCGAATTTGTCGCAGGGTAGATCCAGGTCGTCGAAAATGTCTCGTAACGTCATTGTTTGTGGCATCTGCGCTCCGTTAGCGATGTTGGTCCGGCAGCCAGGCGGCTGGCAGCGACGGTGATGAGAAGTCGGCAAGTTACCATGCCGGGTCGGGGCAAACAAGGGATGGCGCCAGGCATCCGGCAGGCAGTGTAGCACTGCGTGCATGGATGGCTCCCGGGGAAGAGGGCGCTGCGTTGCGGTAGAATCGCGGCGTTCGCGCTTCCTTTTTCTCGTTTATCTCCTTTTCTTCCTGTGCGGCCGCGGCTGCGCTTCCGAACCGAACCATGGCCAGTGAAACCACGCATCCCGGGCGGCGCGCTCTCGTGACCGGCGCCACCGGCTACATCGGCGCGCAGCTGGCGCGGCGACTCGTTGCCGACGGCTGGACAGTGCACGTGCTGGCGCGCTCGGGTTCCGACCTGGCGCCGCTGGCCGGGGTAGCCAACGCCGTGACCGTGCACCGCTTCGCAGGCGGTACGCCGGCCCTGGTCGATATCGTGCGCGCGGCCGCACCCGACGCCGTGTTCCACCTCGCCGCCGCCTTCCTGGCCCAGCACCGGCCGGAGGATGTCGAGCCACTGGTGCAGGCCAACCTGCTGTTCGCAACCCAGCTGCTGGAAGCCATGGACGCCAACGGCGTGCGCTTGCTGGTGAACACCGGCACCGCCTGGCAGCACTACGGGAACCGCGACTACGATCCGGTGAACCTGTACGCGGCAACCAAGCAGGCCTTCGAGGCCATCCTCGCCTACTACGTGAATGCACGCGGTTTGTCGGCGGCAACGCTGGCGCTGTTCGACACCTACGGCCCGCACGACCCGCGGCCGAAGCTGATCAAGGCCTTGTGGCATGCGGCCAGGCACGGAACGCGGCTGGCGATGACCTCGGGCGAGCAACTGCTCGACATGGTGTATATCGACGACGTGGTCGATGCCTTCCTGGCCGCCGAGCTGGGTCTGCGCGATGCGGGGCCGCTGCACCTGCGCTACGGCGTGTCGTCGGGCGCGCCGATGCGGCTGAAGGAACTGGTGGCGGCGTTCGAAGCGGCGACCGGCGCGCGGCTGGACGTCGGCTGGGGCGAGCGGCCGGACCGGCCGCGCGACGTGATGACGGCATGGACGGGCTGCGTGCCGCCGCCGGGCTGGCAGCCGCGCGTGGGTTTTGCGGAAGGATTCAGGCGGAGTGCCGAGGCGGACAACCTGGCCGCAAGCCCGGGGCAGGCCGAGGTGCTCCCGAGGTGAGCCCGGCTTTGCTTGAGGCATGCCCCCACCTCCGGTAAAATGCGCCCCTTGCCCATCATTTTCACGCGCCATTGCCGTTCCCCGGCACGCTTGCAGCGCGCCTCTACCGCATGACCTATAAACCCCGCACCCTCAGTGTCGCTCCGATGATGGACTGGACCGACAAGTCAGTATTCATGCGGGTTTCAGGGCGCCTATCCGTAATTTATCCGTAGTTGATCCCTAGCTCTACCGTTCCGCTGATTGCGCTTTTCCCTGCTCGCGGAGCTGGTCCAGTGCGGCCGCGACATCACGAATGTCGGCCGTGAGCGGGCTCCCCGACATCGCCACCGGGAACTTACCGAGCGACCGGTGCGTGTAACCGGTGGCGGTGCTCATGCCCAGCGCCTGGCACGTTTCGTCGAGGCTGAGGCGCGGCTTGTTGTAGATCGCCAAGAGCATGAATTCAGTTTGCATTGCCGTCTTCCTTTCCTGCACGTTTCGTTTTTCGTTGACGCTTCTCGGCCGGCGCCGCCATCGCCATGTCGACCGCGGCGTCCAGGTCCTCTCCGTCGAGCAGTGTGGTGACGCGACCGGTTTCGTCCAGGCTGGCCACCATTGGCGCGGCGACGCCGAGCATGCCGTCGGCTTTGTCGCGGAGCCAGCGGTAGCGCGCGGCGTCATGCTGCAGGTCGAGCAGCGCCTGGGCGCCGAGTTGCCTGCCGCCCACCACGATCAGCTTGCGGGTGTCGCCCTGGGTGCTGGCGCTGGTTTGAACCGGATCCTGCTGGCGCTGTATGTCGGCGGCGGCGGTGGACGCCTGGGCCTGCGCTGTGCACTGCTCAGCCACATCGGCCGCCTGGCTCTCGATCTCGGTTTCGACCAGACACAGAGCGATCGACAGGCCGCTGGCGATCAGCCCTTCTCGCGTCGCAAGCTCGGCGGTCACGGTCATTGGCAGCCTGGCGCCGGCCCTGCGCAGCTTCTCGGCGATCCGGGTGAGGGCGCCAGTGTTCGCGCCCACCACCAGGCCGGGCGCTGAGCCAGTGCCCATGCGGGTTTCGGGCGATTGTGCTTGCATCAGGTGGTCGCCCTCGCGCCCAGCCTGTACACCAGGATGCTCGCCTGTGCCACGGCACTGCACACACAACGTTGGCACTTTGCCGCCGCCCACAAGCCCTTCACCTCCACAGCCCGCGCACTCTCCGGGCTCTATCGATAACAGGGCGCTCATGACAGCTGCTCCGCGTCGAGGCCGGACAACAGGCCGGTGATGACCTCGATGGCCCACAGGCTGGTGCCAAGGACATGGCCCTCATGGTCGTTCGCCAGCAGGCACAGTTCCTTCAGCAGCCGGTCGACGGCCGCCGCGGCGATGCCTGTATTCGGCCGCCCTAGGGCGCTGCGCAGTTCCTCGATCTCAGCTTCCATGGCGCGCTCGACATTCGTCGGGGCATGAAGCGGGAAGTCCTGGCCGGCCCCGATGCGAGCGCGCCAGGTTTGCACTGCGACTGCCGTGGTGCTGGTGCTGATCGCCCCATCGTCCGCCCAAACCAGCTCGCCGGTCTCCAGGTTGAAGCCGGATAGGCCGCCGCGCGCGTCGCGTACCTCGGTGGCCGTGCCCGCGATCCGGGCAGCGCGTAGCCAGGTGCCGAGGTTGACCAAGCACTCGTCCAGGCGGTCATACGGGACTTGCTGGAAGTCCAGTAGCGACTTCAGGCGATATACCGGCGTGGCGCTGGCGCTGGCCTGCATTGTTTCGTGGCTGCTCATTTCGTAAAGTTCTCCAGTACGGTGAGGACGACCCCGGCTAGGCCGTCCAGCGCGAAGCCGGCCAGCAGGATCAAGGCGACGAACCCGGCCTCGGCGGCGTGTTTGCTGCGCGCCAGGCGGACAAGCGCCGGCGCCGTGGTGCGGTGGGTGGTGACGATTCGGCTCATGATGCGTCTCCCGTAGCGCCCGAGGCCGCGACTCGCCGCACGATGGCGACGACTGCCCAGCCGCCAATGTGTTGTACCAGTTCGTCGCACATAGCCAGCATCCAAGTCGGCTCTCCGCCGAACAGGAGCATCGTTTCCAAGGTGTCCGCCTGCTCGAATTTCATGCGGCGCGCTACTTCCATGACTTGGCTGATGACGCGCATGGAGCGCTCCTTACCAGCTATGGTGGTGTCATTGCTTCGGATCGCATCCGAAGTCAGCACGAGAACCGCAGCAGGGGAGAGCAGGTACTCGCCGCCGCTTTTTGTGAAATGGGCCTTCATGCGCGGCTTCCTTGCTCTAGCTGATCGGCATCGTTCATGGATTCGAAGCGCTGGTCGATCCGGTCGCGCAACAGGTTCATCGAGGCGATCACCATGCGCATCAGCGCGCCGCTGTGATACTTGCTGAGCAGCGGCGCATCGTCGTGCTCGGTATCCAGTTCCGCGCGCTCGACCATCTTCAGCGTGATCGCCGCACCGGCAGCGATGTCGCGAGCGTCGGACAGAAGCTCGTAGTTCTCGCCTCGTTGCTGCGCCGGCACCCACGAGAATTCCTCGAACAAGGCTTGAGGGGTGGTGCCGGGGATTTGATCTTTGGCGCTCATGCTGCACCTGCCGTTTCTTCCTGGCCCAGGTCAAAATGCTTAGCCAAACCGGCCATCAGCTCGGCCTGATCAGCGGCGCCGAACTGGTCGAAGCGCCGCAGCACCTCCTCCAGCATCATTCCACAGCGACCGACATGGGAGCGCACGGCGACGCCGGTAAACCAGCTGACACCCAGGCTGTGGTTCAGCAGAACCAGGGGGCCTTCGTGGCGCCAGTCATTCTTGCTTTCGCCGAGCGTCCCCATGTCCGCGCCCATCAGCGCATGCGCGCTCAGGCCCAGATACATTGCGGCGTCATTCAAGAGTCGGATCTGGTCGATCCCGCTTTCGAAGGATCCGATGTGACGAAGTACCCACTCGACCGAGTGAGTGAGGAGCCGGGCGCCGCTGGCGTCGGCAAAGTTGATCCATGGCTTTGCAGCGTCGGTAAGACCCAGGTCGCCACCGAGGTAACGCAGTGGGAGCTGCAGCAGCATGCCGTCTACGGCCAACGTTTCCGACATAGATGTTGCATTGTTATCACATGGCAATTTATTGCTTGCCGTTGACGATTCCTTTTTGCTATTATTAACGTGCACCATTTCCCACCCCAGAAATTTAGGTTGTACGAGGCCATCCAGCGCTGTAACGCCGGGTGGCTTTTTTGTTTGGGACATGGAACGCAAAAGACTGATTACGATAACCACGGAGACGCACTGACCTAAGTCAATTGCTTCTAACCCATGGCCAGATAATAGCGTTGCTATTTTTCTCTGTCAATAGCAATGCTTTTACTTTGGCGGTTATTTTTACAGGTATCGCAACTAGGCGAAAAAAAAGCCCGCGCGAGGGCGGGCCTTCTCCTAATTCGTGTTGCCTTAAAATCGTTCAGTCTCTCGACGTACGACCCGGCCAATTACCAAGCAAGCGTCGCCACGGCAAATCTTCCGGCCATACTTTCGCTGGTCCGCGTTGTCCGAAGTCAGCCACCAATCGCCAGCGTCGCGCGACATTCGCTTGACTACAGGCTCGCCCTCGTAATTGATCGCGAAGACCCCGCCATCTGCGGGCCGCGTGTCAGCAGTGTTCAATACAACTAGATCGCCCTGGTAAAACGTAGGCTCCATGCTTTCGCCTCGCACTTCGATCGCGACTAAGTTGGCGCTGGAGTAGCCGCGCTGAGCGATCCATTCAGTCGGCACGGCTGTAGTTGCGCCGTCGTCCTCCTCGGGTTCAATGGAAAATCCTGTGATCCCCGCAGTAAGCCTGAGTTTTACCTTTGGTATGAGGGTGAAGCGAGGGTCATCATTCCCAACAGCCTCCACACGCCTAAAAGGCGAGCGTGGCTTGGCCGGCTCCGTTTCATTGCCACTTTGCGGCTCCGCTAAATACTTTGGCGGATCGGCTCGCGTTATCTCTGGCACATCTGTGAGTGACTTCATTAATCGTGGACTGACATAGTACGGATCAGCCTGGATCACTCGACAGATGGAGAGCAGGGCATGTAGGTTGAGCGGGATGACCCCGCGCAAATATTGGCTGACCGCGCCTTGGGTGCCGAGCCCTGAGGCACTGGCAAGCCACGACTGAGTAGCACCAGGATTTTGCTCTTGAAATTCTATCCAAAAGTCAGTCAATCTGGCCGACTCGCCTTTTTCTTCTGCAGTAAGTGTTCGTCTGTTCATGCCCGCCATCTTATAAGCAAAACTTTTTTTGTCAACACTGTGGAAAAGCACAGCTTCTATGTGTAGAATGCCACATATGAGCAATGCTATTAAACGGAGCGGTGATGCTACTTGAGGAACACTTGAAAAAAGCGGGCAAAAGCCAGGCGGAATTCGGCTTGGCTCTTGTCCCGCCAGCTTCGCAGGCGCTCGTGAGCCAGTGGGTGAGAGGCGTCACACGCGTAACCCTATCGTATGCGCTCCAGATTGAGCGAGAAACCGATGGCGAGGTTTCGCCTCAGGACTGCGCTGACATGTACAAGGCGTCCGTCGCCTTAGCAACCTGACAGCTTGATTCTTTAAACCTTCGAACAGCAGCAGCGTCTTTCTCGCTGCTAGGGCCCCTTTACGCCCAAATTTTGGAGAGCAGCATGAAAACCACCGCGAAACAAGCTGCGCCACGTGCGCTCCAATCAACCCAGCAACTTGCCGCGCTCCTGAGCCTGGGCGCGCTGGCGCTTGACCTTTGGCGGGCCGAGCTCGCCGTCAAGAACGCGCGCGCGGCCTACCTCCAGAAGATCGAGAGTGGCATTCGTCTCCATGGCGAGATCGAGGGCCGGCTAAATCCGGACAACCCGGCGCACGCGAAAGTCATCAAGCACTCCGCCGAGAAGTACGGTCGCTACCAGGCTGCCCGCCGCGCGGTCTACAACATCAAGCGCCGCATGGACACGGCCGGCCGCAATGCGGCACGCCACGCCGCCATCTATGCAGGCGACGAATGAAATCGCTCATCAAACGCGTCGTCATGATGCTTCACGGCTTCGGCCTTATTAGCGACGAGACCGTCATCCGCGCGTTCAAGCGCTTCAACCTGTGGAGTGCATAACCATGGACCTGATCTATATCAAGCTGGGCGACGTAGTGGATACAACTGGGCGATCGATGTCGGCTTGCATCCGCAAGGCCAGCATGGGCGATACGTCTAAATATGTCGTTGCCTTCGGTGACAGCCGTCGTGAAGAGTTCTGCCTCAGCACGGTTATTGAAGCAGCTGTACGGGACGAAGCCGCGCCGTTCATCGTGGCTGATCTGTGGGACGGCCACACCGATTACGTCATCCCAACCTCCGAGATCCGAAAGCTCGCACAACAAATCCTCAGCCCCTGCCTCATTGAGTCCGGGCGTTTCGAGGTCGAGGTGAACTTCACCCCGTGCGACCCTAACTGCCCATTCTGAACATGAGCGCACTCATCAAATATGACCAGGCGCGCCAAGCGTTGGCAGCGTGCCGCAACGTCGACGAGATCAAAGACATCCGCGACAAGTCTGAGGCAATGCGTCTATACGCGAAGCAAGCGCAAGACACCGAGCTTGAGCAGTGGGCCGCCGAGATCAAGTTCCGGGCCCAGCGCGCAATCGGTGAACTTAGCTCCGCGCTTGAAACGCAGAAGGGCGGTTTCGGCATAGTTCCCACCGGTGGGAAGCATAAGGCGGAAGTCCTCGCTGACGCCGGAATCTCGACTTCGACGGCGAACCGTTACGAGAAGCTTGCTGCTATTCCCGAGCCAATCATCGAAGAGATCATCGCCAAGAGCAAAGAGATCGGCAAGCCTGTCTCAGCCAAGGCAGTGATGGCCCAAGTGGCGCCGAAGGCCGCCCCACCCAGTGCGGCGTCGACGCCGGCTGCTACTCCCGATGCATCGCCCATGCCTTCACTGGTTCAGCAGGTGCTGGAACAGCAGACCGGCCCCGAGCCGGCGCCAGAGCCAGAGGCAGCCGACACAGGCGGCGCCGAGGTCGATCCGTTTCACCAGCTGCTCGGTGACTTCCATGCGTTGAAGCGAGAGCACGATAAATCGGCTGCGCGCGTGAGCGAGCTCGAGGCTTTGTTGGCCCGGAACGATCTTGCCAGCCAGGTCGACGTGCTGGCGCTTAAGTGCGCGCAGTTCGACAGCCTGGCTACTTCGCGATTCAACGACATCGCCGCTCGAGAAGAGACGATCGACAACCAGCGCAAATTTCTGGATGACCTTCGCAAGGCCGCTGGCCTGCCGAAAGGTGGCGACCTGTTGGCTTGGGTAAAAGCCGCAGCGCGGAGGGCGGCATGAAGCAACAGATCGAACTCCGCAAGTATCAGATCAACAGCGTCGAAGGCTTGCGCGCACTGATCCGCCAGGGCGTGCGCAGCATGATCCTGTCCGTGCCCACTGGTGGCGGCAAGACCGTGATCGCCTCCTACCTGATGGCCGAATGTTACGGCAAGCCGGGCAAGCGCGCCGTGTTCGTGGCCGACCGCATCGCCCTGATCGACCAGACCAGCGCCACATTCGACCGTTACGGTATTCCCCACGGAGTGATCCAGGGTGATAACCCGCGGCGCGCGAAGTGGGAGCGCATCCAGGTGGCGAGCGCGCAGACTCTCGCAAAGCGCGGCTGGCCCGATGCTGACCTGATCATCGTCGACGAGTGCCATGCGATCCAGACCACCGTTGCTGAGCGCCTGGCCGGCCGCGATACGATTGTCATTGGCCTGACTGCCACTCCGATGACGCGGGGCCTTGGCAAGCTGTACGACGGCATCGTCACGACTATCACCACAAACGAGCTGATCGCGGGTCCGGTGCTCGAAGACGGCACACGCGACAAGCCGTACCTGGTCCCGTTCCGTGTGTACGCCGCCAGCGCGCCGGATATGACTGGCGTCAAGGCGGTGGCCGGTGAGTGGACAGACAAGGACGCTGCCGAGCGCTCGATGCCGATCATCGGCGACTGTGTGGCGGAATACCTGCGCTACGGCGCCGGCAAAAAGTTCATCGCATTCGGCTGCAACGTCGAACACTGCGAGGAGATGCAACGTCAGTTCGCCACCGCTGGCGTCGTCAGCGAGCTGTACACCTACCGCACCGATGAAGCAGCGCGCGCCGACCTGGTCGAGGAGTTCCGCAAGCCAGACAGCCGCGTGCGCGGCCTGATCAGCGTGAGCGCGTTGAGCAAGGGCTTCGACGTGTCCGACGTCGAAGTCATCATCATGGCGCGGCCGCTTAAGTCGAGCCTGGCCGAGCACATCCAGATCCTAGGCCGCGGCCTGCGCATCCACCCAGGCAAGACCGAATGCATCGTGCTGGACCACAGCGGCAACTGCGTGCGGTTCTGGGGCGCCATGCATCACTTCCTGGCGAACGGCGTGGCCGAGCTGGATGACGGGGCGAAGAAGGAGCGCAAGAAGGCTGAGGAGGGCGAGAAGAAGCCGGTTACTTGTCCGAACTGCGCGCACGTGCACGACCCGCTGCCAGCGTGCCCATCTTGCGGCCAAGTGTACAAGCGCAAGCAGTCACTCAAGCATGCACCCGGTACGTTGCATGAGGTCGCCGCCGGCGACGCCGCCAAGCCAGCGGGCCCGACGCGCCAAGACATGCGCGAGTTCTACGCACAGCTAAACCACATCGCCCTGGAGAAGGGCTATCTGACAGGCTGGGTCGCTAACAAGTTCAAGGACAAATTCGGCAGTTGGCCGGACTACAAGGACGCGGTCGTCATGCAGCCGACGCCCGAAGTCCTCAGGTGGGTGAAGTCGCGCCAGATCGCGTTTGCCAGGGCGAAGAAGACATGAGCACCTTCCTGCAATTCGTCCAGCTGAACGGCATCATTGTGCCGGACACGTTCACACCCGGCCGCTGGATCCGCTGCCGTACCGAGAGCCATCCGCGCAAGAAGAACGGCAGCATCAAGCTGGCCGACGACGGCCAGGTCGGCTGGTGCCAGGACTACGCGGTGCACTCCGAGCCGATCATGTGGCGCTCGACGGACGCCGAGGCGCTGGCCGCGCCCATCGACCGCGCTGCGATCGCGCGCCGCCAGGCCGAGCGCCGCGCCGCGCTGTGCGAGGCGACCCTGGGCGCGCGCGCCTACTACGCCGCCTGCACGCCGCTGCGCGATAGCCACCCGTACCTGGTCGGCAAAGGCCTGGGCGTTGCCGGCTGCGTGGGCCTACGCGTCGACGCCGATGGCTGGCTCGTCATCCCGATGCTCTACAACGGCAAGATTCTCAGCCTGCAGCGCATTTCGCCCGAGGGCGAGAAGAAGTTCCACTTCGGCGCCACCACCAAGGCCGCCTACTACGCCATCGAGCGGCCCGGCGCCGCCATCACCGTACTGGTCGAGGGCTTTGCCACCGGCCTGACGATCTTCCAGGCCATTCCAACCTGCCGCGTCATCGTCGCGTTCAACGCCGGGAACCTAGCCGTTGTCGCCGAGCGCATGGACCGCTTTGGCATGGGCGTCGTGTGCGCCGACAACGACTGGGAGACGGCGGCGCGCATCGGGCGCAACCCGGGCCTGGACGGCGCGCGCGCGGCCGCCGAGCTGCTGGGCGTGGGCGTCGCATTTCCTACCTGCGCCGGCACTGACTGGAACGACTACGTCATGGAGCAGGTCGAGACCGCCGTGGCTGGCCAGTCCTTCAGCTTCAGCCGCAAACGCACCGTGCTGCAAATCCAGGGCAGCGCCTTCGCCGACGTGAAATTGAAGGTGATGCGCGAGGCACGGCTGCTGCGCGCGAAAGAGCCGCCGCAAAAGTGAGGCGGCTGCAACGGGCTGAAAAGTCAGCCGGTTAACCAGGTGGAGCGGACGACACCAGAAAAAACGTGCACGGGCCTGAATCGGCCCACACCGCGAAAAGACCGACCGCACCGTCGAACACCAGGGCACAGCACGAACAAGGCGCAGAGGGGGCCTTGGCGAGGCCTGAGAGCACAGGCCGGACCGAACAGAGGTACAGAGTTGGAATGCTTGGCCGGTCTGGCAGGCGCATTCAAGCGAGTGCGCCAATCGGAACGGCGAGGGGGCGGCCTGGGCGAGCCGTAGCGGGAATTGACCAACCCGTGAATACGTCACTTTCGATACAAGTTTTTGCTGATTTTGCTCGGGGCGCGGAACACCTAAACCCCATACCTATCAACTACCGGAGGGGTCCAACCAACCCCTCTAAATGACGACTATGGCCGAACGAAACGTGAGAGAGAAAATGCGGGCGCTGCCCCACAAGATCGAGCTGCGCATGAATGACCTGGTGCAGATGGGCGAGTTCAACCAGGACGATGTGTCGCACTGCCGCCGCACGTACTGGGGCGCGCGAGATGACTGGCACAAGATCCTGGTCGACTGCTACAACACCGCGCTCGAGCGCCAGCAGCGCGCCAGCACCACCGTGGCCACGCCACCGCCTGCTGTCCGGCCGCCAGCGCCAGTGCGAGAGCCAGCATGACTCGCCCGGCCATCCTGGTGACCCTGCCATTCCCCGACCGGCGCCTGAACCCGAACAATTCGAAGGGCAAGCACTGGGCATCGACCGTGGCGCTGCGCAAGTCGGCCCGCGCTGGCGCCGCGCTGCTGACCCGGGCCGCTGCCGCTGGCCACGGCTTCGAGTTGGTCGCCGAGCTGGCGCTGGTGATCACGTTCGTGCAGCCCGACCGCCGCGCCCGCGACCGCGACAACCTGCTGGCGGCGTGCAAGCCCATGCTGGATGGCGTGGCTGACGCCCTGGGCGTGAACGACAGCCAGTTCGAGCCGGTGACGATCCGGCGTGAGTATGGCGGGAAGCCGGGTGCGGTGCGCGTTGAAATTATCAGCGGCTACCCGTCCTAGAATACCTATAGTTTTGGAAGAATCTACCTTTCATCTGCTATCGCAGCTTTCCGTCTTGTAACACCGAGCCAGTGCATGCCACATACAGTACCTGTAAGGCAGTCAAAGAATCAGTGAGCTCTCTTAGACCGTACTCAGCCAATCCTTCAAAGTAGTTTTCTGGTGTTGAGGGGAAATGTTTTGCAGGGCCGTGAACCAACGACCGAAAGATATGATCAGCCTCAGACAGGCCATCAAGTGCGGTCTCGCACGTTAAATAGAATTTTTCATCTAGTGCTGCGACCTCGACCAGATGTTTCAATAAGGAATCTCTTTGAATGTTGTTCAAAATTCCTGCTTCACGCGACCCAATTTGAGATGTGATGTCATATAAATAGCCTCCAGCCATGCTCTTTTCAATGACCAATCGAGAGGCATCTTCGCTTATGCCTGCCTTTTGGATTGCGCTAAGAGCATCATTCAATCGATCTATCGCTAAATAGTTAATTTGGCATTCTCGCGCCAATACTTTTTTCAACGCTTGAATCTTTCTTTTGTCCGCGAATTTTCGGCGGCGCGCTTCGAGAAATTCTTTTACGAAGAAAATTGCTATTGCGATAATCGCCGTAGCTGGAAAAGAGTTGGTTAAGAAGTGGTTGATGCTAGTTAAGAATTCTTCCACGGTGGCGTAAATGCTGAATGGCAGCAATGTCTGATTAGATATTAGCTAAAAATGGTAATTGTCAAGTCTACTTTGATGTTGTTACTAAGGCAAGTGCGACGGCTCCTGAGTATTTTACTAGATTCATTTATTAGCAAAAAGAACTGTTCGATTTACTTAACGTATTTCGCCCTTTTTTTGAAGTCATTTTTTGCTGCTGTTCCCGAACAACAATGTTAAAAATAAATATTTTCCAACTAGAAAAATTCCTCTCGGCATGGTACGCTCACCCGGTCGTTTTTCGCTGAAAGTTAAATCATGGGATTCGCAGACCGTTATATCCACGCACTGAGCGCCCCGAATCTCAAGGACGACGAGCGCCACCACCAGGCCGAGCCATTACTCGCCGCCGCCTTTGCTGCTGCTGAGGTATCGGGCGATCTCGGCCCGCTGCTGCACCGCGTGAAATTCGCCGCCGCCACTGCGCGGAATATTGCCCATGCCGCCAGCGCTCGTGAGCGCGCGGAGAAGGGGCTGGTCGAAGCGATCCGCGCGAAGGATGCGCAACGCGAAGCCGACTGCCGACAGGCGCTCGCTGGCGACGCGGTCGAGACGGAACGTGGCGTTGCATGCCTGGCCCAGCTGCTGCGCCTGTGGACTGCCGAGGTAATCAAGCGCGGCCGTGCCCGCCGCTGGGTGCCCGAGAACACCGCCTGGGATGCTGACGCAGCGCAGAAGCTGTATCGCATGGTGGCCGAGCATTCGCTGGCGCACTGGCTCGATGGGAACTGTTCGCCGTGCGGCGGCACGGGTGTAGTCGAGAGCCGCACCTGCAAGCCCTGCTGCGGCACTGGCACGGCTGACCTGCCCATGGCGGCGGGCTTCGTTCGCGAGCACACGCTGAACATGTTGAGCGAGCTGCAAAGCATCGTGGACAGCCATGCCGCGCGCGCTGGCGCCAAGCTGCGGGCCGTGCCACAGCGCTGATAAACGTGATGAATTGTTGAGCAGACGCCGACAATTCGTGTAAACTGCAGGTCTCCCTTCTTCCGGCCTCGTAATGTGCGCACCGCGCCACCGATAACCGGAACTCGCGACACTACCCAGCCATTGAGTGCTGTCGCACGCCCTAAGAAGGAGCCCGGCTATCATCAGTCGGGCTTTTTTGTTACCTCTTTTGGTACATGTACACCACTTTGTCAGCCTGGAAGAAATAGGTTCGCTGGCCATGTGTTAGTGCGTAACAGCCATCGCCGAGAATGCCGATCGTTCCGCTCTTTGATTCGTTGTTAAGGAACGTAATTATCCATTCCGCTGCTCCGTGCCCGGGGCGATCTTCACGCTGATCCAGAGCCAACTCAACGATATCCATAGTGTTGTCCTTTCGTGATTTATAGGAAGCGACATCTTATCAACGCCGTGCGCTGCAGCGATGCAGCCGCGGCGTTTTTCATTGCGAGGTGCGCCATGGAGCGACCAATCCCAAGCCTGCGCGTGCAGATCGGCAGCGAGATCGTGCTCCGCCGCGCCGAGCCGCAGGTGCTTGAATGCGACGACTTGACCGGCCGCGCCATCGTGGTACATCTGCGTCCACAACTGCGCCCCGGCGAGATCCTGGTTGAGCGCATGGGTGAAATCCCGCTCATCATCGCCGACGAAAGCCTGATCTTCCCGGCACCAACCGCTGAGACCATGGGCTTCGACGCCTGGATGGAGCAGCGCACCGAGCTGGCCCACGCCGAGTACATGCGTCGTACCTCGCGCCTGCTGTGGTGCGACTGGCGCGCCGTCACGGCGCCGGAAGAGATCGCCGACATCTATGGCATCCGTGCCGGCCAGGTGTCGCCGTGAAGCCGCTCGCTGAGCAGTACCGCGATCAGATCATCCGCAGCGTGGTCGCCGACCGGCCCGCCATGTGCTATCCGGTGAACAAGCCCGAGGCTCTGGCCGACGTGTGCAAGTTGCTGGCCGACGGCGCCGAGGCCAAGCGCCTGCTGCGCGCCAAGGGCTGGGGCCAGGTCGGCATGAACATCTTGGAGATTGCGCAGCTGCTGCCATGCGCGCCGCAGCGGCCAGCACGGAAGAAGAAAGGAAGGCGCTGATGGCCTCTGCACCACATACCATCCGCATCAAGGTGCGCTGGTGGTTGAAGTTCTACCTGTCCGGCGTGCTGCTCACCGCCCGGCTGACGCACTGCGAGCCGAGTTGGTCGCGCGTTAGCTACTGGGTAGGCAAGGGCGTCAAGGCCGAGTTCCGCTGATGGTCTGGGGCACCAAGAGCCGGCACGAGCGCGGCTACGGTGCCGCCTGGGTGAAGCTGCGCACCAGGATCATGGAGCGCGATTGCGGGCTGTGCCAGGTTTGCAAGAAGCGCGGCCGCGTGGCCACTGCGTACGCGGTCGACCACATCGTGAGCAAGGCCAACGCCACCCGTCTGGGCTGGATTGAGGAACAGATCGACGACGAGAGCAACCTGCAGGCGATCTGCCGGCCCTGCCACGACGAGAAGACCGAGGTCGAGCAGGGCAAACGCAAGCGGCCGCGCACCAAGATCGGCGCCGACGGCTGGCCCGTCCCGGCCTGAGGGCAGGGGGGTATAAAAAGTTCCTGAGGGCAACCCCTAGGGACCGTCCGAGTACATTCCTTTTCACACCCGCGTTTTGAAACTTTTTTTCCCGGAGTAACAAATGGCCGGCAGGCGACCCACCCCGACCGCGCTAAAGCTGGTCACGGGTAACGCCGGCAAGCGCGCCATCAACAAAAAAGAACCGAAGCCACGCACCAAGGCGCCGACCTGTCCGTCGCACCTCGACGCCAAGTCGAAGCTGGTGTGGAAGAAGTTATCCACACTGCTGCGCGGCATGGGCGTGCTCACCGAAGCCGACGGCTTGGCGCTCGAGCGACTGGTCGACTGCTACGCCGACATCCTGGCGTGCCGCGAGCTGATCGAGCGCGATGGCCGGACGTACACGACGATCGACCAGAACGCCAACACCCTCATCAAGAACAACCCCGCGGTGAACCAGCTGCGCGCGGCTGACGCCCAGTTCAAAAGCTACCTGGTCGAATTCGGCCTGACGCCGGCGGCCCGCAGCAAAGTCACAGTGGAGCTGCCGGATGGCGACAAAAAGAAAGACCCGCTCGCCGGCTACTTCTGACGACCCGGTCACGACGTACGCCCAGGCTGTCGTCGATGGCACGCGCATCGCTGGGCCGCACGTCCGTGACCAGTGTGCGCGCCACCTGGCCGACATTGCCGAGGGCGGCAAGCGCGGCCTGGTCTGGGATTTGGCCGAAGCGAAGAAAGCGATCGGCTTCTACCGCGACATCCTGAAGCTAAACGGCGGCGACTTCGAAGGCTTGCCGTTCGAACTGCTGCCATGGCAGCAGTTCGTGGTCGGCAGCATCTTCGGATGGAAGGGTGCCGACGGGTACCGCCGCTTCCGCGTGGTGTACGTCGAGACGGCGAAGGGTAGCGGCAAGTCGCCGCTGGCCGCCGGCGTCGGCATGAAGGGCCTGGTCGCCGACGGCGAGGCGCGCGCCGAGATCTATTCGGCGGCGACGAAGAAGGACCAGGCGATGATCCTGTTCCGCGACGCGACGGCGATGTTCGACCAGTCGCCCGAACTGACGAAGCGGCTGGTCAAGAGCGGCACGGGCGAGAAGGCCTGGAACCTGGCATACCTGCAGACCGGGTCGTTCTTCCGGCCTATCAGCAGCGATGACGGCCAGTCGGGTCCGCGCCCGCACATCGCGCTCGTCGATGAATACCACGAGCACAAGACGGCCACCGTGCTGGAGATGCTGCGCGCTGGTACGAAGAGCCGGCGCCAGGCGCTGATTTTCATCATCACGAACGCCGGCGCGAGCCGCAAGTCGCCGTGCTGGAACTCGCACGAATACGGCGCGAAGGTGGCGTCGGGCGAGCTGGTCGACGACGCGTTCTTCCCGTTCATCTGCTCTCTGGATGAAGGCGACGATCCGTTCGCGGATGAGAGCTGCTGGCCGAAGGCGAACCCGAGCCTGCAGGATGCGAACCTGCCGGGCTACAAGTACCTGCGCGAGCAGGTGACCGAGGCGAAGGGCATGCCCTCGAAAGAGGCCATCGTCCGGCGCCTGAACTTCTGCCAGTGGACGGACGCCGAGGCGCCGTGGATCAGCCACGAAATCTGGACGGGCGCAAAGCTCGACTACGACGTCGAGCAGCTGCGCGGCCGCCGTGCGATCGCGGCGATGGACCTCGCGAGCACTACCGACTTGACCGGCCTCGTGTACCTGGTGGAACCGGTGGAAGCGGACGAACCCTGGAAGCTGGTGCCGTATGCCTGGCTGCCGGATGCGGACCTGCAGCGGCGCGCCGAGCAGGACCGCGTTCCGTACGTCCAGTGGAAGGCCGAAGGCTTCCTCGATACGACGCCGGGCCGCGCGATTAGCAAGCGGATCATCCTGCAAAAGCTGTCCGGCATGTGCGACTTCTTCGAGGTCATCACCTGCGCGTACGACCGCTGGCGAATGGCCGACCTCATCCAGATGGCGGCCGACGACGGCATCAGCCTGCCGCCGATGAAGGAATTCGGCCAGGGCTACAAGGACATGAGCCCGGCCATCGAGCAGTTCGAAACGATGCTGCTCAACGGCGAGCTGGCGCACAACGGCCACAAGGTGCTGACCATGTGCGCTGGTAATGCGGTGACCGACTCGGACGCCGCCGGCAACCGGAAGCTCGACAAGGCGAAGGCAACCGGCCGTATCGACTTGATCATCGCGGCAGTGATGGCGGCCGGACTGGTGAATACCCTGGAGGTGCCGACCGAATCGGCCTATCAAAGCCGCGGCATCCTAATGTTTTGAGGAATACATGGAACTATTCGACGCACTGAACGCCACCGCGCACTGGCGCTCGGCGTCGCCGGCGCAGGAGGCCGAGGCAGTATTGGCGCAGGCCTTCGCGCATGGCAGTGGCGTGTTCGCCTCGGCAACCTCCGGCATGAGCGACTTCATGCGCGGCGGCGGCGACTCGAGCGGGAGCGAAAGGGTAACGCCTGAGAACTCGCTGAAGAACATGGCAATCCTGCGTTGCGTCAGCCTGATCTCCGAATCGATCGGCATGCTGCCCTTGAACCTGATGGAGCGCGGCGAGGCCAAGGCCCATGCCACGGGGCACCCGCTCTACAAGGTGCTGAAGCAGCGCCCGAACGAGTTCCAAGGCGCGTACAAGTTCAAGAGCACCATGCAGCTGCGTGCGCTCATCCACGGCAACGCCTACGCCCGCGTCATTTGGCGCGGAAACACGGTGGTCCGCCTGATCCCGCTCGACTCGAAAAAGGTCGAGCCGAAGATGAACGACGATTTCACCGTTCGCTACGAATATCAAACGCCGGGCGGCGGCAAGGTCACGCTGAAGGCGCGAGACATCCTCCACATCGCGGACCTGGCCGACGACGAGTATGGCCTGGTTGGCATGTCGCGCGTGAAGAAGGCGGAGCAATCGATCAGCCTCGCCTTCCAGGCAGAGAAGGCAGCAGGCCGTGTATTCAAGAATGGTGTCCTGGCCGGCGGCGCGCTGTCCTACCCGAAGAAGCTCGACGAGCAGCAGATCAAGAACATCCGCGATAGCCTGGAAGAGCGCTATGCCGGCGTGCAGAACTCGCATAAGTGGATGGTCCTCGAGGACGGGATCAAGGCCGAGAAGTGGGCGAACAGCGCCCAGGACTCGCAGCTTCACGAAAGCCGGAACCACCAGACCGAGGAGATCGCCCGCGCGTTTGGCGTGCCGCGCCCGCTCCTGATGATGGACGACACCTCGTGGGGTAGCGGCATCGAGCAGCTGGGCATCTTCTTCATCGCCTATGGCCTGCAGCACTGGTTCGAGATATGGGAGGACGCGATCGAAAACACGCTGCTGAGCGAGCAGGAGCGCGACAGCTACGAAGTGAAGTTCAACCCCCATGCCCTGATGCGCGGCACGCTCAAGGACCAGTCCGAATTCTTCGCGAAGGCGCTCGGATCGGGAGGAAGCCAGCCCTACATGACGGGCAACGAAGTGCGCGACAAGCTCGATATGCCGAAGTCAGACGAACCCGCAGCCGACTCGCTGCAAAGCCCCATCATGAGGAATACGAATGTCCCTGCTCCAACTACCTGAAATCAAAGCTGACGCACGCATCGGCGCGGCGCAGTTCGACATGCGCCCCGATGCGCTCGAGCGCTGGGAGCCGGGCGTGTGCGCGGCCGTCGAAGATGCCGCCTCGGTCTCGATCTACGAACAGATCGGCGCGTCGTGGGATGGCTCCGGTTTTACCGCCAGCCGCATGGGCGCCATCCTGCGCAATATCGGCGCGCGCGACGTGACCGTGAACGTGAACTCGCCTGGTGGCGATTTCTTCGAAGGCGTGGCGATCTACAACCTGCTGCGACAGCACAAGGCCAAGGTGACCATCCAGGTGATGGGCCTGGCTGCTTCCGCAGCGTCCGTCATTGCGATGGCCGGCGACGAAATCCTGATGGGCGACGGCGCGTTCCTGATGATTCACAACGCCTGGGCGGTCGGCGTGGGCAATCGTCACGACTTTAAGGCGGCCTCCGAACAGCTCGCCCCCTTCGACCAGGCCATGGCCGAAGTCTACGCGGCGCGCTCCGGCAAATCGGTCGAAGAGGCCGCCGAGATGATGGACAAGGAAACATGGATCGGTGCCGCCCAGGCGGTGAAGGACGGCTTTGCCACGGGCATGGTCGACCGCTCGAACATCACGCAAGACACGAAGGCGCAGGGCAGCAAGAAATACCTCGCGCTGGTAGAGGCATCGATGGCACGCGCGGGGCACTCCCGCTCGGTGCGCCGCGATGCCTTGAAATCCCTATTTTCTGGCACGCCGGGCGCTGCTGAAAATGATGCCACGCCGAGCGCTGGCCAAGATGTCGCAGCATCCCTGCAATCCCTCTTGAATAATCTGAAAGGCAACAAATGAAAAAACCATCCATGGCGCTCATGATGATCGCCTCCGCCCTGGCGGCCAGCGCGCAAGCCAGCGTCACCCGTGGCATCGTCAACGTCCGCGCCGACATCGACATCAAGGCCACCGTCGAAGCGCTGAACAAGGCGTTCGCCGACTTCCGTACCGAGCACACCAAGCAGCTCGAAGAAATTAAGAAGGGCAACAACGACGCCCTGCAAGCGCTGAAGGTCGATGCCATCAATGCGCAGATCAGCGAGCTGCAGTCGGCCGTCGACCTCGCCAACACCCAGCTCGCCGCTGCCCAAATGGGCGGTGTCGGCGGCGGCCGGCAGGTCAAGGACAAGGAATACAGCGAATCGTTCCAGGCCCACATGCGCCGCGGCGACGTCTCCGCATCCCTGAACAAGGGGCAAGCGGCCGAAGGCGGCTACACCGCGCCGGTCGAGTGGGATCGCACCATCACCGACAAGCTGATCATCGTGTCGCCGATGCGCGACCTGTGCACGGTGCAGCCGGTGGGTGGCACCGGCTACAAGAAGCTGATCAACCTGCGCGGTACCGGCAGCGGTTGGGTCGGTGAAACGGCGCCGCGTCCGGACACCAACACTCCGCAGTTCGCCGAGCAAGGCTATAGCTGGGGCGAACTGTACGCCAACCCGAGCGCAACCCAGCAGATGCTCGACGACAGCGAGCTGGACCTCGAGCAGTGGCTGGCCGGCGAAGTGGAGACCGAGTTCTCCTACCAGGAAAACAAAGCGTTCGTCAGCGGCGACGGCACCAACAAACCGCGCGGTCTGCTGACCTACGCTGCCGGCGGCACGAACCTGCACCCGCTCGGCGGCATCGCCATCACCGCATCGGGCGCCGTTGGCGGCATCACCGGCGACGCCATCATGGACCTGATCTACGCGCTGCCATCCGCGTTCACCAACCAGGCCCGCTTCGCGCTGAACCGCAACTCGCACCTGAAGGTCCGCAAGCTGAAGGACGCCCAGGGCAATTACCTGTGGCAGCCGTCGCTCGTCGCTGGCCAGCCCGCAACCCTGGGCGGCTACGGCCTGGGCGAGGTGCCGGACATGCCGGACGTCGCGACCAACGCGCTGTCGATCGCCTTCGGCGACTTCAAGCGCGCGTACAAGATCCTGGACCGCATCGGCGTGCGCGTCCTGCGCGACCCGTTCACCAACAAGCCGTACATCAGCTTCTACACCACGAAGCGTGTGGGCGGCGGCCTGGAGAACCCGGAGTGCATGAAGTTCATGAAGATCGGCTGATCGAAAAGTGAACCCTGAAAAGGCCCGGCAAGCGTCGGGCTTTTCCTTTTGGAGAATCCGATGAAATTCACGAAACCATTCCAGGGCGTGCCCGACGGTCAGATCTACCCAGTCCAGTACCAGACTGGCGACGAATGCCCGCCGGAGCTGCTGGCCTCGGCGACTGCGCTTGAAGCAATCGCGAAGGAAGGGCCGTTCGCGGCTGCTGAGGTGGCGCCGCCGCCAGCCGCTGAGGTGGAACAGCCCCAAGAACAAGTCGACACGCCGGTGCCGGCGCCGGACGTTCCGCCGGTTGCGAAGACCGGTAAGAAGAAATAAGCCGGTGGGCCTCGGGCCCGCCGTCGCTGCACTGCTCGCCAACCTGCGCGAGTGGGCGGCCGACCCGGGCGCCTGGTGCTACCCGGTAAAAACCACACGCGGCCGAGCCGTCCTCTTTCCGGAAGACGTCGACGGCCGCACCGATGAACAGCTGGTCGCGGTGATCTGCGAGCGGCTGAATGAAAACCGAACACGAGGCCAGCATGTCCGCCCAGAGTGATAATTTTGAAAACAAGTACATCGACTGGCTGTTCCGCGCGCAAGCGCTGGGCCTGAATGGGGCAACCGCCGGCGCCGGCTCGGGCCTGGCCACGCTGTACATCAGCCTCAAGGTGGCGGCCGATACCGACGCCGCCCAAGGCGCCGAGGTGTCCGGCGGCGGCTATGCGCGCGTGCCCGTGGTGTCGTCGCTGGCCAACTGGGCCGGCACCCAGGGCGCCGGCAGCACAGCGGTATCGAGCGGCACCAGCGGCACGACGTCGAACAACGTCGCCGTCACGTTCCCTACGCCGACCGGCGCCTGGGGCCAGGCGGTGGGCTTTGGCGTGCACGACTCGCTGACCGGCGGGACCGAGCTGTACTACGGCGCGCTCGCGGCGCCCAAGACCATCAACAACGGCGACCCAGCCCCATCGTTCGCCCCTGGTGCACTGACCATTCAGGTCGACAACTGATAGCGCGGCGGTCCCATGGAAATCACCTCTACTTTCGCCTTGGGCGAGCCGCAGGGCGACGGACGCCAGTTCGTCCAGGAGCGTCACATTGTCGCCGGTGGCCTGACGATTGACTACGAATACCTGTGGGATGGCGTGCTCAACCCCCAGCTGGTGATGGACGAGCGCGCCAAGGTGATCAAGGCGGAACTGCTCGCTCGCGAGGCTGCGCGGCTCGCTGTGGTCGGTACCGAGGTGCCCTGGACGAAGTACGAATTTCTCGACCGCTTCAACTCGCTCGAGCGTTGCGCAATTCGCCGCCTCGCCCGGACCGACGACAACGTCCTAGATTTCATCGAGATGCTGAACGCGTCCGGCGGTGTCTATAAGGCGAAGACCTGGGCGGGCCTTCTATACCTGGCGCACATCGAAGTGATCAGCTTCGAGCGTGCCGGTACCATTGCGGAGAGCCTGTGACTGACTTCTACCTCAGCCCGAATGGCGTCGACACCAACGATGGCTTGTCCTGGGCGACAGCGCGGCTTACCCATCCGGCTGCGGCGGCAATCGCAGGTCCAGGCGATACCATTTATGTATCGCATCTGCATAACGAGATTGCCACCACGACGCGGACGATTACCAGTGCTGGTGTGCCAGGAAGTCCGATTCGTATTCTGTGCGTTCAGGACGGCGTATATCCGCCCGTGGCCCTCGCGGAATCCGGCAAGGTAACGGCACAATCCACCGCCAATTTGGCCCTGCAGGGAAGCTTTACCGTCCATGGCATGACATTTCAGGGCGGCAGTAACACCAACCTGTACCATCTTCTCCTGGGCACGGTCTCTAACGTCGACGTTATCCAGGTTTTTCAGAAATGCACTCTTATTTCTGGCTCCACGAATTCTGGCGGCGCCTATATTCAAATTGGGTCAAGTGTAGCTTCCACCTCGTCGCGCTCTCGATTTGTCTGGAAAGACTGTCCTGCCAAAATCAGCAGCGCAGCCGGTCGAATCGAGATTTACCAAGATTTTCTTTGGCGTGGCGGCGCGCTGCTGCCTGGCGCTGCGACGTCATACCTGATGCGTGTCGGTGCAAATGGTCGCACCTGTCGGGTCGAAGTGGACGGTGTTGACCTGTCCGAAATGGGCGTCGCTACCGACTTGGTAAGCGGTCCGCTGTCGAACGGGAAAATCAATTTCCGTAACTGTACCCTTCCTGTTGGCTGGACTGGCCAGCCGGTCCAAGGTCTGATTGACCCGTCCCTTCGGGTCAGCCTATACAACTGCGACGTCGCCAGTTCTGGCTATCCGGAATTAACCGGCTTTCGCATGTGGATCATGACTTTCGCCGGCTCGATTCGATCCGACACCGCTGTCCTGAAGACTGGCGGCAGCAGTGATGGCGTTTCGCCTGGATCAATGCGCATGGCGAGCAACGGCAGCGCCGCGTGGTATTCGTCGCCCCTCGAGGCCGATGAGGTGTTCATTTGGAACGACAAGGGCGGTTCGCCTATTACCGTCGCTTACGACATACTCAGCGATGGTGCCCTGCTCACGAATGCTGACGCCTGGTTAGAGCTGCAGATTCTCGGCGCAGAGAACAAGCCCCTCAGCAGCTTTGTGTCGGGCCGTGCCGGCCTACTCGAAGCGCCCACGGCGCATCCCGTCAGCTCGGCAGTATGGACCGGTGCAGGCTCCATGGCCTCGCCACGCAAACAGCGCTTGAGCATCACTGTGACGCCGCAAGAAGCCGGCCCGATGCTGTGCCGGGTCATGCTGGGGAAGCCTAATACCACGATGTACGTAGACCCGAAACGGGTGACCTGATGGCTCAGCGCCTTTTTCCTGGCTACGGCTACCTCGACGAGCCGACGGCGGCTGGCCAGTACCTTGTTCCAGGGTACGGCTACTTCGACGCCGCGAGCACGCTGGCGGCGCCGGCGGCACTGGAAGGCGCTGGATCTGCTCGCGCAACGGCGGGCGCCAACCTGTCGACCACGATTCGATTGTCAGGCGCCGTATCGGGTCGGGCGGCTGCGGCCGGCGCCCTGGCAAGCGCGATTCCACTGGCAGGTGCTGCGGTTTCGGGCGTCACGGCTGCCGGTGCGCTGTCCGCCGATTCTGCCGCCCTGACCGGCGCCCTGATGGCGAGTACCGGCGCGAGCGGCGCACTCTCGACCACCATCCAGCTGGTCGGCGCGGTAAATATGCGCGCCGCCGCTTCCGGAGTACTGGCCAGCGATGGCCTGGCGCTGGCCGGCGCCGCCACCACGGCAGTTTCGGCGACCGGCGTCTTGGCCACGGCGATTCCGCTTTCGGGGGCGGCGTCGTGCTCCGTCTCGGCCTCTGGAGCGCTTGCCGGCGAGAGCGCGGCTTTGTCCGGCTCGGTGGTGCTTCGCGCGGCTGCCGGCGCCGACCTGGCGACATCGATCTCCCTGGCTGGCGCCGGCGTGTCGCGCGTGAGCGGCGCAGCGGTGCTACTGACATCGATCGCGCTGGGCGGCCTGGCGCGCGCATCAGCAGCAGGCGCCGGCGATCTGACCGTCGGCATCCAGTACGCTCGCGCGCCCGCCGGCGCCGGCTACACGCCGCGGCGCATCCAATATCAGGGTCGTCCGGATCAGGACGGCCACCAAGTGCGCCCCGGCCAGGCCGGCGGCGCGCGCCCAGCAGCAACACAGAAAGCATACCGATGAGCAAAGAGCAAGTATCGGCGCCGGTGGCGCTGGCCCTGACGATGGCCGAGGCCAAGCAGGCGCTGCGCATCGAGGAGGACGACACCTCGCTCGACACCATGATCAGCATCTGGGTGGCCGGCATTACGGCCGAGGCGGAGACGCAGACCCACCGGGCGTTCGTCAACCGCAGCATGCGCGTGACCCTTGACGCATTCCCGGATGCGCTCCAGTTGAGCGCACCGACGTTCAGCGTCGAGGCGGTTCGGTACCTGGATTCGGACGGCGTCCAGCAAACCCTGGACCCGGCCGACTACTACATCGACAAGGTCACGACGCCGGGCTACATCGTGCCGGCGCGCGGCAAGGCCTGGCCGGCGACCGAGGCGCACGTCAACGCGGTCTCGGTGGACTATACGGCTGGCTACGGCCCAACTGCAGCCACGGTGCCGCCCAAGGCCCGCCTGTACATTCTGGCGCGCCTGTCCGAGCTGTTCGATCCGGCCGCGCGCGAGTTCAAGGAAACGCAGGCGTCGGTGTTCGTGGACCGGCTGCTCGATGGCCTGTGGGTGCCGGCCCTATGACGATCGCGCACCGACTCAACAAGCGCGTGGCGCTGCAGCAGCTGGTGAAGGGCAAGACGCCCAGCGGCGCGCCGACCGAGGTCTGGGAGAACGTCATCAAGACGGGCGACAGCAAGATCTGGGCGGGGAAGCGCGAGCTGACCGGGCGCCAGTACGTCGCCGCCGGCGGCACGCAGAACGCCGTCCAGGCTGAGTGGGAGATTCGCCGGCGCGCGGGTGTGGTTCCGGCGATGCGCCTGGTGTACGGCGCCGACATCTACGACATCGAAGCGGTGCTCGAGCAGCAGGATGGCTCGCTGAAATTGATGTGTTCGAAAGGAGCCAATAAACGTGGCTGATACCAAAAACCTGACCGGCTTCACGGAGCTGGCGAAGGCGCTGCGCGAGCTGGGCCCGCGCGTCGGCCGCAAGCACCTGCGCGCGGCGACCTCCAAGGGCGCGGCCGTCATTAGGAAGAAGGCGCGCGAGCTGGCGCCCGTCGATACCGGTGAGATGCGCAAGGACATCCAGCAGAAGCGCGAGAAAACCTCGAGCGACAACATCGCCAGCTACTCGGTGTACACGCGCTCGGGCAAGCGGTCTCGCCTGTCCGGCAAGGCGCGCAACGTGGACAAGGACAGCTTCTACTGGAAGTTCCAGGAGTTCGGCACGGCCAAGATGCCGGCGCAGCCATTCATGCGCCCGGCGTTCGAGAGCGAGAAGGAAAAGGCTATCGACGAACTCGGCACCGAGCTGGACAAGCGCATCCAGAAGGAAGCCGCTGACATGGCCAGGGGGAGCTGATGGACATCCTTGCTGAATTCCTCGCCCTGATCGATCCCATCATGGACGGCAGGGCGTTCCGCAGCGTGGTGCCGGAAACGACGCCGGCACCGTATGCCAGGTTCCTCCGCGTCGCCGCAGTCGAGGGCGTGACGCTCGACGACAACGGCGGCGAGGACAACGAGACCGCCACCCGGATCCAGCTCGACATCTTCGGCAGCTCGCCGGACGTCGACGCGAAGACGCGGGCGATCAAGGCAGCGCTCAAGGCCTGGGCCGTCGACAACATCATCACGCTCGAGCTGGACAGCTTCGAGCCGGAAGTGAAGCTGCACCGGACGATGCTCGACATCGCCACCATCCACCCGTAACCCGCATCACCAATCCAAGCCCGCCCGCGACAGCGGGTTTTTTTACGTCCAAGAGGATCAAACTATGTCCGGAATCTCCGCACAAAAAAGCAAGCTCGAAATCGCCACTGGCACGGGCGGCGCCAAGACCATCACGGCCATGGCGATCGGCTTCCCGACCATCGTCACCAGTGCAGCCCACGGCTTCACCAATGGCACCGTCGTCACCTTCGCCGGCGTCACCGGTACCATCGGCGCCCAGATCAACGGCACCAGCCGCGTGGTGTCGAACGTCACCGCCAACACCTACGCGCTGGACGACCTCGACTCGAACGGGTTTGCGTACACCTCAGCCGGCACCGCGACGCCGCAGACCTACACCAAGATCAACGGCGTGCTGTCGTTCGATGGCTTCGACGGCTCGGCCGACGAGCTCGACACCACCGACCTGGACTCGGACGCGAAGGAATTCGTCTCCGGCATCCGCGATGAAGGCAAGTTCGGCTTCGAGATCAAGCGCCTGAAAACCGACGCCGGCCAGATGGCCATGCGCGCGGTGCTGGCCAGCGGCGCCATTACCGGCTTCCGCCTCACGCTGCCGGATCAAAGCGTTGCCACTTGGTCCGCGCTGGTGAAGACGATGCCGGCCTCGGGCGGTGTGAACGCCGTGCTCAAGGGCAAGGTCGATACCAAGATTTCCGGTCCTGTGACCTGGGCATAAGGAGAACACATGAAACTGCTGAACAAAGCTGCCATCCTCGGCGCCGAGGACCTGAAGCATGAAGACGTCCCGGTGCCCGCCTGGGGCGGTACGGTACGCGTGCGCGTCATGACCGGCGCGGAGCGTGACGAATTCCGCAGCGCGATTGCAACGGACGAAGGCAACATCCCGATGGGCAAGTTCTCGGCCGCCCTGTTGGCCGCGACGTGCATCGACGAGACCGGCGCCCGCCTGTTTGAGGTCGAGGACATGGACGTGCTGCAGGAGAAGAGCGCCGCTGCGCTTGACGTGCTGGCCGCTGTGGCAATGCGCATCAACGGTCTGGGCGGCAACGCCGTATCGGATGCGGAAAAAAACTCCGCGAGCACCCAGAGCGACGATTCTGGTTCCGCCTCGCCCTCGCCCTCGGAAAAACAGTAAGGCAGCTGCAGGCCGAGATGGACTCGGCCGAGTTCACTTACTGGGTGGCGTTCTACCAGATCGAGCCGTTCGGCGACCTGGTGGCCGACGAGCGGCACGGATCAGTGGCGTCGCTGCTGGCGAACCTGAACCGTGATCCTAAGACCCGCCCCGAGCCGTACGCCCCGGAGGACTTCATCCATTGGCGTGCTACTGGCCAGGCGGTTGAGGAAACCGAGCCGACGCTACTCGACGATCCGGTGGCGCAATCAAACCTCATTCGAGCTGAAATCTTCGGATTGGCGCCGCGATAATGTGGCATCATAGTTCCTATCTGACAACTATGATGGGAGGACCATGAAGCTGCTGAGCGCTGTGTTAAGTATCGCGACCCTGTCGGGTTGTACTGGCATGCCCAGTATTACTCAAGAGCGACAGGAGATTTCGTCTGCGCATATCGGCTGCGCAGCAGCGGATATATCAATCGTGAACAGTGGATCTTCCAACTGGGAAGCCACATGTAAGGGCAAGACTTTTTACTGCACCGTTGCGCCAAAGGCAATGTGCACCGTCAAGATGTAATTTTGTAGAGCAGCTGGTTTAAGTAGCCCGCCAAGGAAACTTGAGCGGGCTATTTTTTTGGGAGCTACCAATGGCAAATTTGGGCAGGCTGGTCGTCAACCTGGAGGCCAACATCGCCCGCTTCACTGCGGACATGAGCCGCGCCTCCGATGCGACCGAGAAAGCGATGGAGCGCATGAACGCGGCCGCCGACAAGGTCAAGACCGTGCTCGGGTTCATCGGCGTAGCGCTGACGTTCGATGCACTTGTTGGCGAAGTGAATCGGGCCGTCGATGGCTTGGCGCGCCTCGACGACATGATCCAGAAGACGGGCGCTTCCGCCGAGATGCTGTCGAAGCTCGGGAAGGTTGCCGACTTCACGGGCACTGACATTGGCACCGTCGACGGCATGATCGTTAAGCTGGCCAAAAACATGACCACCGCCGACGAAAAGGGTAGCAAATTCGCCAAGGCGATGGCGGCGCTTGGGCTTTCGATTGACGGCATCGAGAAGCGGGATCCGGCGCAGCAGTTTGTGGATATCGCGAACGCCCTTCAGGACTACGAAGACGGCGCCGGCAAAGCTGCAATCATGACCGACTTGATCAACAAGTCAGCGGCCGAAATGTTGCCGTACATGAACGACGTTGCCGAGAGCCTCAGTGATTTCACAGGAGAAACCGCCGAGGCAGCCGCGGCCGCGGCGAAGTACCAGGACGATCTGGGGCGCATGAAGGTCAAGTACGACGAGGTGGCGACGTCGATCGTAAAAGCGGCGCTGCCAGCGATGACGGATTTCGTTGGCGGAATCTCTGACGGGATCAAGGAATCGAGGGGTCTGACAGGAATCGCAGTCGACAGCTGGGCTGACGATACTGCTGTCGGCCTCGCCCGGGTCGTGGACGTCGCGGCCCTACTCCCTCGTATCCTGTCCACCATCGGGAGCAGCTTCAAGGCCGTTGCAGCTGACATCGAATTCCTCGTAACGGCGTCGGTGAAGGCGACACCAGCTGGCGCCGCCCTCAGCCTGGCCAAAGGTGTTGATCCGATCGAGTCGATCAGGGCGGCATTTGCTGAGCGCAATGCAGTCGTGGACGAGGCCAATAGAAAGCTGGACGACCTGTGGAACAAGCCTGCGAACACCATGGAGCAGGCGGTCCTGAACAGGATCAACGCTCGCCGCGACTTGGAGGCTGCGGCCGGCGCCGATGCGATGGCAGGGATGTTGCCTGGTGCGGGCCCCGCGCCCGAAAAACGGAAGACGCTCAAGTACGGTGGTGATGACGATGCCAGTGCAGCCAAGTCAGCGCTGCAGGCGCAGATTGCCGACATCGACCGGGCCTACAAGCAGGAGCAAGACCAGTTGGCGCGTCACGAGCGCAGCATGGGAGAGCTGCGCGCGCAGGGCCTGATCGGGTTCGAGTATTACAACGAGGCCCGGCTGACCGCCATCGATGAGGCAAGCGCCGCTGCCGTGCGCGCCTATGACGCGGAGATCAAGGCGCTGGAAGGCGCTCGCGCGAAAGCGAAAGACGCGGATGCCCGCGATGCGATCGACCTGCAAATCAAAGACAAGAGTACTGCGAAAGAGACGGCGCTTCGTGATGCGCAGGCGGCGCGCACGCAAGAGCTGCTCGAGCAGGGCGCGGCCCAGTCCAGCCTGACTCGCGAGATGGAGGCATGGAGCCGTCAGCAGGACCAGGCCACCAGTCAAATGCAGTTCAGCAATGACCTGTACGGGAAGTCGGCCCTGGAGGTGGAGAAGCTGACCAACGCGCGGCGTGCGCAGCTCGAGGTCGAGGAGAAAATCCGGCGAGCACAGCAGCAGGGTGCCGTTTCGCAAGAAGCCATTGATCGATTCCGCAAGGAGGCGAAGGATAAGGCAGATGCTGCGAACGGCGCGGCGACCAAAGGCGTCGGCATGGGAATCATCCAGTCGCTCGAAACGCCAATGGAATCGGAGAATCGAAACCACGCCAATACGTTGCGGGACCTGCAGGCCTACCGCGACCGGGAGTTGGAGAACACGATTACAGCTAACCAAGCAATCGAGCGGGAGAATCAACGTCATGAGGCGGCCAAGGCCGAAATTAGGTCGCAGTACAGCCTTCAGTCTCTACAAATGGCAGGCAGCACGTTTGACCAGATGTACAACCTGCTCAAGCAGTCTGGGGACAAACAATCGTCCCTCGCAAAAGCGGCATTCCTCGTCAGTAAAGCGCTTGCGGTGGCGGAAATCATCATTCAAACCAATGTCGCTGCAGCGAAGGCCAAGGGGCAGCTTGGCATATTCGGCATGCCGATGTCTGCAATCATTTTGGCCACTGGTTATTCGCAGGCGGCAATGGTGGCTGGTATGGCGATTGCCTCAGCCGAGGGCGGCTACGACATCCCAGCCGGCGTGAATCCGGTAACCCAGCTGCACGAAAAGGAGATGGTGCTGCCGAAGGCGCAAGCCGAGGTCATCCGAGGGCTGGCCGGCCGAGGTGGCGCCGGCGGCGGTGGCCTCACGATCCACAGCGCGCCGATTATCAATATCGATAGCCGAACCGACCAGCAGGAGGTGCGCAAGATCGTCGCCATGGGCGTGGCACAGGGCAACGCTGACCTGGTCGAAAAACTTCAAAGGGCAGGGCGAATCTGATGGCGATCATCAATGTACCGGCGGGCTTCTCCGTCGCCGCGCAAGTCTGGGAGCAGCAGCGCATGGACGTCGAGTTCCGCTCGATGTTTGGCGCCCAGGCAGTAGAGGGCAGCCCGCCCCTGTGGGCGACCACGATCACGTCCAGTCTGAAAAGGCCGGAGCTGTGGCAGGCGCTGATGCTGCAGCTGCGCGGTCGTACCAACCAGTTGGCCTTGTGGAACCACGGACGACCGGTACCGCGCGGCACCATGCGCGGCACGATGACGGCCGCCGCCACGGCCCAGGGCGCGACGGTGATGACCGTCACCGCCACGGGGCAGGGCAGTCGCACGCTGCTCGCCGGCGACTACCTGGGCGTCGGGTCTGGCCTGACGCAGCAGGTTGTCATGCTCACGGCCGATGCCACGGCCAACGCCTCAGGCGTCATCGCCGTGACCTTCGAGCCGGCGCTGCGCAACTCGCTGTCGGCCGGTGCCGCCGTCACCTGGGATCGCCCGAAGGCGTTATTCAGGCGCACCGAGTCGAAAGCCAACTGGGAGTATGCGCCCGGTACCGTTCGGGCGATGAGCCTCAGCCTCCTCGAGGACTGGCGCCCGTAGTCGACATCGAAGCACCCGAGGCCCCTCACGTAGGGGCCTTTTCTTTTTGCAGATCAGGATCCAATGACCACCTCACAGCAGAACGCCGAGCTGGCAAAGCCGGTCACGCGCGTCGTCTATTTCGTCGAGTTCCAGTTCGCCTCTGGCACTTCGCGCCTGTCGACCGCCAACATCCCCCTCACCTGGGGCGGCTACGAATGGGCGGCTGTCGGCTCGCTCGGTTCGATCGGTGCTGTCGAGGAATCGGACGGCCTCGAATCGAAGCCGCTCAACTTTACGATCAATTCCGCGCAGCCGGCCTGGCTTGCGCTGGCGGTCGGCGCCGTAGAGGAGTACCGCGGGCGCGCCGCCAAGATGTACATGTGCCCGCTGAACGAATCGTTCCAGATGGTGGGCACGCCTGAGAAGTGCTGGTCTGGCGTCATGGATACGCTCAGCGTCGGGGTGAACGACGACTCCGGGAGCATCACGCTGCGGTGCGAGACCAGCGCCTATGGCCTCAAGCGCAGGCCGGCGTTTCGGCTGAACGCGGCCCAGCACAAGAAGGACCATCCGGCCGATACCGGCCTGGACTACCTCAACGACCTGATCAGCAACCCGGCCGTCTGGCTGTCGAAGAGGTTCCAGCAGCAATGACTCTTGTCGACTACATCACCGCCCACCTGGGCCGTCCATTCGAATGGGGAGCGAACGATTGCGTTCTGTTCTCGGTCGGCTGGCTGGAGTTCGCCACCGGCCGCGACTACCTGACTCAGTACAAGCCCTGGTCGAGCGCATTCGAGGCGGCACGCAAGGTTACGGACCTGGGCGGCCTCGACGCGTTATTCGACGCCAATCTCACACCCATTAATCCGCACCTCGCCGTCGATGGCGACTTGGCGATCATCCGCGGTACAGCCCACTTGTTCAGTGGCGCGCACGTGGTGTCGGTCGGGGAGGATGGGCTCGTATTCAAGGATCGGCTCGAGGCGGAGTACGCCTGGACCCATCGAAACATTTAGCAAGGACCTCACATGCCTCCAGCAATTGCCGCGTTCGCGGCGTGGGCCAGTATCTCTGTCGCAGCTGCTTATGTGGTCGTTGCCACGGTCGTCATCAGCGTCGGTACTGCGGTCTACGGCGCCGCCCAGGCGCGCAAGGCCGAGCGCAAAGCGCGCGACGAGCTGAACGCCTCGATGAAGGACCGCATGGTCACGCGCATCGCCACCGAGGCGCCGCATCGCTACATCTACGGCCGCGCCAAGGTGGGTGCCGACATCGTCGCGATGTTCACCAGCGGCGACAAGGACCAATACAAGCACCTGGTGTGCGTGCACGCCGCGCATGAGTGCGACGAAATCGAAGAGGTTTGGGTGAACAACGCCCTCGTCGACTCGATCAACGCAGACGGCGATCCGACCGCCGGCCGCTTTGCCGTCATGCCCGGTACCGATGTGATCGAGGAAAACCACACGGGGCCGACGTTCACGCTGGCCTACTCGCCGCGCAACAAGACGGTGTGGGTGTTTGGTGGCGAGGGCACCGACATGCACCGGCTGCCCGTCACTTCGGTCAACGGCAAGACGGTCACGATCAACTTCACGGGGCCGGTGGTGGTCAATTACGAGCGCGCCGTGTTCCACAATGCGTCGGGCCCGGTTTCCGAGAACCAGCAGCCAACCACGAACCCGGTCGTGCGCGTGCAGAAGCACCTGGGCGGCGCCGACGACGGCGTCGATCTGTTCCTGCGCACCATCATGCTCGACAAGTGGCCCCTCACGGCGGTGCTGCGCGGGCTGTGCTACACCGTGATCACCCTGGATTTGAACCATACCGAGTTCCAGAGCGGCCTGGTGCCGATCCACGCCGTGATCCGTGGTCGCAAGCTGTACGACCCGCGTGACGGGCAGACCCGGTGGTCGCAAAATCCGGCCCTGGCCGTGATGGACTACCTGACGTCGCCCCTGTGCGACGTGCCGATGTCCGACCTTCCGCTGGCCCAGTTCATCACCGCGGCAAACGTGTGCGACGAGGCGGCGCCCACCATCGGTGCGCGCTATACCATCAATGGCACCGTCACGTCCGACCAGGATCAGAAGGGCGTGCTCGAGGCGATGGCGCAGTGCATGGCCGGCGGCCTGGTCGCCACCACCTGGGACGTTTACGCCGGCAAGTACATCGCGCCGGTGGCGGCGCTGACGCAGGACGACATCGTCGGCAGCTTGTCGATCAACCCGGGCGTCTCAGACGCGAGCGTGTACAACGGCGTCAAGGGCCAATACATCGGCCCGGAGAACAAGTACGTCCAGACGGACTTCGCGCCGTACCAGAATCCCACGTACCGCGAGGCGGACGGCCGCGACCTATACACGAACCTGGACTTCCCGTTCACCGAGTCGCTGCAGCGCGTGACGAACCTGGCGCGCATCTTCACTGAGGACCAGCGCAACGGCTTCACGATCAAGGCCGAGTTCAGCTTGAAGGCCTGGCCCTTGAAGGTGGGCCAGCGCATCACTTACACGAGCCGGTTCATCGGGCAGACGAACAAGGTCTACCGCATCACCGACAAGGGCTATGCCCCGAACTCGGCCGTGCAGCTGACGCTCAAGGAAGACGCTGCGAGCATCTGGGACTTCGCTGACGCAGTAGAGTTGGACAGCACGCCGAACAGCGAACTGCCCGATCCCTGGAAAATCGACCCGCTGGAATCCATCGACTGCACGTCGGGCGAGTCCACGCTGCTGCGCCAGGCCGACGGGTCGACCGTGCCGCGCATCCTGGTGAGCTGGCCGGCCACCGCCCAGCAAAGCGGCGTGCAGGTGGAAGTCGAGTGGCGCGCCGTCTCGTCGCCAACCTGGGAGCGCACAACGGTCTCGGCCGATGGCACGCAGGCCTACCTGTCGCCGATCACGCCCGGCTTCTTCTACATCGTGCGCGCGCGGTGCGTGAACCCGTCGATGAATACCCGCTCAGGCTGGGTGACGACGGTCTACCAGGTGGAAGTGTTCGCGGCGTCGCCGACGGTCTACTTGTGGGCAGCTGAAAAGCCGGCCCCGCCGGATGGCGCCGCTTCGTATGTTTGGGCTAGCGGCACGTTCGGCGCCGCACCGGCGGGCTGGAGCCTGACCGAGCCGGCGGCGCCGGCCGGTGGCAACGTGTCGCTCTGGGCGGCAAGCGTGGCTGTCTCAGACATCAGCGCTGTGGCGACGCCGTTCTCCTGGGCCGGCGCGGACGTGGTCAACATTGGCTACGCGCCTTCGGCTGCGGGCACAGGGCCTGCCGGCTACAGCAATGCCCGCGTGTTCGCGTACCAGCGGAAAGCGACGGCGCCATCTGGCACGCCAGGGGCGGTGAACTACGATTTCACCACCGGCACAATCACGACGGCCAGCTTGGCGAACGGGTGGCAGAAGACGATGCCGGCGGCCGACGGCAACCCGCTCTATGTGACTTCGGCCAGTGCCAGCGCCGCCGGCACCACGGACACGATTGCGAGCAATGAATGGGCGGCCGCCGTGGTGATGGCCAGCGACGGCGGCGCGGGGGCGCCCGGCCTGAACAACGCGACCGTCCAGATCTATCAGCGCAGCGCGAGTGCGACGGCGCCCACCAAGCCCTCGGCGAGCACGACGTACACATTCGCCACTGGCGTGTTGTCTGCCCTGAACAACGGCTGGACGACCTACATCCCGACGGCTGGAGGCGCTTATTTGCACACCACCCAGGCGACGGCGATCGCGAGCACGGCAACGGACTCGATCCAGGCAAGCGAGTGGGCCGCGGTGCGGCTGATGTATGACGCAGCAGACCTGATCGCCGCAAAGGAAGCGGCAGATGCAGCCCTGAATGCAGTCGCCACGATCAGCGACGATAACATCCTGTCGAAAGCGGAAAAGCCGGATGTCATCCTGCTCTGGGAGGCCATCGCCAAAGAGCACATGCAGCTTTATGACTTGGCCACTGCGTACAACCTGATTTCGGCTCGTGATTCGTTTTACGAGAAAGTGTCGCTGCTCGCGTCGTACCTCGACGCAGCGGAATACACGAATCTCGCCAAGGACAATGTAATCGTCGGGGAGACGTTGCGCTCACGGTTCTCTGGCTATTACACCGCGAAGGCGTCGTTGCAAGATGCCATTGCGGTTGCGATTCGGACCAGGACGACCTTGGCCGAGCAGGCCGCGAATAGTGCGGCAACGCAGGCGGCGCTGGCGAACACCGCTATCACGGACATGGCGCGCGACGACCTGCTGTCGCCGTCGGAAAAGCCGGCAGAGAGCCTGCGCTGGGCCACCATCGTCAGCGAGCGCCCTGGGATCGATGCGCAAGCGGCCGCGTTGGGAATCACCGCCGAGCGCACTGCCTATGCGAACGCATACACCGCGCTGAACACGTACATCACTGGCCTGGGCTCGCAATTTGCGACGATCCCCGGCACGGCGATCAGCATCGTGGGTGCCACGTACCGCACGAACTTCAAGGCCTACTACGACGCGAAGCAAGCGCTGTTGAATGCCGTCGCGGCTAAGTCGGCCACTGTGGCCCAGTGGGCGGGTGTCGGCGGTGCAGGCCGACCGGCTGATAACGCCTCGTCCGATCTGGTCTTGATCCCGAATGGCGCCGGCGCTATTTCTGTGGTCGGCAACCGCGTCGTCAAGACCAGCAACGGGGGGTGGGGCGACGCGTCAGTGCACAGCAAGGAAAGTTATATCGGAGGCTGTTACGCGAGCGCACGGGCCGAAGGCGTGTTTGACATCATGTTCGGTCTGAATTCGGATCCGGCCACCGATGCAAACTTTCCTTCGATCGACTATGCCGTGTATCTGGCGTGGGACGGCTCGCTGCAGGTATATGAGAGCGGAAGTTGGGCCGGCACGTTCGGAAGCTATGCTGCGGGCGACGTATTCGCTGTTGTCTACGATGGTTCTTCTATCCGCTATACCAGGAACGGCGCAGTCTTCAAAACGACAAATGTTAGCGCCCCGATAGCTGCGGCGCTTTCCTTCGACAGCGCTTTCGCGACTAGCGGAGCGGCGCTTTCAAACATTCGTTTCGGGCCACTGTCCAGCAACAACTGGAGCAACATCGGCGGCACCGGCAAGCCGCAGGACGGCGCCACGGTCGGCGCGCCGGCCGGGACGACCGTTGGCACTACGCCGGCCACGACCGTCGAGCAGACCGTGAACGACATCAACTCGCCGTTCAGCATCTCGCTGAGCGGCACGCTGGCCAGCTCGGTGGCCGCCGGCGGCCCGCGCACCTATGGGACGCTGACCGCAGCGCTTGGCGGCGGGTCCGGTACCGTCACGTTGCTGTGGGAGTGCCAGGTCCGCTGGACTGACTCCTCGACCGGCGCCTCGGTTCAGCTGTCGCTAACCGGGAACGACTTCGCGCGCGCGCTGGCGGGCACGGCGCCGAATGGAACATCCGTCAGCTACACCGTGAAGGTCACTGCCAACGACAGCAAGGGGCGCAGCCGCACCGCAACTCGCGAAGGCTCAACCAGCCACGGGACAATCCAATGATCCAGTACGCCCTGAGTTATACCGACGGCGAGGTCTACGGCTTCGTCGAGTCGGACCGCATGCCCGACCTGCCGCCGGGGCAGATAGCCCACGTGATGGTCGAGCGTGTGCCGTGCTTCCCGCGCATGGCGGCGCCGACGACGAAGCTGTACGTCATCAATGGCGAGCTGCAGAAGGTCGGGCCGGACGAGGTGCCAGCGCTGCGCGCGGAGAAGAACGCCGAGATCAACGCCTGGAAGCTCGAAGCGAACAACACGTACTTCGACTTCCAGGGCAAACAGATCGCGTACCGGGAATCGGACCGCGTCGAGATCCAGGCGATCAACAACGTAGTGCTGCTCACTGGCGAGATGCCCGCCGATCCAGACTGGCCGGCGGCATGGAAGACGGTCGACAACACCTGGCTCCCCCTGCCGGACGTCGAGACCTGGAAAGCGTTCAACCTGGCGATAGCTGCCCGAGGCACTGCGCACTTCAAGCGTGCGCAGGAGCTGAAGGCTGGTCTCGCCACCGCCACCACCCCGGCCGAGATCGACGCGATCCGCTGGTAGTCGTCAACAGTTATCCACAGGAGGATTTATGGACCCACGTCCAGGAATTGTCACGGTCCGGCTCACCAGCCGCTGGCCATATAACCCGATCAGTCTGGCCGTCGGCGTCGCCGCCGGCTCGCGCCAGTTCAGCCACTCGATCACGATCATCGGCGACCGCGCCTACGAGGCGTCGATGACGCACGGCTGCCGTGCGGGCACGGTCGACCAGCTGATGAAGGGCATCGTCATCTACCGGGATATGCAGGTGGTCGTGCCCGACATCGATGCTGCGCGCGCCTTCGCCGAAGCCCAGGTAGGGAAGGGCTACGACTTCGCCGGCGCTGTCGGCATCCCGTTGACTTATTCGGAGGACTGGACCGACGACAGCAAGTGGTGGTGCTCCGACCTCACGTTCGCGCACCTGCTGGCCGGCGGCCTGCGCCTGTTCGACCCGGCCGTGATGAAGCGCGTCCGCCCGATCGACCTGCACATGGCCGACTACCCGAAAGGGCCGGTCGTACGAATGCGACGGCCGCCGCAAGTTCCACCGACCAGCCCGCAAATGCGGGCTTTTTAACGCCAACCGGAAAAACACCCAATGATCGAAAAACCTCCGCAGCCTCCCGGCCATCCCAGCGACTGGGCCAGCATCCTCACCTGGGGCTGGGTAATAGGCCTATCGCTGCTCGGTGGCTTCGTCTCGTTCTACCAGAAGCTGAAGGCCGGCCACGTGCGAGCCTGGAACTTTACTGAGTTCGTCGGCGAGCTGGCCACCTCGGCCCTGGTGGGGATCATCACTTTCAAGCTTTGCCAGTGGCAGGGCTTCTCGTCCGACCTGGCGCCGGCCCTGGTCGGCATCACGTCGCACATGGGCAGCCGCGCGCTGTTCAAGGCCGAGGCCAAGTTCAGCGCCTGGGCCGATGCCAAGTTCCCACCAACTCAAGCACCGAAGGAGCCACCACATGACGGCTAATAAATTCCAGCTGAGCGCGCGCTCGCTATCCCGCCTCGACGGCGTGCACCCCGACCTGGTCAAGGTCGTCAAGCGCGCCATCGAACTGACTGAGGTCGACTTCATGGTGACGGAGGGCGTGCGTACCGCCGCGCGCCAGCAGCAGCTGGTCGCCGCCGGCGCCTCGCAGACCTCGCGCTCGCGCCACCTGCCGACGGCGAACAAGTGCGGCATGTCCTGCGCGGTCGACCTGGCCGCCATGGTCGGCGCCGAGGTGCGCTGGGACTGGCCGCTCTACCCGAAGCTGGCCAAGGCCATGAAGGCGGCGGCCGCCGAGCTGGGGGTGCCGATGGAGTGGGGCGGGGACTGGAAGTCGCTCGTCGACGGCCCGCACTTCCAACTCACCTGGAAGGCCTACCCATGACGCCGCCTATCATCCCACCGCAGTATCGGCTCGCGGCCGCCGCCCTGGTGCTGATCATGATGGTGGTCGGCGCGGCCGCCGCCGGCGCCGTCGTCAACGGTTGGCGCCTGGACGGCGCTCACCAGCGCGCGCTGACCAGCGAGAAGGGCAAGCGCATCGCCGTCGAGACGCTGCTGGCCGAGCAAAGCGCTGCAGTTGACAAGCTGGGCGCCGAGAAGCGCGCGGCGGACGAGCGGCGTCAGGTGGCGGAGAAGTTCGCTGCCTCGGCCATCGCTCGGACACAGACCCGCGCCGCTGCCGTGGCTACCAGTCAGGCGCCGGACTGCAGTGGCGTGATGCGTGAGGCCTGGGAGGGCTGGCGGTGAGGGCGTTGATCCTGTGCCTGCTGCTGGCGGGCTGCGCTGCCGAGCCGCAGAAGGTGTCGGTACCGGTGGCCGTCGGCTGTGTCAGCGCGGTCCCGGCGCGCCCGGTCAGCACCTTCGGCGCCGGCGCCTACCCGGGCGATAAGGCTGCAGCCCAGGCAGCGTTGATCGACAGTGCCGCCTGGGAGGGTTACTCGTTAAAGCTTGAGGTAATCATTGCTGGTTGCCCGCGCCGTCAATAATCTTGCTTGTCGTTTCGGCAAGACAGCAATACACTGCTCACTTTGATCGTCCGCTATCGGCCAGAAGCGGTCATTGGCTAACTGAATAGGAGTTCAGCAATGGTACAAATGGATGCCAAGTTGGCCTATCGGGCGATGTTTCGTTTCTTGGAAAACTACTGGGAGCGAGGCAGGCGGACTGATGAAGATATCGCTGCACTTCTGGGAAGTATGAGTTTGGATACATTCTCAGGGGACGAGCCAGCCGACGCTGCTATGTGGGACGACTGGTTGGAGGCCATTGATCAAGTCATGGCTGCGCAAGAACGCCGATTTGATGACCAAAGCAAAGGAAGCGCAACATAGGTCCGCTTTGGGTCGAAAGCGGACGTTCGCATTCTCAACTGAACGAAGTCCAAACGCCAGCGCCTACCCGGGCCACTAGGCAGCCGCACAGGCGGCGTTGATCGACGGTGCGGCCTGGGAAGGCTATGCGCTGAAGCTCGAGGTAATCATCGCTGGCTGCGCCCGATAGCTATCGCGCAGTGGGCCGATTTCTGAAGCGAGGCCGTCTGGCTATGTGTGGATAGAGTTCCGCCAGTACGCCCCAGGCAACTGCCCAGCGGCCGGCTTTGTGTCGTTCCGCTTTCGTCTCGACGGAATACCACCGCTCCTGCGCGCGTGACATTCGGCGGCGCGCATAGTCCTTAGCGTCAAGCGAGGAAGTCGAATATGAAAAGTGGTCGGCCATTCATTCGCCTTTGTCGTGGATAGTGAAACGCGAAGCAGACATACTCGCGTATGCAGCCCATGCGCGCGCCCATCTTATTGCAATACGGCGTGTCTCGTCATTCTCAGCAAGGATGAGCCGGTCGAGAGCGAGGGATGACCTGTAGCGCGCGTAAGCGCTGGCAGTGAGAAAACGTGATCGCTTCATGTCGCCAGTCGTTAGTGGAGCGTCTCGTCCGACCAGGTCACCGCGAGGGCTTGCTCGACCACAACTTCATCCGTCATGGACTGAAGTGGAAGTTCGGCATCCGGCGCGAAGGCGATGATCTGGCAGTGGTCGGGGTCTGCCTGGTTCAGGCGAAGCCACTCTTCGCGCGAAACTGTCTGGCCAGTTGGAACCGGCAGCGTGATCCAGAAGCCGGTTTCACGCTCCGCGACCACCTGGTAAAGGTCGAGCATCGTATCCATGTGAGCACCCTCGCATCCTCATGATGGAGAAAGATTACGACTGCCAAACGCAAGTGTCATGTGTTGCTGTGCGGGATCATGCACGCTGAATAATCGAGGCGGGCGATTGGTGCTGCGCCGCTGGCTGCCCTCGCCGTGAGCCTAGAGAGCGCACTGACGTTCAAGTCCAGGGCAACAAGTTGATGATCGAAGCTTTTGATGTGTTGCAAAAACGCAACACAAATGGAAGATTTTGATTATTTAATTGCTATAGGCATCGCTATAAAAGCAGTGCCTGAGCGAACCAAAATATAGGGATGCTTATGGCTGGGAAACAAAATCCACGAAATGTGTAATTCCATGATTGCAAAACGAATGCTTTGGAGTCACGAAATATAGGTTTTGTCGAGCGGCGCCAATTTTTGATTACAGACTGAAGTTTTCATAGGAGCGATCTGTGAACAGTCGGTTCCTTGCGAGAGTGCTACTCGCTTTGTTATGCTGAATTTGCTGTCGAATGATGGCAAAGAAAAGGCCTCGACAACTTTCTCAGGGTCGGTCGAGGCCATTGAATCCACAATCGCGTTGAGATGACTCGGTCATCAGAATTGGAGACTCATATGAAGGATAGTTCCGCATGCATGGCAGGTCAACAGCCGGTCGATGCAAAAATCTTGGCACAGGTTCAAATTCTCTGCGACTTCATGCAGATGCTGCGCGCTTGGTACGAGCATTTCGAAGCCAGCCTGCGCCAGGTTGACCGGGCCGCTGCCGTGAAAGCTCATGACCTGATGGTCGAGGGCGTTATCGTGGCGCGCCAACTCGCGCGACAGCTTGGCTTCGTCTTGCCCGATGTTGGCGGTCTTAGTTGGGAGGTTGCGCTGCGGCCGATCAACGTCAGCGCAGAGCTGTAACTATGCATGTGGGGCATGCAGACCGCTTGCCCCATTAAACACGGCGCTTACCGCCAGTGTTCCAAGGAAAATTTTGAAGACTTTCTTATTCGTTGCCGCCCTACTAATGCTTCTCGCCGCCGTGGTCGAAAGAGGTTGGAAGAAAAAGACATTCTTTATCGGCGTATTTGCAATCGTACTGATGGTTCATTCTGAGCTCAGTAAAACCTACACTCCTTATGCTAGCCGGCGGGTAATGCTCTACGATCGCAGATGATTGCATTCCAACTTTCTGGGAATACTTCGCGCGCGGCGCTGGCGCTGATGGCCGAGGAAAGCAAGGCGGCCTGACGAAAAAAGGGCCCGACGGCAATCGGGCCCACAGGTACAACGTAGGAAGCGCAATAATACGCGGCAATTCTTCGTGATGTCGCAATCGGGATCAGGCCGCCGTGTCACGCCGCAATGGCGCCACGGTGGCGCTGGTCGGCAGCTTGCCGCAGTAGTCTGCCCACACCTGCATGAGCACCTTGCGCTTCCCGATCAGATCGCCCAGGCAGTGGGCTAAGCGGCTGAACTATAGAAAGTGTTGGTGCCGGGCGATCGTACGAATCAATGCAGCGCTGGCGCGTCGGTGAACAATTCCAGCGCTGGTGTCCCTGCAATCAGCAAGGCCCGACTAGAGGCCGCGCTGATTGACGCGAGCTCCTGGGAGGCTACGCCCTGTAGCTCGAGTGGTTATCGCCGGGTGTTGCTGACTGATGGCTTTACCGGATTCGGTTGAACGCATCGAGCAAAGTTGATATGACCGCTTTCGCCGTTGAGGTATTGCCTTGATCAATTGCCTCGACCGCGCATTCCAGCGCTGACACACAGAGGTTAGCGGATTTCTTAAAACCGTCGGATACCCCCTCTTCGTATGTCCGCGCTGCTCTCTGCGTCACTGGCCGCTGTAATCCTGTGCTGTCCAGTGGCTTATTTAGCTCCGTTATCGTTTCATTAAGCTTTTGCACGCTGTCTTCAGCGGGCGTAATTGCATTATTTAAGATGTTATATGCCATGCCCAGTCTCCATGTGGTGAGTTCATTAGGTTACACTGCCGCGACTGATTGAGTGGGTGCGACGATTGGTTGATCGCGATGCAGATCCTTCGCCTTGATCTGAGTGTACCTGGCCAGCATTTTCCAATCCCGGTGTCCGGATACTAGCGCCACTTGTTCAATCGAATAGCCGAGTTCGAACAGTCGCGACACGCCCTCGTGTCGTAAGTCGTGGAACTTCAAATCCTCTATGCTGAGCTTGTTGCAGGCACGTGGGAAGAGGGTGCTCACCGTTCCTTCGGTGATCGGAAAGATGCGTTCGCCAGCGCGCGGCTGGCGCTGCACGATGTCGAATGCGGCGCCAAGCAGCGGCACCTCCTGGTCGTTGCCCAATTTTTCGGTTGGGTGCTTGCGGTCCCGAATAATAATGGTGCGGTCGGCTTCATTGAGGTCCGCCCACTTCAGGCCGATGATCTCGCCCAGGCGCATCGCCGTCGCTACTGCGAACTGGATGACGTCCACCATAGGCACACGCTGACGACTTCCTTTCGCCCGGAAGTGTTCGCACAGCTGCTCAAGCTCGCCTGCGGTTGGCCGACGGGTGCGCTCGCGTGACTTCGTTGAGACGCCCAGGTGCGCCAGGCGTGCGCGCGCATCTGACACGGCCATCTGGTCAACAGGCATTTTCCAGATCGCGCTGGCTGTTTTGAGAATGCCACCAATGTACGTCAGGTCGATGCCCACGGTGACGCCGCCGGCGCCGCCAGCGCGGCGCGCGTCAACGTATTTGCCCAGCCGGTCAGCAGTGAGGGCCGACAGTGGCACAGTGCCGAGCGCAACAGTAATCGCCTTGAGCACGGCGGCCTTGTTCTTGCCGAACGGTCGGACAGCGCCGATCTCGCGGGTGTAGCGTTCGATCAGCTCGCCGAATGTAATAGAATTCAGGCTTCGATTGTCGCGGTACTGGCTCGCGTCCATCTCAGACTCGATCTTCCGCGCCCATTCCGACGCCAGAGACTTAGTCGGGAATGACTTGCTGACCGACTTATGGCCGGTGCGCCGGATCTCCGCGACCCAACTCCCTTCCCGCTTTCTGATTGAGGCCATCCGCAGTTCTCCGCAATTTCTCCGTAGTGGTAGCGCAAAATACCACAAAACTCCGCAAATTACAGCAAGAATTGCGGAGAACGGATTGGCTCAAAAACCACGTAAAACGCAATGAAATCAATTACATATAAGGATAGGCGGCTGAGTGTAGCCCCCATGATGGACTGGACTGACCGCCATTGCCGCGTCTTCCACCGCCAGATCACCCAACACACCTGGCTGTACACCGAGATGGTGACCACCGGCGCCCTGATCCATGGCGACGTCGAGCGCCACCTGCGCTACGACGAAGTCGAGCATCCGGTTGCCCTGCAGCTGGGCGGCAGCGAGCCGGCCGACCTGGCCAAGAGCGCGAAGCTGGGCCAGGACTATGGCTACGACGAGATCAACCTGAACTGCGGCTGCCCGTCCGAGCGCGTGCAGAAGGGCGCCTTTGGCGCCTGCCTGATGAACGAGCCGCAGCTGGTGGCCGACTGCGTGAAGGCGATGCGCGACGCGGTCACGATCGACGTTACCGTAAAGCACCGCATCGGCATCGACAAGAACGAGGAATACGGCTTCGTGCGCGATTTCGTCGGCACGATTGCCGATGCCGGCTGCCGCACCTTCATCGTCCATGCACGCAATGCGATCCTGAAAGGCTTGTCGCCGAAGGAAAACCGCGAGATTCCGCCGCTGCGCTACGACGTGGCCTACCAGTTGAAACGCGACTTTCCCGAGCTGGAAATCCTGATCAATGGCGGCATCAAGACCAACGACGAGATCGCCCTGCATTTGCAGCACGTGGACGGCGTGATGCTGGGCCGCGAGGCCTATCACAATCCGTATCTGATGGCGGAATGGGATGCGCGTTTCTATGGCGACGATGCGCCCGCCAAGACCCGCGCCGAGGTATTGGCCGCGATGGTGCCATATATCGCCGACCAATTGGCGCGCTATGGCCAATATGGACTCAAGCTGAACAGTATCACGCGCCATATGCTGGGCCTGACCGCCGGCCTGCCAGGGGCACGCGCCTTCCGCCAGATGCTGTCGGACCCGAAAAAGCTGGCCTCGGCCGATCCGCAGCTCCTGCTCGAGGCGGCGGCGCAGATTCGCAGCCTGTAACGCTGATCCGCAGTCCTGGAACGGCATCGAAGCGGCGCGCAAGCGCCGCTTTCCCGTTTACGCATCCATGCGTGGAATACAACAGCGAATCTGCCGTTATCAAAAAACCACTTTATTAGGCATACGTGTATTTCCTCATGGACATTTCAAATTCCACTCGGGAATAGTCGTGACGCAATTAACAAGAAGTTGTCGGATTTTTCCTCAAGATGTAGGAAATTTGCTACACGGAAATACCAATTTTTACTGATGGCGCAAGCCTGTGCTTGCTCTGTGGCAAGACCCCCTCCATAATTTCGCTGAACAAGAGATTTGCTGAGGCAACGACCCCGTCCCGTGGACGTTTCCGCAGATGCAGATTTTTTTCTGTTTCAAAGCCCGACTTTGATTTATCCTCTACGGAAACAATTGCCGTAAGGGAAGTTGACCTTGAACAGAACTTCACGCGGACACGAGACCAGGCAAATCAACAGAATAGGGAAGGCGAAATGAATTTATCGAACATGAAAGTCGGTATGCGCTTGGGGCTGGGCTTTGCCCTGGTGCTGGTGCTGCTGGTAGCAGTGACCGTGGTCGGTGTGGTGCGCATGGCCCAGATCCAGGATCGCCTCGACCACGTCGTTAGCGTGAACAATGTTTCGAGCCGCATGGTCATCGAGATGCGCAACAACGTGCAGGACCGCCTTGCATCGCTGCGCGTGCTGACCCTGATGGCCGACCCTGCCGACATGGAGCCGGAACTCAAGAAGTTCAAGGAACAGACCGCCAAGTACAACGAAGCGCAAACCAAGGTCAGCCAGATCTTCGCGACCGACGGTACCGATGCCGAGAAGGCCCTGCTGGCCGAAGTCAAGCAGCACGAAGCCGCCGCCTTGCCAGCCATCGCCAAGGCCTCGGAACTGTATCTCGCCAACGACGCCATGAACGCCACCCGCGTGATGGTCAAGGAAGTGCGTCCTGTCCAGAAGAAGTGGACCGAAGCGCTGGACAAGCTGGTGTCGCTCGAAGACAAGCAAAGCGCGCAGAGCCAGGCCGATGCCGCCGCCGCTTTCGTCAACGCCCGTAATTTCATGGTCATCATGCTGGTCGTCGCCGTCGTCATGGGCGTGGCCGCTGCCTGGGTCATCACCCGCGGCCTGATCAAGCAGCTGGGCGGCGAGCCGAACTACACCACCAAGATTGCCGGCAGCATCGCCCATGGCGACCTGGCCGTCGACATCGACACCAGCACCGCCGACAAAGGCAGCCTGCTGTCGGAAATGAGCGAAATGCGCAACAGCCTGGTCCGCATCGTCGGCCAGGTGCGCCGCGGCACCGAGACCATCGGCACCGCCTCGCGTGAAATCGCCGCCGGCAACATCGACCTGTCTTCGCGTACCGAACTGCAGGCCAGCTCGCTGGAAAAGACTGCCTCGGCAATGGAAACCCTGACCACCACCGTCAAGCAGAACGCCGAGCACGCTCGTGAAGCGAACCAGCTGGCAGCCAGCGCGTCGGACGTGGCCCGCAAGGGCGGCGACGTGGTGTCGCAAGTGGTCGGCACCATGGGTGAGATCAATAGCTCGGCCAGCAAGATCGCCGACATCATCGGCGTGATCGACGGCATCGCCTTCCAGACCAACATCCTGGCGCTGAACGCAGCGGTCGAAGCAGCCCGTGCCGGCGAACAAGGCCGCGGCTTTGCGGTGGTGGCATCGGAAGTGCGCAACCTGGCCCAGCGTTCGGCTGCGGCAGCAAAAGAAATCAAGACCCTGATCGGTGATTCGGTCGAAAAGGTCGAGCGCGGCAGCAAGCTGGTCGGCCAGGCCGGCGTGACGATGGACGAAGTGGTGGCGAGCGTGAAACGCGTGACCGACATCATGGGCGAGATCGCCAACGCCAGCGCCGAGCAGAGCGCCGGCATCGAGCAGGTGAACATGTCGATCATCGAGATGGACAGCATGACCCAGCAGAACGCGGCCCTGGTCGAGGAAGCGGCGGCAGCAGCGCAGAGTCTGCAAGACCAGGCCGGCGAACTGGCGCGCGTGGTCAGCATCTTCAAGCTGATCGAAGGCGAAGACGGCGGCGCGGCACCCGTGGCGGCACCGGTCGCCAGCGTGCCTGCGGTGCGCGCTCCGGTTGCCCGTCCTGCACGCCCGGCGCTGAAGAAGCCGGCGGCGAGTACGGCACCGAAGGCAGCACCGAAGGCCGCGGCAGCCAAGCCGAAGAAGGCGCCGGTTGCTGCTGGTAATGATGAATGGGAAGAATTTTAATTCACGGCGACTTTGCCGGACACACTGAAAGACCGCAAGCAGTCAGCGGCACATTAACTCACTTTTTGGGAATACTAATTATGAAAAAGCCTTACCTGAGCGCCATTGTTACCGTTGTTTTCGCTTCGATCGCCGGCTCGGCCTTCGCTGCTGAAGTGCCTGCTTCCTTCGACCCGTCGAAGTGCAAGGTCGAATACCCGAAAGCATCGCTGATGAACGAAGAGCAGGGCGTGACCTCGATGACCTTTGTGGTCGGCGCGGACGGCAGCGTTGTCGATTCGAAGCTGGAAAAATCGAGCGGTTTCAAAGGCCTGGACCGGGCTGCCCAAAAAGGCCTGTCGGCTTGCAAATTCAAGCCGGGCACCAAGGACGGCTCGCCGGCGCAGACCACCACCAAGGTGGACTACGCCTGGAAGCTGGACTAATCTGTCCGGTTTTACCGTAAGCATGAAGAACAGCCGGCGCGATGCCGGCTGTTTTGTTTTTAGCGTCGGAATACTTACGCTGTTACAAATGGCGGGTTGGCGGTTACGCTTCCGTTACCTTTCACGAGGGAATTGTTTCGATTGTAAGAACTTGCTTCAATCCTACTGTGCGCAAACGGCCGGGGCTATAGTGATCTCACACCGAACAAAAAGGAGCACTACCATGAAACGAATCCTCTTGACCGCCGCCGCCGTCCTGATCAGCACCGCCGCCCTCAGCCCAGCCCAAGCCTACCAGCGCCATGAAACGACCCAGGTCATCATCGTGAAGAAGGCGCCGCCTGCGCCGCGCCGCGAAGCTGTGCCGGCCGCACGCCGCGGTTTCGAATGGGTGCCGGGTTACTGGAACTGGTCGGGCAACCGTTATACCTGGGTGAAAGGCCATTACGAGAAAGTGCGTCCGGGCTACGTGTATCAGCGTACGGAATGGCGCCGTGACCGGAATGGCTGGTACATGGAGCGTGGCGGCTGGCAGCATGGCGACCGCGTGGCGCCACGTCGTGACCGCGATGGCGATGGCGTGCCGAACCGTCACGATGCGCGTCCGAACAATCCGAATCGTTACTGATCTGGAGGCCCGCCTGGGTCGCAAGGAAAAAGCCACCATGGATCACCATGGTGGCTTTTTTTTGGAGTGAGCGCAGGTGCCGTCGGGAAGCGCTAGCGCCCCGATAGTGAATGGCTTGGGCAGCGTGCGCGCGGTATCAGCCGACCTTCAGGCGCCGGCCGACCATCCTTGCGATGTATCCGAGCCGGTCCAGTACAGTAGCTGGGCGGGTGACCGTGTCTCGCAGCAGTTTCCAGCCCATGATGACGACAAATTTCGTCAGATGCAGGCGCACTGCCATGTTCATGGCCGGGAAATAGTGCGCGGTCGTTGCGGCGCGTTTTACGTCAATCACCAGGTGCACGCGGTTCTCGTCGCCGTCATTACGCGCTGCATGGATGCCGGACGTGTCGAGCGACCAAAGCTCGTTGGTCTTCAAGTGATACGGAATATGTTCGATGTCGAGAAACGCATGCGGATTGGTGACCAGAGGAATATGCAGGCGCGAGATACCGAATAGAAGGTTTCCCGACTGGTCGCGGTGGGCATGCTGGATGGACCGCGGGGCCATGTTGTAGTAATTCACCATGGCCACGTTCTCCATCCCAAACTGCTGCTCCAGATAGCTTTTCAGGTAAGGCAATTCGGCAATGCGATTCGTCCCTTTCAGGTCGAAGATACGGACGCCAGTCCACGCATCGGATCCTGAATATGCTGGCGTGAGCTCGTCTTTGCAGGTTTGGAGGAATTCTTGATAAAAGGCGTTCGAATCGACAACGTCGGCTGTTTTAAAAATGCAGGGATATTTGGACATGGGATGGATCGAATAAATGCGCATCCGAATATTCCGTTTTATATGTCCGCATGTCAACACGAGTCGTGGAGTGACAACGAAAAACAGCGTGGCGATGGTGTCGTGCCTCGCGAGTGCAACGGGGGAGAGAGCGGGGAGAGAACGGGGAGAAGGCACTTCCAGATGTAGAAACCCATCTTCAAAAAAAAAGGGTTACATGCCAGAGGCGTGTAACCCTTTGTTCTTACTGCTTAATTCTTGGGGTGGCTGATGGGGCTCGAACCCACGACAACAGGAATCACAATCCAGCCGTCAAATCCAAATTTTCCCTTTTAAATCAAGATCTTGAATTTTTATTTTTCCAACGAAACTTCATAAATCCGTGTCCAACCATGCGGGTCTC
>Ga0308160_10000738_pt1 | contig 55376 bp, 90 predicted proteins | sample PhyFR1_FD_201036 | JGI IMG/M metagenome (GOLD analysis project Ga0308160, IMG submission 201036) | Phyllosphere microbial communities from UC Gill Tract Community Farm, Albany, California, United States - DLSLF.R1 | ecosystem: Host-associated > Plants > Phyllosphere > Unclassified | place: USA...
GGAAGCGGACGGTCCTGACCGATCCGCTGCTCGTCAACACGCTCCGCAAGCACAATGTCGTCTTCTGGGCAGGCGACGTCAAGGACAGGGAGCCATACCAGGTGACGCGCCTGCTACCGCCGACGACGTTCCCATCCCTCACGTTCATCTCGCTCCTCCCATCGTCGCGCGGCAGTGGCTCGTCCTCGTCCGGTTCGATGAAGCTGTCGGTCCTCTCGCGGCACGAGGGGCCGACGGTGACGGCGGCGGAGCTCACGACGCACCTCGAGCAGTCGATCGTCCCTCGGACGACGGCGATCCTCAATCGGATCCAGCGCGAGACCCGGCAGCGCGAGGAGGAGCGTCGACTGCGACAAGAGCAAGATCGAGCGTTCGAGGACTCGCAGACGCGCGACGTTGCGCGGATCCTCAAACTCCGCGAGGAGCGCGCCCAGCAGGAGGCACTCGAGCGCGCCGAAGCCGACCGGAAGCGCGAGCTGGAGCTCGCGAAGCAACGCGCCGAGGCTCAGGCGAGGGTCAGGCTTGCCTACCTCCGTTTCGCCCGATCGACGCTGTTGCCGACCGAGCCGCCGCTCGACGACACGTTAGCGTCTTCGATCGCCCTCCGCCTCCCGCCGACGCCTCGGCCGTTCAAGCGGCGCTTCCCGGCCTCGACACCGCTCGAGGTCCTGTATCTCTGGGCAGACACCCTCACAATCCCGGCCGACCTACCTGCGGCGGGCGATCCGGCCGAGCCGCCGACCGACGGCGATCTAGCCGGCCAGCCCTACCGCCACGAGTTTGCCTTCAAGTTGGCGACCAGCTACCCGAGGAGGGTTCTCGACACGTCCGACGGCGACGGCACGATCGGCGGAAGCCCCATCCTCAAGGCCGGCGCCGGCGTGCTCGTCTTTGAGGCCACAGAGGGCTCGGGATCGCACGCGGCCGACGACGACGACGACAGCTCGGACGACGACGAGGACGAGGCCTAGAGCCGCCGGTGCGGCGCCGTCCTCTTTGCTCTGCTCAAGGCGTCTCGCTCTGGGGGGCTATCATGCGATCGCGGCCAGGAACAGATTACAGCGGCGAGAGGGACAGCGGCGAGGGAAGCGGATCGGAAGTGGGGCGCCGAGCGAGTGATACAGGGGAGCGCCGCGCCAACGGAGTGTGGGGGGGCAGGACCGGGGTATGGCATAGAGAGGAGAAGAAGGAGCTGAGGAGTGAGATCTAGAGGGGCTTGAGGGGTGCGCTGGATTACTCGTCGGTCGGAAGAGGTGCCCTCGAGTTCTTGCGTTTCGGCACGAAGATGGAGCCAGCGCGGGACGCCCGCTCTCGCAGGCTGAGCATGGTGCCGCTCCGAGGCCGTCTCCGAGCGCCAGCACCCTCGCCACCCTCCTCCTGCAGCTGCTGGGCGCGCGTCTTGTAGTGGCCGGAGCCGCTCAGATTCTTCTGACTCTGCCGGCTGCGGGTCTTGCCGAGGACACCGCCGCCCTCCTCGGCGCTGAAGTCGAAGCCGCGATGAGACCCGAGCGGCGTCCGTCGGCCGGTCGACATGTCTGTAGACAGCGCGGGCGAGGGACGTCAGTAAAGAGAGCAGGACAGCGGCTAGCACATAAGGGAGGGGCCCGCACCGATGTGGCTGCCGGCCGTCTCGGTCCGGCGGAGTGGCCGCATCGAGGTCATCGAGATGCGAGGCTCGTTCATTGACGGCCGGTGCTCGTGCATCGACGGGCGGCCGATGCCGGCAATCGCGGGCTCTTCCTTGGGGTGCTTGGCCGACGAGGCGTCGGGAATACTCTCGCTGGCAAACATGCCGCCCAGCAGAGGGTGCGAGCGGATGTCGATCAACGGGTTGTATTTCCTAAGTTCCGAGAGGTCAGGCCGACGTTAGTTTAGGCAGGAAGAGGTGGGGGACACAAACGCGTCGTTGCCAGGACGCACCGGATGACACGCATGACCTCGATGTCGGACGGGTGGTAGAGCTGCATGATGCACTGGAACAGGTACCTCGGCAGGAGGGCGACGAGGCAGACGAAGATGATACCAAACCAGAAAAGTGGCGACCTGAAGATGAAGTCGTTGAGACCGCTGCGAAGAGGCAGATTCGAGCGGTCAGCAAAGCGAAGCGTGGAAGAAGGCGGAGCCAAACGTACTAGACGAAGGTGGCGATCGTGTTGGGCGGGAGGGCGGTCCAGACGGCGGTGAAGGCCCACACGAGGAAGGGACCAATGCAGACGGCAGCAAAGACCCAGGCAGTCCAAGCCGAGGTCGTGATGCCGTGGAACTCGTTGCAGACCATGACGGCGCCGATGACCATGACCGTCGAAAACTCGTACATCTGGACGTCGTAACCGTCGGAGCGCGCCGTCGTGACGTCGTACGCCTGGTTGATGAAGAAGAAGACGACGGCAGACTGGCAGAAGACAGGTATCCCGGTCCGTCAGTAGACGAGCAGGACCGACTGTGGCTGGCGGGGGGGCCGCACCTGGAGAACGCCTTCAAAGACAAAGTAGCAGTACCGCTTGAAGCCAAAGTACTTGCCGAGCCGGCCCTGCTTGTAGAGCTCGGGTAGCGCCATGAGAATGTCATCGTCGACGTCGCGGTCGAAGAGACCGCTGGGAAAAGGGTGAGACGGGAACAAGCGTCAGTCACTGCAGGCAGCGGCGAGCGCTATCGATGGGCCGTACATGGCGATGACGGGCGCTGTGAGTGGAGGTGGCAGGGGTCAGTCTACTGTCTGCGTGTGGAGCGGAAGATGAGCAGCACGGACCGATAGTCCAGACGACGTTCCACAGGAGCAGGTAGACGTAGTCGAAGACGCTGGGATGATCGGGACGAAGCTCGTCATCAGCCTGATGAATTCGCTCAAGAGTTAGACATCAGAAGGACGCACTAGGTTGTCGACCAGGCACAGTAGATCTGGAAGAAGAACAGGACGGCGACGCCGACGATGTTCTTGAAGAAGAAGTTGAGGATCCTGTTTGGGTAGGATTGAGCGTCAGCCATGTTCGAAGCACCAAACGAAGGCTGGCGACACGCACATGTTCGAGTTGCGCAGGTAGCACCAGTGGCCGTGGACGAGCAGCAGCCGCTTCAGGTAGGCGAACTGGCAGGGCAAAGGGAGCGTCCAACGGTGAGCGAGAGGGCGTGGCAAGACCGCCCGGCACAGGCGAGACATACCTGGGCAATAGCATAGTCGGACGAGTTGACGGCTTGCAGACCCTCCTCTCCCGAAATGCCGACGCCGACGTCGGCCGCCTGGATCATCGAGACGTCGTTGGCGCCGTCGCCGATGGCGAGCGTCATGACGCCGAGGTTGTCCTTGATGAGGTGGACAATCTGCGCCTTCTGCAGGGGCGAGACGCGACAGCAGATGACGGTGTTGCAGCGCGTCGACAGCTGAAGCAGAAGGTCCTCGGTCCACTCCTCGGAGAAAGCCTGGTTGGATGCGTGGTGTCAGCGACGACTCTCGGAAGCCATCAACGCAGGCAACGACGTACGTGAGTCAAAGCCGAGCCCTCGATGACGAGCGAGTAGCCGCCCGGCCGCCGGCCGTTGTCGTCGCCGACGAGGTCAGAGAGACCCGACACGGTCCGCTGGAGCGGCTTGGGCTGCGCGTTCGACGAGCGGTTGCGCTGGAACGAGGGCCGGCCGCCGCTGAGCGAGCGACGCGAGGTTGGGCGCTCGAGGTCAGGCGGGTGGTAGTTGACGTCCTGCACGATCTCGGGTCCGAAGAATTGCTCGATGGCTGACCGCATCTGGTCATAGGCCGAGTTTGGCGTGCCATAGGCGCCGCCGCGGACGATGATGAGGTTCGAGTCGTTGGCGAGCAGGTTGGTGCTGTAGCCAATGGCGATGGCCGTCTCGAGCTTGTCGCCGGTCGCAACCCAGACCTTGATGCCGGCCCGCTTGAGGTCGGCGATCGTCTCGGGCACGCCGTCCTGGAGCTTGTCTTCAATCGCGGTCGCGCCGAGCAGCGTCAGACTGTGCTCGAGCTGGGCCGAGACGTCGGCAATCTTGCCCTCGCGGTCGTCGAGCGAGGTCAGGGCGTCGTGGTAGTTGCGGGCCCAGGTCGAGTACTCCTCCTCCGAGATCATGCGGTAGGCGAGGCAGAGCGTCCGGAGGCCCTCGCTCGCAAACATCTCGAGGTCGGCGTTCGTCTTCTGCTTGATCTCGTCGAGACCGGGCGCGAGCCGGTCAAAGATGACGTTGTCGGCGCCCTTGATGAGGAGGAAGAGCTTGCCCTCGTCGTCGAGCTTGCGGAGGATGACCGACATGCGCTTCCTGGCCGAGGTGAACTCGAGGACCTCGAGCAGCTCGTACTGGTCGTCGACGTCGCTGCCGGGCGCACGCATCCGGAGCACGTTGCGATCCTTGCCCTTGAAGACGAAGCCGACGTCGGCAGCGGCCTGGACAAGGGCCGACTCGTCGGGCGACTGGGCCGTGTACTCGATGACGCCGTCGTTTTCGGCCGCCATGGCCGTGTGGCAGAGGGCGAGGTTGGTGAAGAAGCCGGCGACCTGGGTGAAGCCCTCGGCATCGTGGTCCTCAAGCGCGCGGTCAAGGTCGTCCGAGTGGAAGGGAGCGAGCACCTCTTTGGGCAGCTTGACCTTGACCTCGCCGTCGTCGTCGCCCTTGATGCTGGTGTCGTCCTTGGCGACGTCCTTGAGCGGATGCTCGGACGAGCTTGAGTCGCCGATTGCCGTGCCATTATCGGAGCCGCTGACCTTGACCGTCAGGCCCTGCGAGCCGGGGCCCTCGACGTGCACGGTGTCGGCCGGGAGCGTGCCCTCGGGCATCTTACCGTCGCCCTTGTAGACGATGCCGGCGATCGAGCACTGCTGAAAGATCATTGCGTTCTGCGTGAGAGTGCCAGTCTTGTCCGAAAAGATGTACTCGATCTGGCCGAGGCTGTCGGCCGCGGGGGGAGCGAGGGAGCGAGGAGTCAGGAGCGTGCGCCACGGGCGCAACAAGAGGACGGGGCACGCACTCGTCCGACAGGTTCCAGCTGCGCGCCATCGTCCGCGTCTTGGTCTTGGCGTACTTGATGTCGTCGTCCCAGTAGATGAAGAGGGCCTGGACGGTGCGAACAAACTCGATCGAGATGTAGAGCGAGATTGGGACAATGTTCTGGAAGGTGATCAGACTGTTGAAGAAGGTGAAGAGGCCGTTAATGTTTGGGTTGTCGTCCGACTTGTCGGCGTAGAGGAGCCAGTAGGCGCCCTGGCGGTACCAGGTGACCTCGTTGAAGTGATCGACGATGGCGCAGACGACGCCGGCGACGCCGAGGATCATGAGCGAGAAGAGGCTGGCAAGAGGCGCGCAAGGTCGGACATCAGCGGGGCAGTCGTATGTATGCACGCGAACCGAGTGGGACTGACACCTGGGGGTTCATCTGGCGCTCGACCTTGCTCCGCTTGGACGGCGTGTTGCCAGAGTTCATGACGATCTTGGTGTCGGCGCCGGTGAAGATGACGACGCCAATGACCCAGGCCGTGTTTCGGAGGACGCAGCCGCGGAGGAGCGTCGTCTCGAGGCTGATCGGGTGCTTCTTCTCGGCGAAGCCGCCCTGGCCGTCGGGCTCCGACTCGACGACGGCCGCGTTGAGCCGGAACATGTTGACGTCGGCCGCCTCACAGTCGATCCGGAACTGGGCGGTCGCGCACGAGCGAGCCGAGCGCAGGTGGGCGAGCTCGGCAACGGCGTGCCGCGACTTGAGGTTGGTCTCGCCGTCGAGGTTCTTGGTCTCAATGTAGGCGATATCCTCCTCCTCGGACGTCGCGCAGATCGCAATGTCTGTGGGTCGAAGGTGCGTCAGCATCCGGCGCGGGGGAGGAGCGCGAGAGCACAGAGCGAGGGACGGACCGGCCGGGAAGCCCTCGTCCTTGTAGATCTTGACAAAATCGCCGACTTTGACGTCCTCCCAGATTGTCTTCTTCCAGCCGACCTCGTCGGCCGCGCCGTCGGCCTCGAGGTCGTCCGACGCGTTCTGGGGGATGCCGTCGCCGGCGAGCTCGTCCTCGCGCGTGCGGATGGCCGTCAGGTCCTCGCCAGGGAACGTCGTCAGCGGCGCCCGGGGCGAGGCCCGCTCGGTCGTGTCGTGCTCGTCGCGAATGATGCGGTCCCAGCCCTCGCGCTCGCGGGCCTTGCGCGCCTTCTTGGCCTTGGACTGGGGCAGCTTGATGCCCTTGACAAACGTCTTGGACTTGCCCTCCATCGGGTTGTGATTGACGTAGCCGCCGCCGGCGAGAACATGGACGACCGAGTGGTTGACCTTGCGGTCCGACTGATGCCGCTTGACGTCCTCGTAGCCGTCCTTGAGCGCGGTGATGGCAAGGACGACGATGAGCGGAAGGATGACGAGTCCAGGCGAGATGGTCGAGAACTTGGGGAAGAACTGGAGGATGGCGATACCTGCGATAGGGGTAGGGCATGGAAAGGGGTCGCCTGGGGTTTAGCTGCCTGGAGGGGGCTGACGAGCCTAGCGCGCCGGCGAGCTGACGTCCGCGCACACGCGTCGTCAATGCCAAGGGGATGTACGCACCAAGGAAGAAGATGTTTGCGATCCGGCGGAACTGGCGAATACGGACGACGGGAGGAGGGACGTCAGTCCGTGACTGTCTCCGGCCGGCGGCCGGCCAAGGCATCCTCGGCCACGGGAGAGGAGGAGGAGAGTTGGGCGGCCGGGCCCAAAGGAGGCCGAGGCAGCCCCTCCTCCGAGAGACGGGGGCGGACGACGTACCTGCTCGAGCAGGTTGCGCGGGAGGAAGGTGATGACCGTGTACTTTGACGTGACAACCTGGCTCGACGTGTAGAGGGCTGCCTTGGGCACCTTACCCTTCTTGTCGAAGAGCTCGGCGGGCAGGGCCTGGTTGATGTAGACCGATCGCGGCTTCGCGGGGCGGGCCTTGCGCTGGAACAGCCGGGCCGGGTTGAGCGCCGTCTGGAAGTCCTCAAAGAATTTGGCCACTTTGGACGGCTTGTGGCGGGGCGGCATGGCTGGGGGACGAGCGGCGACGGCCGATCCGGCGTCGAGTCGAGAGGAAGGATGCGGTCGAAGGGGAAGAGAGGAGGACGAGGCCGAGGTCGGAGGCGGGCGTCGAACGCGTCAGGCCGGGCGCCGAGGCGGTCGGTCGGTGGAGGCGGGCAAGTGGCCGAGCCGGGATGGTCACTCAATGTCGCTCGCTCGCTTCGCCTTGACCGGGTCGTGTGGCGCTCGGGGATGGGTTGGCACAGGAAGGGACGATGGCGAGGAGGAGTGCGTGACGGGGGAGGGAAGAGAGAGAGGCGCTCGTTCCGAAAGGGGAGTCTGCAAGAGCTGCTGCCTCGGCCATCGACCACGGGCTGACCAAGGGACCGTCTGTCGGCCTCGCAAGCTGACCGCCGACGCGTCCCCTCCAATCCTTGCATCTTAACACAAACATCGCAAGTCTCGACGTATTGCTGACGAAGACCGACGCAGATGCATCACATGCAGTGTCCTTGCCAGGACGCATGTAGATAATGGGGCGTTGGTGCCGGACGGGCGAAGGGCGCGAGGGTTCATCCAGCGTGTCTCTGAGGCTGAGCGAGAAGCTGCGCGCGCCGAGAACGGCGGCCGACGGACGCCCGGCCAGGCCGGGGCGCGACTAACTGTAGTTAGCCCCCCGGCCCGCCCGTCTCCCGTTTCAGCCAAGGGGAAGTGGGCAGCGATACAGGACAGGGATGCATGGATACAAAGGAGCAAGATGCGGGCAGCGCGGCAGGAAGCAAGAGACGTGCAAAGGAGAAGGGGAACTCGAGCCGGCAACGGTCGTTTCTGCAGGCGAGATGGCGATCGAGAGGGCGTCAGTCCAGCTCGTGCTGCTGCCAACGGACAGCAGTCGGGACGCACACTTGTCCTCGGGCTTCTTGAGCTCGGGCGTCTCCTTGGTGCCGTTGTTGTCGGGCTCGCACTCGTAGTGCGGCTTTGACTTGTCGCCTGCGCTCTTCTCGCTCGACGAGTTGGGCTTGGGCTGGCCGGCGGCAGTGGCCTTGTCGGCCGACGACTGGCCGTCCTTCGACGACGAGGCGCCGCTGTCGGCCGTGCCCGAGCTGTCGGTCGTCTCGGCGGGGCCGCTACCATAGCCGGCAGAGGCACGGACGATCGTCGTCGTCCGGAAGGCGCGGACGCCGGCGGGGGTCGAGCGGAGCGTCTGGGCGAGCCGGGGGGCGAAGGCAGAAAGAGGCGACATGGCTGGGCGATGAAGGGAGTCTGGAAGGGTAGGGCGTGCAAAGTGAGGTTGCGGATGAGATGGGTGTGGCGTGAGAGATGGGCTCCCAGCCCCGTCCCTCCTACTTTGAGGCGTCGAGCAGTCGGAGGATCTCGATCGGGAGGGCATCGGGCGAGGCCGCCGTGGCATGACGCGCTGCAGTGGAGTCGCCCAGACGCCGGCTTCACCTGCCGCCAGCACTGCGCCCCGCTCGAACTGATCACCACTCGACGACCAACTCGCTGCACAGGAGAAGGGAGACATGGGTACATCGGGCGCGAGTCGATTGTAACTTGTCGAGGCCTTGGGCCGGGGTTCGTCAGGTGGGGGGAAGGAAGGGGCTTATACAGGGTTGGGAGGAACGGGACTAAGCAAGAAGGAAGGCGCAGCGCGTCAGCGGGCAGGCGGCCTTGGGCGGTTTGAGGGGTTGCGAGCGAGACGGATGAAGACGGAGAGGTCGTGAGAGCAGGTGCGAGAGAGCGAGACGAGTTTGGGCCGGAGCGGGACAAGGGGAGCCGCTTCAGGCGGTGGCGGCCGCGGTCGCGGCCTTGCTGTACGGATTGACGGCAAAGACCTTGATGACGGGCGGGCTCTTCTCGAGGTCGGCCGTGATGATGACCTGGCGTGGCGGGCGGAAAGAGTCAGCGCCTGCGAGGCATACAGGCAGCGGAATCGGCCGGCCTCGAGACGCACGGGAACCCGCATAAGCTCCTTGATGTCCTGGATCTTGTGGCTGCCCGAGCTAAGCGTCCGGAGGCCCTCGAACGCCGGCGTCTCGCGCGCGGCCGACTTGGCCTGCTGGACGCTCTCGACAGCGGCCGGCTTCTGCTCGCCAGCACCCTTGACGACAATCTCCTCAGTCGCCTCCTCGTCGTCGTCGTCTTCGAAGAGGGCCGACTCGTCCTGGGCGCGCGTCGAGACTTCGGCCGCGGCGTGCCCGGCGCCCGACTTGCGGACCTTGCGCAGGTGCTTATCGTCGTCGCGCTCGGCGATGAAGGCGAGGACGTCCTCTGAGCAGTGGTCCAGGCGAACGGTCAGCCTGCGGGGAGAGGCGATGGCGAGGGAAGAGACACGCACGCTCGCTCCAGTAGAGCTGCAGGATGGACGAGTGCTCGTCGAAGACGATGTTCTCGAGCGGCATCTGATCGGCGTGCACGCGCTTCTCGATTCCGAATTCGGGGATGACGACCTGCCGAGACGATGGGGGCTTTGAGGTCAGCCTGCTTTGCCTGCAGAGCGAAGGCGCCGCGCGCGAGAGACGTACATCAAAGGCCTGGTCGAGCACGTTGACGACGTTGGCCTCGCGGACGACCGGCCCATACTTGTCCGTCAGGTCCTGGATCAGCAGGCAGAGGAAGAGGTGGGCCGACTGCTCCTGGGCGAGCTTGGCGCCGTCCTTCTTCATGTTGCAGTTCTGCGCAGTCTTGGCGACGGTGTCGCGGTCCATGGCAAACTTGCTCTCGGCAGCTGCGGGGTCGCAGGACGGGCTCGGTGAGCGGCCTGGCTGGGCAGCGAGAGCGGGCAAAGTGTCGTCACTCACAGCCCTCCTCGAGGCACGCGGCCAGCTGCCGGTGCACGACGACATCGGCGTAGCGGCTACGAAGGAGAGCAGAGAGGTCAGCCGAGCTCGCGAGTTAGACCCGTCGAGCAGCAGTACGCACCGGATAGGGCTCGTCTGGGGGGTGCAAGTCGGTCGAGGCAGGGTCAGCTTGGGTGCGTCAAGCGGCTAGCGAGGGCGGGCTTCGGCGTACAAAGTGCGTGTAGAGCGGCGCGTTGAGCGCGTAGTGCGAGTACTGATCGAGGCGCAAGAGGGTCAGAGACGGTCTCAGCTTGACGAGCGACCGGCACCAGGTCCCGTACCTTGGCGATGTCGAGCATGCCGGAGCAGAAGTATTTGGCGCGGTGCATGGCCTTGGTCGACATGACCTCGAGCAGCTTGCGCGAGGCCGCGTCCTCGATCTTATTGAACGAGGTCGAGATGGCGCCGCCGCTCGAGATGTCAACGGGCAGACCGAGGCGAGCCGCCTTCTGGCTGAAGCCCTCGAGCCGACGCTCGAGCGGGGCCTCGTGCCGGCGCAGCAGGGCCTGCTCGGGCAGGTTGACGGCAATCGTCGTGGCGACCGTCATGTTGGCGAGAAGCATGAACTAGAGCGGGAATTCCAAAGACAGGTTAGCAAGGCGTGGCGACGACCCGCACGCGAGTCGAAGAGACGCACCTCCTCGACAAGGCTGTTGGCCGCCTTGCGCTCGTAGGCCGAGCAGTCGATCGGCAGGCCCTTGTCATCAAGCCGGAAGTTGAGCTTGAGCTTGTCGATCCGGAGGGCGCCATTCTCGATCCGGCGCTCGGCCATCTTGACGGCCATGCCGTTGAGCAGCCGGATGTCCTCCTCGATGTCATCCTTCTTAAAGCCATCCGAGGTCGGGCGGTCGCCGAGCGACTTGCCCTCGATGACGGCCTGCGCGTCCTCGTATGCGAGCTTGGCGCACGACTTGATGATCGTCTTGGCGAACGACGAGCCGAGAACCCGACCGTCCTTGGTCATGGTGAAGAAGGCCGAAAAGGCAAGGCGCTCGACGTCGGGCACAAGACTGCACAGCTCCTCGCTCAGCGTCGGCGGCAGCATCGGCACGGCCCGCTGGACAAGGTAGACGCTCGTCGCCTTCTTGCGCGCGTCGCGGTCGAGCGCCGTGTTCGTCTTGACAAAGTGCGAGACGTCTGCGATGTGGACGCCGACCTCGTAGTTGCCGTCCTCGGTGGCGGTGATCGAGAGGGCGTCGTCGAGGTCCTTGGCCGTCGACTGAGAAAGCGGAACGTTGTTTGCGTCAGGCAATAGCCTGCGATACTCGCGTCTCGGCCAAGATGGAGACGTACAGGGTCGATTGTGAAGACGCGCGTCTGGCGCATGTCTCGCCGCGTCTCGTACTCGTGCGCGGGGATCGACTGCGAGCGGCAGCAGATCAGCATCGCTTATCAGCGCTCGAGAGATCAGCCGAGACAACGTACCCAGGGCATCGGAGGCAGGCACTTGAGGACCGCCTCGGAGAAGTCCTCGGATGGGAAGCTGCGAGCGTTACGAAGTCAGCTTTTCGATCGCGACGACGTTGCGTTCGACCTGCGGGCCGACGCACTTGCAGTCCTTCAGCAGGGCCGACGTCTCGACCTCAACCTGGCCGATGGGGCCGACCTCCTCGACGAGCGTGCCGAAGGGGTGCAGCGAGCTAAAGTATGAAGCGTCAGTGACGACTTCTCGACGCGCAGAGAGGGGCGGCATGAGGCGCACGTGATGGGCCAGCGCTTGATACAGGCGCAGAAGAGGACGTTGGCGTAGTGGTCGGCGTTGTCGAGGAAGTCGTTCGGCGCCTGCTCGGTGCTGATCGCGATGAGCGGTACCCGCTTGTCCGTCGGCTTGAACCAGACGATCTTGGGCCGTTCGGCCGGCCGGGGCTTGTCGGCTCCAGGGCCTTCGCGGTCGCGGCGCTCGGCCTCCTGCTTCTCCTTGGTTGCAGCCGACGAAGGCCGGAGGAGCCCGAGCGTGCCCGAGAAAAGCTGGCCGGGCATGCGCTCAACGACAGCGACGACGTGCCCGGCATACTCTGCACACGAGAGCGGATTGACGGCGGCACAGTTAGCCCCCAGCTCCAGGCCCAGCTCGAGGACATGGACATGAGAGGAGGAGGACTCACGGGGCTTGATCTCGTCCGTCACCTCCTCGTCGTCAAAAAGCATCATGCCCTGGCCCTGTAAGTCGGTCAGCGTCGGTCGAAGGCTGCTCGACATTCAGTTCTCGGGCTACGAGAAACGGACCTCGACCTCGACGTCGTCCTTGCGCTTGTCGCTCTTGCGCTGGGCGGCCTGGCCGATGGCACGCGAGTCGCTAAAGGCAGCGTTCTCCTCCTTCTTGCGCTTCTTGTCCTCCTTCTCCTTCTTGGAGGCCCAGACCTCGTCGACATCGAGGAGCTCGATTGCGACAGTGTCGCCGTCAAGCGCCCGGTTGCGGTCGCGCGAGCCAGAGATCTGCGGTGCGAGGTCGTGTGTGGGCGGTCAGCTCTGCGCAGGTGATTAACGATGAGATCCCTTGGAAGACGGAGGGCGCACGTAGATGTCGGCGTCGAGAACCTCAGTCGCGACGTAGGCGTCGGAACGGTTCTGCAGAGAGGATGGAGCGTCGCGCAGAATCAGCGGCTGGTTGCGGCGAGGGGTCTCGAGGCTGACGCACCCGCTTGTTGACGCGGAGGACACCGATGACGAGCTTTCCGGCAGCCAGGAGCGGTGGCAGCGAGGCGGCTGGCAGGTAAGGCGAGAACAGCGACCGGCGCTGGGTCTGCTGCGACTGCTGCTGGATCTGGGTCTGGAACGCCTGCATCTGCTGCGGGATGTTGAAGAAGGTCTGCGCGTTGGCGTAGAGCACTGCAAAGCGCGGCGCTCGTACTTTTGTCAGCGACGGCGACCCGCGTTTCGGGCGCCGCTCAAGGGACGCACTGTTGGGCAGCATGTTGGGCAGCGCAAACGAGGCCATCTTTGAGTGCCCTCCGCCCGCTGCGGCGCGGAAGGCGGCGATCGACTGAAGCTGGGCCTGTGGGATTCGTGCGAATGGTTGGAGACGCTTAGTTTAGACCGACATATCAGCGCGGGCGGAGCGGACGAACCTGAGCCTGGGCGAGGTCGGCACCGACGCTGCCTCCGACACTGCCGTTGGGTGCGGGTCCGACGCCTCCGTCTGGAGTGAGAATGGAAGGTGACCTCGGTCAGTCTTGCGTTGCGCTGCAACGCAGGCAACGAGCAAATTAACGCACTCATCCGCCAGCTGCTGTCCATCGCCCGGCTACCCTGGCGCGAGTGGCTCATGGCCCCGCCGCCGTTGGGGAACTGAGGCGGACCCATGGCGCTGTAGTCCTCGGACGCCCAGTCGAACGGGCCGTTGACACTGAACTGGCCAGGCTTGTGGCCGCGCTGGAACGAAGCCGAGCGGCTGTGGCCGAGGGCATCGAGCGAGGCGTCGGCCGGATTGAAGCCGGTCAGGCTCGGCTGCTGGCGATGGGTCGGCTGCTGAGCAGCCTGGCCCGGCTGGAACTGGGAGAAGGAAGACCGCGCGACGGCAGGCGGCAGCTCGCCAAAGGTGTTGACCGTCGGCGACGCAGCGACTGACTGGATGCGGCGATGGGCGCCGATCTGCTGCAGATGCGGCGGCCGGCCGGCAAAGTTCATCGGCATGCTAGGGGCCGCCTGCGGGACCTGCGGGACGGCCTGCTGCGACGTGCTGAGAAGCAGGTCGCGCTGCTGCCGCTGGAGCTCCTCAATCTGCTGCTGGAGGCGGACCTGCTCAGAAGCACGTCGAAGGATTCAGCGAGGAGCGGACGACTCGACAGAGAGAGGCGGTGGGCTCGCACCTGCTGGGCCATCTGCGGGCTCATCTCGCTCCCGGTCCGCCGATGAGCGCGGGCAGCAAGGCCGAGTAGGGCACTCATGCCGGGCGCAACGACCTGAGCGGGCGCCTCGGAGCCCATCGCAAACGACTGCGAACGGGCCATGACTTGCTGCACGTCGTCAAAACTCATGGCCGCCATGGCCGCCTGCTGCTGCTGCAGCTGCTGCTGCTGAGCTTCCTGTCCGGTAGACTGCCGGCGCTGGCCAAAGGTGAAAGTCGGGGCGAGGACGGGCCGACCGGTCGGGCCGAGAATCTCTTGCTCGACAGCGGTCGGCTTCTGGAGGGCTTGGAAGCGCGGTGCTGAGAACTGGCCCATGGGCTGCTGCGCTTGGACGCCCTGGGGCAGCTGCCGCGCGGCCGCTGCGGCGCCGCCGGGCACCTGCTTGCGAGCAGCCCGGCCGGGCGCGTCTTGCTCGGTCTCTTCGGAAAGCTGGTCGAGCGGTTGGCGGGACGGATGGAAGGACGGCGCGTTCGGATTAGGTGCCTTAGACGCGACGACCGGCGACGGTGGCGAGACGGCAGCCGCAGGTGCTGGCTGCGGGGACGCGATTTTCTTGGCCTGCGAGCCGGGTCCGTCTACTGGAGCAGGGGCGGCAGCTGCGCCGCCGTTCGTCGTCGGCGGCATCGCCTTGAGGTCGGTGATGACGCGCTTGAGCGAGTCGAGCATCTCGGAACCCTTCGCGGCAGGAGCGGCCGCCGCGTTTGACTTGCTGTTCGACCGACCTGCCTTGGCCGTGACCGGAGGACCGGCCGGAGACTTGGCCCTGCGAGGGTTCTGGATGCTCGTGGCGGACGGCGCCAGAGTTGGTGCGCCAGTGGCGGCAGCGCCGGCAACTGTCGGCGCAGAATTCTGCTTGGTCGGAGCCGCAGGCCGAGGAGCGTTGCGGCCGGTTGCCTGCTGGCCGGAGTGCGACTTGCGACGGTTGACGGCGGCACCTCCTCCTCCTCCGCCTCCTGCCATCACCGAAGCGGGGGGAGTCGAGGACGGCTTGCCGGCGGTCGGGGCTGCGGCCGCCGGCGCGGCGGCGTCCTTCTTGGCCGCGCCAGGTCCGCGGTTGCGAGCGTTGGGCCCGCCACGTCGGGCATTGTTGCCCGCGCTCCCGTTCGAAGTGTTGGAATTCGTGCGTGAGGCGGCCGGCGCGGTCGGCTTGACCTTCGAGGCGGCCGGCACTGGCGTCGTCGGCTGCGGACCAGTTGAGGTGGAGGTGGGCGGAGGAGCAAGTGGCGCAGGAGGCGCCTTGGCCGGTTCAGACATGGCTGGCACTGTAGGTAGCGCTAGATCAGCAAGCGGTGCCTGGGGGGAGGGCCACGGAGGAGATGCTGGACGAACCGGCTAGGTTAGAGGTTGCCCTTCGGAAGGAAAGCTGAGGGCGTCGGTTGGGCTTGGAGGGGGGGTCGAGGGATGGGTGTCACCACTGGCCTCAACGAGGGTAGGAAGCACAGCGTCAGTGCCCTGGTGCCGATTGGGGGCAGTACGAGAGTCCTTTGGACTGGGAAACATGATCTCGGCGACTTTGGACGAGGCCGGCCGCTCGTCCCCTTCATCTCCAGCGGCCGATCGCCCGGTCGTGCGAGATGGCATCTCTGGTGAGAGCCGGCACAAGCTGGCCGGGTCTACCTCTCGCCAACATCTCCCGTCTCCAGAGTAGTGGTGAGGTTGCCTGGACGAGCTTGACAGGAACTCACGTCGAGAGGCCGGTCGAGAGGGGGGGGGCTCTCAGGTCTGAGACTTGGTCTGAGTAAGGGGAGGGGGTCCGTGGCAGCGGGTCGGATTCGTGACGACGAGGGCAGTCGGCCGTGCAGACGGGACGACGAGCGGGCGGGGCGCTGACGAGCGGGAGCGGCGCGGGTGAGCCAAGACGAAGGAAGGACTGGTACTGCCGTGCGGGGCTTTGGGGAGGGAGGGAGAGGTGCTGTGGAGGAGATGCAGAGGGGTCGGTAGCAGCAGGGCGTGCTTGCGGGGACCAGGCAGGCAGGCGAGCGGGCGGTCGCGGCGGCGAGATTCAGACAAGACATCGCCTGCGGCACCGCGCAGCAGCAGCAGCAGCGGTCCGGCCTCTCAGCTCTCAGCGAGGACGTCTCAAGGCGGCCGACAAGACATTTGAGAGATATCACAGGAGCCGTCTGGCTTGGGATCTCGCTGCAATTAGGAAGAGCAAGCGCCCGGCGCGACAGGATGACATGGATAGGACTAAGATTTAGAGAGGGGGGGGGTTCCTTGTGCGAGAAGCTGTAAGTAGAGCGGGAAACAGGGTCGGGCATGGAGATGCTGGTTGACCGGAAGAAGAGGGAAGGGGAGGGACGGTCGCCAGCAGCGGGCACTAACGGAGCGAGCAGACCTCGCTGACGGTGCTGCCGCCCCACCAGAGGCCGCCAAAGATGGCGACCATGAGCGCCTGGCCGGCGGCCACGCTGCCGAGCACGTAGCACCACCGCCAGCGGTTGGATTGCCAGACGGCCCGGGCCTCGAAGACGAGTGCGGCGAGGTTGGTCATCGTTCCGGCAAAGCCGATCGACAACGAGTGGAGGGCCTGGGGAGGGGTCGAGAGGGTGGTCAGATATTGAGCGGCAGTCGCGAAGCGGAAGGGCAGCGACCGCGACGTACCGCACACTGGACGGTCGTCACGCTCGTCTTGAGGTCGAGCCGCATGAGGATGAAGCATGCGGCAAGGACGGCGGTGCCGAGCAGGTTGGCGATGAGGGTTCCGAGCGGGATGCCGTTGACGCGGCCGAGCGGCTCGCGCACGGCGTTGAGGCGCGAGAGGTAGTAGCGGATGACGGCGCCGCCCGGGGCGAGGATCATAGGGAAGACGAGCGCGTGCCGCCAGTAGGGAGTGCCGCTGAAGAACGAGTACGAGACGATCGCGACAACGTAGACGGCGACCGAGAGAGCGATCGTAAAGATGTCGGCCCGCGGCGTTGGCGATAGCCGCGAAGGCGACGTCCGCCAGGCGTCCGGGAGCGAGGGCACGAAGCGGGCGCAGTGAAGACCGAACGACATGGCGCCATGCGCAACGACGAGCGTGATGGCCAGCTGGCTAAAGCCGTCAAGGATCTGAGGGCGGGCATGGGGTCAGCCGGCGCCCGCGAGGTGGCTGGCAGCTGGAACGGCGGGACGTACGTTCTGGAACGTCCCCCGGTTGTAATCGTTGAAGTTGGAGAAGGCGATGAAGGTCTGCAGCATCCAACCAGAAAAGCTGTTGATGGAGCCGGCGAAACCTGCGACGCAGATGAGGTGGCAAGCTGGTGAGTCTCGGGCAGGGAGCGAGATACAGGCGACGGGAAGCCGAGAGACGTACCAACGGAAAGACCGGTCCAGATCGGGGGGTATCTGTTGCTCCTCGTAGGCGTCAGCGTGTGCGGCAAGACATGCAGGCTGAGCGGATGGGGCGCACAGGGTGTTGAGGTCCTCGCGCTTGCCGAGAACGAGGCCGAAGATGGCAGCCGAGATGCCCTGTGACCAGAGCAGGGCGCTGATGCTGCCGCCGTCAAAGTCGAAGACATTGTTAAGGCCAAAGCGCTGCGAGCAGGACCGATCATCAGCCGCTGGGATGGAGAGCGATGGAGTCGAGAGGGAGACGCACGACGAGGACGCCGAGGATCGCATAGGGGAAGATGATGCACAGGTGCGCAAGCCGGCGCGTGAGGGTCAAGTCCTCGAACGCGAGGAACTCGTCGTCGCCGTCAAAGAGCGAAGCGTCCATCTGGCGCTCTTCCTCGGCGGCCGTCAGGACACTGCCTGCGGGGCTGACCTCCTTCTGGATCAGGATTGGCTCGCCCTGCGAAGGGTGGTCGGTGTACTTGAGGATCGAGACGGTCCGTGTGTTGCGCTGGCTGGTCGGCGGGACCGAGACGCGCTTGGCCGGGCCAAGCTGCTCCTCGTACTTGAAGAGCTCGGTCGCGTCGCGCGACTTGCCGTCGTCGGGCAGCAGGTTCGTCTGCGACTCGGCGACGGACCGCGCGCGGAGGGAAGAGCCGCTGTGCTCGCGACGAACCGTCCGAGGCTGGACCGCATCGCTCGGCGAGAGGAAGCTGGATGTCGGCCGCGTCGCGGACACAGGCGTCGTCGGGCCGAGACCGAACGCCGAGTCGAGCGGCGAAGAGCCTTCGACATCGGCGGCAGAGTAAAAGGAGGACACCCGGCCGTCGCCGCGCTTGAGCGAGATGGCAGCCGAGAGCCGGTTCTCGTTGCGCGAGTCGTGCCCGGCGTTGGGGCTCGCTTCACGGGCCTGCAAGGGCGCTCCAAGAGCGTCGAGAGCGGGGTAGCTCGGCGGCTGCGAGACGCCCTGAGCCGACCGGGCGCTTCGGTTGGCGATGCTGCCGCTCTCCGAGGCGTCGCCGTCGACCGAGTTTTCGGCGATGAGCGAGTCGATGTTGCGCTCAAGCGTCGACCGGCGGCCCTGCTCGTCAACCTCGTGCTGCGTGGGCGGGACGACCAGGCTGTCTCGCACTGGCATCGTCGGCACGGGCGGGACGTCGGCACCAGAGGCGACAAAGGTGGTCGGCTTCTTGGCCGACCGGCGCGACATGCGCTGCTCCTGCCGCTGCATCAGCGCCTCGACCTTCTGGGTCTCCTTGCGCTCGCGCATCTTGATGCGGTGCTCGTCGGCCCGCCGCGAGCGCTCGGCCGCGGCCTCGTCCGGGTCCATAAAGGGCTTGTTGGCCCGCATCGGCGGCGGCATCACCGGCGGCGGCAGGTCCGTCAGCGGCGGGTCGAGCGACGGTTTGGGGTAGAAGCGGGCGGGAGCGGGCGCAGGCGGCATGTCGTCGTCCTCGTAGTCGGACGGCGAGGCCGAGCGAGGGTTAGTCTCGCGCGAAAGGTTGAGCGGCTGGCCGACCTCCGAGGTCTGCGGCGAGGACGAATAGAGGACCCGGCCGGGAGAGATCTCGTCGCCGGCGTGCGCGTGAACGGGTGCGACGGCGAGCGGCGCACGGGGAGGGGGCGACCTGGGGTTAGACGAGTCGGATCCTCGCCGGAACCAGCTAGGCTTGGAGGGGCTCGAGAGGGGAGGAGCAGCGGCGGGCGGTGTCGTAGTTGCCGTCTCGCTAGAGGTCGAGTAGTTGCGCATGTAGGCCCCCCACTGGCTTTGGGACGGCCTGCGGTCGGCTGCAGCAGGATCCGACATGTCGGGCGAGCGGGCTGGATGCAGAAGCAAGCGAGACAGGCAGCCAAGAGGGGGGTCAGTCCGTCGTCGCGGGCGAAAGCTTCGCCAGCCGGAGGGGCGGCGGCTCTGGCCGGACGAGGCAGGAGCCGCGACAGTCGCAGCCGAGCGCCCGGTGAGCCGAGAACGGACGTACAGCTGAAAGGCTGCTCGTTCGGGGCGAGCGGACGGGTCGAAAGAGCGAGAGGCGGACAGAGGAGGTGTGGCCGTTCGGTCGAGCTTCGACGACGAGGACAATCGGCCGCTTGCCTTGACGCTCGCCCTACTGTGCGCGAGCGTGCCCGCAAGAGGTGTGTGCCGACGCCCTTCCTTCGAGCCTACGAGCGTCGGCCAACAAAGCGCCCGACGGAATCCGGCGTCGAGACAGAAGAGCCTGGACCGGCCGGTTGAGCGCCACGTGCGTCACACGAGAGGCGACACGTCTTACTTCTGAAAATAACAAATAGGGAAAGGCCCCGGCACTTATTGCCGCGACTGAATCGAGAGCGCGCAGGAGGTCGTCGCCGTGGGGGGTCGTCTGGACCTAACGACTGTCAACTGGCCGAGCGCGCGACAGCGAGCAGGCGGGTGGGCAGGAGGGACTTTGAGAGAGTCAGAGGGAGAGAGTCGAGCAGGTCAAACTGCGAATGGCGACATGGAGCATCGCGAAGAGGAGGGGAGGGAGGTCCGTGCAGCAGCAGCGTTAGGAGGACAAGGCATAGGAGGACGTGACCGATCGTGTGTGCGGGGAGAGGAGCAGTAGTGGGGCGGATACGGATTGGCAAGATGAAGGAGCAGGCGTTCCATTACCGATGATCAGGGCCGCGCTTCGAGGAGCGGCCGGCCAAGGAGTTTAGGGCATGAGGAAGGGTCGTGAGAAGCAAAGCGAGCACAGCAGGAGCAAAAGGACTCTGTGGAAAGAATCTGGATCGACCCATCCCCAGCGACAAGGACAGCAAGAAGAAGTGGGGCGCGAGCGACGTATCAGTCGAGACGAACTGTCCTGCGTTAGGCGGCGGGCCGAGCGAGGAAGAGGTTCTCGCGGAAGACGCCGCCGGCGATGACGTCCGGGATGCCGTCGTCGCCCTGCAGACGAGCCTGCTCCGACTCTCGCCGTGACCAGAAGGCCTTGGCGCGGTCGAGGAGGCTGAGAGAAAGAGGTCGTGGAGTGTCAGCGCCGACGACTCGGAAGGGATCACGAGCGGAGTGGCGACGCACACGCCCGAGGCAATGAACACGTTGAAGTCGAGGTGCTTGAGCATCTCGCGCTCCATCGAGTTGATCTCCACCTGCGACCACGGACAGCGTCGAAGGAAGGCCGCGTTGGCGTACGACACGTCCGAAATGATCTTGACCGCGAGCAAATAGGTCGAGAAGACAACGCGGAGCTTCGTGTCCTGGACCGCTGTAGAGCGGGCCCTCTCGGTCAGCGCTCGCAAATGTCGCGCTCGCTCGCGGGCACGAACCTCCGGTCGCCGTCATGGTCGGATGGAGACTCTTGAGGCGCTCAAGCAGGATGACGAGCCCGATCAGGATGCACAGCTGAGAAGGGAGGGGGGCGGGAGTAAGGTCAGCACCGGATCGACTCTCGTCTGCAGCGGACGAGGGTCGTGGCCGGCCGTACCGGATGCGGGCTCAGGCTTGTCCAGTAGTAGAGGTAGCGCTTGAGGAGCGAGGCCTCGCCCTGCTTCTCCTCGGGGCAGAGCCGGCGCGAGCCTGGTCCGGGCGGGATGAGGTTGTCGATGAGATCGACCGCCATCTCTGGTCACACGCAGTAGGCGCCCGTCGTTGAGCTTCCTAGACGACCCTCTGGAGATCCTGTTCGGAAAGGGGGGACTTACGGCAGTCGGCCGCGCTCGTTCCGAGCGACATGACGGCGTACATGACCTCGCGGTCCTCGATCGGCAGGCTGCGCGTGCCGACGCCCTCAAACAGCACCTCGCGCTTCTCGGGCTCGAGCGGCGGCGAGGCCGGCAGGGGTCCGCCTGCGAGCCGGGCCGCATGGGCGGCTGCCCTCGACGGCGGATCGGCCGTCGGGCGGTAGAAGATGCCCTCGGGCGGCGGCAGGCCCGAGACGGCAGGGAGGGCGAACGTCCGGAGGCGGCTTGGGGGCGGCCGCGCCTGCTCGTCCTTGGGCGGCGTCGGCAGCGCGACGAGGCCGAGCATGGCGGCCGGATGTGGTCTAGAGAGCGCGGGCGGCTCGACAGTAGCAGGCCTCATCGGCGGCCTCCAGGTGGCACGAGCGCGGGTGGACGACGCGCGATGGCGACGGGGGATGACGACGGGCGTCGGTCGGCCGTCAGGAGGAGTGCTGCTGGGCTGCTGCGGGCAAGGGACGAGGAGCAAAGCGGCGGCTGGCACAGCGAGCTCGTCTGCCGTGGCGTGCAGTATCTCTCAAGGGAGAGAGAGAGCGAGCGAGCGAGCGAGAGGGAGGATGAGATGATGAGGTCAGGGAGGAGGGTGGGGTGTCGCGATCGCGGCCAGCAAGCTTCTGGCGTTCTTAACAGAGCTTCTGGCATGTGGCGCGCGAGTGGTCGGGGTCTCCGGCCCGGCATCGGCGGAAGGGCGACCCGGCACAAGGCTCGCGCTCGCTCGATCTGCCTGCCGTTTCCCTCAGCCGCAGTCGGCCTGCGCTTGCTCACAAGAGGTCGCCCTGTGCGTGTAGGTCATTGTCGCATCGTCATCTCCTCGCCCCCCGGAAAAGGCAACCGTACGAGGGCTGGCTTAGATCTCGTCGGGGTACAGCTGCGGGGAGGGCAACGATCAAGCGCGAGTCAGCGGCGGCGGCGGGGTCGAGTGCGAGACAACAGGATGGGCTCAACGTACCATGACTGCGAGCGGCGGCAACAGGCGCGCAGACGAGCGGGTCGGAAGGTCAGTGCGATGTCGCCAGCAGAGACCAGAAGGGCATGGGAACGGCAGAGACTCACGCTCGGGGCGGACCTTGGCGTCAAACTCCTCGGGGGTGAGGAGGCCGAGCGAGACGGTCGCCTCCTTGAGGGTCGTGCCCTCCTTGTGGGCCTTCTTGGCGCACTTGGCGACGTCTGAGAGAGGCGGCAACGGTCAGTCGCCGGCCCACGAGCAGGGCGCAAAGCGGCAAAACAAGAAGGAGGGGACAGACTGTCGTAGCCGAGGTGCGAGTTGAGGATGGTGGCGAGCATGAGCGACTCGTTGAGAAGCGTCTCGATCCGCTTCTCGTTGGCCTCGATGCCGACGACGCAGTTCTTGGTGAACGAGCGCGCGCCGTCCGAGAGCAGGCGGATCGACTGGAGCAGGTTCTTGATGAGGACCGGCTTGAAGACGTTGAGCTAAGGGCGAGCGCGAGCCGGGCAAGCAGGCGTCAGCTCCATGCCCCCCGAGGCGGCGGCGGCCTCGCAAAGAGCAGCAACGCACCTCGAACTGGCCGTACGAGCCGGCGATCGAAATCGTCGTGTTGTTACCCATGACCTGCGCGGCGACCATCGTCAGGGCCTCGCACTGGGTCGGGTTAACCTTGCCGGGCATGATGGACGATCCGGGCTCGTTCTCGGGGAGCGAGAGCTCGCCGAGGCCGCAGCGGGGGCCCGAGGCCAGGTAGCGGATGTCGTTGGCAATCTTCATGAACGAGACGGCGATCGTGTTGAGCGCACCCGAGGCCTCGACGATGGCGTCGTGGGCGGCAAGGGCCTCGAACTGCCAAGGCAAGGAAGGAAGAGAGAAGACAACGGGGAGATCAGCTTGTGAGGGCGAGCGCGGCGCTGGTAGGCCGATGAGACGCGACGCCGCACGCACCTTGTTCGGAGCGGTGTGGAAGGTGTAGCCGGTGATCGCCGAAATCTCGGCGGCGACCTTGACGTCGAAGCCCTTCTTGGTGTTGAGGCCCTGGAAGAGGAATGAGAAGAGGGTCGTCAGCGACTGGTGCTGGCAGGAGGAGCCCAGCCGCGCTGCACGCGAAGGACGCACGGTGCCAACGGCGGTGCCGCCCTGGGCGAGGAGCGAGAGCCGGGGGATGACGTCCTCGACGCGCGAGATGGCGTTGGTGAGCTGCTGGACGTAGCCCGAGAACTCCTGGCCGAGCGTGAGCGGCGTCGCGTCCTGGAGATGGGTGCGGCCGATCTTGATAATGTGCTCAAACTTGGCGCGCTTGACCTCCATCGCATCGCGGAGCTCATGCAGGGCCGGAAGAAGCGTCGCGTTGAGCTCGGTGACGGCGGCGACGTGCATGGCCGTCGGGAAGCTGGCAGGCGGAGGATACGCGTCAGCGAATGCATCGTGCTGTCTAGCCGGCCAGAGCGACGCACGTGTCGTTCGACGACTGGCTCATGTTGCAGTGGTCGTTGGGGTGGACAGGCTTCTTGGAGCCGAGCTCACCGCCGAGCGTCTCAATGGCCTTGTTGGAGATGACCTGGAGAGAAGCGAGCCGAGCCGGAAACAGGGCGGTCAGCGAGGAAGGGGCGTCTGCGGGGGCGCTTCAGCCAAGCCCGCTGCGACGCACCTCGTTGACGTTCATGTTGGTCTGCGTGCCCGAGCCGGTCTGGAAGACGACGAGCGGGAAGTGGTCGATGAGCTTGCCCGAGATGACCTGGGAGGTGGGTGAGAGCAGGCGGAAGGTCAGTCGCGATGCCCGTGTTGGCCCGAAGGGCGGCCGAGCGGCGGCGGCGACGGCGGCGGCTCACGTCGTCAGCGGCCGTCTGGATGGCCTCCGAGATCTTGGGGTCGAGGCCTGCGTCAAAAAGCCAAAGAGGCGGCGGTCAGGGATGCAGAACGGTACCGTGCTCAGCACCCAGCTAGCAGGCCGACGGACCGTAAAGCGTGTTGACCCGGGCGGCAGCCTTCTTGAGGACGCCGAAGGCCTTGATCAGAGGCGGGGGCATGCGCTCGGTGTCGCCTCCGATGTCGAAGTTGATGAGCGAGCGCTGGGTCTGCGCACCCCAGTAGCGGTCATTGGGGACCTCGAGCGGGCCAAACGTGTCGGCCTCGGTGCGGAATCCAGCGGCAGGCTGGTCGTCGGTCGCACAGCAATCAGCGAGGGCGAGCGAAGGAGAGCACGGCGGTAGCGTCAGCTAGCGATCGTCACGGGCGAGAGGACGCTCAGCAAGGCATCATGCCACGCACCATGACGGTCGAAGAAGAGAAGAGGCGGGCAGAGGGGACGGCGAAGCGGGCGCTAGGAAGCTGCGATGGTGGGAGACAGCGGTGTGAAGGGGGAAAGGAGGCACGGCAGAGGAGAAAGGGAGGCGTCGGCCGGGTCGGGCGGAAGGGCGGGCGAGCATGTCCGAAAGGGAAAAGGCATCAGCGCCATGGCCCTTGACCTCACCGGACCGGGAGAAAAGGACGGACCCTTCGTGCGGACGACGCGAGAGTGCGGCTGAGCATGAGCTGGAACGGAAGAGGGCGACCGGGAGGCAGAAGCGGGGCGGGGAAGAGGACGGCAGGACGGTGGTTCGGGCGAGGCGGCGAGGCACCCAAGGCCAGCAGGAGCAGAGCCGAACGCCGTCGCCGCAAGCCGCCGCGCAGTGACCCAGGCGCGCACAGAGCATCAACGAACACTCCAAGCGACCCTCGCCCATTCATCTTTCGCATGTGAGGCTGCACATTTTATCTAGAGCTTGCTGCTCGCCTCCCCCTGACCGCTGGGTGGGACGCACGCCTCCAGCGAAGATCGCAGGTCGGCCGACAAAGGTGCCTTGCTCGCGCGCTCGTGATCATAGGAGACGAGCACGCTGCCGGAAGAGTCGCGAGGAGGGAGCACGTCGTCAGCCAGTCGAGTTAGGCCCGTGTACGCATCGAGAGCGACGTACGTGTCGCAGGTGGCGGCCAGCCTGCCGGTCTTGAGGCTGTAGGCGGCCATCTGATGCAGTCAAGTGCGACGGGTCAGTCCTGCTCTGCGCCGCAACCCCGAGACGCGCGCGACACTCTAGATCGACCGCACCTGGATGCTGAAGCTCGAGGGCGATTCCGGCGGCGAGATCGTGTGTGGCCGGCTGGCGATCACGAGCGAGTCCGGGTGCGTGACGGGTGATCGATAGGTGATGTTGTGCGACTTGACGACAAAGCCCATGCCACGGCCCTCGAGCATGCTAGTCACGACGGCAGGCTTGATCGGTGGCGGCAGGGCCTGAACGAAGCTCAGTCGGGCGGTCTCGAAGAAGCCGAGGTAGTGGACCTAGGTAGTGTCGGTCGGGCGAAAGCGAGGCGCAGTCAGGTCAGCGCAGGCTCGGCTCAGCTCGGCCAGCCGAGGCGAGGGGCTCGTCTGCGGCGCACATTGTTAATGTGGCTGCCAGAAGGGGGGAAACAGAAGGTCAGTAGAGGATACGGGAAGCAGTACAGGCGGCAAGGGGCCGCACTTGAACTTGTCGACGTCGCCCTGGGTCACGATCGGCGCGCGCGGCGGGCGGTCAGCAAGAGGCACCGCGTGCGGCCTTACGAGCAGCGACGCACCCAAGCGATTGGCCACTCAATCGTTCGGGAGATGTCGTAGCCGGCCTTTTTGACCTCCTCGAGCACGGACCGACGCGACTCGCTGCGGTCGATGGACGGCAGCCAGAACGGCAGCGGCCGGTCCGACTTAACCGGCGCAGAGGGATCGTGCGCCGGCGTTGCGAGATCACCTCCGGCCGCCGGCCGCGGGACCGTATACGACGGGATGATGTCATTCTCATCGGCAGGTCCGCGGACGCCTGGTGGCAGGTGGAACGGCGAGTGAGGGTCCTGGAATTGCTTGAGGAGAGCCTGGCAGCGACCGAGATGGAACGACGGGCACGGAGCGAGCACGCCGTCGACGAGATCAGCCGCAGCTGGGCTGAGCACACGATTCTTGCGAGAAGCTGGCAGCGCACGGACCTCGATCGAGTTATCGTTGGAAGCCATTCTGGAGAGACGGCTGGCGAGTGGGGCTGGGCTGGGGAGAGGCCGGAGAAGCGTTCGGAGGGGCATGCGGCGAGGAGAGGTGGTCGGCAGGCGAAGGTGGCCGGGGCCGAGCGCCGAAACTCCGTCGACGCCGAGCGCCGCCCTCACACGCGGCCGTCGCCGACTTCGCATGCCGTTAGCGTCAGGGCGGAGGCACAGGCGCCAAGAGAACAGCTTTCGCAGGATAACGCTGCTCGAGCCTGGGCCGGTCGCGCGACAGCAATCGACAAGCCAGCGCTCAGTGTCAGACCCCAAGTGCCGAACCCTGCCCCCTGAACCCACTCTCACGCTTTCCGCCCGCGCAATGGATGTCGCCAGGTGTTTGAGCAGCAGGAGCGCTACAGTCCACCGGCCCAGCCCGCGTCCCGCACCCTCTCGAGTCTCTCGAGTCTCCCTTCCCTTGGCCCGGCGCGGGGGGCCCGGCACGGGTGGCACGCCGCGGGTGCTGAACGCGCCGCGGACGCTGCACGAAGTCGTCGTCGAGAATGGGCATGGTATCGGTCAAGAAGAAGCGCTCCGCTTTACTTCTTGGCCTTGTCTGCCTCGTCCGCCGCCTTCTTGTCCGCCTTGGCCTTGAGCTTGCCGAACGAGCGCTTGTGGGCGCGGGCGTCACGGAGCGTCTTGTAGGCGTTGAACTCCTTCTCCTCAGCGGTGATGGCACGGGGGGCCTCGGCCTGGTAGACGGTGGGGAGGGGGATGGCGGCCGAGGTGGTCTCGGCCGAGAGGTCGGCGTCGGTCGAGTCTCCCTTCTTGGGCTTGCCAGCCTTGCGGGGGAAGACGATGAGACGCGAGCGGTAGGCCTGGAGGCGCTCGACGTTGAGCTTCTCAGCCTCGACGGCGCCGCCGCGGCGGCGGTGGTCGACCGAAATGCCGAGGCCCTTGGCCTCCTTCTTGCCAATGCCGGCACCCTTCAGCTCGCGGAGCGTGAAGCCACGACCCTCGCGGATCTTGGTGTTGTACCGGACGGTCGGGCAGCGGACCGCGGGGCGGAGCGCCTTGAGGGGGCGAACGCCAAGGGCCGTGGCCTTGGTCTGCCGGGCGTTACGGCGCGAGACCTTGCGGCCGGGCTGGTCGAGCCAGGTGCGGACCCGACGCTGGAGGGAGCGCGATAGAGGCGCGGCAGGAACAAAGGCAGGAGCAGAGGCAGGCACGAGAGCGGAAGCGCGAGGTCGGAGCGGGGGAGGAAACCTGCGGTCAGCGTCCTGGTCCTGACCCCGAGCTGCCGAGAGCACCCGATGACCGGCCCAGCCGGCTCCTCCTGGCCCCAACGATAGTAGCGGACTGGGTGCGAACCTGCCAGTCCTTGCGGAAGTGGTTGCCGTGAAGGACTGAGGGAGGGAGCGGGCGGCGAGTGGGTCAGGACGTGCTCCCAGCGACGAGGTGTGCAGCGAGCCCAGCGGCGGGTGAGCTGCTGAGCTCGGCGAGCTAGGAACTAACCGTTGTTCTTGCCGAAACCCATCTGAGAGAGCCGGGTGGTGCGGAGCCGGAGGGATCAAGAGAGGAAGGAGAGGGAAGGATGGGAGGACGTCGAGGTGAAGTCGAGTCGAGGTCGGGTTGAGGCACGGTCGGGCCGGAGCAGCAGCAGCAGCAGCAGCAGCAGCAGCAGCACCAAGCGGACGGAGGCGCAGGCGGCGAGGACAGCGGCGAGAGCAGCAGGATCAGAGCGGGTACGGGCAGCGCGATCGTTCGAACGCGAGCAGAGAGACAGAGAGCACAGGATGTCAGTCGAGCCGAACGACGTGCGAACAATCTTTCGTGTGCCCTGTACAAACCTTGAATGACTTGGAAAGCTGGACGAAGTAGAGACGACGACGAAGCAGCGGCGGAGAGACGATCAGCCCGCGCCCGCGCGCGCACCCCCGCCCCGCGCCAGACCTCAGCCAGGCCAGAACCAGAACGGCCGCGCGCGCGACTCCCAGCCTGAACCGGCTTGGGTTTTGTAGGCCCGATTGGTCTACGACCGGGCTTCTGAAATTCTCAGCAAAACAGTGTGCCTCAGGGCCGGCTTGAACAGCAAAGGAGGAACAGCCATCCCTGCGCCTCTCAAAGCGAGCGAAGCGCGGACTAGGCACACGGGAGGAGGACGGGCCACGGTTAGATCGGGACCATCTGCGGCCAAGGATCGCTCGCGCGATCTGGCCGGGCGGTGAGAGGGGCGCCGCCGGCGCGAGAGGTGCGCGGCTGGCGCGGTGCGACCGCTAGCGGGAGCGACCACGACGACGACTCCATCAGCGTCAACTGACGGGCATCGTCACTGCCTGGCCTACTGCTCAAGACGGTACCGTCTCACTGACCCTGTCCCTGCTGCGAATCGAAGCTCACCCCCTCAGACCAGTTCACTTGCCCCTTTCTCGCCCCTGCCCATAGAGACCATACAGCCCCGAGCCCCGTCCGCTTGGGCTCTCTTCCGCAATTCCGCCCATCGTCTCCGCGCTACTTATCCGACGCTGAACCGCTCACATTCTGCTCCGGCCGCGTTCGCTTGCTCCCGAGCATTGGGCCGCCCCGATGTACGTGTCCTTGTCGCAGAGTGCGAGAGCCTCGTGCGCTGACCGCTCAGGCGCGGGAGAACGGCCGGACAGACGGTCGACTAGCCCTCCATGGAGCCGCTGGTCCTTGAAATGCACAATGACCGCTCGAAAGGGGAGACCCTTTAGGCGAGCCGCCGTCCTGCGCGAGTAGGCGATGCTGGCTCAATCTTTCTGTACATCCTCAGTCCCCCGTGCTCTCCATGCTGCTGTGTATCTGCGATCGGCAGTCTTGTGGTGACTCTCAGCGCACACGTTGGCGCCAGCGACGACTTGGAAAACGGCACGGCTCGCTGGCCGGCTGACATCGCGCATGACCGCGTGCTCGGCCACTCGTGCGGCTTCTGACGAGCGCGCCATGGTGCTGCTTCAACCACAACGTCGGCGGCACTGTTGCCGTCCCCGAGCGTCGTGACTGGCTCGGGCTGATCACGCTCTGTCTGCAAAGCGCGTGACTCCTGCTTACCTTCGGACCGCGGCTTCAAGGCACCGAGGCAAAATCATCGGCCATGGCCGCCTGCCGCTTGTCGACCGCGCGCGCGGCTGAGCCGACGACCCCTTGACCCTCCCCATCCGACACCTTGTTGCTCCCTCCCTTCAGACGTCCATGACCCCAGTTGCTACTGCCAGCAAGCTCCTCCGATCTTATCCCTCCAGCTCGCGCTTCTTCACCCGCTCCTTCGCTACCGCAACACCGACGATCATGGACCCATGGGCCATCACTAAGGACATCGGCGGCGAGGCCAACGTCCGCCGGCTTGAGACGATCTCGCGCGACTTCCGGAGTGAGCCCGACGAAGGCAGAGATGCCAGGATAGCGATGCTGACGTCCCTTCTCGCTCTGCCCCGCTAGCCGACACGATCACGATCCCCAGGTGCGCGACTGGCAGCCTCGAGGGCTCGGGCCGACGGCCGGCGCGTCCGTCAGCTGACTTTCCGCCGCTCTCGACCCCCCCCCCTGACTCTTCGCTACTTACGCGTGGTCCGATAGCGACGCCATGCTGCTCGGTGAGTGCACCGTCGAGCAGGCTGAGGGGTGCTTCGCCAAGAGAGACGATCGACTGACGCTCTCGCGCGCGCGCGCTCTCGCACCTGACTCGACAGCCGGCCTGAAGGCGACGCGCGGTGACGACGTCTATCACGAGGACGAGACGACTGCTGCGCTCGAGGACCGGATCGCCCGCCTCACCGGCAAGGAGGCCGCTATGTTCTGCGTCAGCGGCACCATGACGAACCGTGCGTCGCCTGCTGCCCTCTGGCATCCTTGACGACGTAATGAGCCTGATCTCTCGCTGCTGCCGCCGCCGACAGAGCTCGCGCTGCGCACGTGGCTCACCCAGCCGCCACACTCGGTCCTGTACGTCGCGCGTCAGCGTCTTCTCGCGCCGCTCAAAGCCGATGGACTGACCTTCCTCTGTCTGAACTGCTGCAGATCTGACCACTCGGCGCACGTTTACGCGATGGAGGCGGGCGGTATCTCGATGCACTCGCAAGCGGCAACGACGAGTACGTCCTCTCTGTGTCGCACATCGAGATCTACGCAGGAGCTGATCCTCTGCGCTTATCTCGCAGCGGTCCGGCCGAGCAACGGCCACCACCTTCGCTGGGAAGAGGACGTCGAGCCGAACCTCGTCCTCGGCGAGAACATCCACCTGGCGCCGACCAAGATCGTCTCGCTCGAGGTCTGTCGCATTTCCAGCCCTCCGTCTCGTTGGCTTGTGCCGAAGCTGACGCTCATCGTCCCCACACGCGCCTCCAGAACACGCTCAACGGCCAAATCTTCCCGCAGGACGAGATTGTCAAGATCTCGGAGAATGTCAGGAGGGAAGGCATCATCATGCACCTCGACGGCGCACGGTGCGGCCTGCCTGTTGACCGAGTCGAGTCGCACCCAAATTGACGGTCCTTCCAACAACTCTGTGCAGGCTGTGGAACGCGGCTGCCGCTACGGGTGCGACGATCCAGGAGCTGCCGGCAGTGTGCGTCCACTTTGGCTCTGCTTTCAGCACGACCTCTGCATGTCAGCTGATCTCGAGTCCTTGCTACAGAATGAAGGAGCTGTGCGACCCCTTCGACTCGGTCTCGCTTTGCATGTCGAAAGGTTTGGGCGCTCCGATCGGCTCGTGAGTCTCGTCCCAGGTCCGGTCTATATCGTGAGCGTTGACTGATCTCAATTTGCGCCTTGCGATTAGCGTCCTGGTCGGCCCGGCAGCGCTCATCAAGAAGGCGCGATGGTGCGTTGCGATCCCTCGTCTCTGCTCTGATGTTGGCAAGGCCTCCAGCTGACCCCTTCACTCGCCCTCTCCAGGTTTCGCAAGTGCTTTGGCGGCGGCATCCGGCAGTCGGGCGCGCTCGCAGCGTCGGCCAACTTCGCGCTCACGCACAACTTTGACAAGCTGCGCGAGACGCATGCGATGGCCAAACGGCTCGCGGATGGCCTCGAGGCGCTCGGCGTCCGGTTGCTCGTCAAGGCCGAGACGAGCATGGTGCGTCATGGCTCGGTCAAACTTATCGTTGCTCCACCATCCATCGCTGACGCTAGGCTCGTTCGCCTACGCGCAGATCTTCATCGACCCCAGCACAATCGGAGTCTCGCTCTCGACTCTGATCGCCCGCTCAGCAGCGCTTCCCTCGCCACTGGGCGTCAATGGCTCACGCCTCGTCGTCCACCTCCAGATCCGGCAGGAGGCGATCGACGAGCTGATCGACCTCGTCGCCGTTCTCAAGGAGGAGGCCCTCGCCAAAGGCTGGACCCCGCCGCCGCCCACGTTCAAGGGCATGGCCGAGCGGTCGCCTTCAGTGCTCAACTACGCCTCGACGCCCAAGTAGAGCCCGACTGCCATCCCTCGATCTCTCCGCCTTTGATCTCTCTCGCAAGCGTCCCTCCTCCTGTCGAGGTTGCTATAGACATGCAGAGCCGTCCTTTGATTACAACGGTAGAGGGTACAAGGTGCAGACGAGGGCGAACAGATGCGAGAAAAAAGATCGGCAAGCAAACAGTTGCGAAAGATTACGACCACTGTGGCGAGGCGCATGCGGATGGCCGCGATCGTCAGTCGGCGCTGCCAGCGAAGGGCAGAGGATCTGCTCGCAGCACTGACCGAACTCGCGCCAAACTTCTCCCCCGGTGCGAGTAGCTTGTACGGCGTGCCGAGCGCGTCGGCCGTGTCGTTGTAAATTGTGTTGCCGATCCAGGACTGGATTGAGTTGAGACCGATCGTTCCATCTGGGGACATCAAATAGGCGAGCGTCAGCACAAGGCAAAACTCGGTTGCAGCGTTGCCCGACGCACTCTTCGGGAAGGCGAGCGTAAAGAAGATGACGATCTGGGAGGTCCAGGGGGCAATCAGCTGCAGTCGCGCGCACGGCCGACGGCGTGGGACGTACGATCGCGAGCGCATAGCCCGCTGAGAGCGCAGCGCTGAGGATGTAATTGAAGCGAGACCACCATGCGAAAGCGTAGCGCCGGACAACTGTATTTGAAGAGCAGACGCCAGCGGGGTCAGGGTCCGTTGCACCCGACGCAACGAGATCGGCCCCTTCGGAGCGAACGCACCATACTGAGAGATGAAGTTAGTATAGCAGAAGCTCGAGATGTTGATCGGCGCGTAGGGCGGCACGAGCTGCAGAGAGCGAGCGGCAGTGATTCAGCGTCGGCTGCCAAGACAAAGAGCCGCTCGTCGCCACTCACAGCTGTGGCTGAGAAGATCATCGGCGCGTTGAAGAACTTGTACCACTTGGCCGGCTGCCGACGAGCGAGGATGTAGAACGGAATTGGGGCAACGGCGCCTGCGAGGAAGCCGAGCATGCAGGGCGCATATAGACGCCCGGGCGAGAATTGGCGGCCGGGCCCGATCAAGCCCCATATGACTGTGTCAATGACTAGCGCGTCAGTGGACAAAGCGCCGGCAATAGAAGAATTGGCGATGGACAGACGCACCCGACGCGTAGCCGAACGTCTCGGCAGGCGGGCACCAGAAGTTTTCTGGCAAAGGATCGCAGCAGGGTCAGACGCCGTCGGGTCTCGGCAGTGCGGCTTAGATGAGACGCACGAGATTTCCGCGTGCACACTGCGAGAGCGAAAACATGATGCTTCGTCAGTCCTCTTCGAAGTCAAGAAGCTCAGGTGCAGCCAAGGACTGACTGTTTGGGATGTGGTCGAACATCCACTGCCCGACACTGTTTGGACGAGATCAAGGTCAGTCTGACTGACGGATGCGCCCAAGCGGGGAGCGACACGTACCTGACTTGCACGAACGAGGCCACGATGGCGGCAACTACCTGGCCCGTAAACATGATTCGTGGCGGTACCTGCACACGGTGTCCGGAAGGTCAGGGGTGGTCGAGAGTCAAATTCGAGCGAGCCGCTCACCTTCATGTAGTGCCCGAGCTTCATGTCGTTGAGCACCGTCAAGCCCTGCGTCAGAGTGATGTACGAGTACGTCTGGTAGATCGGCGAAGTAAGGCAGCGGGCGTGGTCAGACCGCGAGTGTTGTAGGCGCTCGTTCGAAGCGTCGCACCTTGAAGATCATCATGGCAACCGGATGGCCCGGGGCGATGTAGCCAATGACGAGCTCAGAGATGCTGCGAAGGACCGGACGTTGGATGAGCCTCTTTCGCCAGATAGGATCCTCCGAGCGCACTTACACGTTCAAGCCGACCTGCTGGTTGGTGATCGCTTGGAGGATGCCGATCGGCAGCGCAAAGAAGGCCGCGATGAAGAGCCTGCCCGCGAACTGTAGGTCAGCAGTGCACGGGGCGGCTTCCCAGAGCGATGGGCGACGTACGAGAGGAAGAGCGTCCAGACCGGCATCTTGGTCTCCCAGCCGATGACGGCTCCAAGAGCTAGGAAATAGGATTCAGGCTCAGCATCGGGTCGCCGAGCTTGATCACGAAAGCGTCAGAGATTCACCAAGCGCGAGGTTGACGATGAAGCACGAAGCGTACCACCATTGCGGGACCTAGGGTGCGAGAAGACGGTCAGCGATGCAGCTCGTCGGCCCAAGACCGTCACAAGACAGCGACGAACCTCCTGATAGCGCCGCATCAGCCGAGCGTGGATGTCGGTCTCGTCGCGCAGCTGGCGGCGCGCCTGAGTCCAGATCTACCCGGGCCAAAGCGAGTCAGCAGCCTGCGTCGGTGAGATGTGAGTCTTTCGGGGACGTACGACGCCACGGTAATAGAGTACGGCATGGACGAAGGTGGCGGTGAGGCACGCAAACCTGGAGGGGGATCGGCAGAAGTAAAGGGTCAGCCAGTCCGACGGCCGTCGAAAGCGGTCGGATATGATTGAGCGCACGACAAAGCATAGCCGATACTGTAGGTGACCGTCAGATGGATCTCCGAGTACTGCTCGTACGCGCTGGAGGGAGCCGCAGCGGAAACACTTCGGTCAGTCGCGAGCAAGGGCGTCGATCAAATGTTGAGGTGTGCTCACTCACGTCACGTTCAGCGTCGCATCTTTGGTCAGGATTCTCGAAAAGTTGTAGGTGTGTCCCATGTTGTCGTACTGCCATGGATGGATGGAGGAGGAGGAGGCTCAGCAGCCCGTCTGCTGTCGCAGATGATCTCCGGCGGCACGTACGCTCGCCGAGCCCGAGAAGGGCAAGTACCATGAGTCGAAGGCGCCCGAATAGTATGTCGCCGAGTAGAGCACGCAGACCAAGGCAAAGCCGACGGCCATGTTGGCTGCACTCCACCAAGGCATCTGCAGGCACCGGGGCTGGTTCAGCAGCGGTCGACATATTCGCTTCAGAGGGCCCTCACTCACAGCGAGCGGGTTGCCGATTGTCGAGACGACGCCCCCTGCAGAGTAGATGAGAGGCAGCGATCAGCATCGGGAATGCCACACGAAGAGGTGCACGAGAGCACATACAGTCAAAGGTGATGAAGCTCAGACCGAGGCCGGATTGGACTAAGGGACAGACAGAGCCGAGCGTCAGGGCACATGTCGCCGCCATGAGGACGGTCAGCATTGGGCGTGCACGTACATCCAAAGACTTGATTGATGACGACATTGGTCGGAGCGATCCAGGTGACGAAGTCGAACATGCTCAGGGCTGTGAAGAGGTACGAGGGGCTGCACAGTGGAGCAGGGGGCAGCGGTGTCAGCAGCGTGGCAGCGGGCCTTCGCTGTAGAGCCAGAAAGCAAGACTGACATCCAAGACCAGAGAAACATCGCCAGCGTGACGCGGAAGAAGAACTGCCCGAGAAGGGTCGGGATCAGCGAGCAACTTACGAGAAGTGAAGACTGAGAGAGGCGCACCCTGTCGCGGGACATGCCGCCGGTGGTCGACCCGCCGCCGCCACTCATGCTGTGGAGCGTGTTGAGCAGCGCCGTGCTGACGAGTGACGCCGGCCAAATCATCTGCGCCGGCCTGCGCGTGGGGCGAGCGATCGGGTCAGCGAAGGTCGTGTTGTCGGAAGGCGCGGAAGCTAACGCACCAGACGAGGAACTGGCGCAAAAGGCCACCTGCACAATCGAGGACACTTGCTGTCAGATTGTGAGCATGATGGACCTGCGTAGGGACAGAGGCCTCACCCATCGAGAAGCCGATGAGCTGCGTAGACAGGACGAGCATGATCTGGTACGAGTACGACCAGATCTGATTGTAAAAGTAGCGCTGGACGGTGATGATGTTGGTCGCGTAAGCCGTGTTCATCGCGACGCCCGACATGATGGTAATCATCGTGTGCTCCTGGAGATATCATTTTCTCGGTCAGCTCTGCCCTCCAGGCGTTCAAACAGCCTGCCGGCGCACCTTGATGTTGAAAGGGCCTGGCAGACGGGGGGAAGGCGTATCGTCAGCTTCGCTCTGCTCAGATCGACAGCAGGACAAGGGGCCAACCGGGGTTGATGAACCAATGGCCTTCGGGAAGGATGCGTGCCAGAAAGAGGCCCATCGGGAACGTCACGAGTTGGATGACGAGCGACGAGACCGTGAGAGACGGGTAGCGGTAGTAAAAGAACTGCGGAGAGCACGGTGGTCTCAGCTGCTGACGGAGGCGCTCGAGCGAGGTATGCGCGAACCGAAGCTTGTCGCAAACAACGCACCTGATTGACGCCTGCTAGGAGGACGGATCCTGCTAGGCCGAGAAGCCACATGCGCAGCGTGTTGACCGGCATCGTCGGGTCGTCGGTGTTGCTGACGGCTGCGCGCACCTCGGCGTACACGCTGTCCTCCTCGCCCTCGTCAAATCCCCACTCGGACCAGACGTCGCCGCCGTCCGTCGTCGGGCCCTCGGTATTCGACATGTAGTCGAGCGGATAGGCCGACGGCTGGACATTGTTGTCCCGCCATCGGGCCAATGTCGCCGCCTCCCGGACGAGCAGGCTCGAATCGTAGTTCGGATCGAACTGGTGGGCCAGATGGACCTGCGATGGACGAGCGGCTCGCTGTCAGCGACGGCCGGCGTTGGTGATATCCCAGGAGGAGCGTACCATCTCGAGCTCGGCCAACGACAGCGACTCGTACTGGTTGCGACCCCGGAGGCTGGCGTCGTCGTCATCCAGGTCGGCGTCCTTGCTGTCCTCCTGGAGCATGCGCTCTTCCTCCATGTATGCAGCAATTTCGTTCCTAATCGAGGAAGATGTCTCGAACGACAGCGAAGTCTGAGTGCCGACATCCTGCCGAGCAGCCACAAGCAGGCGAGCAGGCCGTCAGAATCACCGCCTTATCACGAGTTTCGTGCTCGGGAGGACAGGAAAGGAGCTGCTCACGCGCTCCGAGTCGAGCACCGTCCGCGCGTTGAGCCGCTGGGCGAGCATCGTCGGACCTCCTGTTCGACGAAGGAGGTATGCGCCGGCTGGAAGGACGGGCGCGCCAGGTGTCTGGCCTGGTCGAGAAGGGGGCGGGTCTCCTGCTGGGACGAGGCGATGAGAGGCGGGCGACAGGTCGACGTCGGGGCTCAGCGGCTGACGGGCAGCCGGGCTTGCCTCCGGGCCTCAGTCGCTCTGCTGCCGGCCGAGGACGGCTTGCAACCCAGCTTGACATCTACATCTGCCGTTGACGAGGAGCAACAGCAATTACCTCGATACCAGTTCGCCGGTTGAGCTTCGCGCCCAGCTTGACGTGCCTAGCAGTCGCCCGGGTCTTCAACGTCTGCCTCAGCCCTCCGGTGGCTCCCCGAGCGGGCTCCTCCGACGAGCCCAGCCAGCCGGCTGCCGCGCGCCGGAGATGTGCAGGAGCGGTCTTCTCAAGAGACGCCTCGACTAGCGGTGATGTTGTCTGCGGGAAGAATTTGGGCATGCGTGCCAGCTGCCCCACGTCAGATTCTGAGGCACGGGGAGGGAAGCTCGGCGAGTCGGTTTGCGCCTCGTCGAGCTGGCAGGGAAAACGAGCAGCGCAGTTGACGAGCAGCACTTTGTCCTCCCAGCGAGTCGCCCGCGTGCGCTACCACGGCACGATTCCTCCGTCTCCGTGCTATGCGAAAGCTTCTCTTGTGTCTGTCCTTGAGGCCGATGCCCATAGGCCGCTGCTGTCGTCTGAGCTGATTGTCCGGCGGCTCGAGGCATCAGGCGCGTCAGCTGAGCAGCTGGGGGCAGGAAAGTGCCCGCCCTGACAACCCAACCCAATGCAGCTACCGCCGGTAGCTCGGCCCCAGCTGAGCCGGTCTCATCGCGGGACGACAGCTCGGCTCGATGACGGCGAGGGTCCCCGAGGGCCAGCTCGCAGGAGCAACAGCGGCGAGCGACGGCCATCGCCTCTCCGGGTCGAGCGTTTGCCTCGTCCTCGGTTGCCGCCGGTCATCTGATTCCGTCCGCGAGGTTGCAGCCAGCTCGACGAGCCCGGGCCCCCGGCGCGATGGCCGGCAAGATCGTGCAAGAGGCCGAGCGAGCGGCTTTGGGTCTCTGTTAGCTCGGGTACGTTGGCCTGCAGAGCAAGTCGAGCGAGCGATGGGCCAAACGAAAGGGTGTCGACGTTATAAGGTGGCCTTCGGCCGACATTTGCGACCTCCCTCTCCGCAAGCTCCCAACCTCCATCATCTCCCCAGCCCGTCGTGCTGCCATCGCCATGGTCTCCCTCGCCCTCTCCCTGGCCGTCCTGGCCGGCTCCACCACTGCCAGCCCTCCCGTGCGTGCCCTCTTCCGGCTCCTCTGTTAACGGGAGCTCAGACTGACCTCGCCCGGCTGCGCCTCGGCTACAGACAACGCTGGATCGCCGCAATAACGACGGCGCCGGTAGCTTAAACACGAGCGCCATCCCGTCGCTCGCGCAGGTCGTCGACCAGCGTGCCTTTAACGCTCTCGAGACGGTCCAGCCCGCGTCCGTCAAGAATGCGACAACGGTGCGTCCCGTCTCGCCGCGGCAGCTGTCTCTGGCCTGACCTGAAGACTCCCCCCTCCCTCGGCTCTGCAGCCCTTCATTCTCCCGGGCGCGACGAGCGAGTCGATGATGGCCAAACCGTTCCACATCTACGACAAGAGGTTCCTCGACATCCTCGGTTCGGACCCCACGTTCCAGCTCATCAGCGAGAACACTGTCTCCCTGGCCCACGAAGCGGCCGTCTGGCAAGGCCCCTCCTCCTGCGCTTTCTCGAGCTCTCGAGCAGTGATCAGTCGAGAGGCTGACCGCTACAGTCTCGCCTCTTCCAGGATCCCTGCGACGGACGATGTCTTCTTTGCCCAGAACGCCGGCGGCGGAAGCTCCGGCACTGGCATCGACAAGAGCAACGTCATCTCGGTCATCAACCTCAAGGACGTCGCTAACCTCGCGAACGGCACGCTCATCAACGCAACCACCGTCCCGATCACGCCCGGGCTTGAAATGACGAACGGTCAGTGCGCGCGGCTGTGCGCTCGCCTCGGTGCCTGAGGCTGATGTCGTCGCTCCGACCTACTCACCGCCCGTCGCAGGCGGCACGAACTGGAAGGGCCAGATCGTCTTTGCCAACCAGGGCCGAGGGGCCGACATCCCTCCGAGCCTCGCCGTCGTCAACCCCTACGAGCCCTTCAACAGCTCCATCCTCCTCAACAACTACTTTGGCCGGCAGTTCAACTCGCTCAACGACATCCGCGTGCACCCCAAGTCCAAGGACATCTACTTCACCGACACGTGCGTCGCGAACCAGTGACTGGCGCTGCAGAGGTACGCTCATGCTGACGCTCAACGGCCTTTGCTACGCAGGACCTATGGCTACTCGCAGAACTTCCGTCCCCTCCCCGGCATGCCGCAGCAGGTCTACCGCTTCAATGTGGGCCTTAACGACTGCTTCAGCCTTTCTTATGACCCGTCTCGCTGACCGTCTGCCTCGGCTTCGCAGACGTGCACCGGCGCCGTGACGGTCGTCGCCGACGGCTTCACCAAGTCGAATGGTTGGCCCTGCCCGCCGCTTGCCCTTACTCCGGCGTCACGCTGACGCGCCCCGCACCCTCCGCAGGCATCGTCTTCTCCCCGAGCGGAGACAAGGCGTGCGTCTGCCGACGTTGCAAAGGAGTTCTTTCTCGTGTATCCAACTGACTCGCCTACCGACACTTGCAGCTACATTGCTGACACCGGCGCCGGAGATGCCTTCTTCGGCTTCAACTTCACACGGCCGTCGACCGTCTACTCGTTTGACGTCGAGGATGACGGCACCTGGAGCAACCGCAAGACTTTCGCCTTCATCGACGCCGGCCTGCCCGACGGCCTCCACTGCGACACGAACGGCAACCGTCCGTGCAATCACCTCACTCGCCCCTTGTGCCTTTAAGCTGACACTCTCCTTTGGCACCGACCCCATGCCAGTTTACGTCGGGGTCGGAGACGGCATCTCAGTCTGGTCGCCCAGCGCTAAGCTCCTTGGCAAGATCTATCACGGCTCGACGACTGGTCCGTTTCAGTCCTCGGACGCCCGTCGATGCCGATCACCATCGCTGACGATTGCCCCGCTCTCATCTCCTGGTGCTCGCAGCCAACTTTGCGTTCGCAGGCAAGCGTCTTTTTGTCATGGCCGAGAATCGCATCTACTACGCGACGCTCGCTGCCGAAGGCGCCAGCTACGAGTACGACTGCCCGTCGTGCGAGGAGCAGGAGCAGGACGACGACTGAAGGAGCCTCGCTTAGAGGCACATGCCTCTGACGAGCCCATTCCTCTGCGCACGGATTTGTGACTTATCAACTGATTTCGGCCCCATATTGGTGGCAAGCTGAGTGCGAAGGGGTTCCTCAGCAAAGGGGAAGCGAGCCATTTCAGCCGATGAAGCAGAGTTACGTCCACCTACCACTCTTCGGCGTCAGCGTGTGGCGGCACGAAAGGTCGGAGGAAGGATCTCCCTGGTTGCGGCCGATGTTAACGATATGAAAGAGCATAGCAGTCAGTCATCAACAAGGGAGAGATGGCCGATATCGGGCGGAGTTGCTGCCGAGCCAGCTGGTCGGGCAGGCGGCCGTCAACGGGCAGCCGGAGGAAGGCCAGCGCCTCGTCGACCGCCACCGAGCGGGCGAGCAGGCTGAGGGTCATCAGCCGACCAGAGCTGGCGTCGTGTGCTTGCCGCCAAAGTGGATCGGACGTTACGGGGTCACGGAGTGGAGGGCGATGGAAGGGAGGGAGCGACGACAGGCCAGGCCAGTCGGGGCCGGCTGTCGGAGGAGCCCGGAAGTCGGGAGAGGGTGAAAGATATTCAACAATATATTGCCATGTAGCCAAACCAAAACATCAGTCGGAGAGATGGCCGAGTGGTCTAAGGCGCTAGCTTAAGGTTGTTCCCCCCAACAACTCGCTAGTCTTCGGGCGCGGGTTCGAATCCCGTTCTCTTCACTTACTTTTTGCCGTTCTGACACTCGGATCGACCGGTGGCCCTGACGAGTCAGATGATACCTTGCGCTTTACGTTCGCAGCAGGGAGAGCCTCGGACGGACCAGCCCACAGAATCCTTTTCGGCAACGTCGACAAGCAACGAGGGTCATCGAGAGGGCTCGGAGAGCCGGGTCAAAGGCAGAGAGCGTGGAAGAGCAGGGGAAGGTGTTGTGATCTACGAGGGCGATAAGCTACGCGAAGCGGGCAGAAGGAAGCAGGAGGGGCAGCTGGAAATCAGAAAGGTAAGAGTGTGTGGGGTGCAGGGGGCTCTCTGTTGAGAGCTCGAGCCTGGCTAGGGTCCTCGGCGTGCGAGGCGGCGAGAGGCAAGGTGGGGATCCAAGTTGATGTCGGTCCGATGCTTGGATTGATTGAGGCAGAGCGTTCTGGTCTCCCCGCCGGCCGACAGTCGTGGGATGCGCGAGACGAGATGCTTGTCCGATTGGATGGCTCTGAGCGCCGTGCTGCGCCTGACATTGCACAGACCGAGCTCGCAAGGGGAGGAGAGGGCCAGCCGAGGTAGCGCAGCCTGGGAAGCGCGGCAGCTGACAGGCATGGTGGCCGCTCAGACGTGTTTGCTGACCCAGTCAAACCAGCTCTGCAGCGTTTTCTGGCGAGGGGCGTCCATCTCATGATCGTACCCGACGGCGTTCATAACGTGCTGTTTGAGTAGACAGACTAGGCGTGAGCTTTCCAACTTCCAAGAAAGAGGAGGACGCAAGCTGGGCCGACGCACCTCGTACCCGGGCCAGATCTCGACCTCCTTGTCGGCCGAGCTAACCAGGCCGATGAAGCGCTCGGTGCTCTTCGGGTCGGTGATGCGGTCGTCGGCGCCGTGGATCGCCTTGATGGGGACCGTCAACTCAGGCGCGAAGCGCTCAAAGTCGACGAGCGCGTTGGCGATCGTCAGGCCGGTCGCGATCCGGAGCGGGCCGTGGTACGGCTGGGGGTTGGCCAGGAAAGAAATCTCGACTCGGGCTGCGGGGGACGACGGCATTCGTAGCGGGAGGGAAGCGCGTCAGGACTGATGCTGCATACGCAGACGCCGGCGGGAAAGTCAGGCCACGAACGGTCCTTGTGGCCCTTCCCGCGCTGGGCGGCGGCGATTGGCACGCGACCCATGAACGATTGGAGCGCGCGGCCCATCAGCTCAAGTGCGTAAGACGGCCTGGGGGAGGTCAGACCGAGACCACAAGGGACGAGTGAGTGACCGGAGAGCATGCGAGTATGCGGCCAGCGGCCGGAGTGAGCGCTTTGACGAACCGAGTCTCGGGCGATATCGTAATGAGCGGGCAGAGCAGGAAGACGCCGTCGACGGGGTGGTTGCCTTTGTTAACCGGCGCATACTTGAGCAAGTACTTGAGGCTGCAGGGGGCAACAGGCAACTATCGTCAGTCAGCGAAGACGACAGATGCGGATCGGCGCGTGTGAGCTGGCCGAGGAGCGCACCAGATGAAGCCGCCGAGCGAGGCGCCCGAGAGGAAGAGCTTGTTCGGCTTCTCGCGACTCGCGCCGTTCGCGGCATGCGCCTGTGATGGTGCTGTGCTCGAGTCGGCGGCGAGGTCGCGTGCACGGACGTCGTCGAGTACGAGCTGGAGGGCGTCGACAAGGGGCTCCATCGACCAGATGTAGCAGTGGAGGCCGCTCGAGTGACCGTGCTGACGGGCGACGGCGGCGGGTCAGGCGCTGGCCGGATAAGAGCCGAAGAGCTGGAGGTCTGCGTGCGGGCACTCACAGAAGGCAGGTCCGGTGCGATGACGCGGAAGCCGGCTTCGATAAAGCGGGCGATGTGGATTGACCACCGGCCGCCATAGTCGCCGATGCCTGAGGGGCAGAGATTGTCCTTCAGCGCCTCCGTCTGACGAGAATTGGAGAGAGGAGTACGAACCGTGGACGACAAGGAGGTCGCAGCCCTCGCCCGGCCGGCCGCGCCGGTCACGGAGCTCCCACGACTGCCAGAAGACCCACTCGCGGCCCTTTGCCCGGTCGAGCTCGGCCTGCGTCAGCTCGACGTCCTCGGCCTCGAGCGCAGGCCGGCAGAGAGCGTCGGCGGTGGAGGCGCCGTTCGGCAGCTTGGCATCGCTGACGGTAGCGTGGGCGATCGGCTTGCGGTCGGTGAAGACGCGGCGCTTGGTCGTTCGGATCCGAGGGGACGACTCGAGGTAGCGCTCCTCCTCGAGGGGCGGCAGACGGTACCGGCCATAAGTTGCATCAGGCGGGACGTACAGCTGGGGGCCAGGGACTGGGAGGTCAGCTCCGGCGGCTGCACGGGTCAAATAGCGCCAGGTCGTGCTAATAGAGCGGAAGGGGCATGGGGCAAGTGAAAGGGAGTAGGCCACACCCGAAGGGAGGCACATCAACGTACCCCGAGAGCCTTGAGAGCAGGTTCGAGCACGAGCCAGGCCGAGGACGGCACCGGCGGTTCGAGCGGCGAGAGGCCGCGAAAGACGTCCTTTGGCGGGGCGATCGCCGGCGGCGGGGCGTAGAGGATGGTCTTGAGCGTGTCGACTGGCGGGCGGGCCGCAAGGAGCCGACGAGGGTGGAGCGGTGGAAGGTGTGGCGAGCCGTAGGACGGCGAGGGCGGGAGCAGGCAGTGTGAAGGGAGGACGGATCCAGGCAGAGGGCAAGCGCAAGGTAGCCGAGCCGGGGGGTGGTCGTGTGCCAGAGAGATGGGCGAAGGGGACAGAGGCAGCCAACAGGGGGGAGCGCAACGGGGTGTCGTCAGCTCGCGGACGAGGGCGGTCGGGCTTCGGGTCGGCAAAGCGGGAGGCCGCTACGGTGCAGACGCACGTGCGTCGGTCTCTGCCTCGAGCTGGGAGCCGTCCATCGCTGCGGCCTGTGAAGACGGAGGAGAGGGCGATGTGGGCGGAGTCAGCCAGCCCAGGGCGATACGAGCGAGGCCCGCCTGTCGGAGGTCGCCCCCGCGCAGCAGGCCGCTTCGCTCGGCCCCGCCCGCCCAACTCGCAGATGCAGGTCGGCCCGAGAATCTCAGGTGCCGCCGTCGCTGCCCTTCCCGCAGCACCCCCCCCTCCAACCACCTCGACCAGCTTCAATCCCGCGCCATGTCGCCCTCCTCGCCCGTCTCGGCCGCCGCCGACACGCCCCGCCGGATGACCCGTGCGCTCGCAAAGTCGCTCGGGACCGACTCGCCCGCGCCCTCGCCCTCGCAAAGGTCGCCGGCCTCGGTCCTCCGCAAGAAGGCGACCGCCGCCACGGCCGCTGCTGCTGCTGTTGCTGCCACCGACGCCGACCGCGAGCCGTCGTCGGGGACGATTGGAACCAGCAGCGATGACGGACTCGTCGTCGTCGAGCAGCCGGCCTCGCCCGAGGTCATCGTCCTCGACGACTCGAGCGACAATGAGGTCGAGGAGGTCCAGCAGGCCGCGCTTGCTGCCGAGCCGGTCGAGGCCGAGCTCGCCGTCGTCAGCCAGGCCGTCCCGGCAGCTATCGACGAGGACGAGGATGACGAGGAGTCGGACGAGGAAGATGAGGAGGTGGACGAGGACGACAGCAGCAGCACAGAGGGCAGCAGCAGCGACGACGACTCATCAGACGAGGACGACGATGAGGACGACGAGCCGGCCGCGCCGGCGCTCGACGACGACGCGCTGGAGGCCCTCCTAAGCGAGGCCTACCTCGCGGCCGATGCCCAGGCGGCGTCGAAGACGGCTGCTGCCGCTGATGGCGAGGTCATCCTCCAACTCGACCAGCAGAAGGACAAGTGCGTGCTCGTCGCCTTGCGAGCTCTATCCGCTCGCGTCGGCTCAGACTGACGCTCGTTGACCGCTTCACCTTGCCGCTCCTTCCACCGGCTCCCTTACCCGTGTACACAGGCCGCTGCCGAGCCTGTCTGTTCCCGATCTGCCCGAGGCTTACTTCTCGATCCATATGGACGGCCGCGTCACCCGCGGGCCGCCGGTTCCGGCCGCCTCGGGTCCGGTCGAGAGCACGAATGCTGTCGCTTCGTCGTCCAAGCTGGCGGCAGCGCCGACGACGGCGGCCACGCCCGAGCTCGACACGTTTGCGCTCCCAGCTCAGCTGTCGAAGAAGGCTCAGAAGGCGGTGCGTGTCTCCCATTTGAAGCCTGCTGCCTCTGCTCTTATCGGTGGCATGGCACGGCTGGCCTGGCGGCGGCCGGCTGTGCTGGGCGCGGGTCGAGAGACCGACCAGGGAGGCTGACATCCCAACTGCTCCTTTTGGACCGACAGGCTCGCAAGGCCAACGCGCCGCTCGGCTGGGCCGAGCTGCCGCCGATACCGGACGACCGGCGCAAGGACATGACGCGCGAGTATCACGCACTTCGGCTGCGCAACGCACTCGACCCCAAGCGGCACTACAAGGGTCAGGGCTCCAGCAAGACGGTGCCGGAGGTCTTTGCCGTACGTCATCCCTGTTCAGTCTCTGGGCTGCCCGCTCCTGCTGACGCCTCGCCTCCCCTCCTCCCGCCGACTCGCACCTGCTGACTCACAGATCGGCAAGCTGCACGAGCCGGCCAAGGTGCTGGCGAGCTCGACGCTCACGACAGCGGCGGCCGCCCGGCCTGGCTCAATCGTCAGCGACATCCTGGCCGACACGAGCTCGCGGGCGTACGCCAAGCGCAAGTTCGGCGCGCTCCAAAGCCAGCGCGAGCGCAACGGCCGCAAGAAAACGACCAAGAAGCCGAGGCACTGAAGCGGGGATCGCTGGCGGGCTATGCAGTCGGGCCCGATGGTCATGGTAGATCGGACACGAAGCAACGGGAGGGTCTCTGGTCTATGAGCTCAAGCAAGGTACTGCTTGACCTTCTGGAGGCGCTCGCCGGCGGCGCGGAGCGTCTCGGGGTCCTTGCACTGCGACAGGACGAGGAGCCGACCAGTGAACCGGCGTCAGTAAGACGGTTGGTACGGGCGTAGTTTGCGCAGGCTAGGAACCCCCTTCTGCTTCCCGCCCGATGCCAGAGGGGACGTACGAAGGCAAAGCGGGCAAACTTCTCGCCGATGTGGACGTGGTCCGGGCTGTAGAACTCGGACGGCGGGATCGCGACGACGCCAATCTCCTGTGCGATAAACCAGCAGACCCTGGAAAGAGGAGACCGAGGATCAGTCGCTCATCCTTTGAACGGCGAGGCAGGCAGCGACGCAGACGTACTTGAAGTCGCGGCCACGGCCGTTGATGCTGTCGGGGAACACGTAGTCGACCGGGATCTGGAAGCGCGACATGTCGACGAGGAGGAAGTAGGAGCCGTCTGGCCGGGTGTATTCGAGCCCGAGCCCGTCAAAGACGTCCATCAAGACCTGCCGCCGGGCAGCGTACTCCTCGCGCTGGCGCTCGAAGAACTGCTTGTCGCGGCAGACCTCGAGACCGTGCGCAACGGCCTCCTCTGCGAGAGCGATTACGGAGCGGGCATGCGGCGTCAGCGGAACACTTCTGGTCAGTCGACAACGAATCAGCCAAGAGGGACGCACGAAGAGGCGCGTTAACGCAGAAGATGATGCGGGTCGATGCGGCAAGCGCCGGGGTCAGAAGGTGCTCGGGTCCGAGCAGCCATCCGATGCGCCATCCGGTAGCGGCGAACGACTCTGCAAGACGATCGAGCGGGGTCCTTGGTCAGCTGCGGCAGGCAAATGCGGGTCCACGGCATGCCCTACGTACTCCCTGCACTGCCGACGGTAATTGTCCGGTCCCACATGCCGGGCAGCGTCGCGATCCGGATGTGCTCTTTGTTGTCGAACGTCAGGCAGTCGTACTGCGTCGGAGCAAGGACAGAAGGCGCTCGTCAGCTCGAGCTCTTCGTCGCAGGTCTCTGTTGACCCTGGACACGCACCACCTCGTCGGCCAGAATCAGGATGTTCTTCTCCTTAGCAATCTCGGCAAACTGCTCGAGCTCGGCCCGGGTGAAGACCTTGCCGACGGGGTTGTGCGGCGTGTTCAGGATGAGGACCTTGGTCTTCTCAGTGCAGGCGGCCCTATGGCGGTTCCAGTAGGGTCAGCGGCGAGCTCCCTCTCGATTCGATGCGGACCAGACAGACGCACCGGAGCTCATCAAAGTCGACCGTCCAGTCCTTGCCCTCAGGCAGCTGACCCTCGGGCAGGTTCGCAGGCGGGTGCAGCGGCACGTAGACGGGCTTGCCACCATTGAACACGATCGAGGCCGTGTACTGATCAAAGAAGGGCTCGATGCAGATGACCTCGTCGCCCGGGTTGAGGAAAGCGAGCAGCGTCGCGTACATGCCTGCGCAGGGGCAGGTCAGCCGGCGTCCTGGGCGATCATTGAGCATGTGCACACACCCTCGTTGGCGCCGGCGGTGACAAGGACGTTGGTCTCCGGGTTAAGGCCGTTTTCAAGGTTCGTGAACTCGGGCGAGTAGTGCTTGGCAATAGCGTTTCTCAGGCGCGGCCGGCCGCGCGGGTGGCTAGCGAAGGAGAAGCGGGGACGGATCAGCCCTGCCCGCAGTCCGGAACAAGGATCGGCGAACAGGCACTGACCTGTAGTGCGACGCGCTGATGTCGGTCTCGAGCGCCTTACCGGCGGCCTCGATTAGAAAGTCGGGCGGCGCCCATGACATGAACTGGAAAGGGTCGAAGTCGGCCGCAATCAGCGCTGCACTGGGAGGGCTCGCTAGACGCGCTGCTGCCGGAGTTGCTTACACCCCTGCGGAAGGAAGCAGCGGACAGCACGTCAGCCGGGCCGAACTGCAGTAGGGCATGACAGGAAGTTTGAGACGCACTGTCCGAGGTTGATCGAGTCCTTGGGCTATCGATCAATGCACGAGGTCAGCCCGGATCCCAGACGACGGCGTCGGAGAGCGGCAGCTCACATACCATGTTGACCGGGCTGCGGGCGACGCGATAGGGATCGGATCAGCCGTCAGCAACAGACCTCGCAAGAAGTAGCCCGACCGGAGGCCACCGGTCCCTCTAGGTTTCCCCCAGCTCCTCCCGGACGAGCCGGCGGGTTCCCAAGGCGAGTGGCGACCACGTCGGGCGAGCTGAGTCCTGAGGACGGAGTCGTTTCGGCGCAGCCCGGCCGGCGCGCTTGACTCGACTGTCAAGCACGTCCTCTCGATTCGAGATCTCCAGTGAACCCTCTCCTAGGCCCCCAGTGTCGAAAGCAGTGTGACGCACGTAAAGATGGACCAGACGTCGAGCTTTTCGGCACCGGCGGCGGCGAGGCTCGCCGATTTGGCGAAAGAGCCGGCAGACATGGTCGGCGTCGAAAGATGGACGGAGCGGCGAGCGGCGGCGGCGGCGGCGGCGGCGGGCTGAGCGAACGACTGGATCGGGCGGGTTCGGGCGAGCTGAGCGAGGAGGGTCCTTGCTGGCATGCAGCGGGGCGACAGACAGGAGGTAGAGGAGCTTTGGGCGAGCAGGTAGCCGTTGACAGTCGAGGTGGGGGAGGGCGGCGGCGGCTCCCGTCGGCTGCACGGCCGTTTTCGTCGCCAGCCAGCCAGTGCGTGCGACGACGTTTTCTGGCGAGAGGCGGAGCCCCCGGCGCGTCGGCCGATGAGCCGGTCGACAGCGGCACGACTGATGAGTGGCCGGCGGTCGCGACGACAGAACGAACGGACGGCACTCGCCTTCGAATGCAACAGAGAGGCCTGCTCCTATCATGAGACGGCACAAGGTAGAGAGAAAGGTGACATGTCCATCGGATCGCTTGGCGCTCCCGATGAGGCCGCCGCACACGCCTAATGCTCGCCCGACGTCGTCGCGTACTTATCCCGCAAACCCTCCTGACCGCCAAAGCCGCCCTCAAACCCGGTCGCCTGGAGCGGCGCCTTGTCCAGCGAAGAAGCCTGGAGGTCGGACATCCGCTTGGCCTCCCATTCCAAGAACTCTGCGGGGCGGAAGCAACGCAGCACAGTCAGCCAAGGAGCGGGAGAGCTGGTGGCACGCCATGTAATTGATCGCACCCTGCTGCTTGAACCTAGAGCAGATGTGACAGGAGAATCACGAGAGAAGAGCGTCAGCCGCTGTGAGCATTTGATGTGCCTGAGAGCACCCCTCGCTGCTTGGAACGCACTTCTCAGTCAAGTGCGCGACGAGCGCATAGGATGTTACCGACCACGCGCCGAGGACGATGGCAGCCTTCGCAGGACTCTTGGGCGGCAGACGGAAGAAGCTCGGTCCCGTGGTAGCTGTCAGATGACGGCGCTGCGGGCGTCAGCCGGACTGGCACGAGGTGCTGTCAGAGGAAGCCGAAGCGAGACGCACCGATGGCGACGCCGGCCGCAACGATGAGGAGCGCCTTCGTATCCTGCTCGACAATGAACGAAATCAGCGAGTACATGGGCCATCTTCTGGACCAGAAGATTCCTCACGATGGCCGAAGTGCCATTGACGGGCTTCGGGAGCGAGCCTGGTGATCGCAGGCGCGGGTCGTCAGCGACCTCCTTCCGATCTGACCGAGGAGCAAGCACGTGCAGGCGGACCTGGAGGCGGCCGGGAGTCCTCCTCAGCGTCCTGGGCGGCCAGCTCGGTTGCCGGGCTTGAACGCCCTGGGGCCGGGAGCCGCTCTGAAGGCAGCGCGGGCGTCGTCGGGTGAGCCGGGGCGGCGACGGTCGGCGACGGTGGCGGCGGAGCAGGCAGGGACCCCCCGGCGCCAACAGACGCGGGGGCGGCCTGGGACGGGAGCTCAGCTGAGAAGGAGGAGGAGCTGCTACTGCTGCTGAAGGGCCACATGAGAGAAGATGAGTAATCGAGACCGAGGCGAGTGAGGAGGGCAGGGGAAGGAGATGACGGTTGGCAAGAGCTGGACGAGCTCACCGACGCCCAGAAGACACCAACGCCCAGGAGATCGGTCGGGGCCTGCACGTCGCCTCGCAACGCCCATCCACGACATCCTCGCTCAAGCCCTCCTTCTACCAGGTCGAGCGCAGCATGTCCGGTAGGTCCTCAGCTGCTGCTCTCGCGCTGGTAGCTGGGCGCTCACTTTGAGCTGACAGTTGCTGACGCTCTTGCACTCCTTGCGTGCTCGTCGTCCAGACGAACGCGAGCAGATCCTGGCCGAGGAGCTCGAGGTCGGCCGCCCTGGTGATGCCTATGGATCCGGCCGTGAGACTGATCCGCCCGCTTTGATCTGCACGGGACCGCTCTGCAGGTCCTCGAGTCAATTTACCCGGATGAGCTGGAGAGTGCGTCGCCCTTAACTTCCATAGACCCCGAGCTCCCGAGCGCTGACCCCCTGGCCCTCGTCACCCTTGTCGCTCTGACTCGTCGCTGCCTGTGCAGAGATCTCGCCGACGCACCTCACGCTGTTGATCGAGCCTGAGGTTCCCGTCACTAGCGAGCCCTGTGCGTGTCACCGCCAGACATTTTCCAGCTTGCGGTCGCCTGACCTCGAACGCGTGCCCCGTGCCTGCGCGGCCTTGCCTGGCTTTGGCAGTGACGCTCCGCTTCAGCGTCCAGTACCCGGATGACTACCCGGAGGTCCTTCCGGAGATGGACCTTGAGCCGATCGAGGGCGAGTGGGAAAACGACGAGTACAACGAGCTCCTGGGGGACCTCAAGTTGGTCGTACGTCGTGTGCAGTGCTGCGCTGTCTTAACGCACCCCACCGAGGCTGATGCGCATCGGACGGCTTTGCCCCCGCAGGCGCAAGAGAGCATAGGCATGGCGATGGTCTTCACGCTTGCGACGCACCTGCGCGAGGCGACGTCGGCGCTCGTCGCCCGGCGCGTCGTTGACAAGCAGCGGGCAGCGGACGAGAAGCATCAGCGCGAGGAGGACGTACGTCCGACCCACCCTGCGGTTGCAAAAGGGCTCGTTGAGCTGACGCACACGCCGGTCCTCTCACATAGGCATTGGCCGAGCGAATGAAGGGGACGGCGGTCACGCGTGAGAGCTTCCTCGCCTGGCGCGAGAAGTTCCAGGCCGAGCTCAAGCTCAAGCGCGACAAGGAGGAGGAGGAGAAGCTCCGGGCGCTACCGCCAAAGGAGCGCGAGGAGGTCCGCAGATCGAAGCACAAGCTGACAGGTGCGCGATGTGTCAATTCTTGCACTGCCTGGACTGCTCTGGTTGACCACCGGGGTGCCTCCCTTCGCCCCCACTTGCAGGCAAGCAGCTGTTCCAGATGGACAAGTCGCTCTGGAAGTCGGACGCGCTCCTCGCCGATGACGAGGGCGCGGTCGAGGTTGACTTCTCGCAGTACTCGCGCGAGGAGCGCCACCGCGAGGAAGAGAAGGAGGAGGAGACGGGCGTGCTGTACGACTCGGATTAGCATGCGCCTCTACACTGGCCTGGCCCCGGGACAGGAAGCCCGCCTGCGTCGCCATCGTCTAGGAGCCGTCGAGCGCATTCAAAACAATCGCAGAGAGAAGACACGGCGGAACGAGATCGTACACGGAAGAAGGCATCACTCGGTCTCGCTCCCACTCGCGCCCCCGCTCGCACTCCGAGCCTGCGACTCCCGCTTCTTCTGGTAGCGCTGTAGCATCGAGCGGTCGACCGTCTGGACAAAGTACATGCCTGTGAAGCGTGCGAGCAGAGCCAACAGCGTCAGTCAAGAGCCGCTTCAGCTCTCGGTCGGGATGGGCAGGACGTACCGCCCTCGTGCGTCCATGAGACGGCCTGGTTGGGGAAGCGGCGCGCCTCGGTGCGGATGATCGCTCCGGGCGACGAGCACTGCATGGCAAGAGGCAGGGTCAGTACAAGAGCAAGGACTGAGCTTTGATAAGGCGCAGATCAGGGACGGACGTTGCGCTCGTTCAGCCGGAAGTCTTGTGGGACAAATCGCCGGAGCGAGATGACGCGGGCGCCGTCCTTCAGCTCGAGAAAAAAGAGCGATAAACGCTCGTTGAGCTCGGGCGTGAAGGCGTAGTTGTTGCAGATCTACGAAGGACGGGGGAACAGAGTCAGCAGCAACCACGGCGCTCACAGAAGGGCTCTCGGACACGACGTACGACGACATCTGCTCGCTTGAGCACCTCACCGACCTCTGGCGCGGCGCAAAAATCGCCCTCGCGGATCTCGACCCGACCGGCCGCCAGGCCCCACATGGCCCACCGTCGCTGAGCCTCGGCGAGCTGTTCGCGCGCGAGCCGGCTTGCACCAGCCATCATCTCCCAGCCCCAAGCCTCGCAGCCGACCTGGAGCGCCGCCTGGAGGCAGCAGTTGCCGACGCCTGAGCCGAGATCGACGAGTACCGAGCCCGGTGCAAGCTCCGTCAGGCCGACGAGCGACGACAGGAAGGCCGGCAGGAGCTCGCCGTAGACGTTCGACGAGAACGGCTGGTACTCTTTGAGGACGGGCACGGACGGGCCGACGACGCGCTGGTACGTCTGATCGGTGATGAGCGACCAGACCTCTGGCCGGACGCCAGGCATGCCCTCGATCTGCCGCCGGATGTCGCCGTTCCCGCGGCAGCGACTGACGAGCGCGTTGTACCGACCGATTGCCTGTAAAAACAGGGGTAGCGACAGCACGTTTGACGCGATCGACCGCGTCAGGAGCCGAAGGATCTGGGCATTTTCGGTCGGCTGCGACGTCGTCAGCGCCTTTGGCGACGACGCAGCAGATGGTGCGACGGCCATCGGGGACTGCGGCGCCGGCGAGGAGGCTGCCGGCGTGGTCGGCCGGGTCTCGGGGAACGGCGACGGCATCGCAATCGGCTCGCAGGGCGGCAGGAAGTCTACCGGCAGGAAGCACTCGGCGTGTCAGCAGGCTGTATGCGCGGTCAATCTCAGCGTTGCGAAGAGAGAAAGGGGCTGACGAGTGAGGACGACCGTGATGATGCGCACGACCTCAGAGATCGGGTTGTACTCTTCCTGCGACTTTGGATTGAGCAAGAGAAACGTCTCGCTCGCACCGGCCGTGGGATATTCGAGCGTAATCGACATCGGCTCCGGGTGGTCTAGGTCGGGCTTGAAGTCTGTGGACGACAGAGACGACGAGACACAGTGGCCAGGTCAGCCTCGGGCACCGGGGAACGCGGCCGATCCGGAACGGGAGAACCGACAAGGCTTATACTTTGTGATCAGGCTCTTGACGATGTCTTCTGCCGCAATCAGGCCCTCCCAGGCTTCCGGCACCGGCCTAGACGGTCCGGCGACGTTGCGGGCGACGACGAGCTCCTCGGCCTGGGGCGACCGGTCGCGTCCTTCCGGCCCAGTGCCGTCGTCGTCGTCGCTCGACGAGTCCGACTCGGGCAGGACGCGTTGCTCCGCCACCTTCTTGACGACTGACGTCCTGCGGACCTTGGGCGGCCGCTCGTCCTTCTTGGGCGCAGGCTTGCGCTTCGAGAACGAAAATGAGCTGGAGGAGGCCTTGGGTCGCGACGACGAGGACGACGACGCGGCCGACGCCGAGGAAGCCTTCGCCGGCGGCCGCGACCGCGCAGGTGGGGCGACCTGGACGACGGTCCGCGTGACGACGACCGCCGGCTTCTTGGGCTGTGTCGACTGCGGCCGGGCAAGGACCGAGAGCGGGCCGCCAGGGGTCGGCTTCTTGGTGAAGAGACTCATGGCTCTGGGCGGATGCTGGCGGAGAGGAGAGGGGGGTGGCAAGGTGACCGTCGGGAGGTCGTGCGCGTCGTGAGCCGGCCGCTTCGGGAAAGGGACGAGAGAGCAGCGCCACACCTCGACCTCGACCAGCAGCTGTCCGACCTGGGATGTGCGGCATCGTCTTTGCCCTCTCGGCGGCGGGCACGGCGCTCGATCCAGCATTCTTCGAAAGCCTCGTTGAGAGCAACAAGGCGCGAGGTCGGTTTCTCCCGCTGCCGCCTCTCGATGCCCCAGACGCCTCGCACAACTCCGTCCTCCGACCCTGACTGACAGACCGCTTCCGTGCTCTTGTGCATCGCTCGTCGCTCGACAGGACCCGACTCGCACGTCTTACACCGGCAGACGACTCGCTCAGGCCACGTCCTCCGCTTCTTTGGCGCGGTCCTCCACCTCCGAGGGCCGACAACGGTCGCGCAGCCCGTCGTCAGCTCGAGCCCGGGAGCGACCGACGTCCTGCTCTGGAACGGACAGGTCTTCGAAGGGCTCTCGGAGGTTGAGGCGGCAGGGAGTGATACGGTCGCGCTCTGGCAGCGCTTTGAGCGCGCCAAGCTCCAACACGGAGGCGACGATGCCGTCAGGTCGGTGCTCGCCAGCATCGAAGGGCCGTGAGTCTTTACTCCGCAGTCGCGCTCAACCCCCTGCGGCGCGCTGACCTAGCCCTTGCTCGCTCTCCAGATGGGCTTCCACGTACTTTGATGTGGGATCACTCGGCCGACCGTTTGCCATGATCTCCGAGAGGTGTTGACGCCTGACCCCCGCCTCAGGCTACGGCAGAGATCCTCTACGTCTCGCGTGACCCGCTCGGCCGTCGGTCGCTCCTCCTCTCGCGACCAACGACAACCAGGCCACACCTGGTCATCGCCAGCGCAAGTTGTGCGGCAACTTCCGACTGGGTATGGGAGGAAGTCACGACGGGCGGGATCAGCAGACTCGACCTGGCTGACTACGTGCGTGTCAGATCTTGCTCGTCGGGGCTGATCCCGATCTGATCAGGGCGACCGCTCCTTCACAGAGGCTTCCCGAGCCGGACGCGCTCTCTCTCATGCGACGTTCTGCAAAGGGGATCACGACAAACCTCGTCCGTCGACGTCCTCTCCTCTGCGAAACGTCCTTCTGTAGACGCTGACTCAAAGTTCTCTCACTTAGACAAAGCTCTCGCCGATCAACCGGGCCCTTCCTTCGGCAACATATTCATCACCACTCGCCGATCCGCGAACTCTCCGGTCAGACGACCCGTCGCTCGACGCCTCGGCCGACGGCCTCATTCGTGCGCTCGACGAGAGCGTCCGTCTGCGCGTCCGCAATATCCCTGCACCGCCATTCCCTGGCAAAGCAAGACTCGCTGTCCTCTTCTCTGGCGGTATCGACTGCACGGTCATCGCCCTCCTGGCATCTTCGTACGTCTTTCGACCTCGGATCCGCGTGCGAGCTTGTCGATTCCGCTGCTGACCAAGCCCTCCGACCAGCCATATCCCTCCGGACGAGCCAATCGACCTTCTCAACGTAGCCTTCGAGAATCCTCGAGCGCTCGCCAACGCGGCCGCTGAGGCCAATAAGTCAGGCAGCAGTCGCCGAAAGAAGGCTCGTGCCTCGCAAGCTGCGACATATTCTAGCGTGACCCTCTTGGCCGGCACGTATGACGTCCCCGATCGGCTCACCGGTCGTGAGGCGGTCGCTGAACTGTCCGTCATTCCAATCTCTGATCGATGCCTGGGTATAGTACATCAGCTGATCCTGACGGACTCCTGACGCAGGCGCCGACTGCGACCTGAGCGAGATTGGCGATTCGTCGAGGTCGATGTACCTTACGAGGTACGCTTCGTGGACGCGGCTTAACGAGGCAGAGTTGTCAGCACGCTGCTGACCCTGACTGAAGCGCATTCTAACCACAGGAATGCCAGCAAGAGACCCCGCGCGTGCTCGACCTGATGATTCCCTCGCAGACAGTCATGGACTTGGTTCGTCGCGTGCAGCGGTTCGACGCCAAACCTGTCCGCACAGGCAGCTGATTTTCTGATCGCACAACCGATAGAGCCTCGCTCTGGCCCTCCACTTTGCCTCGCGAGGGCAAAGCAACGTCCATGACGACGGCTTGGCAAGGCCATACGCGAGCAAGGCCAAGGTGCTTCTGACCGGTCTCGGCGCTGACGAGTGAGTGTCGATCCAGCTTCCCTTGTCGCCGTCGTCGCGCTGACCATCTTTGCAAGCTTCGCAGGCAGCTCGGTGGTTATGCTCGTCATCGAAGAGCCTTTGAGCAAGGTGGCTGGGCGGGCGTCATCAACGAGGTGCGGCAGAGGCCTCCCCACCGCCGGAACTCGGAGGCGGCGCTGACCCTTGACGGAACCCATCAGATCCAGCTCGACATCGACCGTTTGCCGACTCGGAACCTCGGCCGAGACGACCGCATCATCTCATCACACTCGGTCGAGGCGCGCTATCCGTACCTCTCGCTCACCTTCATCGACTACGTCTCCTCGCTCCCGATCGAGACCAAAATGGACTTCCGGCTGGCCGAGCCGCGGAGCGACGGCGACGTTGCGCTCGGCGACAAGATGCTCCTCCGGCTGGCTGCTCGCCGGCTAGGACTTGAGCAGGCGGCCTACCGCAAGAAGCGGGCCATGCAGTTCGGAGCGCGGAGTGCAAAGATGGAGATCGAAGACCGTCGGCCGGGGGGCGCGCGCAAAGGCTGGGGAGCCGAGGCGCTCGGCCAGCCCCTTCGAGAGACCTGAGCCGGATGATGTATGCATCCATCTGAGCATACTCCTTGCAAGGTGCGCGCCGGCGAACAGCTCGTTATTCAAGACAATCTCGGCAGAATGGTCATGATCTCATGTAAAAGTAGCGGCGATGGAGGCGTAGGTCTATAGTTAGAGGAGGGGGGTGCGGGGGGGGAGGTGATAGTCTTGAGCGAGGCATAGGCGGGGAGGGG
>Ga0308160_10000739_pt1 | contig 55354 bp, 59 predicted proteins | sample PhyFR1_FD_201036 | JGI IMG/M metagenome (GOLD analysis project Ga0308160, IMG submission 201036) | Phyllosphere microbial communities from UC Gill Tract Community Farm, Albany, California, United States - DLSLF.R1 | ecosystem: Host-associated > Plants > Phyllosphere > Unclassified | place: USA...
GTGCCGGCTGCGCGCCTACTGTCCGTCGCTTCCCAGGCCGGCATGCGCCGGCCCAGTGCCATTGACGGAGGTCGTTTCCATTCACCGCTGCGGGGCAGCTCCGGAATGGGCAGGCGCTTGCGGCGCCGGCTTTCACCGGATTCCCGTTTAAATCCATCCCTTCATCCGAATGAAGCGATGGATACCTTCGGCGAGCGCACGATAGGCCGGATGCGGCGGCGGGTCAAGCGCCAAGTGAATTCGCCGGCGTTCCCCGGCAACGTTCACGGCGAACGTGTAAGCTATTGATCCCAAAGCCAATGATCTGACGCTTTCGCCAGCAGGCGAGAGCGCAGCACCGCCGCGCCCGATGACGCTTCCGCTCCCGACCTCCGACCTGTCCGCGCGCTACGCCGCCTCCCTGCGCCTGTCCGTCGCGCCGATGATGGACTGGACCGACCGTCTTATGTATCAAGCATCTTCGTGATGTTGGTACGCTAATGGAACATTGACGGCTTGATTTCGCAAAATTTGACCCTCATCTGAGGGTCCACAGTCACTGCGTCTCGCGTGCGGTGAGATTGCTATGTGTGAGACTTCTTCGGCTCCGTAGGATCTCCTACCGCCCTCTGTCTAGGAGCATTCATGGCCTACTTGCCTTCCACCGTTGCCAACTACTTTCTTGAGAGAGCCTCGCAAGAGGGGCGGGCGCTTACGCCCATGCAACTCATCAAGCTGGTGTACATCGCTCATGGGTGGCATCTCGGCTACATGGGACAACCGTTGATCAGTGAGCAGGTGCAGGCCTGGAAGTACGGCCCTGTCATCAAGTCCTTGTACGACCGCGTGAGGCAATTTGGCAGTGGCGCTGTTCAGGGGTTGCTCTCATCTGGCCCTTTCCCTTGGCAGGTGGAGACGAAGGTTGACGCGACCGCAGCCAGCCTCTTGGATGCTGTCTGGAAGAGCTACGCGGGATTCAGTGGTGTGCAGCTTTCGGCGATGACCCATATGGAAAACACTCCATGGTCAATCGCGTGGAACCAGCAGGGTGGACGCAATATGTACTTCGCGCCTATTGATGACGCCCTAATCCGAGAGCATTACCAAGCCAAGATTCGGGAAATGCAGTCGAACGCACAGGCTGCCGTTGGAGGGTAAGTGATGTCCGAGGATGCCAAGGAAGGTGCAGCCGCAAAGTTCGTAGAGATCGGCGCGGCGGCGAAGGAGTCTCTCGAAGACGTGCAGAGCGGTAAGTCGCAGAGTGAAAAATCTCCAGCGCCGCCGAACTCAATGGAGGAGGCCTACAGGAACCAGCATGAGCTAAGCGAAGAAGCGCATCGATCAATGCGCGGGGATGCATTCGCTTGGCTTGGCGGCACGTGCTTGGTGTACCTACTGTTTCTGCTAATCGCTATATTTGCGCTGCTCGATGATGGCTCCTTAGCCCTACTGCTAAGGAGTGGTGCAAATTGGCACGCGCTCGTCCTGATCGGACTTATCCTTGTGATTTTCGCAGCGGTTCCGCTGTCGCTAGCGATGGCCCTGGTAAAGATGATCAGCCGCGCAGGTCAGGAGAGCGATCAAAAAGCTGCGGGTATCACTACGCCGCAACTTGAGCTTTTCAAGGTCTTTGTAGAAATGGTCAAGGCCGCTAAACCGTAGCCGCTTCCCCTAAGATGCCGCCACCTTCCGCTGCGAATCCCACCACGTCGCCACGTCCCGCGTGTCATACACGTCGCCGGTCCTGGCCGGCAATAGGCGCGCGCTGTGCTTGTTGGCCATGGTCTTCATGGACATGTCGGGGAAGAACGCATCCCGCAAGTTCTCCATGGTCATGGTCGGTCCGTATTTGCCGAACAGCAGCCAGAAGGTGGAGTAGTCGTTAGCAGCCATCACTATGTGCCTCCATGCGGGCGCGCGGCGGCAGCGCTCTAACCGCGTCCTGAGCCCGCTGCAGCCCTTCGTCGTCCTGCAGGAAAGCGGCAGCGAAGGTCGTCGCCTCATCCTTGGGCATGACCTTGCGCACGCGGCCGAGAAGGGCATTCACCAGAAAGCGCGCGCGGCGGCGGCCGATCGGCTTCCCGGCCTTTTTTGCGTTCTCCATTTCGTAACCGATCAGGAAGTCCATCGACTCACGATTCCGGATGCGCTTCTGTTTGGCGCGCTCCTTCTCGTCGCGCTTAGCCTTGGCATCGCGTTCGCGCTGCCGAGCCGCATATTCCCGCTCCTGGCGCTTCTTGTTGGCCCGCAGGACGGATGCCGGCCACGCCAGCGGAAGCATTTCGTCGCTGTCATCCATGGCCGACGCGTACCAATGCACCCCGCGGCGGCAGTGATAGACGGGCTCATCAAACAGGTAGGGCGCGCCGGATTCGGTGGGCTCATCGTCAGTCGGCTTCCAGCCAAGTTCCCGCCCGCGGATGAGCAGGCCGACGGCCGTTACCGTCTCCACCACTACTTCGCCAGCCTCATCGTGATAGCAGAGGCGGAAGGTGTCCCCCTGGTGCTGGGCCAGCCATTCCACACTGACGATGAAATGCTCGATCAGCATGCGCGGCGTGGCGCCGGCGGCGATGAGTTGGTTGATCGGGTCGGCGATCATCCTTCCGCTCCTGCTGCTTTGCGCAGCGCTTCGGCCATTCCCAGCAAGAAGTAGAGAAAATCGGCCGTGTCGTAGGGGATCGAAACGTTGAGGGCATCGTCGGCTGCCTGAGCAGCGATCATGCTGTCCCACAGAAAGTCCCGCACGTGTTCGTTGATCTGACTGGCCCGAAACAGGGCGGTTCCGGTGTTGATGCCGGCGTTGACTTGGAATAGATGTCCCTCGTCTACCGGGACGTGGCAGAACGGCGAAGCGACGGTGATTTCAGACTTCACGGCGCGCCTCCTTGATCGACCGCGCTGGTGTTCAGCCGCTGGTCGTCAATCGCATTCCAGATCGCCATGGCGCTATTCCCCGCGCTGAACACGGCGTGCCCCAGCACCTCCGCGCTTTCTTCTTGGATCCGCTCGGCGGCGCCAGTCGCGAATGCATCGCCGATTGCGGTGATGAGCCGCAGGTGGTCGTACAGTTCATCAAGCTGCGCGATGGTGATGCCCTTTGCCAACTTCTGAGGTACGCTATTACTCGCCATGTGTATCTCCCGAGTCTTGGTCGATGACGGATTTCTTGGCAGACGGCTCGGGCGCGCCAACGCTCGGGCCGTCGTTGTTTTCGATGATCCAATCCGGCGCAAAGTTGCGCTCGCGGTCCACGTCCATGCTGCTGGGCGCGTAGACGTGCAACTCGGCGCTGTTCTTGTTCGCGCCGCGCAACTCCACGGTCACTTGCTCGCCTATATAGACGGTCGTCCCGGCGCGAACGCGCATGACGATCGGCTTGCGCTTGGACGTAGGACTTTCCCTACCCATAATTCAGGTTCCCTCTATTCAGGTTAGTTGGATAAACTGCAATGGTGGCGGTGTGCATCCCTGTCACTTCTCGTGGGCGCGGAAAGAGCTGATGTCGCCTTCGGCTACGATCTCCGTGACGCGCAACGGCAGGACGATCGCTGCCAGCGCGCCCAACGCGATCCAGGCCATGCAAATCCGGCGGGTCATGCAACTTCCCGCCGGCAATTGGGCTAGCTTTTCACTTGAGCGGACGACCTGGATTGCGCGTTCAGTGCCTCCTGCAGGATTGCTTCCGCTATGTAGTTCACCGAGCGATCGGCTTGGGCCGCCTGGTCGCGAAGCCATTGCTTGAGGGCAGGCGGGACGTTGAGGACAAGCTGCTGCTTCTTCATTGGACTCCTGCTGCTTTTCGTTGAGTTGATCTTCGTTGAGCTACGCGCTCACGTCAAGAGAAATTTGAGCTTTGTTGCGTTTCGGGTATCCTTGGTGCATGGCAGCAAACAACTTCACCGATGGATTCGCGGAGCGGCTACGCCTGGCACGGGAGCGCGTAGGCCTGACCCAGCGCGAGCTTGGAGCGATTGCCGAGGTGAACTACAGCCAGATCAGCCGCTACGAGCAGGGATTGGCCTTTCCGAGGCCGGGCGTGTTGCTCAAGCTGGCCCACGCGCTCGGTACGTCTATGGAGCATCTGCGCGACGGCGAGCCGATGGAGAAAATTGAGTTTTTGTTCGGGGATAGAGAGCCGATTGCCATCCTCATGTCCCGCGCGGACATGCAGGCTGTCAGAGAAGCGGCTGCCCTGAACGGGCGCACCCCTGAGGAAGAATTCACACTGATGTTTCGAGCTGGAATGGAACGCCTGAGCCAAGATCCGGGGTTCATTGCGGCTGAAAAGGCCAAGCCCAAGAAGCGTTAACGCGTAGGAATCAGCCTTCGGGCCAGCCTCGCAATCGGCACAGTAGCTACCAGTCGCCGCGAAAGCGTCTTCGTCGGGAACGGGCGCGCCGCAACAGTTGCAGAAGTCGTTGCAGATCACGCGCGCCCCCGGTAGACGTTGACGTACCGCACCCCGCCGAACGCATCGGTCCAGGCGTTGTATTTGGCGTAGTGGTAGCAGTCGTCCATGCCGTCGAAGCGGCCAAGCTCGAAGCGGCGGCCGATGCTCTCCGCTTCTTCCACTTGCGCGTCGGTACTGTCAGTCGCCACGGTGATGCAATAGCTGCTGACCATCGATCCGCGTTCCTTGCGCACGCTGGCCTTGATGCCTCCCGCGCGGAGCATCGTGCGGAGGTTCGCCCCGACCACGTTGTCGTAGCGGTTCGTATCGGAGCAAGGGGTCAGTTGCGGGTGCGCCGCGATCAGGCTGGCGACCGCATCGGCGTGTTTCTGCTTGGCATCGGCCTCAGCGAGCGCGCGAGCCGCAGCGACTGCCGCGACCTTGTGGCGCATCGCATCGATCAAGGCGGGGCCATGGAGTCGATCGTAGAGCGTCCAGGGGCGAAGGCCGGAGAACGCAGCGTTGAAGACGTGCCGGAACAGGCGGCCATCGAACAGGATGGCGTCGAAATGTTGGTTCGTAACCGCGACGATGACTCCGTCGCTCGGGATGTTTGCCATGTCACCGGGGTAGCGAATCCGCCGGCCGACTTCGATAGAAACGGTGGTTTTCACCTTTTTCCCCTTCGGCTGGCATGCCCGGCCCGATGGAGAAATATTAGGTTCAACCTACAATACAAGTCAACAGGTATGGCCTAATTTAATTCTGAACAATGGTAGTTTTGTTAAGCCTGAGCTTAGAAGCGACGGAACCCTGCATGCACGAGCGCCTTTCCCTTGATGGCCAAGCTGTCAGCTTCAGGGCGCCAGGTAGGGAACTCGGGGTTTACGCTGACCACATACAGCCCATCCGAACGACGCTGCAGCATCTTGATTTGCGTCTCGCCGTCGATGTTGATCAGGTAGTAATCGTCACCGTCGAAGTAGTCCACAGAAGTGTCGATCCATACGACATCGCCGTCTTCGATCTTCGGGCGCATTGATGGACCGCGCCCTGTGATGATCTGGATGCGGCCGCGCTTCGGCAGAAAACCGAGCTTGCGTCGGACTTCCCACTCTGCAACCTCAAGGGTCCGTACTACCTCCGGGTAGTCATTGTTGACGACGCCTGCTCCCATACCTGCCGCTCCTTCATACAGTTCAAAGCGAACGTAACCGGGAGGTGTCGCAGCTTCTGCGAGTCTCGGAGAGGGGGGCTCAGCTTCGGGGCTTGGAGCGGAAGCGGACGATCCGAAGTACAGCTCCTCGAACGTCGCCCCGTGGTCCTCGGCGATCTTGCGGGCGGTATCCGCACCAGGCTTGAACTTCCCGTTGAGCCAATCGTTGGCTGTCACGTTCGACACGTTGTACATCTGCGACAAGTACGTACCTGCGCCGCGCCGCCTAACGCCACTCGCAGAAAGCAGTTCCTGGAGGCGATGTCCAAATGCCGCTGCAGCCTGATCTTGTGTACGTGACATGCCAGTAGCCTGTAAGGGTCTGCCTAAATTCTACAACATAAAAAACAGGCTGCGCCTATTGCACAAATGTTAGGATGAGCCTAAAGTTTGCCGCATGAACCCTGACACTCCGCTCAAACGTGCAATTAGTGCCATCGGGACGCAGCAGAAGCTGGCTGCTCGGTTAGGCATCCGGTCTGCGTCGATCACCGAATGGAAGGCGCGCAGCATCCCGCCCGCACAGTGTCCTGCGATCGAGGCAAACACCGGCGTCCGGTGCGAAGAACTGCGTCCGGATTTGCGTTGGGACCGTGACACGGACGGCCGTGTCGTCGCTTACGCGGTTCCGCTAGCGCCGGTCGAGAGTGGGAAGGCCGCGGCCTTGGCGGGGGCTGAGCGGTGAAGTCCGACTATTTGAATCGGCGTGTGCGGATGAGCGATGCAGCTCGCGATTTTGCCAAGGGGCAGATGAGGCCGACGGCGGCGAAATCTTCCGCCGTGCAGGCCTGGATTGCTGGAATGCGGCTTGAGAATGACTCGGCTAGCTTCTGCGCCTCGGCATGCTCAGCGGATTCATTGCCTGCATCGCAGCCTGAAGAGCAGATTGCTTCGGCTCTGGAAGCGTCACTGAGGTCTCGTTTATGAGCCTCATTGCGAGCAACAGCGGCGCGTCCTGCATCGGGTGCGGCGGTGGCAGCATTTCCACTAGCGCGCGGATCAGCGCGTTCTGCACAGCGCTCTCGGCTTCCAGCTTCACCAGTCGTTCTTCCAGTTCCATGCCTGTCTCCGTCGTAGTTGAGGGCGAGTCGCACCTCCCAGGCTACGGCGGAAACAGGCTCTAGAACAGCAACAAACTCGCCCAACGGACTGGGCGCGATGGGGCAGGGACGGCGGCCACCCGATGCGGGTAGTGGGTGCATCGGTGTCTGGCGCGAAAGGGGATCGCTTCGGCGATCAAAACCATTCGTCCAGATACGACGAAGCCCCAGCTGTCGGGCAGACATGCGCCGGGGCTTCGTGGAGAACGAGGCCACTATGCCATCCACTGAGAATCCTAGCAACCAGGCCGACGGCCTGCCGCCGCTCGTCCGTGTCGAGCGCATCGAAGGCGTGGTGTTCGCCGTCTTCACCGATCCCACGCGCCCCGGCTTCGAGTACGACCCGAGCATCCGGAGCGCGCAGCAGGCGCTGGAGATTGCGCGCCACGTCGCCGACAAGAGGTGGATCACGCCGGCGCACCTGCAGCAGTACACGGCGCTGATGCTGGCCGAGTTCGGCGAGGCGCCCAGGTAATGGCAGAGGCTCGAGTTTCAGACGCCAGGATCTCAACCGGTCTTCCTGGCCACCCCAAGACGAAAAAGCTGATGCGCCGGCTCGGCGCCCCTGGTCCGCTGGGTTGCATCTACCTGTTCCTGTGGGCTGCGGCGAATCGTAGCGACGGCGACCTGGCCGGCATGACCGACGAGGACATCGAGCTAGCCGTGGACTGGGCCGGCGAGAATGGCGCCTTCGTTGAGACGATGCTGTCCGTGCGGTTCCTCGATGGCGATCCTGGGTTGCGCCGGATCCATGATTGGGCCGAACACAACCCCTGGGCTGCTGGTGCTGACGCCCGCAGCGAACGGGCGCGCTGGGCTGCGCTGTGCAAGCAGTACGGACGCCGAGAGGCTGCCCGGCTCATGCCGGACTATGCCGCCCGCTTGCTAGACGCAGTGCCGGACGGAGCTAACGGCGTGCCGCCCGCAGTGCCGGAAAGTGCTACCGGCACACAACCGGCAGAAAGTGGCAGTGCCCCGTCTCCGTTACCGTTACCGTCTCCAATAGAGCAAGATCAAAAGCAATCCGCTACCGCGGATTCGTCCACAGCAGCCGGCGATGCCGGCGCTGGGGACGCTGTCGTCACCGAGGACGAGGGCAAAGACAGCGGCGACCTGCTGGGCGATCAGCGGCAAGGGAAGCAGCCACGCAAGGCGATGCCGTCATGCCCGCACGACGACATCATCGCGCTGTACCACGAGGTGCTACCTACGCTGCGCACGGTCATGACGTGGGAGGGGATGCGCCCGAAGCATCTGCGGACACGCTGGCGAGAAGCCCCCGAGCGGCAGAGCCTTGATTGGTGGCGCAAGTTCTTCGTCTACGTGGGGCAGAGTGATTTCCTCATGGGGCGGGTGAAGGATTTCACCGCTGACCTGGAATGGCTGATCTCGCCCAAGAATTTCGCAAAGGTCATCGAGGCCAAATATCACCAGCCGCGCGGAGGCCGCCCATGAACGGCCACGACGAAACCGCGCGCATGGCCGCGCTGTACGGTGACGGTGACGTCGCCCAGCCGGTCGAGCCGTTCAACTCCGAAGCCGAGCAGGCCGTGCTGGCCGGGTTGATACTGGATAACCAGCGCGCCACCGACGTGCAGGACTGGCTGCGGGAGGATGACTTCTACGTCCCGGCACACCGCGCCGTCTATGCCGCCATCCTGGTGCTGCTGGAGAAGAACCAGCCAGCCGATGGCGTCACGGTGGGGGAGTGGTTCGAGGCGCAGGGAACGGAGCAGGCCAGGGACCACGGCAACCTCGCCATGCACCTGGCAAGCAACGCCTTCACGTCCGCAAACGTGGTCGCCTACGCCGAGATTGTCGCGGAGCGCTCGCGCCTGCGGCAGTTGCAGGAGGTGGGGCGGCAACTGGTCGCCGCTGCTGGAAGCCCGGGCAACCTGTCCGCGTCCGATATCGCTGCGCGCAGTGCTTCCGACCTGGCCAGGATCACGCCTGCCAAGGCGACGGGTCTGCGCCCGTATCGGGAAGTCCTGCAGAAGCTGGGGAATGCGCTTCACGAACGGCACTACAACGGGCACCAGATCGGCCAGCCGACCCCGTGGAAGGAGGTCAATCAGGCCATCGGTGGTCTGCGCGATGGCGAGGTCATCGTGCTGGCGGCCAGGTCGAATCAAGGCAAGTCCACCCTGGCGTTCCAGCAGTCCCGGTTCACCGGCCTACGCGAGGGCCAGCGCGTCGCGCTGTTCTCCATGGAAATGAACGACGTGGACGTGGCAGCCCGCGACGTGTCGAGCATGGGCAACATCCCGTTGCAGTGGCTGATGGGCCAGGACTGTGAGGATGCAGAGGTCTACTGGAGCAAGAGCACCGAGGCCATCAAGAAACTGCGGGATGCGGAGATCGTCATAGACGACGATCCGCAGCTGTCGGCGATCCAGATCGTCGCGAGGGCCAAGCGTGCGCATCGGCAGAAGAGGTTGACGCTGGTGGTGGTGGATCACCTTCACGAAATGGCACTGCCCGGAAAGCAGGGTGAGGTGATCGAGCGCGGGCAGGCGCTGCGCGATCTCAAGGCGCTGGCCAAGAATTTGAAGTTGCCCGTTCTCGTGCTCGCCCAGCTCAACCGCGGCGCCGCAGAGGGAAGGCCGCCAGAGATCAAGGATATCCGCGGTTCCGGCGGCATCGAGGAAGTGGCCGACCTGATCCTGTTTATCCACCGGCCCGAGGTCTACAACCCCGGCGACCGCCCCGGCGTGGTCCAGCTGATCGTCGGCAAGGGCCGCAACGTCAAGACAGGGACCGTGGTCAACCTGCGCAACCGCTACGAGTACCAGCGCGCAGAGGACTGGGACGGCCTGGTGCCTGAGCGATTCGAGGAATTGGAACCGCCGGCGCCTAAGGGATTCGGGCCAACGCCAGCTAGGTGGCGGCCCCGGAACAAGCCAAACCCCGGCCGCGGAGGTAGCGATGACTGATTCCAAGAGCCTGATGCCGACACCTGCACAGACGCTGCGCCACTTCGCCGCCCACCTGGAAGAGCAGGCGCGGTGCTACGACCGACTGTTGCCGCGCGCATCGCGCGAACGCTCAACGACCGCCGAGGCGTACCGACAGGCGGCATCGCAAGCCAGGCAGCAGGCCGCGCGCTACGAGCGCCTGGCCGAACAGAACGCAGAAAAAATCGAAGGGGGCGGCCGTTGAGTACGTTGAAGGAAGACTTGAAGTTCTGGGGCTTCTACCAGAACAATCGGTACTGCGATGAGCCCACCGACGACGGGCGCAGCGCGCGTGACGATCACCCAATCGCGCGCGCGACGCAGTTTGCTCCAGGGACGCGCGCCAAGGCCGACCGCAAGCTGATCGGCCGAGACGGTGGCGACCGTCGCCGGATGATGGGAGCGAGCGCCGGCCTGCGTGACCAGCGCGGTCGCCTGCTGGCGGTGCCGCTGTGGATGGTTGACCCGATCCCCTGCAAGGAGACGAACATCCCCGCGCCGCGCTCACCGACTGCGGCCGTAGACCGTGGCTCGCCGGATCGGCTGCGGTGGATCGACCAAGCGTTGAGCGAGCTTTCCCGGCAGAACAAGGTCCGCGCGCTGTGCGTGCGCGAAGAGTTCACGGGCAATGGCAACAACCAGCACAGCAAGGCGGAATCGGTAGCACGGCAGTACGGCGGCGCGCTCACTGTCTGGCAGTACCGCAAGGAGCTGCAACGGGGCATGTCCTACCTAGAGGCCAAGCGGCGATGACACGCATGGTCAACTACCACGTGCTGCAAGCCGCCGTGGATGCCGTGTATCTCTGCGCCATGTGCGCGGAAGACGGGACGGTCAGCATCGGCATCACCCGCGATCCACTGCAGCGACTCGCGAAGGCGCGGCCGCATCCCATGGCGGCACAATGGGCCTGGGTGGGGAGTGCAGCGCGCGGCAAGGCGATCGAGCGGCGACTGCGCAAGGAGTGGGCGGCGCGGCACCGAGCGGGCGAGGGCTTCCGGTTCGACTATGCCGCCGAGGGTGCAGCCTTCCGTAGTGGCCTCAACGCCGCGTTTGAGGAATGTGTGGGGAGACCCGCGGAATGGGAGAAGGTAGCGGGCGAAGCGCTGGTCGAGCTGATCCGCGCTCATGCAGTGGAAGCTGGTCGGAGCCTGCGGCTCCGGTTTCCCGGGCGTTGACCGTTGGCAACGCGGCTGGTATTGTCCAGCTACGTTCCCAGAACTGCATCTACGGCCTGCCCAACCCGGCGGGCCGTTTTCGTTTCAGTTGAGTCGTTTGTTGAATATCCGCATCGATTCCGTGATTTGTTGATTAGACTCTATCGAACGGTGAACACTGGACTGGAACGACGATGAATGAAGATGAGTTGAAGGAGATTTCGCGAAGACTGTGTCGAGCAATTGGCGAGGCAATTTATCACTGGAGGTTCTTTTGCGTACTACTGGATTATAGTGGCGCAATCAGAAATGGAACTCTCCGCCCTTTCAAGTCATTTCTTACTTCGACGCATAATGCGCATCTCTACGCGGCAATCGTCGGTCTGTATACATTTCTGGATAACAATGGAAGCAAGTATGTAACTCTGAAGAGCTATGCGAGCCGGGCCTTGGTAGCCGGGCACAAGGATTTTTCGGATGGAGTCGATAATTTCTTCGATAAACACAAAGGCAGCATCGAATCAGTAACGTTGCTTCGCCATCAATATGTGGCGCATCGCCCCATAAAAAGAGATGAGTTGGCAGCCTTTGAAGAGGCTAATGTCATTGTTCCAGAAGTCAGTAGGATGGCTGATGACCTGTCAGCGCTGCATGCACAAATAGGCGTCATCGGTGGTCAAAAGTTCACTTCACCGCCTTGCGAAGAGGTCGCGAGAGAAGAAGTAATGAATTTCATGGAGTTGGTGATAGAAGCCCTGCTTCGTAAAGACGGGACAGACTATGACAAGCTGAAAAGCGAAATGTCCTAGTTTTATCCCATCAAGTATTGCCCATAAAGCCCTGGCACCCGCCGGGGTTTTTTCGTTTCTGGAGATCCCGATGCCACAGCTTCCTTTACCGGTCGCGCCCGAGCTGGCGCTGTCGCAAATCATCGTGCCCGCGCTGGCCGAGCTGGGCGACGGGATGGACTCGTCGGCGGCGCGCGTCCAGATCCTGACCACCGGAATGCAGGAATCCGGGCTGAAGTACCGCCACCAAGTTAGCGGCCCGGCGCATGGCCTGTTCCAGTTCGAGCGCGGCGGCGGCGTCCGTGGCGTACTGACGCACTCGGCCAGCCAGCGGCGCGCACGGGCGCTGTGCGAGCTGCATGGTGTCGCGCCGGCCGTGGCCGCGGTCTACGAAGCGATCGAGCATGACGACGTGTTGGCGGCCGGCTTCGCGCGCTTGCTGCTGTGGACGCTGCCGATTGCGCTGCCGGCGATCGGCGATGAACAGGGTGCATGGGAGCAGTACATCGCGGCTTGGCGCCCCGGCAAGCCGCATCGCGACCGCTGGTCGAAGGTGTACCCGCTGGCCGTTAAAGCCGTCCGGGGCAGCTGATGCCCCGGCGTCGCGAGGCCATCGCTGGGCTTGAGGGGGTCATCCAGCTTACGGAGACGCCCAACGCCCGGCCGACCGCCAAGATGCTTGAAACGATCAACGGCCGGGTGCGCGAGGCGATCGAGCTGTTGCGAGTCCCGGACAGCACGCGCAAGCGGGTGGATTTCATCTTGCTGGCGATCCAGCAAAGCACCGAGATTCGGGTGCACAACCGCAACGGCAATGTGTTGAAGCGGGCGCACATCATCGACCCTGAGCTGTACCACTGGAGTATTTCCCAGCTCCACGAGCTGGCGATTTCCCCGTGATGCTCCCCAAGGTCATCCGAGCGCTTGGCCTGGAGCCAGTGCCGGACGTGCACAACTGGCAGCGGTGGTGGTCGGCGAAGCTGGACGCGATGGCGATCGCGGTGGGCTCTATTGCTGTGGCCTACACGCAGCTGCCTCCCGACTGGCAAGCGGCGCTCCCGCATTGCTTGTTGACCGCCCTAGCGATCATCGGTTTGGTCATCAAGTCGGCCAGTTTGGTCATGCGCAGCGTGAAACAGCCGGACCTGCACGAGGACGAGCGATGAATCGCTGGCTGACGCTCGCCGCGTTCGTGGCTTGGACGGCCCTCGCATTCTGGATGGGGCGCGAGTGGCGCGACCGCAGCGCGGACCTAACCACGGCCACAAGCGAAACCGCAGCAGTCAAGGATTCCTTGACAGCTGAGCAAGGCGCCCGCGCGGTCGAGCACCAGCAGGCAGCAGCTACCCAGGGCGTCGCCGACAAGGCCGCCACCCGCAAGGACAAGATCGATGACGACTACGACGCGCGCATCAAGGCTGCTATTGCTGGCCGTGATTCTGAGCTTGGCGAGCTGCGCAAGCAGTGGGCCGGTTGCGAGACCGACCGTCTGTCCGGTGGTGCAGCCGCTGTCGCAGAAGCTGCAGAGCAAGACCGACTACGCCGGGCAAGTGCGGCACGAATTGTACGGGCCTGCGAACTCGCCCAGTCCGAGCGAGACGAAGTCATCGACCGGTACAACGTCGCAGCCGGCACCGGCCCAACACAAACCGTGACCCCGGCGGACCAGGTGAAGCCGTGAATATCGCTGTCGCCAGCTTTCGCCGAGCGCTGACCGGGTGCGGCGAATGGGAAGCACGCGAACGGCAGTGGGCTATGGCTGTACAGGCGGCCGTGGCAGAGGCAATGGACAGGCCAGAGAACGACCGGGCCATGAAGAGCGCCCGGGTGTCCTTACACGCGACCGGTCGCGCGGCGTTGCTGATCCGTCTGAGGGCTGGCCTTCCGTCGCTCGCCGATCAGTCCGAGCGGCTGGACCGCATGGCAGGCCGTGTCGGTGGAGTGGTAAGCCCGTGAGCAAGGTAGCCAAGGCCAAGCCGAAGGCCAGCAAGAGCCAGGGAGGGCGGCCGAGCCTGTACACCGCCGAGCTGGTGCAGACCATCGCCGACCGTCTGAGCAAGGGGGAGCCTATGGCGGTCATCTGCCGCGATGAGGGCATGCCTGCCTACCGGACCGTGAAGGACTGGATGGACAGTCGCCCCGAGGTTTCCGCAGTCATCGCGCGCGCACGCGAGGAAGGCTTCGACGTAATCGCCACGGACTGCCTGGATATCGCCGACGACGCGCGCAACGACTGGATGGAGCGCGCGGCAGACGGCGGCGACGAGGTGGCGCTGCAATTCAACGGCGAGCATGTCCAGCGGTCGAAGCTGCGGATAGAAACCCGGCTCAAGCTGCTGGCGAAGTGGGATAAGCGCTACGGCGACCGCCTGGCGGTGGACCACGACGTGGTCGGCAACCTGGCCGACAGGCTCAAGAAGGCACGTGAGCGCACTGCTGGCGGCTGATCCCGAGCAGGAGCTGATCGAGGCGGTCGCTTCGTTCCAGCATGACCCGCTGGGCTATGTGCTGTTCGCCTTCCCCTGGGGGGAGAAGGGCACGCCGCTGGAGGGGAAGTCGCTGCGGACCTGGCAGCGCAAGTTCCTAGACAAGGTGGGCAAGCGGCTGCGCGCTGGCGCTGTGGACGCCGGCGAGGTGATCCGCATGGCTCGCGCGTCCGGCCACGGCATCGGCAAGTCCGCGCTGGTGTCGATGCTCATCAAGTGGGCGTTCGACACGTTCGAGGACACCCGCGGCGTGGTGACGGCGAACACCGACCTGCAGCTGCGCACGAAGACGTGGGCCGAGGTATCGAAGTGGCACCAGATGAGCCTGACGCAGCACTGGGCGACGCTGACGGCCACGGCGCTTATCAGCAAGGCGCCCGGGCACGACAAGACCTGGCGCATAGACGCGGTGCCGTGGTCTGAGGGCAACACCGAGGCCTTCGCCGGCCTGCACAACGAGGGTAAGCGGCTGCTGCTGATCTTCGACGAGGCGTCCGCCATCGCCGACAAGGTCTGGGAAGTCGCCGAGGGTGCGCTGACAGACCTTGGCACCGAGATCATCTGGGCGGTGTTCGGCAACGCGACGCGCAACACCGGCGAGTTTCGCGAGTGCTTCCGCAAGCACGCCAGGCGCTGGGATCACGAGCAGATCGACAGCAGGACCGTCGAGGGCACGAACCTGGTCGAGCTGCAGGCAATGGTGGATGCCCATGGCGAGGACTCCGACCGGGTCAAGGTCCGAATCCGCGGCCTGTTCCCCTCGATGTCGGCCAAGCAGTTCATATCGCAGAAGGATGTGGATGCGGCCTACGGGCGGCACCTGCGGCCGGAGCAGTACAACTTCGCGCCGAAGATCCTGACGCTCGACCCCGCGTGGGAAGGCGACGATGAGCTGGTGTTCAGTCTGCGACAGGGGCTGATGTTCCGTGTCCTGCGCACGATGGCGAAGAACGACAACGACATCGTGATCGCCAACATCCTGGCGCAGATGGAAGACGAGCACCGCGCCGATGCGGTCTTCGTCGATTTCGGATACGGCACGGGCATTGTCTCCGCCGGTAAGACGATGGGCCGGACTTGGCGCCTGGTGAACTTCGCGGGCGAGGCTGGAGACAAGGGCTGCCTCAACAAGCGCGCCGAAATGTGGAAGCTGGCGCGCGACTGGCTCAAGGAGGGCGGCGCGATCGAGGAAGACCCGCAACTGCGCGACGAGCTGACGGCGCCGGAGACGGTGGCGCGTCTGGACGGAAAGATCCAGATCGAGAGCAAGAAGGACATGAAGAAGCGCGGCTTGCCGTCGCCGAACCGCGCCGACTCGCTGGTGCTGTCGTTCGCGTACCCGGTGCAGGCGCTGCCGCGCTTCCCGGATGGCACGCCGATGGCCAGCCGCGACCAAGACAGCTACGCCGCCGGCCAGTCCGACGGCCCGTATAACCCGATGAGGTAGCAAGCCCATGTGCAGCAGCAAGCCCAAGGTCAAGCCGGTGGCGAATGCCCCGGTGGTCGGCCCCGAGTCGATCGACGACGCCGCGGTCGCCGAGCGTGACCGCGAGCGCCAGCGGCAGCGCCAGCGGTATGGGGCGCGGTCCACGATCCTCGCCGGCGACACCAGCAGCGCCATGCCCACGGGCGCGGCCAAGACCGCGCTGGGGCAATAAGCGATGACCGATCTCGCCGAACTGCGGAAGCACTGCCAGCGCCGCAAGACGGCGATGCGCCTGGAACTGGACGACTGGCTGAGCGACTGGAAGCAGATTGCGGAATACATCGACCCGGCGCGCGGGCGCTTCCAAGAGAAGGATGGCAAGCCGCGCAAGCGCAACCGCGCGAAGATCATCAACAGCAAGGCCACGGAAGTGCTGCGCGTGATGACCGCGGGCATGACCTCGCACATGACCAGCAAGGCGCGGCCGTGGTTCAAGCTGTCCACGCCCGATGACGGAATCGGCGAGCTGTTCGGCGTCCGGGTCTGGCTGGACCAGGTGGCGCAGCTGATCCGCGACACGCTGGCGAAGTCGAATTTCTACAAGGCCATGCCGGTGGTGTACGCCGAGGACGGCTTGTTCGGTGTCGCGCCCATGCTGGTGCTGGAGGATCGCAACGAGGTGGTGCGGTTCTACTCGCTGACGGCTGGCACCTACGCGGTGGGCCTGGACGACCAGCAGCGCGTCAATGCCCTGTGGCGCTGCTACAAGAAGACCGCGCTACAGCTCAAGGAGCGTTACGGCGAGGAGAAGCTACCGCTGACTGTGAGGCAGGCGTTGGTGACCAATGGCGACCAGTCGTTCACCGTGGAATCCCTGATCGAGAAGAACCCCGACGAGCGCGCCGGCATGGGGCCGCTGGGCCTGCAGGCGCCGCAGTACCGGCCCTACCGCGAGGTGGTGTGGATCGAAGGCACAACGGCCGACGGGCACGGCATCCTCGACATCGGCGGGCACTACGAGGCGCCGTTCGTGGTCGCGCGGTGGAACCCGGTAGCCGAGGACATCTACTCGGCATCGCCGGCGCTGGACTGCCTGGGCGACATCAAGCAGCTTCAGTACCTGGAGGGCGAGAAGCTGCGGCTGATCGACCTGCTGGCCAAGCCGCCGCTTTCTATCCCTGAGTCGCTGCGCGCAAAGGGCGGTGCAAGCCTCAACCCAGGCGCGAAGACCTATCTTCCCGACGATGTGGCCAACGGCAAGGCCGAGGTTATGTACACGCCCAACTACGCGGCACTGCAGCAGGTGCGCGAAGAAATCCGCACCGTCGAAACCCGCATCGAGTCGGCGTTCTTCTACAACCTGTTCCTGATGCTGCAGCAGCTGGGCGACCAGACCGGCCGTACAGCGTTCGAGATCGAGGTGCGCCGCGACGAGAAGGCCACCGTGCTGGGGCCGACGCTGGAATCGCTGACCGACGAGGTGCTGGACCCGGTGGTGGTGCGCGTCTACCGCCTGCTGGAGCGGGCAGGGCAGATCCCGGACGCGCCGGAAGCGCTGAACCAGGTGCCGCTCAAGATCGAATACACGTCGATCCTCGCGCAGGCGCAGCGGGCCAGCAGCAGCGGCACGATCGAGCGCACGGTGCAGTTCTTCGGCGGCCTGGTTAAGGCAACCGGCAGCACCGACGTGCTCGACAAGCTGGACGTGGACCAGACCGTGGACGTGTACACCCGCGGCATCGACGCGCCGGCCTCCATGATCCGCTCCGACGACGCGGTCGCCGACATCCGCGAGCAGCGTGCGCAGCAGCAGCGCCTGGCGCAGATGGCGCAGCTGGCGCCGGCGCTCAAGGACGGCGCGCAGGCGGCCAAGGCGGCCAGTGACGCGGTGCCGCAGGAAGGCTCGATCGCGCAGACGCTCGGGGCCGCGCTGGCGGGGGCCGCTGCATGACCCATCCGCTGACCCGCAACGACGCGGCCGAGCGCGCGGCCACGCTGATCGAAGAGCAACAGATACGGCAGCTGCAGGACGACGTGCGCGCGACGCTCGATCAGCCTGCAGCCCGTCGCCTGGTCTGGGCGTTCGTCCAGGCGATGGGCATCGACAGCTCGCCGTTCAACACCAACGCCATGGCGCAGGCGCGCGCGATCGGCCGGCAGGAGGCCGCGCAGTGGTGGCTGGCAGCGATCCGCGACAACTGCCCGGAGCGCGAGTCGCAGATGCGCACCGAGGCGAACAAGGCCCAGAAACAGCTGCAGCAGCAGCTCAACGCAGCAGAGGAAACCGAAGATGACTACTGAAACCGCGACCGAAGCCGGCAATCAAAATCCCGGCGGAGGCGAGCAGGGCACCAACGACGCCGCGAAGCAGCAGGAGACGACGGCCACCGCGCCGGCCGGCTCCGAGGGTCAGGGTAGCGAAGGTGGTAAGTCCGGCGATGCCGGCGCGTCCAAGGAGGGCGAGAAGCCCACCGAGGGCAAGAAGGACGGCGAGGAGAAGCCCGCCGGTGCACCCGAGCAGTACGGTCAGTTCCAGGTGCCGGACGGCTTCGCGCTGGAGGGCAAGCGGCTGGACGTGGCCACCGAGTTCTTCAAGGCGAAAGGGTTCACGCAGGAGCAGGCCCAAGAGGCCATTGACCTGTATACCCGCGTCGCCGGCGAGGACGCGACCGCGTTGCAGACGGCGCTCGAAGCCCAGCGACAGCAGCAGATCGAAGAGTGGGGCACGCAGGCGAAAGCCCAGCTCGGCGACAAGTACGACGAGAAGGTCGGTCTGGCCCGCACCGCAGTCAAGGCGGTGAACAACCCGGCACTGGTCGCGGCATTCGAGGAACAGGGGTGGGGCAACCATCCCGCGCTCATCGAGGCGTTTTCGTTCTTCGGCGGCATCGCGCGCGACAGCGGCATGGATGGGCTGGGCGGCAGCACGTCCGCCGACAAGCCGCGCGACCTGGCCAGCAGGCTCTTCGGTTCGTAGTCACAACCCCTCGCAATACCCATCCCCAACCGCCGCAAGGCGGTTTTTCCGTTTAGGAGAACTGAAACATGGCAACCCTTCCCATCAACTCCGGCGCGGTCACGCTGCTGGACATCGCCAAGTCGACCGATCCGGATGGTTCGGTGTCCGCGGTGGCGGAGCTGCTGAACCAGAGCAACGAGATTCTGGACGACCTGGCCTGGATCGAGGGCAACCTGCCCACCGGCCACCAGGGCGCGATCCGCACCGGCCTGCCGTCGCCGACCTGGCGCAAGCTGTACGGCGGTGTCGCACCGAGCAAGTCGCTGCGCGCGACCGTCACCGACTCCTGCGGCATCCTGGAAGCGCGCTCCGAGATCGACCTGGACGTGGCCACCCTCAACGGCAACACCAACGAGTTCCGCCTGTCGGAAGCGCAGGCGTTCCTGGAGGGCATGAACCAGGGCTTCGGCGATGCGCTGATCTACGGCGACGTGACCAAGAACCCCGAGCAGTTCAACGGCCTGGCGGTTCGCTACAACACGATCACCCTCGCCAACTCCGAGGTGGCGAAGAACGTTATCTCGGCCGGTGGCTCGGGCAACTGCACGTCGGTGTGGCTGGTGGTGTCCGGCCCGAACACCATCCACGGCATCTACCCGAAGGGATCGAAGGTCGGCCTGAACCGCCAGGATCTCGGCGAGTTCGATGCGTTCGACGCCAACACTGCCCGCTTCCGCGCCATCGGCGACCTGTTCAAGTGGAAGTGCGGCCTGCACGTCAAGGACTGGCGCTACGTGGTGCGCATCGCGAATATCAGCATGGCCGACCTGCTGGCCGGTTCCGGCACGCAGGCCAACACCGCGGCCACATGGCTGCCCAAGCTGATGGTCAAGGCGATGGCGCGCATCCCGCAGGTCGGCATGGGCCGCCCGGCGTTCTACGCCTCGCGCACCGTCAAGGAAATGCTGGCCGTCGCCGCGCTCGACAAGTCCAACAACGCGCTGTCGATCCAGGACGCACTGTCGCAGTTCGGCAAGCCCGAGCCGGGCTTCGTCCGGTCCGGTGGCGTGAACGTGCTCGGCGTCCCGGTGCGGACCGTCGATCGCATCCTCGAAACCGAAAGCCCCCTGACCTGATCCGGAGAAATCTCAAATGGCATACATCGATTCCCAGCTGGAGTTCTCGGACGCGCAGGCTGTTCTCGCGACCGCGATCTCCACGAACGTCTACGACATCCTCACCATGCGCAAGGGCGGCTCCGCGGCGGCGGGGGATATCTCGCCCAATGCGCGCCTCGACCTGGGCAACGACGACACCGCGCCGTGGCTCATCGTCACCGTCAACACCGCCTATGTGGGTGGCACCTCGCTGACGGCCACCCTGGAAACGGCCGACGACGCCGCGCTGACCACCAACGCGACCGTGCTGGCCAGCTCCGGCGCGGTGCCGCTGGCGAACCTGACCGCCGGCGCACAGTTGCTCGCGATCAAGCTGCCGTCGGCACTGTACCGCCGCTACATCGGCCTGCGCTACACCATCGTGGGCACGATGACCGCCGGCGTCGTCGACGGCTACATCACCCTCGCCCCTCAGCAGAACCGGATCTACAAGTCCGGCTTCACCGTCCAGTAAGGAGCCGACATGGCAAACGAGAACAAGACCGAAAACCAGGAACCCGTCGAGGTGGTGGCGCTGGAGCGTGGCCACGATGGCAGCCAGATTCGCGAGGAGGGCGAGCGGTTCTATTTGCCCGCCGCGCGCCTGAAGGACGGCAGCACGTGGTTCGCGCGGCCGGAAGACATCGTCAAGGCGGCCGCCTCCACGAGCGTGCCGGCGGGCAAGAAGCCGCCGCCCGGCGCAGGGCCGAACCCGGCAGCTGGCTGATTGCCGCTTCAATCGCTGCAACGACACAGAGGGCGCCTTCGGGCGCCCTCTCCATTTCCGGGAGAAGGCGCAATGAAGCTGGTATCGATGAAGACCGCCCCGAGCGAGGAGGCGGCGGACAAGGGCAGCGAGTGCTGCGCGGGCGAGTACAAGGAACCCGACTATCCGTGGGGTCTGCGGCTGCGCCTGGAGGACGATCAGCTGAAGGCGCTGGGCTTGGCCAGCTTGCCGCCCGTGGGCGCGCCGATGGAGCTGCACGCGCTGGCACGGGTGATTTCGGTTTCTGAGGAGCAGGTCGACGGCAAGGCGAAGCGCTGCATGGAGCTGCAGGTGACCGATCTGGGGTTGCCTGAGCCGGCACCGCGCCCGATGGTCGATCGGCTCTACGGCCCGCGCGAGGTCTGAGCCATGCCCTCGCAGGTTTCGATCTTCAATCTGGCGATGGGCAAGCTCGGCAACGACGTGCCGATCGCCGCGCCCACCGACCGCTCCAAGGAGGCGCGCGCGTTCTCGCGGCTCTGGGAGCCGATGCGCGACCTGGTGCTGTCCGAGCGCAACTGGCCATGGGCCATCAAGGCGCAGCGCTTGGCGCTGGACGCCGAGGCCCCGCTGCCTGGCTGGACGTACCGCTACGCGCGCCCGGCGGACTGCATCACCGTTATCGCGGTGACCGACGACAACGGCCTGCGCTCGGTGCGACGGCTGTCGCGTTGGTGCTGCCGGGACAACGTGGCCGCGTACGTGCACGACTTCGAGCAGTGCGGCGGCGAGCAGGGCACGTGCCTGCTGTCCGACCTGCCGCTGGCCTGGCTGGTGTACGTGGCGCGCGTGGAAGACCCGCAGCGCTACCCGGCCAAGTTCGTGGACGCACTGGCCTGCAAGCTGGCGGAGGAGGCTGCGCCATCGCTGATCGGCGACAAGGGCCTGAACGCCAAGACCGGACTGAAACAGCTTTATCAGATGGCGCTATCCACCGCCGCGGCGCACGACTTCAACGAGTCGAACGAGGACGCCGAGCCGATGAGCGCCATGCAAGCGTCGAGGATCTGACGATGCGCTTTCTGCAACCAACGATGTCAGGTGGCGAGCTGTCGCCAGGCCTACAGGGGCGCACCGACCTGGTCCGCTACGCCACCAGCCTCAAGACCTGCCGCAACGTCATCACTAAGCCGACCGGCGGCTGCGCAAAGCGGCCGGGGTATCTGTTTCGCGGCGAGGTGAAGCACAGCGACCGGGACACCCGCATCATCGAGTTCGTCTACTCGACGCTGGTCAAGTACCTGATCGAGATGGGGGACGGCTATCTGCGCTTCTGGGTGAACGGCGCGCTGCTGCGCGATGGCAGCAACAACATCGTGGAGGTGACCACGCCGTACACCGGGACGCTGATCTACGACGTGCGGTTCACCCAGTCCGCCGACGTGCTCTACCTGGTGCATCCGCAGATCCCGCCGAAGGAATTGCGCAGGCTGTCGGCGACGTCGTTCGCGATGCGCGACTACGAGTTCCGCCGCGGCCCATTCCGGCCGTTCAACACCGACGAGGCCGCGACGATGGCGGTGTCCGCGGTGCAGGGGGTGGTGACCGTCACCGCCAACGTGTCCGCGTTCACCATCGACATGGTCGGGTCGCTGCTGTACCTCGAAGAGAAGGAGCTGCGCTCGGTCAAGCCGTGGGTCGCGGCCGAGAAGAACGTTCCGGTAGGCGCGCTGCGGCGCTCCGACAGCAAGGTCTATCGGTGTGTGAGCGTGCCGACGAGCCTGGGCAGCATGGGGACGCCGTACTACGTCGCCGGCGGCGTGCGGCCGGTGCATGACGTGGGCCGCGCCTTCGACGGGCCGCAGGACATCAAGGACGACGGCGTGAACAGCTACGCGGTCGGCGTCGAATGGGAATACGTGCACGGCGGTTTCGGGCTGGTGCAGATCACCGGCTACACCGACCAATACACCGTCACCGGCACCGTGATCGAGCGCATCCCCGACGGCATCGTCGGCACCGTGCCGCCGCCGGCCGCTGGCCCGTGGACGTTCAGCGGCGACGGCACCACGCTGCAATTCAGCATCCCCGGCGCGACCAGCACGTCGTATCTCGACTACACGGTGACCATCAACGGCGTGCCGGTGCAGTCGAATCCCTACTACCCAGGCGGCAGCGGCACCGGCGGTTCCAACACCGGCGGCATCGGCCGTAGCTCCAGCAGCGAGGTGGCGTGATGGCACAGGGTTGGACGATCAACGCAACGGCGGACAAGATCGATTTCTTCGAGCCGCCGCCCGTGGGCACCGGCAATGTGGTGGTGACCGAGTACGCGCGTGGCGCCGTCGGCGGCACCGACGTTTGGGCCGCCGGCGCCTGGTCCTACCGCTACGGCTATCCCGGTGAGGTGGAGTTCTACGCGGATCGGCTGTGGTTCGCTGGTTCGCCGACCGACCCGCAGACCGCCTGGGCGTCGAACATCGGCGACTACAACAACTTCGGCCGCAGCTCGCCGATCGTTGACAGCGACGCCGTGTCGTTCACGATCAACCTGCGCCAGGTGAACGCGATTCGCGACCTGGTGCCGCTGGACAACTTGCTGATCCTCACCAGCGGCAGCGTGTGCAAGATGACCACGGGTCAGGACGACGTGGTGACGCCCTCGACCGTGGGCGTCAAGCCGCAGTCCTACTACGGCACCAGCAAGGTGCAGGCCAAGGTGCTGGGCGAGTCGGCCATCTTCATCGAGGAGGCCGGCCAGAAGATCCGCGACCTGTCCTACCAGTTCGAGAAGGACGGGTTCCGCGGCAACGAAATCAGCATCTGGGCCGACCACCTCATCAAGGGGCACACGTTCCGCGGCATCGAGTCCGCGCCGGCGCCGTGGTCCGTGCTGTGGTTCCCGCGCGACGACGGGGTGCTGATCGGGTGCACCTACGTGCCCGAGCAGGAGGTGATCGGCTGGCACCGCCACGACACGCAGGGCGAGATCCTGGACATGTGCTGCCTGCCCAGCGCCGACGAAACGGAGACCTACGTGCTGGTGCGGCGCGTGGTCAATGGCGTGTCCAAGCAGTACATCGAGCAGATGGCGCCGACCCGGTACGCCACCCAGGCCGACTACCAGTACCTCGACAGCTGCCTTACCTACGACGGCCGCAACACCACCGACACGGCGATCACCATCACCAGCGCCGGGGATTGGACCGAGACGGCGGTGCTGACGCTCACAGCGAGCGCCGCGCTGTTCGTGGGCGCCGGCGACGTGGATGACGGCTTCGAGTTCTTCGCCGGCGATGAGCGCGCGCGGCTGCGCATCACCGAGTACGTCAGCGCCACACAGGTGCGCGCCTACTCGATCGGTACGCTGCCCGTCGCGATGCGGGGCACGCCGCTGCAGTCGTGGACCTTTCAGCGGAACACGATCAGCGGCCTGGACCACCTGGAGGGCTTGGAGGTGGTGGCGCTGGTCGACGGGAACGTGCATGCGCCGCGCACGGTGGCCGGCGGCACGATCACCCTGCAGGAGCCTGCCGGCGTCGCGCAGATCGGACTCAAGTACGCCGCGCACGTCGAAACCCTGGAGGCCAACAACCCAGGCGGCGAGTCCATCCGCGCGGCGAAGAAGCTGCCCTTCAAGGTGGACGTGCAGGTGCTGGAAACCCGCGGCATCTACATCGGCGCTTCGTTGGATCTACTCGATCCGGTGGAGCAGCGCGAGTTCGAGGACTACGACGAACCCACCGCGCCGTTCACCGGCGTCTTCACCAAGTCGATGTCCTGCCAGTGGGGCATGGACGCGGGGCACTTCCACCTGTTCTCCGACGACCCATTGCCGATGGAAATCCTGGCGCTGATCCCGTCCTATGCGATTTCGGACTGATGCGACGCGCCCAGATCGTCACCGCGACCCGCGACCACGCCGACATCATCGCCGCCAGCCCGCGGCCGGCCGACGTGGCCGAGCTGTGGGCTTCCAGTCGGGTCAGCCCCGCCGAAGCGATGCAGGCGGCAATGGAGGCGTCGCGCCACGCCTATACCGGCGTCTTCGATGGCGTGCCCGTGTGCATGTTCGGCGCAGCGCCGTATTCGATCCTGGGCGGCACCGGCACGCCATGGATGGTCGGGTCCACGGGACTGCAGCCGCTCGCCGCGCAGAAGGCGCTGGTGAAGCTGTCGCGGCCGGTGGTGGACTTCATGCAAGACGAGTTCCCCGAAATGCTGTTCAACCTCGTGGACGACCGCAACACGGCCGCCAAGCGCTGGCTGCGCTGGCTCGGTTTCACGATCAACGAGCCGATCACCTTTGGGCCGGACTCGCTGCCATTCCGCCCGTTCTATCGCCGGAGTCATCCCAATGTGTGAAATCACCACCGCCACCGCCGCGTGGCTTGCGATCGGCGCCACCGTCGCGACGGGCGTCTACACGGCCGACCAGCAGAAGAAGCAGGGCCAGGCAGAAGCGGAGATCGCCGCGAACAACGAGCGCCTCGCGCAGAACGAGGCCGACAACGCGAACGCCCAGGGCACCCGCGAGTCGGAGCAAGCGGCGTGGCGCACGCGCCAGCTCATCGGGCAGCAGCGCGCCGCCATCGCCGCCAACAACATCGACCCGACGCTGGGCACGCCGTCCGAGATCCTGGGCGAAACCGCGATGTTCGGCGAGGTGGATCAACAGACCATCCGCCAGAACGCCGCGCGCCAGGCCTGGGGATTCAATGCCCAGGCGACCAACTACGGCAACCAGGGGACGACCGCACGCTGGGCCGGCAAGGCGCAGGCAACGGGCACCATCCTGGGATCGCTATCGTCCAGCGCCGGCACCTACTACGGATCTAGGAAAGCAGCCTGATGGCAACGATCATCCCGCGCAGCCCAGGGCCGCAGGTACAGCAGCAGGCCGCGCCACAGGTGCGCAACACCGCGCAGGTGGACTACTCGCCGGCGATCCGCACAGGCCAGGTTATCGGCGGTGCCGTGGCCGACTTCGCCCAGCGCGAGAAGGAGAAAGCCGACCTGACCGCGCTCATGTCGGCGCGGCGCGAGCTGTCGGACTGGGAGGGGAGCACGTTCCGCCCAGACAACCCCGACGGCATCGCCAAGTACCAGGGCAAGGAATCGCTGAACGCGGCCAACGCGCTGCTGCCGGACCTGGACAATCACGTCTCCCAGATCCGGCAGCGCCTGACCCGCGACCAGCAGGCGAAGTTCGACCAGGTCGCCTACAGCTTCCGCGACTCGGTGCAGGGCCGGGTGACCGGCTACGCCGATCGCGAGTACACCGCCTACGAGAGCGCCGAGCGGAAGGCGACGCTGGAGAACATCGCGCAGGACTCGGTCAGCGCCGCAGTGTCCGGCGACTACGGCCTGGCCGAGACGCGCGTGCAGGAGGCGCTGGGCATCGCGCGCGCCGCTTACCAGACCCAGGGATTCGGCGAGGAAGCCATCAAGGCCAGCGAGCGCGGCATCGTGTCGTCGGTGCGCAAGCAAACGGTCGAAGGAATGATGACCCGCGACCCGTTCGCCGCGGAGGACTACTACCAGCGCTACGCGGACCAGATGACGCCGGAAGACCGTGCGGCCACTGAGCGCACGCTGCTGCCCTACGTCGAGGACCGCCAGGCCGATGCCGATGCGACGTGGGCCGAGCAGGGCGGCGCCGATCCTGACCGTGTGCCGGCCGCGCGCGGCAAGCCATCACCCGAGGTCGCCGCGGTGCTGGACGAAGCGGCCAAGAAGCATGACGTGCCGCGCGAATACCTCTACGCCCTCGCCGAGCAGGAATCCGGGTTCAACCCCAAGGCCAAGAACCCGGAGGCGCTGGACGACGGCGACCATGCGGAGGGCTTGTTCCAGTACCGGCGCACCACGTCGGCCGAGCTGGGCAACTTCGACCGATCCGACGCGCGTGCATCCGCCGACGCCGCGGCGCGCCAGCTCAAGGAGCGGATGGACAAGCACGGCCCCAGTTACGCGATTGCCGCGCACTTTGCCGGCGAAGGTGGCGCCGATGCCGTGGTGAACCGCGGCCGCACCGCCGAGAACCCCAAGACGGCGCTATACGTGCGCGAGGTGGGCGGCCGCGCCGCGCGCTGGCGGGCCGATGGCGCCGACCCTGGCACGGTGGCCGCGGCCGGCCCCGCCGCGTCCAAGGCGGACGCGCTGGAGCGGGTCAACGCGCTGGCCGACCCGCGCCGGCGCGTTGCCGCCGAGCGCCGCCTGAAAGACCGGTGGGAGGTGCAGAAGCTGCAGCGCGAGGACGCCGACAAGTCCACCGGCCTGGCGGTCTACGACAAGGTCACCCAGGCCGGCGCGACGACGCCGCTGTCGCAGATCCTGTCGCCTACCGAGATGGCGCTGGTCGGGCGCTCGGCCAGCCTCAACGAGTCCATCGAGCGGTTCCGCAAGCTGCAGGCCAGCGGCGCCATCGTCGAGGATGACCCGGTGACCGTCGATCGCCTCTACCGACTGCAGGCGACGGACCCGGGCGCGTTCGCGCGCACGAAGCTCGCCGAGTACGGGGACAAGCTGAGCGGCGCGACGATGAAGAAGCTGGCCGACGACCAGAAACAGGCCAGCAACGCGACCAAGCGCGCTGACTGGCTGACCGAGGACGAGCGCCTGAACACCGGGTTTCGCCTGGTCGGCATCGGCAAGGAAGGCGACGCCGTCGGCAAAGATTCGACCAAGAAGAACGAGCCGCGGGAGAAGCAGCGCGGCGAGTTCCGCATCGCCTACAACAACGCCATGACGACGCTGATGCAACAGAGCGGCCCCAAGAAGCCAACGCCGGAGGAGGCCGACGCGCTGGTGCGCAGCGTGGCGCGTCGGTTTAGCCAGCGCACCGCCGCCAAGACCACGGGCGTCTATTCCGTCGGCGAGCAGTACCAGCTGCAGATCACCGAGGCTGACCGCACCGCCGTGCGCGACGCCTACCGGGGCAAGTACGGCAGCGACCCGACCGACGCATGGATCACCCAGTACATCACCACGAAACGAGGCGCCGCGAAGTGACCGACAACCTGCTGGACGGATTCGACGAAATCGCCGACGGCATCGAGCAGGAGCGGCAGCAGCAGCTGCGCGCCGCGGCCGTCTCGACTGGCGCACCGAAGCCGGACGATGCCGCGCGCGCCAACACCATCGCCGAGCGCCGCGGCCTGCCGTTCGGCGTCGTGGCGGACAACCTGCAGGACTTCCACGAGCAGGACCGGCTCGAAAGCCTCGACGCCGTCGGCCAGCGCGCCCCGGTGGTGGGGCAGTTCCTGGCGGACCCGCGGCGCATGGCGCTGGCTGGCGACGAAGCGGAGGGCCTGGAAAAGCTGTCCGGCAGCTTGGACGGCTCGCGCGAGCCGGAGGACATGGGGTTCTTCCATCGCACGGTGCGCAACCTGCTGCCGATCAGCGACAGCACTTACAACGGCACCGTGGGCGCGACGCTCGACTACATGGGCGCTCGGTTTCAGGCCGCGGATGCGAAGGTGTTTTCCACGGCTGCGCAGTCGCTGGGGCGCGTGCTGACGTTCGCGAACACCGCCAACCGGCTGACTTCGGATATCTACCAGCGCGAGGCCGAGGCCGCAGCAGCGCGCGGCGACACCGCGCGGTCGGAAGCGCTGGCGCAGGCCGCGGGCCGCTATCGCGACCCGGCCGGTGTCGAGGGCTTCACCCAGAGCGCCCAGGCATTCACCCGCGATTTGACTGCGCAGCAGCAGGCGCTCGGCGCGCAGGTGCAGCGGCCGGCCAGCGTGGGCGCCGCGATCGACGCGCCGGGCAACTCGCTGCGCTACTACGGCGGCATGCTCGCCGACTCCGTCCCGGCCATGATCTTCGCGATGGCGACGCGCAACCCGGAGGCCGGCGCCGCGGTGATGGGCGGCACCACCGGCGTGCAGACCTATGCCGATCGGGTCAACGAGGGCGCGACCGACCTGCAGGCGCTGAAAGAGGGTGCGGCGCAGGGCGGGCTGGAAGCGGTCGGCTCTGTGATCCCGCTGTCCCACGCATTCGGCGGCGGCGCGCGCCGGTTCCTGACCACGCCACTGTCGGAGGCGCTGAGCGAAGGCGCGACGCAGGCCGCCCAGGTCGATGCCGAGGACTTGCTGCAGGGCAAGCAGACCCCGACCAGCGAGAAGCTGGCCCAGGTGCTGGACGCCATGATCGTGGGCGGGCCGATGGGCTTGATCGAGGCCGCCGGCGGCGGTGGGCCGTCGCATGCGCAGCAGCGCGTGTTCGGCGAGCAGATGCAGCAGGCGGTGGCCTCGACCGACCAGGCGGCGCAGCTGCAGGAGATCACCACCGCAGCGAAGGACAGCCGCCTCGTCGATCGCTCGCCGGCCGATGCCGAGGCGTTCGTTGAGGCGGCCGGCGCCGCCGACGCCACCGTCTACCTGCCCGCGGACGCCGTGGCCACGCTGTTCCAGTCCGCGCCCGGCGCGCTCGAGCAGGCGGTGGGCGGCCCCGAGGCGCTGGCCGAGCAGATGGCGCTCGGCGACATCTCGATCCCGATGGCGAAGTGGGTCAGCATCGTGTCCCGGCTGCCGAACGTCGACGAGATCCGGCGGCACGCGCGCCTGTCGGCCGACGGCCTGAGCGAGGTGGAGCTGGAGAATTTCAGCCCCGAAGGCATGGCGCAGGAGCTGGGCATCGGCAACGAGTCCACGGACGCCGCAGGAGCCGCGCCGGAGGCGGCCGCCCAGGTGCAGGCCGACGTGTACGCGCAGCTGCTGGCGACGCAGCGCTACACGCCCGCCCAGGCCGAGGCGCAGGCCAAGCTGTGGGGTGCCGCGTTCGGGCGCATCGGCCAGATGACCGGGCAGGATCCGCTCGCGCTCTACAAGCAGCGGATGGCCGGCATCGACACCGGCGCGGATACCGCGGCGGCGCCGGCGAAGACGTTCATGCAGCGGAGCATCGACGCGCTGCGCGGGCTGCTGGGGCGCCCGCGCGTGGCGCAGGACGCCAGGGGGCAGCAGACGATCGAGCGCGACGGCAGCGTGTACGCGCAGCGCGCGGGGAAGTGGCTGCTGACCGATGAGCAGGGCCAGCCCCGCGACTTCCTGACGCTCAACCAGGCCCAGGCCGCGGCGGAGGCTGCAGGCGGCGAGGTGGTGCAGGACGACCCGATCGAGGGGCAGCGGCAGACGTGGAGCGTCGCACTGCCTGATACCGCGGCGCGCGAGGTGCTGAGCGGCGATATCGTGTCCCTCTACCAGGGGCCGGCCGATCCGAATGCGCCGGACCTGGATTTCGGCGACCGCACCGATGAGCAGCTGTCCAGCGAGTACGCGGCGCTACCATCCACCGATGGTGGGCGGATCATCGACACCGACATGGTGCGCGAGCTGTCGCCCGAGTACCGTGCCGACCGCAGCCTGTCGCCGCGCATCCACCGTGCCGCCAGCACGCTGACGCGGGGCCTGTTCGCCCAGGCCTTGGCCGGGCCGGTCGCCGAGGGGCGCGATCCCGTTGTCGTCTTCACCGCTGGCGGTGGCGGCTCGGGCAAGTCCACGGCGATCAAGGCGGTGCTGGGCGACCGCAACGCCGACATCACCCTGGACGGCACGCTGTCGAATCTGGAGCGCGCGCGCAGCGACGTGGCCGCGGCGCTGGCTTCCGGCCGGAACGTCGAAATCCGATACGTCTACCGGTCGCCGCGGAACTCGGTCGAGGGCGCCATCGGCCGGGCGATCCGAACTGGGCGGCCTGTCCCGGTTTCCGTGCTGGCCGAAGCCCACGCCAATGCCCCCAAGGTGGTTCGAGCGCTGGCGCAGGAGTACACTGAGGACGGCCGAGTTTCGATCACCGCGATCAACAACGACGGCCCCATGGGGACCGCATTCGAGATTCCCATCGAGGAGATACCCGATGTCAACCAACGCAGTGCAGAACGCACATTCCGAGCAGCCCTCGATGACGCCCGCAGCGCCGGCCGCGTCAGCCCCGAACTCTACGCCGCTTTCGGGGGAAGCCCGGAGGCAGCAGCGCCTGCAGGAGCAGCAGCAGACGGGAGCCTGGACGGTGACGCCGCAGGAGCTGGACGAGTCGAGCCAGCGAGCGCAGGACTTCGTGGACGCCCTCAACCGGGGCGCACTCAACGGCGTCGAAACGCCGTAGCAGCTGACCAGAACCCCGCCGGCGGCGGGGTTTCTGATTCTGGGGACAACCGCGGCCGGATCGACGTATTCCCCGACCAGCGCATGGCGATCAGCCTGTTTGAGAACGCGGACCTGTCCACGTTCCTGCACGAATCTGGGCACTTCTTCCTTGAGGTCTACCGCGACGCCGCCGCCGCCGAGAGCGCGACGCCGCAGTTTCGTGCCGACTTCGATGCGCTGCTGGGCTGGCTGGGCGTGGACTCGCCGGACAAGATCGGCGTCGATCAGCACGAGCAGTTCGCGCGCGGCTTCGAGGCATATTTGGCCGAGGGGCGCGCGCCGTCGCCTGAGCTGCAGTCCGTGTTCTCGCAGTTCCGGGCCTGGCTGCTGGGCGTGTACCGCACGCTGACCCGCCTCAACGTGCAGCTGACCGACGAGGTGCGCGGCGTGTTTGACCGCATGCTGGCGACCGAGACGGAGATCGAGGTGGCGCAGGCAAAGGTCGGGCTGCAGCCGCTGGCGCGCGACGCCAGCGAGGCGAAGCAGCTGGGCCTCACCGAGAAGCAATTCGCCGACTACCAGCGCCTGCTGGCGGCGTCGGCCGAGGAAGCCCGGGCCGAGGTCCAGCAGAAGCTGGAGGACGCCCACCACCGGGAACGCGAGGTGTGGTGGAAGGACGAATCGGCCAAGGTGCGCGCGGAGGTTGAGGCGGAGACGGAAGCGCTGCCGGCCGTGCGTGCGCGCCGGATCCTGACCGGCCGCGCCGAGGCCGCCGGCGAGCCAGTGCCGGCGCACCTGCAGGGGTTGAAGCTGGACCGCGCGGCACTGGTCGCCGACTACGGCGCCCGCCACCTCAAGAAGCTGGGCCGGGTCTTCGTGCGCGAGGGCGGCGTGCACCCGGACGAGGCCGCGGCGCTGCTGGGGTTCTCTTCCGGCGACGACCTGGTGCAGAACCTGTGGGTGGTCGATCAGACACTGGCGGCGGTGCCGGACGAAGTGCGCCGGCGCATGCACGAACGGCACGGTAACCCGATGACCGACGGCACGCTGCCGGAGCTGGCGCTGGAAGCCGTGCACAACAGCAAGCGGGTGCAGGTGCTCGATCGCGAACTGGCGGTGCTGGCGCAGCTGGCCGGAGAGCCGCGGCCGAACCGGCGCGAGCTGCGCGCCGTGGCCGAGGACGTGGTGGCGCGTAAGACCGATCGGCAGATCAAGCCGAACGGCTACCTTGCCGCCGAGCGCCGCGCCGCAGCGGATTCAGCGCGCGCGGCCGCCGCCAAGGACTATGCCGCCGCCCTGCTGGCGAAGCGTCGCCAGGCGCTCAATGCGGCGCTGTACGCGGCCGCGCGCCGCGCCAAGGACGAGATCGCCAGCAAGGCGTCGGACATCCGCAAGCAGAGCGAGGGCAAGGCGCGCGAGCGCCTGGGCAAAGCTGGTGCCGACTACCTCGAAGCGATGGATGCGCTGACCGAGGCATTCGAGTTCCGGCCGGTGTCCGGGCGCGAGGTGGTGCGCCGGCAGTCGCTGCGCGCGTGGGTGGAGGCCCGCCAGGCCGACGACGACCTGACCGCCATCACCGATGCGCTGCTGTCGCGCGTGGAGGCCGAGCGTGTCACCAACTACCAGGACATGACGCTCGCCGAGCTGCGGGAGCTGCACGAAGCGGTGACGAACATCGCGCACCTGGCCCGGCTCAAGAACGAGTTGCTGAAAGGGAAGGACAAGCGCGAATGGGAGGAGGCGCAGGCCGAGCTGGCCAACTCGATCCGCAGCGCGCTCGACGCCGGTAAGCCGCTGCCGTTCTCCGATCAAGACCGCACGTTGCTGCAGAGCGTGGGCGGCGCCTACGAGGGGCTGCTGGACTGGGTGCTACGACCGGAAACCGTCGTCGAGTGGCTGGACGGTGGCGAGGCCGGCCCCTGGCATGACTACCTGTGGAACCAGGCCGAGGCTGCGCAGCAGCTGCGGATCGAGTACCGCAACAAGGTGGGCGGCATGCTGGTGGAAATGTCCAACGCGATGACCAAGGAGCAACGCGCGGACCTGCAGCGGAAGGTGTTCATCCGCGGCCTGGGCCGCTCGATGTCGCGCAACACGATCATCGCGGCAGCGCTGAACATGGGCAACGCTGGCAACCGCGACAAGCTGATGCGCGGCGGCTATTTGGTTGATGGTCAGACCCATCGGTTCACGCACGGAGACATCGCCGAAATGCTGGGGCACCTGACGCCGGCCGACGGCCAGATGATCCAGCGGATTTGGGACGCTGTCGATTCGCTGTGGCCGGACATCGAAGCGCAGCAGAAGCGACTTTCCGGCGTGGCGCCGGAGCGCATCGAGCCGACACCGCTGATCTTCTCCGGCGCCGACGGCGCGCAGATCAGCCTGCGCGGCGGCTACTACCCGGCGGTGTACGACCCCCGGGCCTCGCGCGGCGGCACGCAGCAGGCGCGCGCGGCGGAGGAGCGGGTGATGGGCGGGACGTTCTCACGCGCCATGACCAGCAAGGGCCACACGAAGGAGCGCACCGAGTACGTCGCGCCGATGCTGCTGGACTACCACGCCGTGCTGTCCCGCCACCTCAACGACGTAATCACCGACCTGTCGCACCGTGGCTACGTCAAGCAGGCGCTGCGCGTGCTGGAAGACGGCGAGCTGAAAGGCCTCATCATGGAGCGCGTCTCCGAGGGCGCCTATCACGCGCTCTACGGCAGCGTGAAAAACTCGGTGGCCGGCGCGTCGGTCGCGGAACCCGGCTCCAAGATGGTCGAGAAGATCGGCGACGCGGTGCTGACCAACACGTCCGTGGCGGCGCTGGGCTTCCGCATCCCGCTGGTGCTGGCCAACTCGGTGGTGGCGCCGATCCAAGCGGCGGCGCGCGTCGATACGAAGTACCTGGCTAGCGGTTACATCGCCTACTACCGCAACCCAGCCGCGGCGACGCGCACCATCCACGCCCTGTCGCCTTTCATGGCGGAGCGCGCCGACTCGCTCGATTCGACCTACCAGCAGGTGCTGGGCAAGCTGACCGGCAAGAAGGGCATTCGTGCGGCGGCCATGAAGATGGCAATGGAGGTGCACCGCTGGGTGGTGCCGCTGGCGGAGCGCGCTATCTGGCTCGGTCGCTACCAGCAGGCCCAGGCCGAAGGCGCTGGCGTCGCCGGCGCGGTGCTGCTGGCGAACAAGGCCATCCGCATGACGCAGCAGGCCGGCGCGCCGAAAGATCTATCCGCCGCCGAGCGCGATCCGCGTTACAAGTGGGTCCGCATGTTCATCGGCCCCATGGTCATCATGAACAACCGCCTGCAGGAATCGGGGTTGCGTGGCCTGTACCTGGGCCGCGTCCAGTCGCCGGCGCGCGCGCTGGGCACCTGGCTATCGGCTGCGGTGCTGTCCAATGCGGTGTTCGAGATCCTGATGGGGCGCGGTCCCGACGATGACGACGACGACGGAAAGGGCGCGGAGGACTGGGCGCCGTGGCTGGCCCGCAAGTCGCTGCTGTTCCCGTTCCAGACCTTCCCGCTGCTGCGCGACGTGGCATCCGGGATCGACGCGATGATCGAGGGCAAGCCGTCGTCAAGCCGGCCCAATCCGCTAGTGGACGCCGGCGTGGCGCTGACCAAGTTCGGCCAGGCGGCATGGAACGAGACGCACGACTGGTTCGCGGAGGACGACGAGGTGGACGCCGAGAAGCTGGTCAAGACCGGCGTGCGCGCGGCGGGGCCGTTGACTGGCATCCCGAGCAACCAGATGCTGACCACTGGCGAATATCTCTACGACGTGGGAACCGGCCAGTACACGCCGGACAACCCGGCCGAGGCCGCGGCCTACCTCATGTACCGCCGCCCGCGCGACAAACAGTAACCCGACCCTGCCGCCACCACCAAGGACCGCCACGTGCGGGCTTTCTGCTTTGGAGCATCCATGACCATCACCGCAAACGATCGACGCAAGACCTACCAGGGCAACGGCGTGGCCACCGACTTCACCGGGCCGCGCGCGTTCACTGCAAGCCACGTGCTGGTCTTCGTCGGCACCGCTCCGAACTACGCGCTTATCCCCGGCTCGCAATACACCGTGTCTGGGGCGGGCATGGCGTCGCCGCAGACAGTCGTCAAGTTCAACACCGCGCCAGCGCTGAACGCGGACATCCTGATTCTGCGGCTGGTGCCTTACGACCAGCCCACCGACATCACGAATCAAGGCCGGTTCTTGCCGGAGCTGCACGAGGGTGCTTTCGACTACCGCGTGATGCAGATCCAGCAGCTTGCCGATGGGTCGCTGTCGCTAGTGCTGGACCCGGATTCTGGCGAGTTCGTGTGGGATGCGAAGGGCATGCGCATCGTGCGCGTGGGCAACGCGGTGGCCGACACGGACGCGGTGAACCTGGGCACGCTCTACACCTACGTCGAGCAGATCCAGAACGGGGGCGGCGCGGTGGGCGTGGCGCCGAAGTCGTGGGGCTGGGTCGGCGATGGCGTCACCACTGCCTTTGCAATCCCCGGCGCCGATGTCAGCGATCCGCTGTTCTACGACGGCGCGATGGAAGCGACGGCCGGTGCCGGGGACTACCAGGTCATGCGGCCGACCGAAGATTTCAGCGTCAGTATCGCGATCGATACCGACGATTCCATGATTCGATTCCCAACGGCGCCGGCTGCAGGACAGCGCGCCTTTGCGATCCTGCGCGGCTACGCGCGCCCCTACACCGGTGCCAATCCGATCTACACCACCGCACCGCGCATCGTGCACCTGACCGACACGGCGCTGACCGTCGATGGCACCTATCAGAACACGCTGATCTTGGCCGAGTCCGCAGGGGCCACCACGATCACCATCCGCAAGAACACCGGCGCGGCGAACGACTGGACGGACGGCGAGTATTTCAGCGTCTGCCAGATCGGCATCGGCAAGGTGACGCTGGCGATCCAGAGCGGCGGCGCCCTGGTCGCGCCGGAAAGCTTCACCCTGCAGAGCCGCGGGTTGAACTCGATCGTGAGCGCGAGCTGCACAATCGCCGCGTCGGACACCTGGCGCGCGGCCGGCGACCTGCTGCGCCAGGCGCTCACGCCGGAGCTGCAGCACATCGCGATCGACGACCGTAGCGTGCTGATCGGCACCAACATCGCCGCCGGCACCGGCAAAGCATCGTTCTTCATGCCCTACGGGTTCGTGTTGAACTCCGTCGCCACCAGCGGGTGCTATGCGACCCTGGCCGTTGCCCAGACCGCCGGCGCGGTGGTCACGGTGGACGTGAACCGGAACGGGACCAGCATCCTCGCCACCAAGCTGACGTTCGACAATGCCGAGCGCACCACCCTGACCGCGGCGACGCCGCCCGTGTACGCGGCCGGCGGCGACGTGCTCTATGCCGGGGACGAGATCACCATCGACGTGGACCAGGTCGGCACCGCCCTGGCCAAGGGCCTGACCGTGTACCTGGTCGGGCAGAGGGCTTCGTGATGTCGGCACGCATCTACGATCGACCGGATCTCGACCAGCGGCGCCACGCACCGGCACTGTACGTCGATGGCGCCCTGGCCAACGCCAAGCCGCTGATCGCCTACGAGGGCCGGCTGCAGATCCACAACGCCATCGGCGCGTGCACGGTTTCGCAGATCGCCGGCAGCACGCTGCCACCCGGCTCGCAGATCTACGTTGACCAAGCGACGAGCCAGGTTGTGGTCGCCTGGCCGGCCTACAACTCCAGCGTCACGCCGCTGACCAATCCCGGTTTCGAGGCGGGGAATCTCGGCGGGTGGAACGTCACCCTGACGGGGCAGCAGAGCAAAGCGCCCAAGACGATCGAGGTGTCGGCCGGCCGGCCGCACAGCGGCAGCTACAGCGGGCACTACGTCGGCGAGCAGGGCATCGGGCATGCCGGCGGCATCGAGGCCGTGTGGGAGAACGGCACCGAGGGCGCCTGCTACCCGATGCAGCGAGTGACGGCCAACGCCTTCGTTGCGCTGGACGACACCAGCCAGTCGCAGAACCGCGGCCGCGTGCGCCTGAATTGGTACGACGCGGGCGGTACGCTGGTCGGCACCAGCGACGGCGACCTGATCCGCGGCAACGACTCCAGCTACCGGCAATCGCAGGTGCGCGGCCTCGCGCCGGCGGCGGCCAAGAAGTGCAAGCTGGCCGTCTGGGTCGCCGCGAATTATTCCGGCGGCGTCTACTTCGACGACGTGTCCTGGGACTTGCCGTCGGTGATCGGGATCAACTACAGCGTCACGCTGAGCCTGTCGCTGCTGGTTACCGATTCGGCCGGCCGCAGCTTCATCTGGAAAGGACAGATCATCGTCACGCCCGTCTATTGGGATGGAACGTGGAGCTATTTTAATCGTTCGCCGGTGCCTTGGTGGACGGACATTTATTACGTGGACGACTGGGATTTGTGGGTCGGGTTTAATCTCAATGAAATGTACTCTAGCGTAGACGGAGTCTCGTGGACACTGCGCGCATCCGCTAATGGCGGTGCGTACATGACCGGTGGCGCGTTTGCATTCTCTCATTCCCTTGGGAGGCTGGTTCTTGCATATAACGGAAACCTCGGGTACGTCTCAAATAAAACAACAATGGCGCTAACTGCCGGCACTGGTGTCGGCGGCGATGGGTCGAATGGATCCGCTTTGTGGGTGGAGCATCTTCAGAAGTTTTTTTGCAGCAATAGGTTCGGTTGCAACAGGTCTTCGGACGGGATCGCCTGGGCATTTTCCGCATATCCAAATGCCCAATACAACAATGCGACCCGCTTGGCTTGGGATGACTTTAATAAGAAACTGGTTCTCCCGTGCCAGAATGGAATTACTTACAGCAGCAGCGATGGAATTACGTGGGCAGCCGTAGGCACGCACCCATTTGTAAATAACGACCAAATGAAATGTATTTTTTATTCTGCGAATTTGAAAGCTTTGCTGTTTATGGTTCAGCAAGGACTTACTACGACGAGCATTTACATTTCGTATGATGCTGGCGCCAACTGGGCTCCATTTCTTCCATATTCAGGGACTTTCGCCACAGGCGGCGTATTCGCTGAATCCACAGATATTGGCGATTTTGTTTGTATGTGGGACGCCGGGTACTGGGGAAGGTATAAGGATGGTTCGTGGACATTCGGAAGGCATATCGTTACGGCCGGAAGTTATACAAACCTCGCTTATTCAAAAAAGCTTGGCTATTACCTAGCCATGCTCGGCAACGCCGGCGGAGCGAGTGGCATTGCAAAATCCAACTCGTCCGCATAGGCCAGCGCAGGCGCCGCTACTTCCCGAAGGTGAAGGTGAAGCGCTCGCTGCCAAGGTCGCCGTATCCGTTGCCCTGGCGGCCAGTCGAGACGAATTGGAAGGGGCCGGATCGGCCGTCGTCGCAGTTGAACACGCCGCCGCCGCGGCGCTGTTCGGCATAGACGAAGTTCCCCCGGCAAGTCGTGCCCTTGCTGGACAGCAGCGTGAGAGTGCCGCCGCCGCTCATGCCGCCGGTAGCGGTGCCGGTGAACGTCTCGGTGGAGTTCTGGACCTGGCCGCGCACCGGTAGCGTGATGCTGCAGGCGCCCAGCAGGGAGGCAGTGGTGACGATCAGGGTAAGGCGTGGCAGATGCATGGCTGTGGTCCGTCGCGGCCGGTGGGATGCGATGGATACCACAGCAGCCGGTGCAGCGCCACGGGCTCGGGCGGCGGCCTGGGTCGGAGGTTTCCTACAGCGCATCGCGGCGGGGTCTGATAGTCGCTGCGTGGTGCCCGCAGCATCCTATCGGTGCCGGACGCGGGTGCCAGTGAGGCCGCTCAACCCGCGGGCGCCTGAGCAGCGCCAGGCCGGCAACCTGAAACCTTCAGCAGGCGGTCTCGGCCGGTGCGACGGCCGCCGATAGCATGACGGCCATGCGCTATGACCTGCCTCCAGACATCGCCTGGGACGCCACCGACCAATGGGGCAGGGACTGGCTCAAGTGCGGCCACGGGATCGTCGCCAGCGTGAGCCAGACCGCGATCCGTGGGATCTGGATTGCAAACGTAAACAGGCATGATGAGGTTGCGTCGTGCCCCTATGCCTATTTTCGTACGCGCCGCGCCGCCATGCGCTCAGTTGAGCGCTGGGCCTGCGCTCACGCCGCGCGCCTACGCCGGGAGATTGCGACCGGTGCGCGGAAGCGAACGGAGGTGCCGCCAACCCGGGAGGAGAAGCGGCGGGCAAGGCAGATGCGGGGCTAACTAGCGCTGCCTTCTTCGGCTGGGTCCGGCATGGTTACCCGCAGCCTGCTCGAACCCGAGGAACTTCGCCGCTATCTAGGTAGACATTTATCGCTAGTAGGAGAAGTCCTACAGACGAGGAGGCACCGCGGCGCTACTATAACGCATTAAGGGGAGCTTTTGCTTACGAAGGGGGCCGAGTGCGTTACCAAGTTTCCATCCGGTGGTATAACGTAAAAGCGTGCGGGTATTTTAAGTGGGGTGATCCTGACGCATGTCAGTTTGGTTCTCTGTCCTACTTGATGAGCGAGCTTTCACACTTCGCGACAAATAAGCGCCTGATTGATACCAGGCTCGCTAAAGACACGCGGAGCCTCAAAACGTACCTCGCAGGCGTTTCCGAGCATAATGGCGTATACGTTGTTGCTCTCTGGAACGAAGTCCAGAATACTGGCAATGCAATTAATTCCCTCCCGGGCGATGCTACAGTTGGTAGTGCGAGGGCAGTGCGGACGCGCGTGGCAAAAGGTAATATTCCAGGTTACCCCACGTACTTTGTAGCTATCCCTGCTGATGAATTGATCGGGACATTGCGCGTCATCGATAATATCCCCGGCCTTGATGCGTTCAGGTCTTACATGGGGAACTTTCTCGAAGGGAGCACTCGGGCGGCTGTAGTTGAACTGGTCGGAGGCGAGGTTCAGATCGCTGGTTACCGCAGAGCTAAAGGACGGCAGGTCGAGCCGCTACACCCTCGGTTTTCGCTTCAGGTCAGACGTAATCGCGATCAGGCCGAGATGCTGAGAACAAATGCAAGTCGGGTCCGGAAGGTCGTGCGGGTTCGGGAGTTGGACGTAGTCGCCAACCCAAGCGATTTCACGATCTGGCAGGAGTTCATGGTCAAGCTTGGACTGCCGGCAACGGCCGCCACAAAAGAGGAGATGAGAATCAAATATGAGGTGGACATAAACCAAGACGAGGCGGCAGTGATTCGCCTTATTAATGAAAATGAGAATATTGTAGTAGCAAAGGAAAATGACTATGGCTTTATTCTGCAGGGCGACGCTGAAACGCACTGGCTCAGTAATGCGATAGCTGGCGGAAAATTAGAGATTGAGGTGAACGGAGTTAACGGAGTTTTTCAAGCGGACGTGCTATCATCTGCTCTAGGTAGAAGGAAGTCGGTTTTGCGGGCGCTTGCTAAACTCTGACCCAGAGGAATACCATGAGTAAACTACTGAGGTCGCTTCTTCTAATTTTTGCATTCTTGGCGGTTGTGTGCGCAGCACTATACGGCAGGAAAATACCCTTTGCTCAGCAATGGCCGGTATTTGAGGCGCTCAGAACAACTGCTTCGATCGTCTTTGCGGTGGTTGGCGCCTGGATGGCGATTGCGTATCCGGAGCGGCTTAAGCTTTCGCTCCGCGGCGAGAGTCGAAACACGGCTCCTGTACCGCGTATGGCTGCTTTGCTCACCCCCATTACCCATTCGACGGTGATTTTGGCGATCGTTCTGCTTGTTGGGGTGGTCGCCCCCGTGTTACGTAGCATGCCAGTAGCCAGAGAGCACCTAGAGTGGTTCAGAGCAGCGTCTTACGCAATGGCAACCGGTCTCACACTATGGCAAGTAGCGATCGTTCTTCTGACGCTGAGGCCGGCGGATGGAGTCAAGCGCTCGGATGACCTTGCTCACGCTACTCAGCGGCGACTACAAAGTGTATTTGGGAATAGCGACTCTGAGTGAGGCGATCATCCGCTAGAACCGCCGCCGGTTGGGTTGCTTTCAGCGGGGGGGGGGGGCTAAGTGTTGTGCAGTTTTGTGTACCACCTGTTTGGGTGCCATTCTGCTGATTGATAGCTATTGGGCTGGTTGGGGTTGGCGCTCTGCGCTGTCTGCGTCTTTGAGACTGTCTCGTCCCCACCCTCGATTGGCTCTGGCGCTTTGCCAAGAAACGCCCTGGATTTCACAGGGTCGATAGAGTCAGCTTGCTCACGAGCCCAAGCAGCCCAAGCCTGCAGGTCTTTGTCGGAAACAGGGTGTTCGTCGCTCTCGTTCGCGGAAAGCACTTCGGCCACATACTCGCGCAGGTCTTTTGCCAGTCGATATGCAGCGGCATCGCTGAAGAGCTTATCTAGCTGGGCTTTCCGTGATCGGTCGAGACGCTGCTTCTCCAGCTCTGCGGCGGCTTCCTTCGCGGCTTTCTGCTCCCGAATACGCTTTTCGCGATCTTCGATAGCGTACTCATGTCTCTGTATCTTCCATGTTCGAAATGCCATTTCTATCGCGATCACGAGGCCAATTGCAATATCTTTGATATCTTGGTCGATTTGATAATTTGCACCGTCCTCCCATACTAGCTGAAGCCCAGGGACAGGATTGAGACCCCAGTCAATCTCAAACCTAAGTTTGTCGGTCGCTGGACGGTTCGCGGCGGATGTTGGTAGATAGCTCTGCCTTTCCTTGTAGGCAGGGTCATCGAGTTTAAAGGTCAGCTCGATGCCGCGACGAGCTGTCACGCGAAATTCTTGCGGGTTTTTCCCGATAATAGATCCTCGCAAGCCCACTTTCTCAATGCCAATAAAGATGGCGTTGACTATACGAAGCCGCCGTTTTTCGAAAGGGGAGCAGAAGTACTCTCTATGCTCCCATGAATAAGAAGAATTCTTTGACTTCTCGCGTCTCAGTTCATCATCTCTGAGCAGTGCCGCTACTGCAGGGTGGGAACCCGCGAGCGACTTTGCTAGGGAAGTATGGCCGACAGCGGCTCTTGCGCGATCGGCTAACTCTGCAAGGCTTTCATGAAATTCTGGTCTTGGTGGCAGTGCATCTAGAAGCGCTGAACGCTCTTGACGCTCTTCCCAGGATGTGTGACCTATCGTCACTGTATCCGCCTCTCCAAAGCCCCGTGGCGGCAGTTCTGGCTGGGGTGGTAGCTTTGTTCCTGCTTTCAGCTTTGCCCAGTAGCCTCGCCCTGGCGTTGCCAATCCAAGCTGTCGGCAAATCTTGCTAAGCGCGACATCGGACATTCCAAATTCTGGTGCCAGATCCTTGATCGGCTTTGACCAGATTAGGTCGTAGAACTCTTCGCGCGTGAACTGCTGTTCCATCTGCGATGTCCCATAGCTCTAAGGGGACGGAGCGGATTCCTCCGTTGTCGCGATTCTATGCAAAGATTCCGGTCGCAGTTGGGTATACCGTTTGAGTTCGGTCCACGACTCATGCAGCGTCACCGACGCGACTTCTGGAATGTCGTACCCCTGTTCAAACAGGCGCGACGTACCCTCGTGCCGCAGGTCGTGGAAGTGCAGATCCTCGATCCCCAGCTTGGCGCATGCGCGCGTGAATGCGGTGCCGATCGACTTGGGGTTGTACGGGAAGATTCGTTCTTCGCCTTCCGTGCGGGGCTGTCGCTGCACAAGCTCCCAGGCGTCGCCCAACAAGGCGAAGCGCTTGTGGTTGCCCTCTTTGTGCCTCGGGTGCTTCGCGTCGCGCAGTAGCGCGGTGCGCGTGCTGGCTTCTAGGTCGGGCCACAATAGCCTGGTGATCTCGCTTTCCCGCTTCGCCGTCATGATCGCGAAGTCGATGATGTCGGGCATGGGGAGTTTGGAGCGCCAGGCCGCGGCCTCGAAGTGGGCGTGCAGGCGCTGCAGCTCTTCCGCCGTGGGGCGCCGCTCCCGCCGCTTGGACTTGCCCACCAGCTTCAACAGGCGCAGGACGGGGCGCGCTTCCGCGACCGGATCGACGGCCAGGCGCACCCCGAGCATGGGGCCGGCCAGCTTCAATAGCTCGGACAGGTAGCCGAGTTCGACGTTCATGGTCGCCGGGGCACACGCCGGGATCAGCTGGCCGTTTTCCATGACGTGCCGCCCCTCGACGCGCCGGCGCGCGTGCTCGATCACGTCATTGGCCGTCAGGCGCTGGGCGACGATCGACCCAAGGCCCTCCCGCAGCCGGGTCATGTTGCCGGCCTGGGTCTTGCTGATCGCCTTCACCCCGCCCAGCACCTTGGTCCGCCAGTCGATCAGTGCCGCGATCGTGATGTCGCGGCCGGCCTTCTCGCCGCGCGCATCCAGTTCCGCTAGCTCGCGCTCGATCCGGTCGGCCCAGGTCTTGGCCGCGGTCTTCGTGGGGAAGGTCTTGGTTTGGGAAGCGTGGCCCTTACGGCGCACAATGGCGCGCCAGCGCTTGCCGCGGGGTTGTAGTGTCGCCATCGGTGTACCGTCCGTTGTACCAGGCTGCGAGGTGGTACACCTATGGTACACGCGGCAGGGAAAATTGAGGCAATGCGGTGTTTGAGCGGGCAGATTCGGGAAAAGCAAGTGATTGAATTTACGGGAAACCCATTGGTGCACAAGGCTTCTAGAATTTCCGTGGCCCCCATGATGGACTGGACCGATCGCCATTGCCGCGTGTTCCACCGGCTGCTGGCGCCGTCGGCGCGGCTGTATACCGAGATGGTGCACGCCAACGCGGTGGTGCTGGGCGACCGCGCGCGGCTGCTGGGCTTCGATGCGGCCGAGCATCCGCTGGCGCTGCAGCTCGGCGGCAGCGAGCCGGCACTGCTGGCGCAGGCGGCGCGGATCGGCCAGGAGTGGGGCTACGACGAGATCAATCTCAATTGCGGCTGCCCGTCCGACCGGGTCCAGGCCGGGCGTTTCGGCGCCTGCCTGATGCGCGAGCCGGCGCTGGTCGCCGACTGCGTGGCGGCGATGGTGCAGGCGGTGGACATCCCGGTCACGGTGAAGTGCCGGCTGGGCGTGGACCAGGACGACGACTACGCGGTGTTCCTGGCCTTCGTCGACCAGGTCGCCGCCGCCGGCTGCGGGCTGTTCGTGGTGCATGCGCGCAACGCATGGCTGCAGGGCCTGTCGCCGAAGGAGAACCGCGAGGTGCCGCCGCTGCGCTACGACTGGGCCTATCGGCTCAAGCGCGAGCGCCCGCAGCTGCAGATCGTGCTCAACGGCGGGCTGGCCGACGTGGACACGGCGCGCGCGCAACTGGACGCGGTCGATGGGGTGATGCTGGGCCGCGCGGCCTACCACGATCCCTACGTGCTGCACCGGCTGGACGCGGCCCTGACCGGCGCCACGCCGCGGCCGCGCGCCGAGCTGCTGCGCGCGCTGCAGCCGTATGTCGAAGCGCGCTTGGCCGATGGCGTGGCGCTCAAGCACATCGCCCGCCACCTGCTCGGCCTGTTCTACGGCCAGCCTGGCGGCCGCGCGTTCCGCCAGGTGCTCAGCGAGGGCGCGCACCGGCCGGGCGCGGACTGGGCGCTGGTGGAACAGGCTTTGCTTATGACTGCGGGAGCACCGCAGGTCGCAGCGTAGCGACGCCTGGACGGGCGCCTTTCGTCCGCGCTCCGCTCCCCGGGTCCCCAACGCAAGCTGTCCCGACAGACGCTGCGGCTCCCTTTTGGATGCGCGTTCAGTTACTTTGTTCAGCTTCCTGCGGCAGCCTGTTCCGTCGCAGCGTGAGCGGCAGACCCTTGCCGAGGCGGGGCTAACGGTCGTCGGCGAGCGCCAGCCGACGCGGCAGCAGGAGTTCATTTCACTGAACGAAGGCGGCTGCGGTGGGAAAAGTTCAGATCGGATTCACCCCGAAAAATCAAGAATTTGGCTCGTTTTTGCGGAATCGCGGCGCCGCTGCCAGGCATCCGGTTTCACAACTTTTGAACGTTTCCGATCAGTCCGTTAGGATGCCACCTCGTGACCTCGCCCATTCTCCGCCGCTGCCGCACCGTTGCCGTGATCGCACTCGCGCTCATGGCGACCGGCCATGGCTGGGCGCAGCAGCCGGGCCCGCCTGGCCCGCCACCAGGCGCGCCGCCGATGGTGCCCGCCCGCGAGGCGCCCCGGGCGCGCGACTACAACGGCAGCTCGCTGTCCGATGCGGTGCGCCGGGTGCAGCGGTCCACCGGTGGACAGATCCTCGGCGCCGAGCGCGTGCCGTTCGACGGGCGCGACATCAATCGCGTGAAGTACATGGATGGCCGCGGGCGCGTGCGCTACATGGACGATCCGCAGCCTGGCCGCTCCGCACCGCCGCGCGTGCCGCGCCCTAGCGATGCGCAGGAACCACCACGCGGCGATAACCCCTGAGCCCGGATAGTCTGGTTCAGCTTGTCATACACACTGCCCCGGCCGCCGGCCATCTGTAAGTAACTAGGGAGAGTTCATGCGTATCCTTCTGGTCGAAGACGAAGCTCCGCTGCGAGAGACCCTGGCTGCTCGCCTGAAGCGCGAAGGCTTCGCGGTGGATGCGGCGCAGGACGGCGAGGAAGGCCTGTACATGGGCCGCGAAGTGCCGTTCGACGTGGGCATCATCGATCTCGGCTTGCCGAAGATGTCGGGCATGGAGCTGATCAAGGCGCTGCGCGACGAAGGCAAGAAGTTCCCGGTGCTGATCCTCACCGCGCGTTCCAGCTGGCAGGACAAGGTCGAGGGCCTGAAGCAGGGCGCCGACGACTATCTGGTCAAGCCGTTCCACGTCGAGGAGTTGCTGGCGCGGGTCAACGCGCTGCTGCGCCGCGCCGCGGGCTGGAGCAAGCCGACCCTGGAATGCGGACCGGTGGCGCTGGATCTGGCGGCGCAGACGGTCAGCGTCAGCGGCAGCAACGTCGATCTGACCAGCTACGAATACAAGGTGCTCGAGTACCTGATGATGCACGCCGGCGAACTGGTCTCCAAGGCTGACCTCACCGAGCACATCTACCAGCAGGACTTCGATCGCGACTCCAACGTGCTGGAAGTGTTCATCGGCCGCCTGCGCAAGAAGCTGGATCCGGACGGCGAGCTGAAGCCGATCGAGACCGTGCGCGGCCGCGGTTACCGGTTCGCGATCCCGCGCACCGAAGGCTGATCCCACGCGCCTGCGACGAGCAACCGAAGGACGCGACAGCGTGGCGGTACGGCCCAAGTGGTACAAGCGCTGGCGTCCGCGTTCGTTGCAGGCGCGCCAGTTGCTGGCTGCCAGCCTTAGCCTGGTGGCGTTCCTGGCCGCGGCCGGCTATGCGTTGGACCAGGCCTTCGCCGACACCGCGCTGAGCAACCTGCGCGAGCGCCTGAAGAGCTACGCCACCGCCTACGCCAACAACGTCGACGTGGCGCGCGACGGCTCGCTGTACATCAACAACGACAAGCCGCCGCCGGACCCGCATTTCGACCGGCCCGGCAGCGGCCTGTACGCGCAGATCGTGATGCCCAACGAGCGCTGGATCTCGATGTCCAGCGAGGGCCCGCTGCCGCCCAAGGGCGGCATGCTCGAGCCGCGCCAGGAAACCTTCGACGGCCCCTGGCCGATGACCCAGATCGACGGCAGCGAAGGCGAGGTCTACCGCTACGGCATCGGCCTGGCCTACGTGCGCCGCGACAAGGAAACCCCGGTCACCATCTACATCATGGAGGACACCCGCGCGCTGGGCGCGCAGTTGTTGGTGTTCCGCCACCGGGTGTGGTTCAACCTCGGCGGCGCCGGCCTGATCCTGCTGCTGCTGCAGGCCTTCATCCTGCAGTGGAGCCTGCGTCCGCTGCGGCGGGTGATCAACGAACTGACCAAGGTGCAGCGCGGCGAAGCGGTGCGCATGGGCGACCGCCATCCGCGCGAGCTGGAACCGCTGACCGACAGCATCAACGCCTTCATCGAGAGCGAGCGCGAGAACCTGGACCGCCAGCGCAACACCCTGGCCGACCTGGCGCATAGCCTGAAAACGCCATTGGCGGTGTTGCGCACCCAGCTCGACAGCGGCAACGACGGCCCGGAGCTGCGCGAGGAGTTGGACGCGCAGTTGCGGCGCATGAACAACCTGGTGACCTACCAGCTCAGCCGCGCCGCTTCCAGCGGCCACAAGCTGTTCTCCGCGCCGCTGCCGATCGAACCCAACGCCGAAGAGATCGTGCGCGGGCTGGAGAAGGTGTACGCGGCCAAGGGCGTGCTGTGCGAGTTCGACATCGAGCCGAGCGCGCGCTTCCACGGCGAACCCGGCGACCTGCAGGAACTGCTCGGCAACCTGCTCGAGAACGCCTTCAAGTGGGCGCGGCGGCGGGTGCTGCTGAGCGTGCGCCCGGCGCCGGCCGCCGGCAGCCGGCGCGCCGGCCTGGTGATCTCGGTGGAAGACGACGGCCCCGGCATCGCGCCGGAGGAAGTGGCGCACATCCTGCAGCGCGGCGTGCGCGGGGACGAACGCGTGCATGGTCATGGCATCGGCCTGGCGATCGTGCAGGACCTGGTCAAGGGCTACCGCGGCGAACTGCAGGTGAGCCGTTCCGAGGAACTGGGCGGTGCGCGCTTCCTGGTGACCATGCCGCCGGGCCTGTAGCAGCTGGCCCGTGCGCTGCAGGTGAATCCCGCGCAAACGCCGCGGCGGTTTCCGACATTGGCTTAACGCCTGCGCCAGGCAGGCGCGGATACTGCGCGAGTCGTCACAGCCGGTTTTTCCGTCCAAGGAGCGCCGCATGCCCGAACCCCGGCATCGTCCCGTATCGCGTCTGCGCGTGCATGGGCGCCGCGCGTTGCGCAACACGCAGCGGCTGCTGCTGTCGCTGCTGCTGGTGCTGTTCACCGTCGGCGCCATCGCCGGCAGCCAGAAGGTGCTGGAGCGCGACGATGCGCGCTGGCTGCAATCGATGACCACCGGCCTGGACAGCGCCAGCGTGGCGCAGCTGCAGCACGACGGGCGCAAGCGTTTCCTGCGCGACCAGTTGCAGGCCTCCAGCGGCGACGCCGCCCTGCCTGCGGCGGTGCGTACGCAACTGGACGGCTACGAGGCGCTGCATACGCCGGTGCAGGAGCTGCTCAAGCAACTGGATGCGCGCCAGCAGTACATCAAGGCGATGCCCGACGGCGAGCCCAAGGTCGCGGCGAAGAAGGCCTTGCAGCAGCGCGCCGATGCGCTGTTGGCGCAGGCGCGGCAGGCGCAGCTGCTGCGCGCGGTGTATTCGCGCGACCAGCTGCGCGAGCAGATGGTGTGGTTCTGGCTCAACCACTTCAGCGTGTTCGCCGACAAGGGCCGCCTGCACTGGACCGTCGCCGACTACACCGACAACGCGATCCGCCCGCATGCGCTGGGCAAGTTCTCCGACCTGGTGATGGCGACGCTGCAAAGCCCGGCCATGCTCGAATATCTGGACAACGCGCAGAACGCCAAGGGCAAGGTCAACGAGAACTACGCGCGTGAACTGATGGAACTGCACACGCTGGGCGTGGACGGCGGCTACAGCCAGCACGACGTGCAGCAACTGGCGCTGATCCTCACCGGCGTCGGCATCGCCCCGCCCAACCGCGATGCGCCGCCGAAACTGCCGCCGCCGCAGCAGGCGCAATACCTGCGCCGCGGCGCGTTCGAATTCAATCCGGCGCGGCACCAGCCCGGCGACAAGACCCTGCTCGGCCAGCGCATCGCCGGCGGCGGTTTCGACGAGGTCGAGCGTGCGGTGCAACTGATCGTGCGCCAGCCGGCCTGCGCGCATTTCGTGTCGCGGCGCCTGGCCGAGTATTTCGTCGCCGACGATCCGCCGCCGGCGCTGGTGGAGAAGATGGCGCGCACCTTCCAGCGCAGCGATGGCGATATCGCCGCCGTGCTGCAGGTGCTGTTCACCGCGCCGGAAATGGCTGCCGGCGCGCCGCACAAGTTCAAGGATCCGTACCGCTTCCTGGTGTCGTCGCTGCGCCTGGCCTACGACGGGCAGACCATCGCCAATCCGCAGCCGCTGCTGGGCTGGCTGAGCCAGATGGGCGAGCCGAGCTATGGGCGCATCACCCCCGACGGCTGGCCGCTGCAGTCCAGCGCCTGGAACAGTTCCGGGCAGATGGCGCAGCGTTTCGAGATCGCGCGCGCGATCGGTGGCGGCAACACCCAGTTGTTCACCCGCGACGGACAGCAGCGCGGCGGTTTCCCGCAACTGACCACGCCGCTGTATTACCAGGCGATCGAACCGCAGCTCGGCGATGCCACCCGCCAGGCGCTGGCGCAGGCGCGTTCGCAGCAGGAGTGGAATGCGTTTCTGCTGGCATCGCCCGACTTCAACTATCGCTGATCCGGTCCATAGCGTTGGGCGCGGCGACCGCCGCCGCGTCCGGCGATCACGGAGGTCCTCCATGCACCGTCGCCATTTCCTGTTCGCCTCCGCCGCCGCGGCGGCTAGCCTGCCGTTCGCCGGGCGCCTGTTCGCCGCACCGGCGCCATCGCCACGCCTGCTGGTGGTGTTCCTGCGCGGCGGCTACGACAGCAACAACCTGCTGATTCCCTACGCCAGCGATTTCTACTACGCATCGCGGCCGACCCTGGCGATCGCGCGGCCGGATCCGGCCAACCCCAACAGCGCCATCGCGCTGGACGCGCAGTGGGGATTGAACCCGCGGCTGCGCGACACCTTGCAGCCGCTGTGGAACGACAAGCAGCTGGCATTCGTGCCGTTCGCCGGCACCGACGACCTGTCGCGCAGCCATTTCGAAACCCAGGACAGCATCGAGGCCGGGCAGCCGGCCGGGCAACGCAGCGACTACCGCTCCGGTTTCCTGGCGCGGCTGTCGCAGGTGGCCACCGGCACCCCGGCGATCGCCTTCACCGATTCGCTGCCGCTGAGCTTCCAGGGCGGCGGCGACATTCCCAACCTGTCGCTCAAGCGCAATCCCACCCCGGCCTTCGACCAGCGCCAGGCCGATATCCTCGCGCAGATGTACCAGGGCACGCCGCTGGCCAGCGCCGCGCACGAGGGCCTGGCGCTGCGCCAGCAGGTGTCGCAGGCATTGCAGGACGAAATGCAGCAGGCCAATCGTGGCGCCGCCAGCGCGCGCACCTTCGCCGACGAGACCCGGCGCATCGCCACGCTGATGCGCGAGCGCTACCGGCTCGGCTTCGTCGATGTCGGCGGCTGGGACACGCACGTCAACCAGGGCAGCACCGACGGCCCGCTGGCGACCAATCTCGGCAACCTGTCCGAAGGCCTGGCCGCCTATGCCGAGGCGCTGGGCCCGGAGTGGCGCAACACCGTGGTGGTGGTGCTGTCCGAGTTCGGCCGGACCTTCCGCGAGAACGGCGACAAGGGTACCGACCACGGCCACGGCACCACGTACTGGGTGATGGGCGGCGCGGTCAACGGCGGCCGCATCGCTGGCGAGCAGGTCGCGGTGAGCAAGGACAAGCTGTTCCAGGATCGCGACTACCCGGTGCTGACCAACTACCGCGACCTGTTCGCCGGCCTGCTGAGCCGCATGTGGGGCCTGTCGCCGGCGCAATTGCAGAAAGTGTTCCCGCAGGCGCATGCGCGGGATCTGCAGTTGGTGTGAGTGGGCGATGCGGCATTGCTGCACGAGCGGCGGCGCGCCGGCTGGATGCAGTGTGGGTGGGGTTTCGGCGCCGATGCCGTTCGACGTCGTCAGGTCTACCGCTTCGCTCGTCGCGACTGAAGTCGCCCCCACAGGACTTGCGGCGAGAGAGCTGGGTGCACTGTAGGAGGGGCTTCAGCCCCGACAGACGGTGTCCGCAGCCGGTGCAGTTCCCGACTTCGTTTGTCGCGGCTGAAGCCGCTCCTACAAGGGAACTTGCGGCCAGCTGGCCGGGTGCACTGTGGGAGGGACTTCAGTCCCGACAGCATCCGCAGCCGGAAGGTTCGCCACTGCGCTTGTCGCTTGAAACCGCTCCTGCAAGCAGGACATCCGTCATGCCGCGATCGTCGCCTGCGCGCCTCTCACGCCGAGCGCTTACGCGCCAGCGAACGGGGAGCGGCCGTAGAACCGTGTCAGATGCGCGGCCACGTCCGGCATCTCGCGCTGCAGCCGCTCCGGTGCGGAGAAGTGGTATTCGCTGACCACCGCGAAGAATTCTTCCGGCGCCTCGGCGGCGTAGGCGTCGATCTCGCTGCTGCGGCCGCGGTCCACGCGCTTGCAGAACGCGTCGTAGCTGCGCTGGAAATCCGCGGCCCAGCGCCGCTGCCAGTCGCGCGGCAGCGGCGGCGTGCCGTCCAGTGCGCCGTCGAGCACGTCGAGCTTGTGCGCCATTTCGTGCACCGCCACGCAGTAGCCGGCACGCGGGTCGTCCAGGTCCGCCTGCACATCGGCCCAGGACAGGATCAGCGGGCCGCTGTCCCAGGATTCGCCGATCAGCTCGTCTTCCCACTCGTGCAGCACGCCGGCCGCATCGACGTGGCTGCGCTGCACGCGGAACGCGTCCGGATACACCAGCACTTGCGACCAGCCGCGCAGGCCCTCGGCACCGAACTTCAGCAACGGCAGGCAGCACAACGCGGCCAGCACGGTGCGCTGCGCCGCATCCAGGGTCAGTCCGTCCAGCGGCGAAATGGTCTTGCGTTGCAGGAAGTGCGTGGCCAGCGTGCGCAGCGTGTGCTCGCGCTGCGCGTCCAGTGCCGCCGCCCACGCGCAGCGCTGCCGGACCAGGTGCCAGGTCGCATCGTCGATCGCAACAGGCGCCGGCAGCAGCCAGCGCAACCAGCGTGGGATCAGCGGAACATCCCCGGCAGGAAGCTGTGCCACTTGGGCATGCGCAGGCGCGGCACCAGGTCGCTGTCGCTGCCGCCGCCACTCGGCACCGCCGGCTTGGCCGCAGTGGCAGGCGGGCGCGCCGTCGAGGCCGGGCGTGCCTGGGCGGCGTCCGCGTCGGTGCTGTCGGCGTAGACGCAGTCGTTGCGCTGCTTGCTCACCAGCGCTTCGGACGCGTGGACGGCGGCCAGCGGGAGCAACAGCAGGATCAGGCACGGCAGGGAGCGGCGCATCGTCGGCATCCAGGGCGAACGGCGGTGAATCCCGATTCTAACGCGGTTTTCACCCGGTGCACGGCCGGCGCTGGGCGCGGGGCCGGCGCTTCCCGCATACTTTTCCGTTCCGAGTCACGTCTTCAGGGGCGTGTGGATTGAAACGAGGCGATGGAAACGGCGTGGACGAGCGCGAACTACTGGCCAGGCTCAGCCAGGGCCGCCTTTCCGGCGACGCCCTGGCGCGGTCGTTCGGGCTGACCCGGGCCGCGGTGTGGAAGCGCATCCAGGGCCTGCGCGCGGCCGGGGTGGAGATCGACGGCCGCGCCGGCGAGGGCTACGGGCTGGCACGGCCGCTGGAATTGCTCGAGGCCGAGCGCATCAGCGCCGCGCTGGCGCCGGCCGCGCGCGACGAGCTGGCCGGGCTGGAGATCGCCTGGAGCCTGGCCTCCAGCAACAGCACCCTGCTGGCGCGGCCGGCACCGGCGCGCGGCAGCGAGGTGCTGCTGGCCGAGCGCCAGACCGGCGGCCGCGGCCGCCGCGGCCGGGTCTGGGCCTCGCCGCTGGCGGCGCATCTGTACCTGTCGGTGGCGCGCGGCTTCGACGGCGGGCTGGGGCGGCTGGGCGGGCTGAGCCTGGCTGCCGGCGTCGCCGTGGCCGAGGCGCTGCGCGCGGCCGGCTTCGCCACGGTCGGGCTGAAATGGCCGAACGACCTGCTCGCCGACGGGCACAAGCTCGGCGGCCTGCTGGTCGAAGGCGGCGGCGAGTTCGCCGGGCCGGCGCGCGCGGTGATCGGGCTGGGACTCAACGTGCGCATGCCCGCGGCCAGCGCCGCGAGCATCGGCCAGCCGTGGACCGACCTGGCCACGCTGGCCGGCGCCGACGCCGAGGTCTCGCGCAACGCGATCGCCGCCGCGGTGCTGTCGCATCTGCTGCCGGCGTTGGCGCTGTTCGACGCGCAGGGCCTGGCGCCGTTCCTGCCGCGCTACGCCGCGCTGGACCTGCTCGCCGGGCGCGCGATCCGCATCGACGAGGGCGGCGTCGCACGCGAGGGCGTGGCGCTGGGCCTGGCCGAGGACGGCGCGCTGCGGGTCGCTTTCGCCGATGGCGAGCGTCCGCTGCATGCCGGCGAAGTCAGCGTGAGGCCGGCATGAGCGACTGGTTGTTCGACCTGGGCAATTCGCGTTTCAAGTTCGCCGCGCTGGAACGTGGCCGCGCCGCTGCGGTGCAGGCCTGGCCGCACGGTGCGGAAGCGATGGACGCGGCCGCGGTGGCGGCGCTGCCGCGCGGCGACACCGCCTATGTCGCCAGCGTCGCCGCGCCGGCACTGACCGCCACCGTGCTGGATGCCTTGCGCACCCGCTTCGCGCAGGTGCGGGTGGCGCGCACCGAGGCCGCCTGCGCCGGCGTGCGCATCGCCTATGCGCAGCCGCACAAGTTTGGCGTGGACCGCTTCCTGGCGCTGCTCGCCGCGCACGGCGACGGTGATGTGTTGGTGGTCGGCGTCGGCACCGCGCTGACCCTGGACCTGCTCGACCGCGACGGCCTGCACCACGGCGGGCGCATCGCACCGTCGCCGACCACGATGCGCCAGGCGCTGCAGCAGCGCGCGGCGCAACTGCCGGCCGAGGGCGGCGACTATCACGAGTTCGCCGCCGATACCGCCGATGCGCTGGCCTCCGGCTGCGACGGCGCGGCGCTGGCGCTGATCGAACGCAGCCTGCAGCGGGGCGAGGCACTGCTGGCGCGGCGGCCGCGGCTGCTGCTGCACGGCGGCGGCGCCCCGCCGTTGCTGCACGCGTTGCCGGCGGCCGAGCAGCGGCCATCGCTGGTGCTGGACGGGCTGGCGCTGTGGGCGCAGGCGCACGCCGCGGCCGGGTCCGCCGGGTAGAATCCGCGCATGCTCGTCCGCGCCCTGCTCGTCGTCCTGACCATCCTCAATCTTGGCGTCGCGCTGTGGTGGGCGACGCAGCCGCAGACCCCGGCGCCGGCACCGCTGCCGGCGCTGCCGGCCGGGGTGGCGACGCTGCAGCTGGTGCCAGCGTCCGCGGCCGTGCCGCAGGCCGCGTCTGCATCTTCGGCACCGGCCGCTTCCACTGCGGCGCCGCCGCCTGCCGTCCACGCCGCGCCCGCGCTGGCCGCCGACGTTCCGGCCGCCAGCGCTCCCGCAGCGGACGCACCTGCGGCCACCGCAGTGCCGGCAACCGCAGCGCCAGCCGCCGCCGCCGCCGCGTCACCACCGCCCAAGGCACCCAGCGTTGCAGCGGCCGCTGCTGCCGAGCCTGCTGCCGCCGCCCCGGTGTGCCTGAGCCTGGGCCCGTATCCGGACCGCGCCGCGGCCGAGACCGCCGCCGCCGCACTCGGCGCCGCCGCGCCGCGCCCGCGCCTGCGCGAGGTCGGCGACGGCGACGCCACCAGTTTCCGTGTGCTGCTGCCGACCATCGGCGGCGAGGACGGGGTCAAGGCCGCGGTCGATCGCATCGTCGCGGCGGGCATCCGCGACTATTACCCGATCCGCGAGGGCGACGCCGGCAACGCCATCGCCCTGGGCCAGTACCGCAGCCGCGAAGGCGCCGAACGCCGCAAGGCCGAGCTGGCCAAGGCCGGCTTCAACGTCGATCTGATTCCCAGCGGCGGCAGCGGCCAGTCGCGCTGGTGGCTGGACCTGCGCACCGACTCCGCAGCGCAGGCCACGGCGCTGCGCCGGCAACTCGGCGCGCAGCGGCAACGCGCGCTGGACTGCGCCACGCTGCGCTAGAATGCCGCGCTGCGTCGGCGTCGTTCGTGTGCGGCTGGTGCGGATCGCAGTCTCGCAGCACCGCCGCAATGTGCCGCAGCGGCCTGCCAGCAGGTAGACTGCGACGGCCCGCAGCGCGGGTAGCGCAGTCCTCGTGCCGCTTTAGCTCAGTCGGTAGAGCAACTGATTTGTAATCAGTAGGTCGTCCGTTCGATTCGGACAAGCGGCACCACTTTTTCGCATCGCACAGGCCAGCGCCATGCTGCGTCGGCCGCATGTCGATCGCCTGCATGCACGTGCAAGCGCGCCGCGGCACTTTCCGTATGTTTCCGGCAACCAGCGCACAGCGCCGGCGCTCGCCTGCTGCGCCGCGGCGGGTCGCGCTGCAAGCGGCTCGCTAGACTGGCGCACATTTTTCGCTGGAGCGTGTCCGCATGAATTCCTCTTTTCTGCCGGTGTCCCTGATCGGCGTTCCCACCGACATCGGTGCCGGGCACCGCGGCGCGCGCATGGGGCCGGAGGCGCTGCGCATCGCCGGACTGCACGAGGCGCTGGCCAATCGCGGCATCGAGGTGCGCGACCTGGGCAACCTCGACGGTCCGCGCAACCCGTGGCAATCCCCGGTCGCCGGCTATCGCCACCTGGACGAAGTGGTGGCCTGGAACCGCGCGCTGATGGAGGCGAGCTACGCCGAACTGCGTGCCGGGCGCATGCCGATCATGCTCGGCGGCGATCATTGCCTGGGCATCGGCTCGATCACCGCGGTGGCGCGGCATTGCCGCGAGCAGGGACGCAAGCTGCGGGTGCTGTGGCTGGATGCGCATTCGGACTTCAACACCAGCGAGGTGACGCCATCGGGCAACGTGCACGGCATGCCGGTGGCCTGCCTGTGCGGGCTGGGGCCGCAGGCGCTGACCGAACTGGGCGGCGCCGCGCCGGCGCTGCGCCCGGAGCAGATCCGCCAGATCGGCATCCGCTCGGTGGATCCGGACGAGAAGCGGCTGATCAAGCAGCACCGCATCGACGTGTACGACATGCGCTACATCGACGAGATGGGCATGAAGCGGACCATGGAGGCGGCGCTGGACGGGCTGGACGCCGACACCCATCTGCACGTCAGCTTCGACGTGGATTTCCTCGATCCCAGCATCGCTCCCGGCGTCGGCACCACCGTGCCTGGCGGGCCGAACTACCGCGAAGCGCAGCTGGTGATGGAGATGATCGCCGACAGCGGGCGCATGGGCTCGCTGGACATCGTCGAACTCAATCCGGTGCTGGACCATCGCAATCTGACCGCCGAGCTGG
>Ga0308160_10000744_pt1 | contig 55087 bp, 48 predicted proteins | sample PhyFR1_FD_201036 | JGI IMG/M metagenome (GOLD analysis project Ga0308160, IMG submission 201036) | Phyllosphere microbial communities from UC Gill Tract Community Farm, Albany, California, United States - DLSLF.R1 | ecosystem: Host-associated > Plants > Phyllosphere > Unclassified | place: USA...
GCCTACCAGCTTGACTGCTTCGCGCTTAAACTCTTCTGAGAAAACTCGTCTTTCACGTGCCATGTAATACCTCCGATAGGGACATCATACCTATCGAAAGTGTCCGTCGTGGTGGGGGAAGGCCAGAATGAGGCGTCCGCTCCTGGCTTAGGGCTGCTCAATCCAGCTCTACCGTAGACGGATCTGCTGCTGCGTCCCGTCGTTCGATCATTCGCCTAGGGCTACTGCGCCAAAAGCAGCCGTTACAAGAGCTTCCGTCATGCCATGTTGCCTGTTGGTCGTCCAGTAAAGACTCTGCCCGACAGGCCCATTTGCCAAATAGAAGCGATTGTCCTCCACAGTTTTCAGATCAAAATGAGCGGAGTTGCGAAGTGCGTCGGCTTTGCGACGGCTTACGCGAACCGGGGACGGACTAGCACCGCCGCCAATACCCTTTCACATGTGTCCCATTACTGCGCGTATAGCCGTTTACCCAGCACATGCCGGTTGACGGTGTCGTAGTAGGCGGCACATAAATTGTCTTCTCTGCATTGATATCAGTGACCTCGCAGGGCTTACCATCATGGTCACGATCGAGATAGGTATGGCCTTGCAGGTACAGCAGCACGGCCAGTTCGTGCGAAATTGCCGAGCATTTGAAGTTGCCAGTGTCCGCAACGGGCGGCACTGTCGGCGCTTTTTCATAGGCTAAGTCGGCGGCATCGCAGGCGCTGCCGTCTTTGTTTCTATCCAAATAGGTATGTCCGGTCGAGTACAACAACTGGGCCTCAGGCGCAGTGATGCTCGAACAGGTGTATTTGCCACTATCGGCAACTGGAGCGTGGGCAATGATCGTCACTTTCGCTGGCGAGTAACTTGGAGAGGTCGCATCACTTACCCGAAGCGCCAACTCATAGGTTCCTGGTTTGTCTAGAGTGAGCTTGACCTTGCTGGCAATGGCGCTACTGAGGGTAGCGCTGCTTCCGCTTGGTTTTGCGGGGAATGTCCAGCTGTACTGAAGCACATCACCATTAGCATCTGTCGATACTAAACCGTCAATTTCTACCGTTGCGCCAACCAGGACATCGTTCGGCGCAGTTGCATTGCTAACGGGAATGTACGCGATCCCTGGCTCAGCGAACGCCATTCCAGCGTCGATTCCTATGGCAGTCGCGTCCTTATTTTCCTTTGAGTCTGCGAAGCTGAGTAGTACATCGACCCGTTTCGTCCCTGTCTTCAAAACGTCTAACCAATATGCTGCGCCAGCCGTGTCGGGAGTACGATGCAAGACGTTCCGATAAAGCCGTTCGACAAAGACGCTGTCGACAACTTCTGATCCGTACAATGCCTTGGATTCAGCACTATTCAGAAATTCATCAGCAACCTGGCCTAACGCCATTCCCTTGTTTTCAAGTACGTCCTTCCAGTAACCGAAGCCGCGAACGTCCGGCGTTCTACCGAATGCCGCCTGATAGAGCCGATATAACTGGCCAGTCGAGCCGTCCTTGTCGTAGCTGAGCGAGATGTCTGGGAGGCGTACCTCAAAGGACGACAGCTGAAAGCTTTTCAGCTCTGTCGAGAGTGCCGTACCAACTAGAATCCCTTGCGACCACTTGATTTCGTAAGCACGACGTTCACCAGTCGTCACCACAGGGATTTTTACAGCGATCTGTGGCCTCGATCCGCTTTCGGTCACAACAGTTGAGTTCGTGGGGATGTTTTCGCCTGCACCGCAAGCGGTGAGCAGCGCGATGAGACACACGACTGAGAGCTTTTTCATGGCAATGAGTTAAAGGCACAGCGTGCCGGTAAGAAATTGCCTGTATGATATCAACAATGTAATTATGAAAACTCTCGAATAATTTCACCCCTCTTTCTGCAAGTGAACCAAAGGATCGGTAAGTCGACTGATCGGAATGGTCGTGATGACGCGAACCGACCCGCTGGTATTCGGAGGTCACCGAATTCAACATAAGCGCCGAATCAACCCGCAGTTAGTGTAAGAGAGCGCGTTGCCATCATCGCAACTAGCGTCGGCAAGCATCTTGTGACGGTCTGTTCAGTCACCGAAGGCTTTTATCTTTCACGACGGCGACGTCGTAACGATCTCACAATTTTCATTGACATCCGTTTCAGTATGTTCTTTAATTTCTGCATTAACAGAAATAAGAGAAAATCATGCTGAACAGCCCGACCGCGCAGAAATTCATCCTCCACTGGGGCGAAATGGGCACCCGCTGGGGCGTCAACCGCACCGTCGCGCAGATCCACGCGCTGCTGTTCCTGGCCGACCGGCCGCTGGCCGCCGACGAGATCGTCGAGACGCTGGGCGTGGCGCGTTCGAACGTCAGCAACAGCCTGAAGGAACTGCAGAGCTGGAAGCTGGTGCGCGTCACCCACGTGCTGGGCGACCGGCGCGACCATTTCACGGCCCTGCAGGATGTGTGGGAGATCTTCCGCGTCATCGTCGAGGAGCGCAAACGCCGCGAGATCGACCCGACCCTGACCGTGCTGCGCGAATGCGCGATCGAGGGCACGCAGGACCCCGAACTCGACGTCGCCGCGCTGGCGCGCATGCAGACCACGCTGGACTTCCTCGAGATGCTCAGCGCCACCTTCGAGGACTACAAGCACCTCTCGCCGCAGACCATGCAGCGCATGCTGAAGATGGGCGGCAAGCTGGCCGGCTTCCTCGGACCGAACGACAAAAAGCCGTCATGAACACCGCGCCGACGCTGTACCGCGACGGCCTGTGCCCGTTTTGCGTCCAATGAGAGGAAGAACATGGAACATTCTGCGATGAGGAAATGGGCGGTGCACTGGCTGCTGCTGGTCTGCGCCGTGCACGTGGCGGTCGGCGCGCTGCTGCCCTGGCTGGGCGGGGCCGCGCTGTTCGACGGCTATCACCGCGGCGTCGAAGCCGCCTTCTGGCCGGCCGGCGCGCCCGCCGAGGCACGGGGTTTGCAGACCTGGTGGATCGCGCTGTTCGGCCCGACCGTGCAGGTGATGGCACTGTTCATGTTCGCGCTGGTACGCCTGGCGGACCGCTTGCGCCAGCCGGCGATCTGGCTGTGGCTGATCGCCGGCCTGGCCATCTGGGCGCCGCAGGACATGCTGGTGTCGATGCGCGCCGATTGCTGGGCGCATGTGATGGTGGATGCGTTTGCGCTGGCAGTGATGCTGCCGCCGTTGGCGTGGCTGTGGTTCCAGGACCGGAGGGCCGCGGCATGAATACGCATACGTTGGCATTGCAGCTGATGGCCGCGCAAGGCTGCCTGGGCGCCTTCGATACGCTCTACCATCACGAGCTGACCGAAACCCTGGCGCAGCGGACCACGGCGCGCAAGGAACTCGCGATCCACGCCGTGCGGGCGCTGCTCTACGCGCTGCTGTTCGTCGGCCTGGCGTACTGGGAATGGCACGGCCTGCTGGCCTGGCTGCTGCTCGGCGTGTTCGGCGTCGAGATCGTGCTGACCCTGTGGGACTTCGTGGTCGAAGACCGTACCCGGCTGCTGCCTGCCAGCGAGCGCGTCACGCACACGGTCCTGGCGATCAATGGCGGCGCCTTCATCACATTGCTGGCGCTGAATGCGGGCGACTGGGCCTCGTACCCGACCGGCGTGGCCTGGCGTCCTCAGGGCTGGCTGAGCGTGTTCCTGGCGCTGTGCGGCGTCGGCGTCGGCTTGTCGGGCCTGCGCGACGGCCTCGCTGCGCTGCGGCTGGGCCGCGCGGCAGACAGCGTCGCGAACACGCCGCCCATCGAGTTCGATCGCGTCAAACGCACGCTGCTGGTGACCGGCGCCACCGGCTTCGTCGGCCAGAACCTGGTGCGGGCACTGCTGCGCGACGGCCACGAGGTGATCGTCCTGACGCGCCAGGCGCGCCAGGCGGCGTGGCAGTTCGAGGGCAGGGTGCGCTGCATCGAATCGATGGAGGAGCTGGGGATGGCGGCGCAGGTCGATGTGGTCGTCAACCTGGCCGGCGCGCGTATCCTCGGGCCGCGCTGGAGCGAAGGACGCAAGACCGCGCTGCGCCGCAGCCGCGTGGCGCTGACCCAGCGCGTGGTCGCGTGGATCGCGCGCGCCGAGCACAAACCCTTCCTGTTGCTGTCGGCGTCGGCGATCGGCTACTACGGCATCCAGAAAATCGGCGATGCGAGTGCGCTGAGTGAAACCGCGCCGCCGCAGCCGGTCTTCATGTCCGACCTGTGCCGCGAATGGGAAGAGGCGGCGGGGGCTGCGGTCCAGTATGGCGTGCAGGTCGAGTGCATGCGCTTCGGCCTGGTGCTGGGCATGGGCGGGGCGCTGCCGATGATGCTGCTCCCCATCCTGCTGGGGCTGGGCGGGCGGCTGGGCAGCGGCCGCCAATGGCTGTCATGGATCCACGTGGACGACGTCGTGCGCGCGATGGCGCACCGCTGGCAGCAGGCGCTGGGGGCAGGGCAGGCCAATGCCGGCAAGGTCGGCGCCACCAACTTCACGGCGCCCGAGTGCGTGAGCCAGGCCGATTTCAGCCGGACCGCGGCGCGCGTCTGGCACCGTCCGGCGATCCTGCCGACGCCGGGCTGGCCGATGCGGCTGGCGCTGGGCGAGCAGGCCGACCTGCTACTGGAAGGTCAGCGCGTGGTGCCGGCGCGGCTGGAGCGGGAGGGTTTCGTGTTCCGTTATCCAGGATTGATGCAGGCCCTGCAGAGTCTGCAGTAAGGGACGGCGCCCTTTGCGGGGCGCTTCCGACTCCACGATCTGCAACTAACCGACTTGAGCAAGCGGGAAACCACGGAACCGGGGCCTGACCGGCCCCGCAAACCGGCAACCAACGATCAGCGCAGCTTCCCCACCATATCCGGCCCCACCGCCAGCCGCACAAAAGGCGCCGGATCCTGCTCGCCCTTGTGCGCAATCCAGAACACGCTGGCCTTGCGGATCTTCCACTCGTGCGGCTCGCCGCAGAAGATGAGCGAAGCCACCTGGCCCAACAGCGGATTGTGGCCGACAATGACCACCGGCAGCCGCGCATCCGGCCAGCCGCAAGCTTCGAGGATGGCTTGCGGCGTCGAGTCGGTGTTCAGCGCGTCGACGGTCTGGAACTTGCGCCCCAGCGCTTCGGCGGTCTGCACGCAGCGGGTGGCGGGGCTGGCCAGGATCCGGCATTGCGCCGGCAGCTGGCGGTCGAGCCAGGCGCCGACGCGCGAGGCATGGCGCGCGCCCTTGGCGGTCAGCACGCGCAGCTGGTCGGCGAGTTGGTCGGGCTTGTGCGGTTCAGCCTCGGCGTGGCGCCACAGAATCAGTTCCATGCTCATTGTCCTTGTTATGCGACTCCACCGACGCCTCCAGGCCCAGCATCTCCATCAGGTGCAGCTGGGCGCTGTAGGGCGCCTGGCTGCCGCGCGGCTTGCGGCGCCGGTAATGGCCGTCGCTGCCCAGTTCCCAGGCGTTGACGTTGTCCTTCAGGTAGACCTGCAGGCCTTCGCGGATCACGCGCTTCTTCAGCGCCGGCGAGCGCACCGGAAAAGCGACCTCCACGCGGCGAAACAGGTTGCGGTTCATCCAGTCGGCGCTGCTGAGCCAGATGTCGTGCTGGAGATTATTGCGGAAGTAGAAGATGCGGCTGTGCTCGAGGAAGCGGCCGACGATCGAACGCACGCGGATGTTCTCCGACAAACCCGGCACGCCGGGCCGCAAGGCGCAGGCGCCGCGCACGATCAGGTCGATGCGCACGCCGTCCCTCGAGGCGTCGTACAGCGCGCGAATCACGGATTCGTCGGTCAGCGAATTCATCTTGGCGATGATGCGCGCCGGCTTGCCCTCGCGCGCGATCGCCGCTTCCTGGCGGATCGCCTTCACGATCTCCTTCTGCAGCGAGAAGGGCGCCAGCCAGATGCTCGACAGCTGGGTCGGACGGGTCATGCTGGTCAGGTGGATGAAGACCTCGTTGACATCTAGCGTGATTTCTTCGTCGGCGGTCAGCAGGCCGAAGTCGGTGTAGTGCTTGGCGGTGGTCGGGTTGTAGTTGCCGGTGCCGAGGTGGGCATAGCGGCGCAGGCCGTCCTGCTCGCGGCGCAGTACCAGGGCCAGCTTGGCGTGGGTCTTCAGGCCGACCACGCCGTACACGACCTGGGCCCCGGCTTCTTCCAGGCGCTCGGCCCAGTTGATGTTGGCTTCCTCGTCGAAGCGCGCCATCAGCTCGACGATGACCGTGACTTCCTTGCCGCGCAGGGCGGCGTTGATCAGCGCTTCCATCAGCTCGGAGTTGGCGCCGGCGCGGTAGATGGTCTGCTTGATCGCCACCACGCCCGGGTCGGCGGCGGCGCAGCGGATGAAGTCGATGACCGGCTCGAAGGACTGGAAGGGATGGTGCAGCAGCACGTCCTGCCGGCTGAGCACTGCGAAGATGTCGTGGTGGTTGACCAGCTTGGCCGGGAAGCCCGGCACGAAGGGGCTGAACTTCAGCTCGGGCCGGGCGTTGGTATTCACGATCTCCAGCAGGCGGCCCATGTTGACCGGGCCGTCGACGGCGAACAGGCGCGAGCGGTCGATCGCGAACTGGTCGAGCAGGAAGTCGGCGAGGTGGCGCGGGCAGCCGCGCCCGACTTCGAGGCGCACCGCGAAGCCGTAGTTGCGGCTGTGGAGTTCGCTCTGCAGCGCCTGGCGCAGGTTCTTGACCTCTTCCTCGTCGACCCAGAGGTCGCTGTTGCGGGTCACGCGGAACTGCGAATACGAGACCACTTCGCGCCCGGTGAACAGGTCGGCCATGTGGGCCTGGATCACCGAGGACAGCAGGCAGTAGGAAGCGCCCGGCTTGTCGGACAGCTCGTCCGGCAGGCGGATCACACGCGGCAGTACGCGCGGCGCCTTCATGATCGCGATGCCGGTGCCGCGCCCGAAGGCGTCCTTGCCGGCCAGCTCGACGATGAAGTTCAGGCTCTTGTTGATCACGCGCGGGAAGGGGTGGGCCGGGTCCAGCCCGACCGGCGTCAGCAGCGGCCGCACTTCCTTGTCGAAGTACTGCTTGACCCAGGCCTTCTGCGCCGCGTTGCGGCTTGATCGGCGCAGCAGGTGGATGCCATTCTCGGACAGGCGCGGCAGGATCTCGTTGTTCAGCAGCGCGTACTGGCGCGCGATGATCTGGCGGCATTCCTCGCTGGCGCCGTCGAGGTTGATGGTGGCGAGGTCGTCGGCGCCGCTCTGGTGGCGGTGCTGGGCCAGCAGGCTGGCGACGCGCACTTCGAAGAATTCGTCGAGGTTGCTGCTGACGATGCACAGGAAGCGCAGGCGTTCGAGCAGCGGGACGGACGGATCCTCGGCCTGCGCCAGGACCCGCCGGTTAAATTCCAGCAGCGATATCTCCCGGTTGAGGAAGGGTGCCGGGCTGTCGGAGGGGGACGCGGCCACTGCCTCGTCCGGTTTTGACTTCATATCCATTGGGCTCGAATGTTTCACTCGTGGCAACGGAGTGTAGAGCCCGATTATGACAGCGTCGTGACGTGGACGGCGCCCGGTCTGCTGAGTGGCGGGCTCAAGCCGGGCAGCGGCCGCTCCACCGGACAATTCATCGCCAGCATCCGCTCCAGAGGCGGCGCCGCGCGCAGCCGCTCGCGCCACCAGTGCAGCGCCGCGCCATCCTCGCCGGTGCGCCAGGCCATGAACAGGGTCTCGTCCGGCTTCGGTTCCTCGACCGCTTTCTCGACCAGACGCCCGGCCTCGATCGCAGGGCGGGCCCAGGCTTCGGGCAGGAAGCCGAAGCCGAGGCCGGCCACCTGGAAATCGTACTTGGTCTGCATGTCGGGCACCGTGAGCGTGTCCTGGCCGAACAGCAGGCCGACGGTGCGCGCCTGCAGCAGGCGCACCGAGTCCGCCACCGAGACGGCGCGGTGCTCGCTCAGTTCGGCCTTGCCGAGGCGGTGCCTGATGGCGGCCAGCGGATGCGAGGGCGCGACCACGAATACGAAGGACATCTTGCCCAGCGGCTCGGCGGTGTAGCCGCCGCCGGACGGTCCTTCGCCGGCGGCGCCGGCCAGGAAGTCGACGCGGCGGTCGAGCAGGCTCTCCCAGGTGCCGGACAGGGCTTCCTTGACGATGCGCAGGCGGGTCTGGTCGGCCACTTCATAAAAGGCGCGGATGTCGTCCTGCAGGCCGAACGGCGACAGCGCCGAATCGACGCCGATGGTGAATTCGGTCTCCCAGCCGGAGGCGACGCGGCGCACCCGGCTTTCGAGGTCGCCGGCCGCCTTCAGCAGGTATCGGCCTTCCTTCAGCAGCTCCTCGCCGGCCGCGGTCAGCACCACGCGCGGACCGAAGCGCTCGAACAAAGCGACGCCGAGGTCTTCCTCGAGCTTGGAAACGGTATAGGAAATCGTCGACGGCACCCGGAACAGTTCCTTGGCGGCGGCCGAAAAACTGCCGCGGCGGGCGATGGTGTCGACGGTGAGCAGGGCGTCGAGGCTGATTCTTAGCATGTAACTATTTTACAATAGCGGCATGCTCATACAAATCGCCCCCGATCTCTGGCACATGGAACGCGGCTTCAAGGCCGCCGGCCTGCCCATTACCTCACGGATGACCGTGGTCCGCTTCCAGGACGGCCGTCTGTGGCTCCACTCGCCGGTGCGCTTCAACGACACCGTGGCCGAACAGCTGCGCAGCCTCGGCCGGGTCGCGTGGATCGTCGCGCCCAACCGCGCGCACCACATGTTCGCGAAGCACGCGCTGCGCATGTTCCCGGAAGCCCGGCTGTACGGCGCGCCCGGCCTGGCCGCCAAGCGCCCGGACCTCGAAGGCCTGGTCGAGCTGGGCGACAGCGTCCTGCCCGAATGGCAGCACGAACTCGACCAGGTCGTCATGCGCGGCATGCCCTTCGTGAACGAGGTGGTGTTCTTCCACAAGGCATCGAACACCCTGATCATGACCGACGTGCTGCAGTGCTGGAGCGGCAAGCTGCCGTGGAATGCCTCGCTGTACGCGCGCCTGACCGACGTGCGCTCGCGCCTGGACGTGCCGCGCACGGTGCGCCTGGTCACGCGCAGCAGGATGCTGGCGGCCGGCAGCGCCCGGACCGTCCTGCAATGGCCGTTCACGCGCGTGATCACGGCGCATAACGCGATCGTCGAGCACGATGCGCACAGGCTGGTCGAGCGGGCTTTCAGCCGCTTCGGCGCCTGATTCAAATCCAAAAGGAGACCCATGTTCCAGTATGCCCGTTCCATGCGCGCAGCCAGCCTGGCTGCCGCCCTGACGACCGTCATCGCTGCCGGCGTCCCCTTGACCGTGGCCCAAGCCGCCGCCGCGCCGGCATCCGCCACCGCCCAGGCTGCGCAGCAGCAGATCGACCGGATCGCCGCCCGCTTTTACGACGCCCGCGCGAAATACGACCCGCTGCTGTACGCCACCGCCAACGGCGACAGCCGCTACGACGACCAGATCGGCATGGCGATCGATCCCAAGGTGCGCAAGCGCTACCTGGCCGCCAACCACGGTTTCCTGAAGCAGCTGCAGGCCATCGATCGCACCCGCCTGTCCGATAAAGCGCGGCTGAACTACGACATCCTGGCCGCCGAAATCCAGGCTCAGCTCGACCTCGAGCGCTTCCCGGAACACCTGCTGCCGCTGAACCACTTCGACAATATCCCGAGCAACCTGGCGAATTACGCCAGCGGCACCGGCTCGCAGCCGCTGGAGACGCCGGCCCAGCACCGTGCCTACCTGCACCGGCTGCAGCAGCTGCCGGCCTGGATAGCCCAGGCCATCGTCAACATGAAGGAGGGCATGCGGACTGGCGTGGTGCAGCCGAAGATCGTCACGACCCGCATGCTGCCGCAGTTCCAGCAGTTGCGCAGCAGCGATCCCCAGGGCAGCGTGTTCTACTCGCCGGCCAGGCGTCTGCCGGCCGCCTTCAGCGACAAGGACAAGCGCGAGCTCGAAGCCGGCTATCGCCAGGCCGCCGTCGAGATCGGCCAGGCCCTGGACCGCCTGTGCGCCTTCCTCGAAAAGGATTACCTGCCCGCCGGCCGCGATACCGCCGGCTATGGCGCGCTGCCGGACGGCGCCGCCTGGTACCGCGCCCGCATCAGGAACAACACCAACCTCGACACCCCGCCCGAGCAGATCCACGCAACGGGCCTGAAGGAAGTCGCGCGCATCCAGGCCGAGATGGCGAAGCTGGCCCCCAAGCTGGGCTACGACGGTCCGCTGAAAGATTTCCCGCAGTGGGTCGCCGCCCAGAAGAAATTCAAGCCCTTCACCAGCGAGCAGCAGGTGCTCGAACGCTACCGCCAGATCTACGCGCAGGTGGACGCCAAACTGCCGCAGTATTTCAGCCTGCTGCCCAAGGCCAGGCTCGACATCCAGCTCGAACCCGAGCTGACCCGCGCCACCGCCTCCGACCATTACACGCCAGTGGCGGCCGACGGTTCGCATCCGGGCGTGTTCTGGGCCGTGGTCAACGATCCGAAAGAGTACGACACGGTCGGCATGGCCACGCTGCTGCTGCACGAGGGCGTGCCGGGCCACCACTTCCACGCGGCGCTGCTGAAGGAACTGCCGCTGCCGGACTTCCGCAAGTTCTTCACCGAGCACCCGAGCGCGGCCGCCTACACCGAGGGCTGGGCGCTGTACTGCGAGACCCTGGGCCGGGAGTTCGGCTTCTACGAGGACCCGGCCTATTACTACGGCCACCTGAACGACGAGCTGCTGCGCGCGGTGCGCCTGGTGGTCGACACCGGCATGCACGCCCAAGGCTGGTCGCGCGAGAAGGCGATTGCCTATGCGATGGGAAACCTGGGCTACAACGAGGCCGGCGCTGCCAACCAGATCGAGCGCTACATGGTGTGGCCGGGCCAGGCCCTGGCCTACAAGACCGGCGCGATGAAAATCCTGGAACTGCGCGCCAGGGCGCAGCAGGCGCTGGGGCCGAAGTTCAGCTACGCCAGGTTCCACGCGGTGATGCTGGGCGACGGCACGCTGCCGCTGCCCATCCTGGAGAGCCAGGTGAATCGCTGGATCGAGGCCAGCCGCTGAATCGCCGTACGAAGGAGTCGCTGTACTGAGACTGCACTAAGCGGCGACGCGGCCCGACCTGCGCTGCACGGCCCGGTAGGTGCCGGTCTCCATCGGATGCGCGCACAGCTGCGGGTTGCGGTGCACGTGGCTTATTGAACCAATAGTTCTCGCTTGCCTTCCGCCGCGGCGCAAGACCCCCGGCGGCTGAAGCGCAGCGTGAATTTTTCCAGCACCAGCGCCAGCCCGAAGCACAGGAGCAGCACCGGCAGGTAGACCCCGAAGGTCCAGGCCTGCTCCCTGCCCAGCAGCGCGCGGTACAGCGCGACGGCGCCCAGCACCATGAACATGTGCGACAGATACAGTTCGTAGCTCAGGCTGCCCATGCGCGCCAGCCAGCGCAGGCCCGCGCGCGGGGCAGGTGGGTGCGCATGGAAGGCCAGCAGCATGAGGGCCGAACCCAGCACCAGCCCGACCATGCTGGACTTGAACAGGTGGCGGTGCACCAGCTCGCCCCAGCCCAGCACCAGCAGGATGCAGAAGGCGCCGAACAGCGCCAGCGCGCGGCCGTCGCGCCGGGATGGACGCCAGCGTTGCGCCAGCAGGGACGCCAGCACGCCCCAGGCGATCGCCGCCATGCCCGGCAGATAGGCCTTCTCGCGCCAGACTTCATCCGCCGCCGGCACCAGGCCGCGCAGCGGGTTCAAGGCCAGCGCCCAGACCAGCAGGAGGCCGATCAGCAGCCGCCGCGGCAGCCACAGGCACAGCAGCGGAAAGCCGAGATAGAAGACCTCCTCGATCGACAGCGACCACAGCACGTCCCAGCCCGCCGGCGCCCAGCCGGTGCGGCCTTCGTACCAGTTGAAAGTGAAGGTCAAGGCGGATCCCAACAGGCCAGCCAGGCTTTGTTCGTCGCCGGGAGCGAAGCCTTCGATGCCGGACAGCGCCAGCACCGACAGCACGCCCAGGATCAGGAGCAGCAGCGGCAGGATGCGCAACGCGCGGGCGCGGTAGAAGCGGCGCAGGTCCACACGTTCGAGGCTGCCGTCGCGCTCGAGGATGCGGGTGGCGATCAGGAAGCCGGAGATGACGAAGAAGATGAAGACCGCCTCGTAGCCGTTGAAGCTGACCGCGTCCAGCAGGCGCTTGGGCAGGTAGTCGCGCAGCAGGCTCGGCCCCAGCGGCAGGCGGAAGGGCAGGGCCAGGTGGTGCACGATCACCAGCAGGATGGCGAGGCCGCGCAGGCAGTCGATGCCGAAGTTGCGGGCTGATGGAGGCGAAGGAGCAATAGGCGAAGTCATCCAGCGATGGTAACAGCGCCGGCAGCACGAAAACTCAAACAATTCCACGCGTTTTATCCGTGCGCCTGCTTGTCGAAGGGCGCCGGATAATCGCGCCCTTGGAGCGATGGAGATGAGGATGCATCGACGCGGATTCCTGGCGGCGCTGGCCACGGCCCTCGGCGGCGGGCCGCTTGCAGCCGGGGCAATGCCCGATCAGGCAGCGGCCGCAAGCGAACTCTGGACGCGCTTGCGCGGCGGCGGCCACATCCTGCTGGTGCGCCATGCCGCCACCGACCCGGGTGTCGGCGATCCGCCCGGCTTCCGGCTCGGCCAGTGCGGCACCCAGCGCAACCTGTCCGAACGCGGGCGGCGCGAGGCGCAGGCGCTCGGGGTCGCCCTGCGCGATGGTGGCGTGGCGGTCGGCGCGGTATGGTCGAGCCGCTGGTGCCGCTGCCTGGATACCGCGCGGCTCGCCTTCGGCCGCGTCGAGCCGGCGCCGGTGCTCGATTCCATGTTCGAGGAAGACGGCGCCGCCCGGCGCGCCAGGGTGGCGCGGACACTCGCGCGCCTGGCCGCCTACCCGCTGGACGGCAAGGCCGGCAACCTGGCGCTCGTGACCCACGACGTCAACATCCGGGCGCTGGCGGACGAATCGGTCGCGCCCGGCGGGATCGTGGTCGCGCGCATGCGCGGCGGCGCGCTTGCCGTGCTGGGCCAACTGCCGCTGGATTCGGCCCCGTCGTCTTGATCGGCGCAAAAGGTCCGGCTGGCGTGCGCCCCGGACCGGCAGCGTAGAATCGCCCGCATGCATTCATCGTATGCCCAACTTTTCGAAGGAGTACGCAATGAGACGCAGCTTCCTGCGCGCCGCCCTGGCGGCAGCCATCGCGGCCACCACGGCCACCATGGCCTTCACGGCTTCGGCCCACCACGGCTGGAGCGAGTACAACGCAGATAAACCCTTGCAGCTGTCCGGCACCATCCAGGAAGCGGGCTATGTCCAGCCGCACGGCTGGGTACGCCTCAAGAGCGGCGACAAGACCTGGATCGTGGTGCTGGCGCCGCCGGGCCGCATGGAAAGCCGCGGCCTGACCAAGGACATGCTGAGCGTGGGTGGTACCGCCAGCGTCTATGGCTACCCGCACCGCAGCAAGGCGGACGAGATGCGCGCCGAGCGCATCACGGTCAACGGCAAGACCACCGAACTGCGCTGATGCTGCCTGCCCACCCGGCCGCTGGGCCCGGGCCGGCCGGTGCGGCGCTCGACTGGACGCACTGGCTTGCGGCCACCTCGCCGGCGCTGGCGATGCGCGCCAACGCCTGGCTGTATCCGGCCGTCGAGATCGTTCACATTGCCGGCTTTGCCGTGCTGGTCGGCGCGGTGGCGATGTTCGATTTGCGCGTGCTCGGGTTCGGGCGCGCACTGCCGGTGCGGCTGCTGGCGCATTACCTGCTGCCGTGGTCGGTGGGGAGCATGCTGCTGGTGCTGCCGAGCGGCCTGCTGCTGTTCGCGGCCGAGGCGCCGGACCTGGCGGCCAACCGCGTGTTCCTGCTGAAGCTGGTGCTGATCGCCGTGGCCGGGCTGAATGCGCTGGCTTTCCACGGCGGGCCTTACCGCTCCGCCGAGCGTTGGGACAGCCGCGCACCACCGCGGGCCCGCCTGCATGCCGTGCTGTCCCTGCTGCTATGGCTGACGGTGATCGCCTGCGGGCGGCTGCTGGCCTATGTCTGACCCGCTGCGCATGAGCATCGAAAAAATCGATCGTAGACAGGAAAATAACTCGTTTTTCTTCCAGCCCGCGGTTGGCCATAATGGCATCCATCGACACGCCAGGAGATCACGTATCATGGACATCACGACGCACCGCGGCCAGGGGACTATGCAGCAAGTCATCGAGATCGGCCCGCACCGCTTGCTGACCGACGTCGCCCCGGCCTTCGGCGGCGAGGACAGTGGCCCCGAACCGCACGACCTGCTGGCAGCGGCGCTGGCGGCCTGCACCACGCTGACGGTCAACCTGTACGCCAAACGGAAGGGCTGGCAGCTCGAGGAAGTGCAGGTCACGATCCGGCATGGCCAGGAAGGCGCGGCCTATGCTCTGCACCGCAGCATCCGCTATGTCGGACAGTTATCCGAAGAAGAAAAGCAGCGCCTGACGGACATCGCCAACAAGTGCCCGGTCCACAAGACCCTGTCCGGGCAGATCCAGATCACCACGGAGGCAGCATAAAATGGAACGCGATCAACAAAGTGGCTACGACGCCCACGACGAACAAAGCATGCTGGAAACCATCGTGGTGCCGCGCACCCATGACCTGGGCGGCGGCTTCGAAGTACGCCGCGCGCTGCCGCACGTGAATCGCCGCATGGTCGGCCCCTTCGTCTTCCTCGACCAGATGGGGCCGCACGTGTTCGATGCCGGCACCGGCATCGACGTGCGCCCGCACCCGCACATAGGCCTGTCCACCGTGACCTATCTGCTGGAAGGCGAGATCTCGCACCGCGACAGCCTCGGCACCGTGCAGGACATCCGTCCCGGCGCCGTCAACTGGATGACGGCCGGGAAGGGCATCGTCCACTCCGAACGCACCGGCCCGCTGGTGCGCGCCAATGGCTCGACCCTGCACGGCCTGCAATGCTGGGTCGCGCTGCCCAAGGCGAAGGAAGAAAAGGACCCGAGCTTCACCCACATCGAAGCCGAGCGGCTGCCGGTGCTGGAAGGCGAGGGCGCCACCGCCCGCATCATCGCCGGCGAGTTCTTCGGCAAGCGCGCCCCGGTGCCGGTCGAGTCGCCGATGTTCTACGTCGACCTGGCGCTGCAGCCGGGCGCGCGCCTGCCCATGCCGGCCGAGTACGGCGAGCAGGCGATCTACGTGGTGGAGGGGACGCTGGACCTGGGCCGCGACGGCCGCTTCGGCCCCGGCCAGCTGCTGGTACTGAAACCCGGCGCCGCCGTCACGCTGGCCGCGGCCAACGGCCAGGGCGCGCGCGTGATGCTGCTGGGTGGCGAACCGATGGATGGGCCGCGCTACCTGACCTGGAACTTCGTCTCCAGCTCGGCAGACCGTATCGAGCAGGCCAAGGAAGACTGGCGCGCGATGCGCTTCCCGAGCGTACCGGGCGAGACCGAGTTCATCCCGCTGCCGGATACCCTGGGCCGGCCGGTGCGCTATCCCTGAGTCAGGCCTGGGCCGGCGGCTGCAGCGCCGCGTGCACGGCGCCGAGGATCTGTTCGGACAGCGCCGGATCGGCGACCGCGCGCGACAAGGTCAGCGCGCCGACCATGGCGGCCAGCGCGACCAGGCCGCCGTCCGCGCCGCCGGCGGCAGGCGTGCACTCCTGCACCCGGGCCGCCATGCGCCGCGCCAGTGCATCGGCGCTGGGGTTGGGCTGGCCGCGCAGGCCGAGTTCCGCGCACAGGGTGGGGAGCGGGCAGCCGGCTTCGGGATGGTCGCGGTGGCGCGTCGACAGGTAGCTGGCCAGCAAGGCCTGCAGTTGTTCCGGCGCGGGCGACGCCTGCCACTGTTCGTCGGCCTGCGCGACCGCCGCGTCCAGCGAAGCCTCGACCAGCGCTTCCTTGGACGGGAAGTGGGCATAGAAGCCGCCGTGGGTCATGCCGAGCGCCTTCATCAGCGGCACCAGCCCGGTGCCCTCGATGCCGTCGCGGCGGAAACGGCGCGAGGCTTCGGCGATGATGCGTTGGCGCGTTTCCGCCTTGTGATTCTGCGAGTACCGCATGTGCTCCGATTTGATATGTTGCCTTAGCGAAATTGTAAATCTTTCGGCTGTGTCAGGCAACATTTGTCGGCATCGATTTCACGCAGGGCGCGCAGCATGCTCCCGCAGGTAGGCCGCGCAGTCTTCCGGACTCAGCGGCTTGCTGAAATAAAAGCCCTGGATCTGGTCGCAGCCGGCGGCGCGCAGTCCGTCGAGCTGCTCCTGCAGTTCGACACCCTCGGCAATCACCTCCAGGCGCAGGCTGTGCGCCATCGCGATGATGGCCTGGACCATCGCCAGCGAGTCGGCGCTCTGGTGCATGTCCTGCACGAAGGAGCGGTCGATCTTGAGCTTGTCGACGGGCAGGCGCTTCAGGTAGCTGAGGCTGGAATAGCCGGTGCCGAAATCGTCGATGCTGAGGGTGCAGCCGAGTTCGCGCAGGCGCGCCATCAGGTCGGCGCTGCGCTCGGGGCACTGTACCGACATGCTCTCGGTGAGTTCCAGTTCGAGATCGCCCGGCGCCAGTCCGGCATCGCGCACCACGGTGGCGACGCAGCCGACGATGTCGGTCCGGTGGAACTGGCGCGCCGACAGGTTGACCGCCACCGGCACCGTGGGCACGCCGGCGGCGCGCCAGGCACGGCACTGGTCGACGGCGCTCTTCAGCACCCATTCGCCGATCTCGACGATCAGCCCGGCCTCTTCGGCCACCGGGATGAATTCGACCGGCGAGATCAGGCCGTGCTGCGGATGGCGCCAGCGCAGCAGCACTTCCAGCCCGGCCACGGAGCCGTCCTTCAGCGCGATCTTCGGCTGGTACATCAGGAACAGTTCCTTGTGGTCGAGGGCGGCGCGCAGCTGGCCTTCCATCGTCAGCTTGCGGTTGAAGGCCTGCTTCAGCTCTTCCGAGAAATGCTGGATCTGGCCGCCGCCCATCAGCTTGGCGCGGCGGGTCGCCAGGGTCGCGTTGTTCAGCAGGACGTCGGCGCTGTCGCCGTCGTGCGGGTAGATCGCGTAGCCGATGCTGCAGGTGAGGGGGATGGCGCCGCCGCCCGGGGTCTTGAACTCGCGGTGCACGGCCTGCATGATCTGGCGCAGGCGGTCGCGCGCCACGCTGTCGTCGCCGAGGCCGGGCAGCAGCACCACGAACTCGTCGTTGCCGACCCGCGCCAGCAGGTCTTCCGGCCGCAGCACGCTCTGCAGGCTCCAGGTGATCGAGACCAGGGCCTGGTCGCCGGCGTGGTGGCCCAGCAGCTCGTTCAGGCGCTTGAACTTGTCGAGGTTGATCGCGGCGACCAGGGTCGGCGTGCCCTGGCTGCGCCATTCGGCCAGGCCCTTGTCGATGGTGCGCGCCAGCGCCTGGCGGTTCGACAGCCCGGTCAGCTGGTCGTGGTTGAGCAGGAATTCGACCTGGCCGGCGGCCGCGCTCAGCTCGGGATTGGCGGCGTCCAGCAGCACGTGCGAATACAGGGCCTGGGCCGCGGTGGCCAGCTGGCGGTGGTGGATCAGCTGTTCGACCATGCGCGCCAGGTCGCGCAGGATGTCGAGGTCCTCGCCGCCAAGCTGGCGCGGCACTTTGTCGATCACGCACAGGGTCCCGATCGGCATCCGGTCCACCGAGTACAGCGGCACGCCGGCATAGAAGCGGACATGCGGTTCGCCGGTCACCAGCGGGTTGTCGCGAAAGCGCGGGTCCTGGGTGGCGTCGCCCACCACCAGCGGTTCGTGGTCGAGGATCGCGTGGCCGCAGAACGAGATGTCGCGCGCGGTTTCGGTGGCCTCGAAGCCGCAGCGCGACTTGAACCACTGGACGTCCTTGTCCACCAGGGACACGAGGGCGGTGGGCGCGTGCAGCAGGCGCGCGGCCATGCGGGTGATGCGGTCGAAGGCTTCTTCGGGCGCGCTGCCGAGCAGGCGGGTGGCGTGCAGGGCAGTGAGACGGCGCGCTTCGTCGACGGGGAGGTCTGGAATCTGCATGGTTTTCTCTTGCCGGATCTGATGCTCTTGGTTCCATTCTGCCATGTGCGGCCGAACTGGAGCGCAGGCATCGGTGCGCGCGCGGCACATTTGACTTTATCGACCGCCCCCGCTTGCGATAACATTTGCAACGGTGCCCCGCGCGGCGGCGGATGGAGACTCAAATGAAAGCGATCGTAACCGGCCACACCAAAGGCCTCGGCGCCGCCCTGGCGCGCAACCTGCTGGCGCGCGGCGTGCCGGTGCTGGGCCTGGCCCGCACCCGCTCCGACGGGCTGGCGCAATCCTGGCCCGACCTGTTCGAAGAGGTGGAGCTGGACCTGGCCGATGGACCGGCCCTGATGGATTGGCTGGGCGGCAGCGCGCTGTCCGACTACCTGGACGGCACCGGCGCCGTGCTCCTGCTGAACAATGCGGGGATGGTGAACCCGGTCGGCCCGCTCGAGGAGCAGGACCCGCGCGCGGTACTGCGCGCCGTGACCCTGAACGTGGCGGCGCCGATGGCGCTGGCGGCGGCCGTGGTGCGCGCCAGCGACGGCGGCTCGACGCGGATCATGCACATCTCGAGCGGCGCCGGACGTCACGCCTATCCGGGCTGGAGCGTCTACTGCGCCACCAAGGCGGCGCTCGACCACCATGCGCGCGCGGTGGTGATGGACGCCGAACAGGATGTGCAGATCTGCAGCCTGGCGCCGGGCGTGATCGACACCGGCATGCAGGCCGAGATCCGCGCCAGCTCCGAAGAGAACTTCCCGATGCGCCAGCGCTTCATCGACCTCAAGGAAACCGGCACCCTGGTCGACCCCGACGAATGCGCCGAGCAGCTGGTCGACTACCTGCTCGGCAAGTCCTTCGGCGATGAGGTCGTGGCGGATCTCCGTACGCTCGGCGCATAGGAGGGATGCCCGGGCGGCACGGGCGGTATTGATTGTACGCAAGATACATCCGCAGCGCGGGTGGGACTATTCAAAGATGGATGAGCTCCTGCGCTACTACGAAGAAGAGTTGGGACTGTTCGGACAGTTCGCACGCGAATTCCGCGCCCGGTATCCGAAGCCGGCCGGCGAGCTGCACCTGGCGGGCGAAACCTATGAGGATCCGAGCGTCGCCCGGCTGATCCAGTCGGTGGCCCTGATGAGCGCCAGGATCCGCAAGCGCCTCGACGACGACTACCCCAAATTCACCGAATCGCTGCTCGAAAGCCTGTACCCGCACTACCTGCGGCCCATGCCTTCGCACACCATCGTGCAGGTCGGCGGCCAGGGCGATGCCGAACTGCCCGACGCGCCGGTGCTGCTGCCGCGCGGGACCATGCTGCGCACCAGCGCCCGCCACGACAGCCTGATCCTGTTCCGCACCGTCTACGACGTCCTGCTGGCGCCGCTGCGGGTGGCGCAGCTGGCCCTCAACCCGCTGGCGAAGGCGCCGCGCTCGCTGCGCCTGCCGCGCGGGGCGGGCAGCGCGATCGCCATCACCATCGATACGCCGGGCCCGCGCCCGCTGGCCGACAGCCTGCCGTCGCGCCTGCGCCTGTTCGTCGACGGTGAAGCCTCTACCCGCGCGGGCCTGATCGACGCCTTGTTCCTGCGCGGCGCCTGCGCCTTCGTCCAGGCCGGCGGCGAGGCCGCCTGGCTGCCGCTGCCGAATGTGCCGCTGGCCCTGGCGGGCTTGAGCGAGGACGATGCGATGATCCCGTTCCCGGCGCGCGCCCATCCGGCGCTGCGCCTGCTGAGCGAGTACTTCTGCTATCCCGACAAATTCCATTTCATCGACCTCGACACCACTGCCTTGCGCGCGCTGCTGCCGCCGCGCTGCACCAGCTTCACGCTGCACGTCGTACTGCGCGGCGTGAGCGGCGAGTCCGACGCGGCGCGCCTGCTGGCCGGGCTCACGGCGCGCAATCTGCTGTTGGGCTGCGCCCCGGCGATCAATCTGTTCGCCAAGGCCGGGGCGCCGCTTCAGCTGTCCCATACCAGCGCCGACTACCCGCTGCTGGCCGACGGCGCGCATGCCGCCGACTACGAGATCCACAGCGTCGACGCGGTGCGCCTGGTGCGCGAAGGCGCCGGCGGCGCAGGCGGCATCACCTCGTTCGCCCCGCTGTACGTGGCCAGCGAGGGCGCGGCGCCGGACGCCAGGCATTACTGGATCACGCGGCGCGACCATGCCGTGGCCGCCGTCAGCCCTGGCCACGAAATGCGCATCGCCCTGATCGACGCCGACTTCCGCACCACCGACGCCGCCGGCGCCGCGGACTGCCGGACCACCTTGTCCACGCTGCTGACCTGCACCAACCGCGACCTGCCGGCCCAGCTGCGCTACGGCGATCCGCAGGGCGACCTGCGCACCGACGAGCTGGCGGGCGCGGCGCCGATCCGCATGCTGCGCAAACCCAGCCCCACTTACCGCTTCCCCAGCGCGCGCGGCGCCCACTGGCGCCTGATCTCCCACCTCTCGCTCAGCCATGCCAGTCTGACCATGGCCGGCCTGGACGATTTCCGCAAGATGCTGGCGCTGTACGACCTGCCGCATTCGGCGGCCGCGCAGCGCCTGATCGCCGGCATCCACGGTCTCGAGCACGGCGCGGTGCGGGCCTGGGTCAGGACGGCGCCGGTGTCGACCCTGATGCCGGGCATCGGCATCCGCATGACCGTGGATGAAGAGGCCTTCGCCGGCAGCAGCCTGTTCGTGTTCGCCAGTGTGCTCGACCATTACTTTGCGCTGAACGGACAGCTGAACTGCTTCACGCGGCTGCAGCTCGTGTCGCGCCAGACCGGCCAGGAGCTCCTCGCATGCGAACCCCGCCACAGCAGCCGGCCGCTGGGCTGATCGGGCGGCTGCTGGCCGAGCCGCAGCGCTTCGAGTTCTTCCAGGCGGTGCGACTGCTCCTGCTGTGGCTGGACGAGCAGGGAGTGCCGCCGCGGCGCGCGCTGGAGCAGCACCTGCGCTTCCGGAACAGTCTGTCGCTCGGCTTCCCGGCCGCCCAGGTCGAAGCGATCGCGGCCAGCGCCGCCGAGGACGGGAAGGCGCCGCAGTTCCACCTGACCCCGACCTTCATGGGCCTGCTGGGCGCACACGGCGTCATGCCGGCGCACGTGACCGAGCGCATCGCGGCCTGGGAATCGGCCCAGGGCGATGCCGGGCTGGCCGAAGCGCCGCGCGCCTTCCTCGACATCTTCACGACCCGCATGCTGGCGCTGTTCTACGGCGCCTGGCGCAAATACCGCGTCGAGCACGCGGTGCGCGAGGGCGGCGACGGCTTCCTCCCTCTGCTGCTGGCGCTGGCCGGCTTTACTCCCGGCGCGCCGCACGAGGCGGTCGGCGACGCCACATTGGCGCGCTACGCCGGGGTGCTCAGGCAGCGCCCGGCTTCGGCGGTGGTGCTGGGGCGCGTGTTGTCTCACCATTTCGGGGTGCCGGTGGCGCTGGAAGAAGGGATCGGCTTCTGGGACCTGCTGGCGCCCGATGAGCAGACCCGTCTGGGCGGGGCCGCGCTCGGCCAGGACGCCATGCTGGGCGAGCGCAGCTGGCGCCCGGACCTGCGCGTACGCGTGCGCATCGGCCCCTTGCTGCGCGCGCAGTTCGAACGCTTCCTGCCGCGTGCCGAAGGGGCGCGGGCGCTGCGCACGCTGCTCGGTCTGTTCGCGGCGCCCACCCTCAGCTACGAGGTGGTGCTGGTGCTGGCGCACAGCGAGCTGCGCCCGGTGCGGCTGGCCGACGGCCCGCAGCGCCTGGGCCGCGACAGCTTCCTGATCACGGCGCCGGCCCTGCATGACCGCGCCGACATGGTCTACGATGTGCGGCCGATGCCGCCGCTGCCGCCGGGCCCGCCGCCCTTCGAAGGGGACGATTTGGCGGACCCCATCGCGGACGGGGCTTGACCTTCCCATCGTGGGAAGGATTATCCTGTCGTTGACTGACAGGAGCACAACATGGAAACCACAAGCGAAACCGCACCGGCCGCGCTGCAGCTGGCGGTGCAGGGCATGACCTGCGCGTCCTGCGTGGCGCGGGTCGAGAAGGCATTGAAGAAGGTCCCCGGCGTGAGCGACGCCAGCGTCAACCTGGCAACCGAACAGGCGACCGTGCACGGCGCGCACCTGGATGCGGACGCCATCGTCGCCGCGGTGGCCCAGGCCGGCTACGAGGCGGCGCCGGTGCAGCGCGGCCAGCCGCGCGCAGAGGCGCCGCGTTCCGGCCTGCCGACGTGGTGGCCGGTGGCCGCCGCGGCCATCCTCAGCCTGCCGCTGGTACTGCCCATGCTGGTGCACGCCTGGATGCTGCCGGGCTGGCTGCAACTGCTGCTGGCGACGCTGGTGCAGTTCTGGCTGGGCGCGCGCTTTTACCGGGCCGGCTGGAAGGCACTGCGGGCCGGGGCCGGCAACATGGACTTGCTGGTGGCGATCGGCACCTCGGCGGCGTATGCGCTGTCCGTCTATGAACTGGCGGCCGATCCGCTAGGGCACGGCATGCCGCAGCTGTATTTCGAGTCCTCGGCGGTGGTGATCACGCTGGTGCTGCTCGGGAAGTGGCTGGAAGGCCGCGCCAAGCACCAGACCGTGGAAGCGATCCGCGCGCTGGAATCGCTGCGGCCCGATACCGCCCTGGTGCGGCGCGGCGGCCAGGATATCGCGCTGCCGCTCGAACAACTGCGCGCCGGCGATGTGATGGTGGTGCGGCCGGGCGCGCGCGTGCCGGCCGACGGCCGTGTGCTCGAAGGCAGCAGCCACCTCGACGAATCCCTGCTGACCGGCGAAAGCCTGCCGGTGGCGCGCGGTCCGGGCGAACCGGTGCTGAGCGGCGCCGTCAACGGCGAGGGCATGTTGCTGGTCGAAGCGACCAAGGTCGGCGCCGACACCATGCTGGCGCATATCATCCGCATGGTCGAGGATGCGCAGGCGGTCAAGGCGCCGATCCAGCGCCTGGTCGACCGCGTGAGCGCCGTGTTCGTGCCGGCGGTGCTGCTGATTTCGCTGGTCACGCTGCTGGGCTGGGGCCTGGCCACCGGCGACTGGCAGCAGGCGCTGCTGAACGCGGTGGCGGTGCAGGTGATCGCCTGTCCGTGCGCACTGGGCCTGGCGACGCCGACCGGGATCATGGTCGGCACCGGGGTCGCGGCCCGCCACGGCATCCTGATCAAGGACGCCGAAGCGCTGGAGACGGCGCACGCGGTGCGCACCGTGGTGTTCGACAAGACCGGCACGCTCACCGAGGGCAAGCCGCTTTTGGTCGCAGTCGAAGGCGCGGATGCCGGCCGCCTGCTGGCGCTGGCCTGGGCCGTGCAGCAGTACAGCGAACACCCGCTGGCCAAGGCGGTGGCGCAGGCGGCGCAGGAGCGCGGCCTGGCCTTGCCGGCGGCCGGCGAGGCGGCAGCGCTGCCGGGCCGCGGCGTGCGGGCGCGGGTGGGCGCGGCAAACGTGTATCTTGGTAACCGGCGCCTGATGCAGGAGATCGGCGCCGCGTTCGACGCCTGGGAAGATGCCGCGCGGCGCCACGAAAGCGATGGCCGCACCGTGTCCTGGCTCGCCGTGGAAGAGGGCGGCGCCGTCCGTATCGAGGGCGTGCTGGCCTTCGGCGACCGCCTCAAGCCGGGCAGCGCCGCCGCCATCGCGCGCCTGAAGACGATGGGCGTCGATGCCGTGATGCTGACCGGCGACAACCGCGGCGCCGCGGCCCTGGTGGCGCGCGAACTGGGCCTGGCGCGTTACGTGGCCGAGGTCCTGCCCGCCGACAAGGCCGCCAGCGTGCGCGAACTGATGGCCAAGCGTGAAAACGGCAAGGTGGCGATGGTCGGCGACGGCATCAACGACGCCCCGGCCCTGGCCGCGGCCGACGTCGGCATCGCCATGGCTGGCGGCACCGATGTAGCCATGCACACGGCCGGCATCACGCTGATGCGCGGCGACCCGCTGCTGGTGGCGGACGCGATCGCGATCTCTTCGGCGACCTATCGCAAGATCCGCCAGAACCTGGCCTGGGCCTTCGTCTACAACGTGGTCGGCATCCCGGTCGCGGCGCTGGGCTTGCTCAATCCGGTGCTGGCGGGGGCGGCGATGGCGCTCAGCTCGGTCAGCGTGGTGAGCAATGCGCTGCTGCTGCGGCGCTGGAAGCCAACCGTTTCAACGATTTCAACTGTTTCAACCAAAGGAGAAAAGACGATGTATGAATTGACCGTGGAAGACATGACTTGCAAACACTGCGTGGGCCGCGTGACCAAGGCGGTGCAGGAGATCGACCAGGGGGCCAAGGTCGATATCGACCTGCCGACCAAGAAGGTGAAGATCGACAGTTCGGCCGACCTCGACCGGATTGCGAAAGCGATCGACGAGGCCGGCTATCCGGTCAGTGCGCGCGCCTGAACTCAGTGCGCGCCGAGTTCGGCCAGGCCTTCGATGAAGATCTGGAGCAGCAATTCGCCGATGACTTCCAGGATGGCTTCGAGCATGGCTCAGACCACCGGTTCCGGGCTTGGCGCCGCCAGCGCGACCGTCCAGTGGCCGTTCGCATCCATGCGGGTGTCCAGCAAATCGTAAGTCTTCACCATGTCGAGCAGGCCCGAATGGCCGTAGGTCTTGGTCGAAAACGCCGGGTCCGTATGCTTCAGGTAATTCCCTAGCGGCGAAAGCGAGACCCGGCCGTCCGGCGTACTGGCCGCCAGCAGCGACACCGCGTCGATCACCATCCGCGGCCGCCGCTTGGGCAGCGGCTTGGGCGCTTCCTGGCGCGGGCTGCCGGCTTTGCGGACAGGATCCACCGACGGCGTCGGCGCTTCGCTCGCCGGGGTCCATTCGAAGAAGCGGTCGCTCGCATGGCGCAGCGCTTCCGGCGTCTTCGGCTCGCCGACGATGCAGACGGTGGCACCGCGCTCGCGCAGCTTACGGCACAGGTAAGCGAAGTCCGAGTCGCTCGTCACCAGGCAGAAGGTATCGGCACGGTCGTCGAAATGCGCTTCCAGCGTATCGAGCGCCAGTGCGATATCGGCGGTGTTCTTGCCGGCCGCGTACTGGAACTGCAGGCAGGGCGTGAAGGCGAACTTCACCAGCGCTTCCTGCCACCTCTGCACCAGCGTCTCCCGGTTGCCATAGCCGCGGCGCATGACCACGCGTCCGAACTGCGCGGCCATGCGCAGTGCATGTTCGAGCACATCGGGCGACACGTTGTCGCAATCGACCAGAACAGCGACGCGGGCTTCGCGCGGGGGAGGGAGGCTCGTCATGATGGGCGATAGAAGTTGTTCGATAGAAATAAATGTAATCCAAGAAACTGGTTTTTACCAGTGCGGCGTGCAAACCGGTCACTCATGTAGAATCGGCAAGCATGCAAGATGAACAAGCGCTTCCATACGAAAGGCATTTCATGGCAAAGACCGACCTGTCGAATTACAACCTCGCCGAACTCAAGGGCCTGCAATTCGATATCGAAAAGGAGATCAAGTCCCGCCAGCAGGACGAGGTCAAGAAGGCGCGCGAGCAGATCCTGGCGATTGCCCAGGATGTCGGCGTGCCGGTGGCGGCCCTGATCAAGGTGAACGGCGCCAAGGCAAATGGCGCCAAGACGGGCGCCAAGAACGGCGCCGCGCCGCAGGGCCAGGCGCGCTACCGCAACCCGGCCGACGAAGCGCAGACCTGGACCGGACGCGGGCGCCAGCCGAAGTGGATCGCCGAGGCCCTGGCCGGCGGCAAGTCGCTCGACGATTTCCGGATCTAGTCGCGTTCGTCACCGATAAGAGGTGTGGCGTATCATACGGCCTTCGACACACCTGAATCCGATTTATGAATTTTGAAGACGTAGCAGCGGCAGCCAGCCGGCTGCAGGAAGGCGGCACGCCGGTCACCATCGACACCGTGCGCGATGCGCTTGGCGGCGGCTCGGCCAGCGCCATCTCGCGCCATCTGGCGGACTGGCGCGCGGCCACCGAGCCGGCGCCCGAACCGCCCCGCGCCGAACTGCCGCCCGAGCTGCTGGACGGCCTGGCGCGCTGGGCCCAGCAATTCGCCGAAGACGCGGGCAGCGGCACGCGTGCCGCGCTGGCGCGCCATGAAGAAGAACTCGAAGCCCTGCGCGAAGCCGGCGACACGCTGGAAAGCGAGCGCGATGCCGTGCAGGCCCGCCTCGACGAGACCAGCGCGGCGCGCGACGAAGCGCTGGCCGCCCTGGCCGAGCGCGACGAGGAAATCGAGCGCCTGAACGCCGAGCTGCGCAACGCCAAGCAGGTGGCGATGGACGCGCTGGTCGGCAAGGCCAAGGACCAGCTGGCGATCGAAGGCAAGGACGCCCAACTGGCCGACCTGCGCAGCCAGCTCGAAAAGGGCGTGACCCAGAACGCCAGCCTGTCCGACGCCCGCCTGGCAGCCGAGATGGAACTGGTGGGCGCCAAGACCGCCCGCGACAGCCTCGAAGCGGAAAATGCGGAGCTGCGCAAGCAGATCGCGGCGCTGCGCAAGAAACCGGCTTGACGTCATAGCTCGCCTTGACGTCGTCATCCCCGCGAAGGCGGGGATCCAAGCTTTGCGCGCACTAACTTGACGCACGCAGAACTTGGGTTCCCGCCTTCGCGGGAACGACGAGGAGACGCGGGAACGACGCGGAAGCGCGGGAACGACGAGAATCCGCGCGAACGACGCTCTAGTGCCCGCGCCCCTTCCTCACCTTCGCCACCGGCTCCCTAGCTGAAGCCACCGTCCCAGGCGCCCGCACAGGCTCGGGCGCCGGCCCGGTCCACTCCCGCGCCACCGTTCCCGGCGGCTGGCGGTACCAGCCCGGATCGCGGAAGTCGCCGCGCGCCAGGCCTTCGCGCACCTTGATCATCGTGAACATGCCGCCCATCTCGATCTCGCCGAAGGGGCCTTTGCCATCCATCATCGGCAGGGTGTTTTCCGGCAGCGGCATGCGCATGCTGCCCATCGAGCCGCCCTTGTCGCCCATGACCATGTAGCCCGGCACCAGGTCGTTGATCTTGCGCGCCACGCCGCTGTGGTCGACGCCGATCAGGTTCGGCACCTGGTGGCCCATCGCGTTCATCGTGTGGTGCGATTTATGGCAGTGGAAGGCCCAGTCGCCGGGCGCATCGGCGATGAATTCGATCGCGCGCATCTGGCCCACGCCGATATCGACCGTGACTTCCGGCCAGCGCGCCGCCGGGGGCACCCAGCCGCCGTCGGTGCCGGTGATCTCGAAGCGGTGGCCGTGGATGTGGAAGGGGTGGTTGGTCATCGACAGGTTGCCCATGCGGATGCGCACGCGGTCGTCCTTGCGTACCACCATCGGGTCGGTGCCGGGGAAGGCGCGGCTGTTGATGGTCCAGATATTAAAGTCGAGCATCTCGTTGATGTTGGGCGTGTAGCTGCCCGGCTCGATGTCGTAGGCGTTCAGCAGGAACACGAAGTCGCGGTCGACCGCATGCTGGCGCGGATCCTTCGGGTGGGTCACCCAGGAACCCATCATGCCCATGCCGATCTGCGCCATCTCGTCGGCGTGCGGATGGTACATGAAGGTGCCGGCATAGCGCGCCACGAATTCGTAGACGAAGGTCTTGCCCGGTGCAATCGCCGGCTGGTTCAGGCCCGCCACGCCATCCATGCCGTTCGGCAGGAACTGGCCGTGCCAGTGGATGCTGGTCGCCTCCGGCAGCTTATTGGTCACGAAGATGCGCACGCGGTCGCCCTCGACCACCTCGATGGTCGGGCCCGGGCTCTGGCCGTTGTAGCCCCACAGGTTGGCCTTCATGCCGGGCGCGATCTCGCGCACCACCGGTTCGGCCACCAGGTGGAATTCCTTGACGCCGTCCTTCATGCGCCAGGGCAGGGTCCAGCCGTTCAGGGTGACGACCGGATTGTAGGGCCGGCCGTTGGGCGGGACCAGCGGCGGCGCGGTACCGCTCGAGCTCTGGACCGGGGCCTCGGGGATGGCGGCGGCTGCCGCCTTGCTGACCAGCGATGCGCCGACCATGGCGGCACCGGCGCCGGCGCCGTTGATGAGAAAATTTCTGCGCGATGTCATTCTGCGTGTTCCTCGTGATTCTGCTCATGCTGGACGTGCTGCGCCTTTCCGTCACCTCCGAGGCGCACGCCGAGCGCCGCCTCCAGGCTGGCATGCGCCGTCCAGAATTCTTTCAATGCGTCGATGTAGTTCGAGACCGCGTCGGCCTGGTCGCGCGAATCGGCGAGCAGGTCCTGGGTCGACAGCAGCATGCCGTTGTAGCGCAGCAGGACTTCCTTCGAAATCTTCTTGCGCAGCGGGATGATGGTGTCGCGGTAGTGCGCGGCGACGTCGAAGGCGGTGCGGTAGCCGAGATAGCTCTCGCGCGCCTCGCTGCGCGCCGTGACCGCGGCCTGGGCCACGCGCTGCAGCGCCTGCATGTAGACGCCCTCGGCCCGCGCGGTGCGGGCTCCGCCCCAGTCGAACAGCGGCAGTTCCAGGCTCAGCTCGTAGCCGCGCGCGGTGGGCGCGTGGCTGTCGCTCTCGTTCACGTAACCCAGGTCGAGCACGTTGACGAAGCGGGTCGCTTTGGTCAGGCCCAGGTTGGCGGCGGTGGCCTGCGCATCGAGCTTGGCCGCCTGCACGTCGAGGCGCTGTTCGATGGCGATGCGCTCGATGTCGCGCAGCTGCGCCGGCGCCGCCGGCAGTTCCGGCAGGTGCTCGGGCAGGCTGTATTGGGCGTCCTTGCCCCACAGGCCCAGCAGGCGGGTGAGTTTCTCGCGGCTGGCCACCGCCTCTTTGCCGGCGAGGGCCAGCGCCGCCTGGGTTTCGGCGTGGTAGAGCTGTTCGCGCGAGAGGTCGAGCTGGCTCATGTTGCCGACCTTCGCCATGCGCCCGGCCAGCTCGGCGCTCGCTTCGGCGGCGGCATCGACCTGGCGCGCGTACTCGAGCGCCTGGTTGGCGGCCACCGCCTCGACCCAGGCGATGCGGGTGTCGCGCGCATGCTGCTCGATCTCGCGCGCGACTTCCAGCCTGGCCTGCTCGAAGCGCTGCGCCTCCAGGCGTGAAGCCAGCGGCAGCGTCAGCAGCCGGACCAGGTTGACGGTGAAGGTGCGCTCGATCGCGACACCGCCGCCGTTCCCCACATGCTTGTAGTCGAGCACCGGATTCGGCAGCCGCCCGGCCTGCACCAGGTCGGCCTGGGCGATGCCGACTTTCCAGTAACTCGCCTGCAGGCCGGGATGGGCCAGCACCGCCACCTTGACCGCATCGTCCATGCCGAGCGGCTTGGCCAATGTGGTTTCGACCACCTGCGCCAGTTCGCGCGCGGCCGCATCGTCGCGCGCCAGGCGCGGTTCGACGCCGATGCGGTCGCGGGCGCCGGCGGCCACCGAGTCGAAGCCGCCGCCAGGTGCCACCGTGCTGCAGCCGGCCAGCACGGCCAGCGCCAGCGGGGCGCCGAGCATCTTCAGGTTCATGGAGTCTCCTTGGGCTTGTGGGTATGGTCCATCTTATCCATCTTGTCCTTGCAGCAGCAGCCGGGCTGGCAGCAGGACATCTTGCCGCCGCCGGCCGCGCCGTCGCTGGCGCCGGGCGTGCACATGTCCGGGCTGTCCTGCTTGCCCATGGCCATGCCGTGCATGCCGGCGTGGCCAGCGTGGCCTGCATGCGGATCGGCGGACTGCGCCGCCGCCATGGCGTGACCCGCATGCGGATCGGCCGCCTGCGGCGCCGGTGCCTGGGCAGCCATGTGCCCGCCATGCCCGGCCATCGGTTTCATGGTCAGCGCCATCGAATTGATGGCGGCCACGGTCTGGTTACCCGCGACCCAGTTCTGGTCCGGCGTGGTCGAGGGTGCGGCAGCAAGGCGCGCACCGAGCGCGGACTGGTAGCGGGTGGCCGGCACCGCGGCCTGCGGGTCGGCGGCGTGCCGGGTTTGCGCCTGGGCGTGAAACGCGGATGCGGCCAGCAGCAGGCAGGCGCCGGCGCGCACGAAGGGGAATCGGTGTTGCATGGTGTTCCTCGTTGACGATGCGTGATGACAGCCGTCGGCCCGATGGGCGACGGCGCGTGATCGGGTCAGGCGAGGAAGCTGCTGGGAGGTCGTTCGAGAAGGACGGGGTCGACGCTGGGCAGGTGGCCGGCGCGGAAAGGAATCGACACGGTGGAAGGCGGCGCCAGCGCCGGGACAGCGGGCAGGCCCAGGGCCATCGCCGCGCCCACACAGCAGGCGCCGCAGGTGCCGCACTTGGCCTTGTCATGCTGGCCAGCAGGTACATCGTCGGCGGGGGCCGCCTGGGGCGGAGACGCCTTGTGGTCCTGCGCCATCTGCTGGTGGCAGGGCGGCTGCCCGGCAAGCGGCGCGGCCTGGACCGCCACCCTTGCGTCGGCCACCGTTGCCACAGCCGCCTCAGCGTGCCCGACGCGCGGCAGCATGTCTGCCGCGGCGAATGCCTGGAAGGGCAACGCCAGCATCAGGAAGCACAACAGCAGCGATCGGACGATGGATTTCACGGCTTCATTCTAGCATGGCCCGGCTCGCCCCGGCCATGCACGGCTGGCATGACGCGGCCGTGGCGAGGCCGGATAAGTGGTAGCATCGTGCCAACATCGCCATCGACGACGGAGGCATTTACCATGATTCCAGCGGCCCGGTCAGGCCATTGCCGAACGCAGCGCACCCGATTCGAAATAGATATGCTTGATCGAGGGGTAGAGCGCCGCGACCGCCTTTTCCAGGCGCTCGATCGCGCGCTCCACCTCGTCGATGCGCATGCCGCGGCGGAACTGCACCGAGGCCGTCAGCAGCACCTCGTCCGGTCCCAGCTGCATGCTCTGCACCCCCGTCACGCTCAGGATCGCCGGGTCGGTTTCGAACACCTCGCGGACTTTGCGGGTGGCTTCGGCGCCGATGCTTTCGCCGACCAGCAGGGCGCCGGTCTCGCGCGCCAGGGTCACTGCGGCACCTACCAGCAACAGTCCGATCAGGATCGATGCGGCGGGGTCGATGTAGGGATTGGCGAACGCCTGCCCGAGCGCGATGCCGACAGCGGCGATGAGCAGGCCCGCAAGAGCCGCCGAGTCTTCGATGAACACCGTGAACACGGTGGCGTCCTTGCTTGCGCGCATGGTCTTCCACAGCGAATCGCCCGGCTTTCGCCGCTGGTTGAGCTCCTTGCGCGAGACGTTCCAGCTATAGCCTTCGAACAGCGCGGAAACGCCCAGCACGACGTAATTCCAGAACGGGTCCTGCAGGGGCTCGGGATGGCGCATCGCCTCGTAGCCATGGTAGATCGACAACCCGCCACCCAGCGAGAACACGGACATGGCCACGATCAGCGCCCAGAAGTACAGCTCCTTGCCGTAGCCGAACGGATGCCGGGCGTCGGCCGGCTTGGCGCTGTTGTGTTCGCCGAGCAGCAACAAGAGTTCGTTGCCGCTGTCGACCGTCGAGTGGATGCCCTCCGCCATCATGGCGGCGCTGCCGGTGATGGCGGCCACGATGAATTTGCACACGGCGATGCCGACGTTCGCGCCGATTGCCGCATAGATCACCTTGCGCCCGGCATCGGCGCCGCCCGCCTTTGCCGGCGCCTTGCCGCCCGTCTGTCCGGATTGATTGCTGCTCACGTTCTGCTCTCCCATGCCGTGCTGGCCCGGCTCCAGTGTAGCCAATCCGTCACGACTGCCCTGCACGGCTGGGAGCGCGCGGCCGGGACGGCGGCATGAGCGTACGCAACCTGCGCCAGCTGTTCGCGCCGAAGTCGGTGGCCGTGATCGGCGCCACCGACCGTCCGGGCAGCGTCGGCGCCACCATGCTGCGCAATTTGCGCGAAGGCGGCTTCAAGGGCCCGGTCTACCCGGTCAATCCGAAGTACGACAGCATCGGCGGCCAGCAGGCCTGGCCCGACGTCGCCAGCCTGCCGGCGGTGCCCGACCTCGCCATCGTCTGCACCCCGCCGCAGACCGTGCCCGGCATCGTGCGCGCGCTCGGCGAACTGGGCACGCGCGCCGCGATCGTGATGAGCGCCGGCGTCGCCCTTGGGCGCGACGCGCGCGGACGCAGCCTGAAGCAGGCGATGCTGGATGCGGCCAATCCCTACCTGCTGCGCATCCTCGGCGCCAACAGCGCGGGCCTGCTGGCGCCGGGCATCGGCCTGAACGCCAGCATCGCCGCCGGCGGCGCGGCGGCGGGCCGGATCGCCTTCGTGTCCGAGTCGGGGGCCTTGATGACCGGGGTGCTGGACTGGGCGCGTTCGCGCGGGATCGGCTTTTCCAGCTTCGTCTCGCTGGGCGAGTCCGCCGACGTCGACTTCGGCGACGTGCTCGACTACCTGGCCAGCGACGGCGGCACCAGCGCCATCCTGCTGCACGTCGAAAGCCTGCGCTATGCGCGCAAGTTCATGTCGGCGGCGCGGGCGGCGGCGCGCAGCAAGCCGACCGTGGTGCTGAAGGCCGGCCGCTCGCTGGAAGCGGCGACGGCCGGCGCCTGCCTGTCGGGCGTGCTGGCCACGCCGGACGACGTCTACGATGCCGCGATCCGGCGTGCCGGCATGCTGCGCGTGTACACCACCGAGCAGCTGTTCGCGGCGGTCGAGACGCTGGCGCGCGCCAAGCCGCTGTACGGCGAACGCCTGGCCATTCTCGGCAACGGCGCCGGCCCGGTGGTGCTGGCGCTGGACGCGCTGCAGTATGCCGGCGGCGCGCCGGCCATCCTGCAGGAAGACACCGTGCGCAAGCTGCGCCACATGGTGCCGGAATGGCGCGGCGACGGCCCGCTCAACATCCGCGGCGACGCCCCGCCCGAGCGCTACCACGACGTGGTCGAGGTGCTGCTGCACGACCCCGGCGCGAATGCGGTGCTGATGATCCACGCGCCGAACGCGGTGGTCGCGCCCAGCGACGTGGCGCGCGCGGTGGCGCCGCTGGCCAGGGGCTCCTCGCGCAATGTGCTGGGCTGCTGGCTGGGCGTGCAGTCGGTGCTGGAAGCGCGTACCATCGCCGCCGAAGCCGGCATGCCGGCCTACCGCACGCCCGAGGATGCGGTCAACGGCTTCATGCAGATCGTGCACTACCGCGAAAACCAGAACCTCCTGATGCAGGTGCCGGCCTCGGTCGGCGACGGCGAACCGGACCGCGAGCTGGCGCGGCGCCTGGTGCGCGAATCGATCGACAAGGGCCGCTACCTGCTGGCCGACCCCGACACCAAGGCCATCCTCGCCGCCTACGGCATTCCGGTGGTGCCGACCCGCGCCGCCGCCACGCCCGAAGACGCGGTGCGCGCCGCGCGCGAGATCGGCTACCCGGTGGCGGTGAAGATCCTGTCGCCGGACGTGGCGCAAAAGAGCGACGTCGGCGGCGTCACCCTCGACCTCGACAGCGACGCGGCGGTGCTGGCCGCGGCCGAGCGCATGCGGCGCCGCCTGACCGAGCTGCAGCCGGGCGCGCGCCTGGAGGGCTATATCGTGCAGGCGATGGCGCGCAATCCCGAAGCCCACGAGCTGATCGCGGGCGCCGCCACCGATCCCGTGTTCGGCCCGGTGATCCTGTTCGGCCAGGGTGGCCTGGCGGTGGAGCAGGCGGACGACCACGCGGTGGCGCTGCCGCCGCTGAACACGGTGCTGGCCCATGAGCTGGTGTCGCGCACGCGCGTGGCGCGCCTGCTGGAGGGCTACCGCAACCACCCGAAGGCCGACATGGACGCGATCCTGGCGGTGCTGGTGCAGGTCTCGCGCCTGGTGGCCGATGTGCCCGAGATCGTCGAACTCGACATCAATCCGCTGTTGGCCGACAGCCGCGGCGCGCTGGTGCTGGACGCGCGCATGCGCATCGGCATGGCCGACCGTTCCGGCTCCACGCTCGACCGCCTGGCGATCCGCCCTTATCCCGCCGAGCTGGAAGAGAGCGTGCCCTGGGAAGGCGGCACCCTGCTGCTGCGCCCGATCCGCCCGGAGGACGGCGCCGCCCACGTCGAGTTCTTCAACCGCCTGACGCCGGACGACGTCCGTTACCGCATGTTCGTGCGCGTGCGCGAGCTGCAGCCGGCGCAGCTGGCGCGCTTTACCCAGATCGACTACGACCGCGAGATGGCCTTCATCGCCACCCGGCCCGGGCCCGACGGGCATGACGAAACGCTGGGCGTGGGCAGGGTGGTGGCCGATCCGGACAACATCAGCGCCGAGTTCGCGGTGACGGTGCGCTCCGACCTGAAGGGCAAGGGCCTGGGCCGCATGCTGATGGACAAACTGATCGCCTACTGCCGCGCGCGCGGCACCCGCGAAATCGTCGGCGAGGCGCTGCCGCAGAATGCGCCCGTGATCGGGTTGGTGAAAAAGCTCGGCTTCACGGTAGGGCCGGTGGACGAGGATGAGGGCGTGCGCAAGTTCTGGCTGACGCTGCGCTGAACGAAGCGCTTGACGCGTCTCAGCGCGCCTGCGCCCGCGCCGCATCCACGCGTCGGAACAGCTCCGCGTTCAGCTTGCGCGAATGGCCGGGCATGTGCTTGCGGGTGCGTTCGATCTCCTGCAGCTCCGGCTCGGCGACCTGCGGCTTGCCGTTGGCGAGCGCCCAGATCGCCAGTTCGGCGCGTGCTTCCAGGCTGCCGAAGCGGTGTGCGGCGGCAGCGAACTGCGAGCCTGCTTCGTCCTGGCGGCCGGCCGCGGCATAGGCCTGGCCGAGCAGGATGCCGACCTGCTCGGGACGGAAGTTCGGCTGTTCGCCCGCCAGCGTCTCGAGCAGGGCGATGGTGCCGGCGGCATTGCCGCTGGCCAGGCGGGCACGGGCCGCGCCCAGGCGCAGTTCGGCGTCGCGCGCGAACGGGCCCTGCAGGCAGGCTTCGTACTGCTCGGCGGCCTTGGCGGGCTGGCCGCTTTCCAGCAGGGCGTTCGCCAGGCGCATCTGGTTGTGCGCGGTCGGGGTCAGCTCGAAGGCGCGCTGGGCGTCGCGCACGTCGCGGCCCGGGTCCAGGCTGGCTTGAAGCGCGCGGCCGGCCCTGGCCGCCGAATGCTCCAGCCGCGAAGAGGGAAGGAACACGGCGACGAAATACACAATGCTGCCCAGCAGCGGGAAAAAGAACAGCACGAACAGCCAGTACATGCCCTGGTGCGTACGTATCGCGTGGATCGCGAAGAACAGGGCGATGATGACGTGGAGGCCGATTCCAAAGATTTGCATGACGATTACTTGCTGGATGACAAGGCCGATAGGATAGCCGATTCAGCGCCGGAGTTCCGACATGATTTTCTCGGCCAGGAAGTCGCACGGCGGGCGCTTGGACTTGCTGCTGCGCGCCAGGACCACTTCCAGCGGATCGATGTCCGGCAAGCCCTGGGCCTGACCCAGCAGACTCAGATGGCCCGGCACCGCGCAGCGCGCCAGCGGCGCCACCGCCAGTCCCGCCTCGACCATGCTGAGCAGCCCCATCAGGCTGGGGCTCTCGTAGGAGGTCCGGTAGGGGATCTTCGCGCGCTCCAGGCTGCGGATCGCGTTTTCGCGCGCCACGCTGCCCGGCAGGAAGACCGCGATCGGCAGCGGCCGCTCTTTCCACAGGGCCTGGGCGCTGGGGTTCGATGCCCACACCATCGGCTCGAAGCGCACGAATTCGCCGCTCAGTCCTTTCACGCGCGTGGCGCAGACCAGGTCCACCGAGCCGTCCTTCACCATCGGCGCCAGCGCCACGCTCGGCAGGCCCACCACCTGGATCTCCACCTTCGGGTAGGACGCCGAAAACTTCTTCAGGATGCCCGGCAGCAGGGACGAGGCATAGTCGTCGGGCACACCGATCACCACACGGCCGGTGATGTCGGGCCGCACCACCGCGGCCCAGGCTTCCTCACGCAGGGCCAGCATGCGCCGCGCGAAGCTCAGCAGGACTTCGCCGTCCTGGGTCGGGGTGACGCTGCGCGGATTGCGCACGAACAGCGGCTTGCCGAGCGCGTTCTCGAGCGTCTTGATCTGCATGCTCACCGCCGATTGCGAGCGATGCACGACTTCCGCCGCGCGGCTGATATTGCCGGTGTCGGCCACCGCCACGATCATGGCCAGCACGTCCAGGTCCAGGGCTTTCATTTGCTATCAGATAATCTAATGGATGCGATCAATATTATGCGATTTTCTTGATCCCGTGTGTCGGGCATAGTGGCGTCAAAGGAGCACTACCATGAACGCACGAGTAAATATCCACATGCCTTACGTGACGACCGGCGCCGGCGAGCCGCTGCTGTTCGTGCACGGTTCGCTGTGCGACTACCGCTACTGGAACAGCCAGACCGCCGTCCTGTCGCAGCAGTTCCAGTGCGTTTCGGTGAGCCTCAGCCACTACTGGCCGGTGGCCGATGCGTCCGCGCAGGGCGAGTTCGGCTGGCAGGCGCACGTCGACGAACTGGCCGGCTTCATCGCGGCGATGGGGCTCGGCCCGGTGCACCTGGTGGGGCATTCGCGCGGCGGCTGCGTCGCCTTCCACCTGGCGCGCCAGTATCCGCAGCTGGTCAGGAGCCTGACCCTGGCCGATCCGGGCGGCCCGCTGCAGATCGAGGGCACGCCGCCGGCGGCGCTGCCGTCCGCCACCGAACGCCTGCGCGCGGAGGTCGCGGACCTGATCGCCCAAGGGGCGGTCGAGGCTGGCCTGGAGATGTTCGTCGACTCGGTCAGCATGCCCGGCATCTGGAAACGCAGCTCTTCCCAGTTCCGCGCGATGGCGGCCGACAACGCGGCCACGCTGCCGAAGCAGTTTCGCGATCCCTTGCCGGCCTACACCCGCGCCGATGCGGCCGGGGTGCGGTGCCGGACGCTCTTGATCGCCGGCGAACGCAGCCCGCGCATGTACCGCAACAACGTCGACAAGCTGGCCGAATGGATCCCGCAGGCAGAGCGGCAGACCATCAGCGGCGCCTCGCACGGCATGAACGTCACGCATCCGGCATCGTTCAACCGCCTGATCGGCGCCTTCGCCAGCGCATAACCTTATCTGCCTAGTCCAGCCACGGATGGGCCGTGAGCCAGCGGCCCAGCTCATTGTCGTTGGCGCACTGCAGCTTGCTGAAGATGTTGGCGCGGTGGGTTTCCACCGAGCGCGGGCCGCAGGGCGGCACCAGGATGCGGGCGATCTCCTTGTTCGGCTGGCCCAGGCCCACCAGGCGCGCCACTTCGCGTTCGCGCGGCGTCAGTTCGGCCCACAGGCGCAGCGCCTGCGCACGCGCGCGCGCCTGGGCGATGGCAGCCGGCAGCTTGTCCAGCAGCTGCTGGGTGTCCGGTTTTTCGACCCAGTCGTAGGCGCCGCGCCGCACTGCCTCCAGCGCGGTCGGGATGTCGCCGTGCGCGGACAGGAACAGGGTCACCAGCGGGCTGTGCTCGGCCAGCAGGCGTTCGAACACGGCCAGGCCGCTCATGCCGCCCATGCGCAGGTCGAGGATCACGCAGCCGGGCTGGCGCATGTCGACGGCGTCGAGGAAGGCTTCGCCGGACTCGAAGGCCTGCACCGCCAGGCCCTGGGAAAACAGCAGCAGCAGCAGTGAACGGCGCAAGGCTTCGTCGTCGTCGACGACGTACAGGGTCAGCGGCAGGTCTTTCATGGTGCTCATGATAGCGCAGGCAGCGTGAAGGAAAAGGCGGCGCCGCCGTCCGGGCGGTTTTCGACGGTCATGAAACCGCCGTGGGCTTCGACGATGGTGCGGCAGATGTTCAATCCCAGGCCCAGGCCGTCGGCCCGGGTGGTGAAGAAGGGGGCGAACACCTGTTCCATCTGCTCGGGCGGAATGCCGGGCCCGCGGTCGGCGACGCTGACCCGCAGTCCTTCATCGACGCGGCGGGTCCCGAGCTCGATGATGCGGGGCTTGGGACGGTCCTGTATCGCGTGCATCGCATTGTGGATCAGGTTGACCAGCACCTGTTCGAGCAGCACCCGGTCGCCGCGCAGCGGGGCGTCGGCGCCGTCCAGCGTCAGGCGCAAGGCGATGTCCTGGCCTTGCAGCTCGGGCTTGAGCAGCGTCTCGACGTGGGTGACGACGCTCGCCATGGTCAGGTTTTCATAATGCGCCCGCTGCGGGTTGATGAAGGCGCGCACCCGCTTGACGATTTCGCTGGCGCGCTTCGACTGCTCCACGATCTCGTCCAGCGCCCCGGGCAGCATGTCGGCGGCCCCGCGCGCGGCAAGGGCGCGCGCCGCGACCGCGAAATTCGACAGCGCCATCAGCGGCTGGTTCAGTTCGTGTGCCAGCGTGGAAGCCATCTCGCCGACGCTCGCCAGGCGCGCGCTGCGCTGCAGGCGCAATTCCTGGTCGCGCTGCCGGGCCTCGGCCTGCTTCTGGGCGGTGATGTCGACCACGGAGCTCATCCAGCCGCGGTGCACGCCCTGGGCGTCGACCAGCGGCGCCGCGTAGACCATGGTGATCACGTCGTGCCCGTCCTTGTGGCGGATACGCGATTCGAAGCCGTGCGGCGCGGCCCGTCCCTGCAGGGCGTCGTCGCTTTCGCGCGCCTGCTTCTCCAGGTCGTCCGGGTGCCAGTAGGGGTAGGGCGGGCGGCGCCCGAGCAGTTCTTCCGCGCTGTAGCCGACCATCGCGCACAGGGCCGGATTGACGTAGATGATCTTGCCGTCCGGGTCGCGCGCCCGCATGCCCACCAGCAGCGAGTCTTCCATCGCCTTGCGGAAGGCGTGGGCTTCCTCGAGGTCGCGGGTGCGCTCTTCGACCCGGCGTTCCAGCTCGAGCCGCGCGGCGCGCTGCTCGACGAAGCGTTTTTCGCGCAGGCGCAAGTACAGCACGCCGAGCAGCAGCAGCGCCGCCGCCAGTGCGCCGAGCGCGAGCGCGGCCTGGCGCGCCTGCAGCACTTCCTTCATGTCGGTGGTGACGGTCAGGGTCCAGCCCAGCTCCGGCAGCGGCGTGTCCAGGGCCAGCAGCTTCATGCGGCGGCCGTCGACGTCGGTGCGCAGGACGTAGCCGGGCGTGTCGCTGCGCGGCTGGATCTGCCAGGGCAGGATCTCGAAGCGCCCGCGGCTGCCGTACTGGCCGTGCTCGGCCACCCAGCGCGCCTCCGCCGGCGGGACCGGACGGATCGCGTGGAACAGCCAGGCCGGCACGGCGCTCAGAAACACGATGCCGCGGCTATCCCGCAGCAGCACCGGCTCGGGGCCGCGCATCCAGGCCGCCTGCAGTGGCTCCAGGCTGATCTTGACCACCATGACGCCGACGATCGCGCCCTGTGCGCGCACGGGTTCCGCGATGAACAGGCCGGACTGGCCAGTGGTGAGGCCGAGGCCATAGAACAGGCCGCGCCGGCCCTGCAGCGCGTCTTCGAAATACGGGCGCTGGCGGTAGGACTGGCCGACGAAGCTTGACGGCAGGTTCCAGTTGCTGGCGGCGAGGGTGAGTCCGGCGCGGTCGACCAGATACAGCGCGGCGGCGCCGGTGGTCGACTGCAGGTCGGCGAAGTAGGCGTTGACGCGCGCCTGCAGGGCCGCGTCGCTTGGCGTGCGCAGCAGCTGCTGCACGTCCGGGTGGCGGGCGGCGGCGTGCGGCAGGAAATTGTGCTTCTCGACGATACCGCGCAGGCCCAGCGCGTTGGCGGCGGCGGCCTGGCGCAGGGCTTCGGTCCGGGATTGCAGTTCGCGCTGCTCGGCCCAGCTTCCCGAGGCCGCGATCAGGACCAGCGCGGCGACGGCGGCCAGCAGCTTGCGCCAATGGTGAGTGATGAACATCGGCAGACGATAACAGCTGCACCGGCGCTTGAAAACACCCCTCCGTAGTTTTACGGAGGCCGCCGCGACGAGATTGCGGATGCGCGCCGGCCTGCCTGCCGCGATAGTGGAGGCCTTCAAAAAAGAGGAGACAACAATGAACACTGTCACGACAAAAACGGCCCTCGACGACCGTGTCGAGGCCGGCGAACGCATTTCCGGCAAGCGCCTGCGCGCGATCTTCGTCGGCTCCGCCGGCAACCTGGTCGAGTGGTTCGACTTCTACTGCTATTCGGCCTTCGCGCTGTACTTCGCCAGTTCCTTCTTCCCGAAGCAGGACCCGACCGCGCAGATGATGTCCACGGCCGGCATCTTCGCCCTCGGCTTCTTCGTGCGCCCGATCGGCGGTATCCTGTTCGGCCACATCGGCGACCGCCTGGGTCGCAAGAAGGCGCTGATGACCTCCGTGCTGCTGATGTGCTTCGGCTCCCTGCTGATCGCCTGCGCGCCGACCTATGCGACGGCCGGCATCCTCTCGCCCTGCATCCTGCTGCTGGCGCGCCTGCTGCAGGGCCTGAGCCTGGGCGGCGAGTACGGCGCCAGCGCGACCTACCTGTCGGAGATGGCGGATTCGAAGCACCGCGGCTTCTACACCAGCTTCCAGTACGTGACCCTGATCGGCGGCCAGCTGATGGCGCTGCTCCTGCTGCTGGTCCTGCAGCGCTACCTGCTCGACGCCGAACAGCTGAAGGCCTGGGGCTGGCGCATTCCCTTCGTGGTCGGCGCCTGCCTGGCATTGCTGGCCCTGCGCATGCGCCACGACATGCCGGAAACCCAATCCTTCGAAGCCGCGCGCAAGAAGGCCAAGGCGATGGGCGGCCTGAAGCAGCTGGCCCAGCACCCGAAGGAAGTCCTGCTGGTGGTCGGCCTGACCATGGGCGGCACGCTGGCCTTCTACGTCTACACCACCTACATGCAGAAGTTCCTGCGCCTGTCGGTCGGCCTGACCGATGCCCAGACCACCGCCGTTTCGGCCGCCTCGCTGCTGTTCGCGATGTGTCTGCAGCCGCTGTACGGCGCGCTGTCCGACCGCATCGGCCGCCGTCCGCTGCTGGTGGGCTTCGCGCTGCTCGGCACCCTGTTCACGGTGCCGCTGTTGACCGCGATCCGCAATGCCACCGGCCCGTGGGAAGCCTTCCTCCTGATCGCCTGCGCCTGGATCATCGTCAGCGGCTACACCTCGATCAATGCGCTGGTGAAGGCCGAGCTGTTCCCGGCCTCGATCCGCGCCACCGGCGTCGGCGTGCCCTACGCCTTCGCGGTGTCGGTGTTCGGCGGCACCGCCGAGTACCTGGCGCTGTGGTTCAAGTCGGAGCAGATGGAGAGCGGTTTCTACTGGTACGCGACCGCGGTGATCGCCTGCACCCTGATCGTCTGCTGGTTCATGCGCGACACCAGCAAGCAGTCGCAGATCGATGCCGAGATGAAGGCTTGATCAACGCCGGAAGCGTACGTCTTCCTGCACCACCGGCGCGTCGCCCTTCGTCGGCGCGCCTGGTTTGCCTTTCTTCGGCTTCTTGGGCTTTTTGACGATCTGGCCGCTGGCATTCGTCTCCGGCACCCGGTGATCGGGCGCGAAGCCGGGTTCCTCGCGGCGCTCCAGCGTCTGCTTCGTCAGCATCTCGATCGCCGCCAGTTGCTGCACTTCGTCGGCGCAGACCAGCGACACGGCTTCGCCCGAGGCGCCGGCGCGGCCGGTGCGGCCGCTGCGGTGCACATAGTCCTCGGCGACGATCGGCAGGTCGACGTTGACCACCACCGGCAGCTCGTCGATGTCGAGGCCGCGCGCGGCGACGTCGGTGGCGACCAGGATTTTCACTTCGCCGGCCTTGAAACGCTCCAGCGCACGCAGGCGTGCCGGCTGCGGTTTATCGCCGTGGATCGAGTCGGCTGAGATACCTTTCGCTTCGAGCAGCTCGACCAGCTGGTCGACGCCCTTGCGGGTCTTGACGAAGGCCAGCGCCTGCGGCCAGGCGTGGCGCTTCAGCAGGTGCAGGAACAGTTCGGGCTTGCGCTTCTTGTCGACCGGGACGATCCACTGGCGGATCGCCTTGACCGTCGTGTTGCGCGGCGTGGCTTCGATGCTGACCGGGTCGCGCAGCAGCTTGGTGGCCAAGGTGCGGATCGGGTCCGAGAAGGTGGCCGAGAACAGCAGGGTCTGGCGGCGCTTGGGCAGCAGGGCCAGCAACTGGTCGATGTCGCGCGAGAAGCCGAGGTCGAGCATGCGGTCGGCTTCGTCCAGCACCAGGGTCTGCACCTGGTTCATGCGCAGCGCGTTCTGACGCTGCAGGTCGAGCAGGCGGCCGGGCGTGGCCACCAGCACGTCGACGCCCTTACGCAAGCGCATCATCTGCGGATTGATGCTGACGCCGCCGTAGGCGACCATGGTGCGCAGCGGCAGGCCTGCGCCATACGCGCGCACGCTTTCGTGCACCTGCTCGGCCAGCTCGCGGGTCGGTACCAGCACCAGGGCGCGTGCCGAGTTGCTATTCACCTGCATCCCGTCCATTACCAGCCGCTGCAGCAGCGGCAGGGCGAAGCCGGCGGTCTTGCCGGTGCCGGTCTGGGCGGCGGCCATCACGTCGCGGCCGGCCAGCACGGCCGGAATCGCCTGCGACTGCACGGCAGTGGGCGCTTTATAGGAAAGGGACTCGAGGGTGCGGACGATCTGGTCGATCAGGCCGAGCGAAGCAAACGACATGGGCAGGGAATCTTGTTATTGGTGAGAAGGCGATAGTGTACCGTGCCGCAGACGTGTGCGGCGGCAATCGCCGGGCGTGGGGCGCCGGGCTCAGGGCGCGATGAGGACCGAGGCCGACAGGTCGACCGTCGGCTTGACCGGTTCGCGCCGGTCCTGGCAGGCCACCGCCATCAGGCAGACCAGGACCAGCAGGCTCCAGCGCAAAGGATGCTTGTGCATGATGTCCCTCCTTGCACTTATCCTAGCGCCGAACGCCGGATAAATCAAAAGCGGTAGTTCAGGCTGGCGCGCAGCACCGGGTAGACCTTCAGGCTGTCGACGTCATCCGCCAGGCGCAGGCGCTCGACCGCGACGTCCTTGAACAGGATCTCGCAGGCTTCCTTCGAGACCGTGCAGCCATAGCTGCCCAGGTTCACGTTCGGGTTGCCCATGAAGAAGGCGCCGAGGTCGGCGTTGAAGCTCCAGTGGCTTTTGTTCGTGTTCGCCAGCGCATTGCCCCAGCCGATGCCGAGGTAGGGCGCGGCCTTGCGGTAGTCGATGCGGCCTTTCAGGATGCCGGCGCTGGCGGTCGAATAGGTATGGCCGTTCAGCGTGAGCTGGCCCAGCTGGTTGCCCTGGGCGGTGGCGTCGAAGCGGTTGCCGTTGTAGACCAGGCCGCCGGTCAGGTGGAAGGGGCTGCCGTCGCGCAGATACCAGTCGAACAGGACATCGAAGGTTTGCAGCTCGCCCTTGATCGCATAGTCGACGCCGCCGGTAGTGCGGTCGAAGTTGTGGTTGAACATGTTGGCGCCGAAGCGGCCGTTCAGGTTACTTTCCATCGGAACGACCAGGTGGAAGCCGGCGCCGGTGGTGCCGAGGTCCGCGGTGATGCCGACCTGCGCCTGGGCGGCGCCGGTGAGGAGGAGGGCGCCAGCCAGCGGGAGGTATTTCAGGAACATCGTTTTGCCTTCAGGATTCGGGAGGAGAAAAGGGAGTGCAGCAGGCGATTGTATCGGTAACGGATGTAATTATGTGTTGCAGCGTACTGAACGCAACATTTCGTTTGGTAAACTCGCCACATTGTTATATGGAGGGAAACCCATGAAGAACATCGTCTTCGGTTTGGCGCTTGCCGCCGCATCCGTGGTCCCGGCCCTGGCCCAGACCAATGTCAGCATCAGCGTCGGCCAGCCCGGCTTCTACGGCCGCGTCGACATCGGCGATTTCGCGCCGCGGCCCGTGCTGTACGCCCCGCAGCCGGTGATCGTGCGCCAGGCGCCGCACTACGTGGCCGAGCCGATCTATCTGCGTGTCCCGCCGGGCCACCGCAAGCACTGGTCCAAATTCTGCGGCCGCTACGATGCCTGCGGCCGTCGGGTGCTGTTCGTGCGCGACGACTGGTACACCAACACCTATGTGCCGCGCTACCGCGAACACTTCCATGGCCACGGCGGCCGCCGTCCGGACGTGCGTGTGGTCGAGCGCGTCGAGTACCGCGACCATGACCGCGGCCACGGCCGTGGTCATGGCGGACCGGGCCGTTGGGAAGAGCACGGCCGCGGCCATGGCGACGGTCCAGGACGCGGTCACGGTCACGGCGAAGGTCATGGCGGCGGCCACGGCCGCGGTCACGACTGAAGAGCCGGTTCGGCCGCGCCAGCGGCTTTTCCGCCTCCGTAGTAAACTGCCCTTGTTAGCCCGACAAGGAGGTAGATTTGCATAGCGAGATCGTGATCGTAGGAGGCGGGGCAGGCGGGCTTGAACTCGCCTGCAAGCTGGGCCGCAAGCTGGGCCCGTCGAAGGTGATGCTGGTCGACAGCCGGCTCTACCACGTCTGGAAGCCCTCGCTGCACGAGGTGGCGGCCGGCACCCTGGACATCCACCAGGAGGGCCTGTCCTACCAGATGCTGGCCCATGACCGCGGATTCACCTTCGTGTACGGCGCCATGACGGCGCTCGATCACGGCGCGCGAACCATCGCCGTGGGCGCGGTGAGCGCCGCCAGCGATGGCGAAGAGATCTTTCCCGCTCGCACCATTTCCTACGGCAAGCTGGTGATCGCGGTCGGCAGCACCTCCAATTACTTCGGCGTGCCCGGCGCGCGCGAACACACGATTTCCCTGAACGCCACCGAGGATGCGGAGCGCTTCCGCCTGCGCCTGTTGCGCCTGCTGGCCCAGGCCGCCGAGGCCAAGGGCGAGGGCGCGTCGAATCCGGGTGTGGCGGTCGCCAAGGCGGTCGGCAGCGGCACCTTCGAATCCGGCGTGGTCGCATCCGATGCGGCCGGGGCCGGGGCGCGTTCGGCCACCGCGGACGCAACCTTGAGCGCCAACGCCGCCGGCGACACCGCGGTCACGGACGCCGGCCTGGCCCCGAACCGTCCCGCCAGCGGGCTGGACATCGTGATCATCGGCGGCGGCGCCACCGGCGTCGAACTGGCCGCCGAGCTGCGCGAAGCTTCCGGCGCCTACGCCGCCTACGGTTTCAACCGCCTGCAGGTGCAGCGCGACGTGCGCATCACCTTGCTCGAGGGGGCGCCGCGCATCCTGGCGCCGTTGCCCGAACGGGTGTCCGCTTCGGCCACGCGCCTGCTCGACGAACGCGCGATCCGCGTGGTCACCAACTGCCGGGTCACGCAGATCGACGCCCATCGCGTGACCGACAATGCGGGCCAGATCTATCCGTCCGACATCTGCGTGTGGGCGGCCGGTATCCGCGCGCCGGAATTCCTCGGCTCGCTGGGGCTGCCGGTCACCAAGGGCGGCGCCATCGAAGTCGATGGTCACCTCCGGGTCAAGGGCGTGGAAGGGGTGTATGCGCTGGGCGATTGCGCCGCCTGCGTCGACGGCAGCGGCAAGCCGGTACCGCCGCGCGCCCAGGCCGCGCACCAGCAGGCGGATTACCTGCTGAAAACCTTCATGAACATGGAAAAGGGGCATCCGCCGCCGAAAGACCCCTACGTCTACAAGGATTACGGTTCGCTGGTCTCGATCGGCCACCGGACCACGGTCGGCAATCTGATGGGCTCGCTACGCGCGACCTGGTTCGTGGAAGGCTTCATGGCGCGCATCATGTACCTGAGCCTGCACCTGATGCATCACCAGGCCATCCTGGGCTCGATGCGGACTGGGGTGCTGGCGGTGGCGCGCTTCCTGATCCGGCGGACGACGCCGCTGGTCAAGCTGCACTGAACTACCCCGTCGTTCCGGCGAAATACACCGTCGTTCCCGCGAAATACACCGTCGTTCCCGCGCAGGCGGGAACCCAAGTTCGACAAGCCGTCGAGACATGTACAACTTGGATTCCCGCCTGCGCGGGAATGACGTTGTTTCTTTCGCGGGAATGAAGTTGTTTCTTTAGCGGGAATGAAGTTGTTTCTTTAGCGGGAATGACGTTGTTTCTTTAGCGGGAATGACGTTGTTTCTTTAGCGGAAGCGACGTTGGTCTATTGCTTCGGCAGGATCAGGGTCAGCGCCGTGCCGCCTTCCGGCCCCGGTCCGAGGGTCAGGCTGCCGCCCAGCAGGCCGGCGCGCTCGCGCAGCAGGCGCAGGCCGTGGCAGCGCATCGACGCTCCCGCGTCCGTCGCCGGTCCGACACCGTTGTCGCGCACCGTCAGCATTGCCTGATCGCCGTCGTCGTCGAGGATCACCTCGACTTCGCTGGCCTGGGCGTGCGCGGCGATGTTGCGCAGGCCTTCCTCGGCGGCGCGCAGCAGGGCCACGCCCTGCGCACGCGAATACTCGGGTTCCTCGTCCGGCAGGCTGGCGCGCGCCTTGATGCCGTGCTCGCGGCCCCATTCCACCACCAGCTCGGCGATGGCCGCCTTCGGGCCGAGGAATTCGAGTTTGTCGTTCCACAGCGCCAGCTGCATCTTGCGGTTGGTTTCGATGATGTTGTTGAGCAGCTGCTTCATCTGCGCGGCGCGGTCGCGCTGCGGCTGTTCCTTCAGGTGCGAAGACAGCAGGCCCAGGTGCATGGTCAGCGCCGTCATCGACGAGCCGAGGCTGTCGTGCAGGCGGCGCGCCAGCTGGCGGCGCTCCTCGTCCCAGCAGGTCGTGAGATGGCCGAGCAGCTCGGTCAGTTCCGCGACGCGCGCGGCCGGGTCGCCATCCTGAGCGGGTGAAGGGGGGAGGGGTGCCGAAGCTTTCATAAAAGCAACCAATTAATGTTTCCCAAAATGATACAACAGCTTGGCTTGGGACGGCGCGCAGGAAATACCGAATGTGTGTTTCCGTACAGTCGCGGGGGTAGTCTTGGGCGAAGCTGTTGTCACTGCTTCAAGCGCAGCTATCCAATCACAAGGGGGAAATACCATGACCACCAAGTCCAATGCCACTTCCGGCAACGCCGCCAAAAACGCCGCCATCCAGGCTGCCGGCATCACCGGCCAGGACGCGATCGCGCTGCTGACCGCCGACCACCGCGAAGTCTCCGAGATGTTCAAGCAATTCGAGGAACTGAGCGATCGCGCCAAGGCCAGCAAGCAGAAGCTGGTGCAGAAGATCTGCAACGAACTGATCGCCCACACCCAGATCGAAGAAGAAATCTTCTATCCGGCGGTGCGCGAGGATGTGAAGGATTCCGACGACATGGTCGACGAAGCCGTGGTCGAGCACCAGGCCGCCAAGGACCTGATCAAGCAACTGCAGGAAATGGATCCGGACGAAGACCTGTACGACGCCAAGGTCAAGGTGCTGGGCGAGGAAATCGAGCACCACGTCAAGGAAGAGGAAGAAGAGATGTTCAAGCAGGCCAAGAAGAGCGGCCTGGACATGGTGGCGCTGGGCCAGGAAATGGCGCAGCGCAAGCAGGAAATCCTGTCGACCCTGTAACAAAAAAGCCTGCGATTGCAGGCTTTTCTTTTATGCGTTGGCCGGCTCGGCCAGCTGCTGGAGCAGGGTGACCAGGTCCACCGGCTTGACCAGGTGCAGGTCGAAGCCCGCTTCCAGCACCCGGCGCTGGTCTTCGGCCAGGCCATAGCCGGTGAGGGCGATCAGGCGGATGTCGGCCGTGTCCGGATGCTGGCGCAGCCGGCGTGCCACTTCGTAGCCGTCGATGCCGGGCAAGCCGATATCGACCAGGGCCACGCCGGGCAGCTCGGCGCAGGCCAGCCGCACGCCTTCCAGGCCATCGCGCGCCTGCAGTACCGGATACCCATAGGAACCCAGCATGGTCGCCATCATCTCGCGGCCATCGTCATTGTCTTCGATCAGCAGCACGGTCGGCTTGGCCGCGGCCGCGACGGTACTGGCCGGCGCGTCGATCGCCGCGGTCGGTTCGGCGCGCGGCAGACGGATCTCGAAGGTCGAGCCCTTGCCGCTGCCGCCGCTGGTGGCGCTGACGCTGCCGCCATGCAGCTCGACCAGGCGCCGCACCAGCGACAGGCCGATACCCAGCCCGCCCTGCGAACGGTCGATCGAGATCGAACCCTGCACGAATACGTCGAACACCTGCGGCAGCAGGTCGGGCGGAATGCCGACCCCGGAATCGCGCACGGTCAGCACGACGTCCTCGCCGACGCTGTCGACGGCGATCTCGATCTGGCCGCCGCCCGGCGTGTATTTCAGCGCATTGTCGATCAGGTTGGTGGCGATCTGCTCCAGGCGCGTCGGGTCGCCATCGACCCAGCCGGCGTTCATCCGGCTGTCCAGCTGGTACCCGGCGGTGCGGCCGGTGGCGCGGAAGGTGTCCAGGCAGCTCGAGACCAGCGGGCCGATGTCGATGCGCTTCCTGGACAGCAGGATCTTGCCCGACATCGCGCGCGACAGGTCCAGCAGGTCGTCGACGATGCGCGACAGGTGCTGGGTCTGGCGCTGGATGATCAGGCGCGCGCGCGACACCGATTCGGCGCCGGCGCCCGGCATGCCGAGCAGGGAAGAGGCGCTGCTGATGGCCGACAGCGGATTGCGCAGCTCGTGCCCCAGCATCGCCAGGAATTCGTCCTTGGCGCTGCTTTTGCGCTCGGCTGCGCGGCGTTCTTCCATTTCGCGCACCAGGCGCTTGTTGGTGGCGGTCAGCTCGGTGGTGCGCTGTGACAGCTTTTCGGCCTGGCGCTTGAGCTGCTCGTTCTTGGTGGCCAGCGCCACGAACACCTGCACCTTGGCGCGCAGCACCTGCGGAATGACCGGCGTGAACAGGAAGTCGGCGGCGCCGCGCTGGTAAGCCTTCAGGCGGTCGATCTCGTCGGCCAGGAAAGCCGTGACGAAGATGATCGGGATGTCGGCCGAGCGCGGGCGCTGGTGGATCGCTTCGGCGGTTTCGAAGCCGTCCATGCCGGGCATGTTCACGTCCAGCAGGATCACGGCGAAATCGTGGCGCAGGACCTGGCGCAGCGCATCCTGGCCCGACCGGGCCGACAGCACTTCATAGTGGCTTTCCTCGGCCCACTGATCGAGCAGGCTGGTGAGCGCCAGCAGACTGGCGGCATCGTCGTTGACGACGAGGATCTTCGGCTTATCGGTGTTGGGCACGGCTTGTCGGGCTGTCAGACGGGTGGTCGAGGCGCTGCATTCACAAACTTTGCAAAGGATAGCAGATGGTTTCCCATTGCAAAATAAATCTGCAAAAAGTGTTGCAATTGGTCATGATAACACGGCCAAATAAAGACAAAAAATCAATCGTGCGCGCCCTTGGAACACGGTTCGGTGCCGCACATACGCAGTGCGGAAGTTTGTGAGATAGTGAAAACGACAGGCGACAACTTGAAAGGACAACCATGAATATTCAAATCATCGTTAACGATACGCACCACGACAAATGCTTCCGCGAACTGGTTGACCAGCCAGTCACGGCCCTGCGCGGCATGACCGAGCAGCAGGCCACCGCTCTGCGCGACGCCTTCGGCATCAACACCATCGGTGAGCTCGCAGAACTCAAGGCCGTCAAATGGGCCCGTGCCATCCGCACCATGGCTTCGGCCGAGTCTGAGCCGAGCAGCAATGTCGCCAAAGAAGCCCTGATCGACGACGCCGTCGAGATGACCTTCCCGGCCAGCGACCCGGTGGCGATCGAATCCAGCATCACCCGCATCGAAGTGGCGCCGGAAAAGGTCGACGCCAGCTCGGATCACCAGGGCGCCGCCGCCATCGAGGCGCACAACCAGCAAACCATCGGTTCGAATGCACTTGGACCGGGCGGGGAGAAGACGGCCGGCGCGGCCTGATTTTCCGTTTGTTGTAGAGGCAGGCGCATCTGGAAACGGCTGCGCCTGTTTTTTTTGCGTACGTCATTCCCGCGCAAGCGGGAATCCATGCTGAGTATCAGAATTCTGTATATTGGATGAATTTCGGCGATTCCGGAGTACACGACTCCGGATATTCGGTATGGATTCCCGCCTGCGCGGGAATGACGTGCAGGCGGGAACGACGTTGGAAGATTCGGGAGTACCGCCTATTTAATTGATCAGCGATGCTGCGCCAGCTCCGCCGGTGCCGACGGCGAGTTCACCGGCGGTACGGAGGGCTTCACGGCCTGGGCCGCCTGGCGGGCCGCATTGCCGTTCGCGCAGTAGCGGTTCTTGCCGGCGCGCTTGGCTTCGTACAGGGCGTAGTCGGCGATGCTGATCAGGTCGGTAACGTTTTCGGCGTCGTCCGGGTACATGCTGATGCCGATACTGGTCGACAACTGCAGGGTCAGGTCGTTGATGAAGAAGGGCTCGGACAGCGCCTCGACCAGCTTGGCAGCCGGCCCCTGGGCGTCGCCCAGGCTGTGGATGTCGCCGAGCAGGACGATGAATTCGTCGCCGCCGAGGCGCGCCACCGTGTCTTCCTTGCGGGAATTGGACAGCAGGCGCTGCGACACCATCTTCAGGATTTCGTCGCCGTAAGCGTGGCCGTAGGTGTCGTTGATCGCCTTGAAACCGTCCAGGTCCAGGTACATGACCGCCGCCTTGTGGTGATTGCGGTTGGCGTGCTGTAAGGCGGTCTCGATGCGGTCTTCCAGCAGCCGGCGGTTGGGCAGGCCGGTGAGGGCGTCGTGCAGCGCCAGTTCCTGCTGGGCACGGCTGTACTGGGCCAGTTCCTTGTAGAGCAGGCGCACTTCGAGCATGTTGTGGATGCGCTTGTGCACTTCCAGCAGATCGAAGGGTTTGCTGATGAAGTCGCGGGCGCCGGCTTCGAGGGCCGCGATCTTGAAGCTCGGCTGGGCGGTCAGGGCCAATACCGGCAAATAACCGCCTTGTTCAATTTCCTTCAGTCCCTTCATCACCTGGAAACCGTTCAGGCCAGGCATTTGCAGGTCGAGGAGGATCAGATCGTAGTTGTGTTCGCGATGCAGCGGGCATACCTGTTCCGGCAGCATCGTCGAGCTGACATCGGTGTAGCCTTCTTCCTTCAATATCTCCTCCATGAGTTCGATATTGTCGGGCGAATCGTCTACAACCAAAATCTTTGCGTTCAGAATGTCTTGGCGGCTGGGCATGCGTACTCTCGTCAAATCAAGGCTGACGGTCCGGACAGTATTGCTCCGAACCCACCTTACTACAACTTTTCATAGTCTAGCAAATGCCACAGAATTTCTTGTAGGACAGCGCCGCGTGCGTTGGTAGGAACAGCAACACACGCTAGCGGACGCTATTTTGGCCCATGGCAGGGGCTGCCACACGGTGCACCAGCGGCGCCGTCGGGCCGACTACCGAGGCCACGGTCGCGATCAATTCGCTGGGCTCGACCGGTTTCGAAATATGCGCCGAGAACCCGGCTTCGAGCGCCCGCAGCCGGTCTTCCGAGCGGGCGAACGCGGTCAGCGCGATGGCCGGCACATGGCCGCCCTGTTCGCGCGGCAGGTGACGAATCCAGTCGAGCAGCTCGAAACCGTCGACGTCGGGCATGCCGAGGTCGCTGATCAGGAGATTCGGCGCCGTTTCCTGGAAGCGGGCAAAGGCTTCGCGCGCACTGGCGGCCACATGCACGCTGGCACCGCAATCGGTCAGGATGCGCTTGATCAGTTCGCGGTTGTCGCGGTCGTCGTCGACCACCAGGGCGTCGACGCCGTTGAGGTTGCGTACCGTCATGTCCGGCGTGCTCGGGTTCGGCAGGATCATCGCGGCGCGCGCGGAACGGGCCGGCGCCGGCTGCTGCTTGGTCAACGGCAATTCGATGGTGAAGCTGGCGCCGCGGCCTTCGCCGGGGCTCTCGGCGCGTACAGTGCCGCCATGCTGTTCGATCAATTGCTTGACGATGGCCAGACCCAGGCCCAGGCCGCCATGGCGGCGCGTCATCGAGGCGTCGGCCTGGCGGAAGCGCTCGAACACATGGGTGATGAACTCGGGCTTGATGCCGGCACCGTTGTCGCGCACGGTGATGACCACGTTGGCGTCGTTGCGCGCCAGGATGACTTCGACCAGGCCGTCGCGCGGGGTGAACTTGATCGCGTTCGACAACAGGTTCCACACCACCTGCTGCAGGCGCGCCGGATCGCCGGCGACCAGGCCCGGCTCGCCCGTGTAATGCTTCTCGATGCGGATGTTCTTGGCGTCGGCCGCCGGACGCACGGTTTCGACCGCGGCGTCGATGAAGCCGGTCGGGCCGATCACCTGCATGTCGAGCAGCACCTTGCCCGAGGTAATCCGGCTCATGTCCAGCAAGTCCTCGATCAGCTGGGCCTGGGCGCGGGCGTTGCGCTCGATGGTTTGCAAGCCCTTGGCCAGGTCGTTCTGGTCGCGTCCGCCGCGGCGCAGCACCTGGGCCCAGCCGAGAATCGCCGACAGCGGCGTGCGCAGCTCGTGCGACAGCGTGGCCAGGAACTCGTCCTTCATCTGGCTGGTACGTTCCGCCTCGGCGCGCGCCAGGCACTCGTTCTCGAGCAGCACCTTGCGCTCCTCGGCGGCGCGCTGGGCCGCCTCGTACAGGCGCGCATTGTCGATCGCGACCGCGGCCTGGGCGGCAATACCGCGCACGATGCGCTCGGTGCGTTCGGTGAATACGCCGGCTTCCGGATGGCCGAAGAACATGGTGCCCAGCACCTCGCCGGAATGCGCCACCACCGGCACCGCCAGGTAGCTGCGCACTGGCGGATGCCCGGCCGGCAGCCCGAACGGCGAGCGGCTCTGGAAACGCGGGTCCCTGGAGATGTCGTCGGCGCGGATCAGCCCCAGGTCCGGCACGCCCGGCCCGAACAGGGCGTTCGAGCCATGGTCGCCGAAGGGTTCGAATTCGACGGTGCTGGCGCCGGAGACCGTGTACAGCGAGAACAGCTTGTCCTCGCTGCCGTCGCGGCCGACATACAGGAAAGCGCCGTGGCGGGCGCCGGCGATACCGGTGGCGGCGTCGGTGGCGGCCTGCAGCAGCGCGTGCAGTTCGCGTGTGGAGGCGAGGGCGCTGCCGGTGCTGTTCAACAGCTCGAGCACGTGCGATTCGTCGCGCAGCGCCTGCTCGGCGCGCTTGACTTCGTCGACGTCGGTATTCGTGCCGAACCAGCGCACCACCCGTCCGTGACGGTCGCGTACCGGATTCACGCGCGTCAGGAACCAGCGGTATTTGCCGTCGGCGCCGCGGATCGGGTATTCCATCTCGAAAGGATCGCCGCTGCGCACGCTGGCCTGCCAGCGCTCCAGCACCAGCGGCAGCACGCTCGGTTCGCAGGTCGATTGCCAGCCCCAGCCGACCACCTGGTCGGGCGTGGTGCCGGTGTAGTCGAACCAGCGTTCGTTGAACCAGACGATGGCGCCGTCGGCCTGGGCCATCCAGGCCAGCTGGGGAATCGTGTTGGCCAGGGCGCGCAGCACTTCCTCGCTCTGGCGCAGGGTGTCTTCGGCGCTCTTGCGGGCGCTGATGTCCTGCACCACGCCGGTCATGCCGAGCACGCCTTCGCGGCGGGTCGGGTCGGCGTAGTCGGCGCGTCCGACCAGGGTCACCCAACGCGTCTCGCCATTCTCGCCGAGCAGGCGGCATTCCAGTTCGAGCTCGCTCTGGCCGGCAAAGGCCTGCAGCACGGCGCGGCGCACGGCTTCGCGGTCGTTCGGATCGAGGCGGGCGCGCAGTTCGGTCCAGGCCAGCGGGATCTCGGCCGGCAGGCCGAAGATGGCGGCGGCGCGCTCGCCCAGGGTCAGGCGGTCGCTCGCGGCATCCCAGCGCCAATCGCCGAGGCCGCCGGCGGCCAGGGCCACCTGCAGGCGGCTGTTGCTGAGCAAGAGCGCCTGCTGGTCGGCCTTGCGGCGGTCGATGTCCTGGAAGTAGAGGGTCAGGCCGTCGGGCGTGGCGTGGGCGCGGACTTCGAACCAGCGCCGCAGCGCGGGGTAGAAGAATTCGAGCATCCCGGTCCGGTGCTCCTGCATGGCCTGGCGATACAGGGTTTCGAGCTGGGTGCCGTGCAGTTCGGGGAAGGCTTCCCACAGGTCGCGCCCGACCAGGTCGGTACGGGTGCGGGCCAGCGGCGCCAGCATGCTCAGCGCGCGGCCGTTGATATACGTAATGCGCCAGTCGTGATCGACGGCGCAGAAGCCGTCGCTCAGGCTCTCGAGCATGTTTTCCATGCGCTCGTTGGCGCGGCGCAGGGCTTCCCTGGCCTGGTTCAGATCGTCGCTCATCGCACCTCCAGTGCTGCGGCCGTGCCGGGCCGGCGCGGCGCGGTGGGGCGGTGGGTACTGCCGATGAAAGCGGGTCGAATCATGTTCCGTGGCTGTGGACGTGCATGAGGGCCTGCTGCGCGGGAGGCGCAGACGGTCCCGCCCTGCGTGCATGGCAAGCCGTCCACGAATAATAGCCCAGCCCAGGCGGTTTGATGCACACTGTTGCCCGCTTCAGGTGCGTGCCTGCTTCTGGCCCGACACTTTGTCGAGTGCGGCCTGGAGCTGGTCGAGTTCGTAGGGTTTTTGCAGCGACAAGTAGGGAAACTCGACATGGCGCAGCAGCGTATCGCCGTAGCCCGAGGCAAAGATCACCTGCATGGCCGGGGCATCGGCAACCGCCTTGCGCGCCAGTTCGACCCCCGACATGCCGGGCAGGCTGACGTCGGTGAACAGGACGTCGTAGCGGCCGGCCGCCAGCCGGGCCAGCGCATCGTCCGGGTGGCCCACGCCGTCGGCTTCGTGGCCGAAGGCGCGCAGCATTTCGCAGACCAGGTATTGGGAGTCGACATTGTCTTCCACCACCAGGATGCGCAGCGGCCCGGCCACGGTTTCTTCGACGGCGCCTTTCAGCCCGCTCGCCGGCGCCAGTACGCACAACACGCCGTCGACGTCGCCATTAGCGGAACGCAGCGGCGTGAAGTGCAGATCATGGGCGGCCTCGAGACCGGCGGCCGCGCCGGCAAAGCCGAAGGCGCGGGCGGCGGCAATCGCCGGCTCGCCGTTCCGGGCACGCTCGAGTTCGTTGACGGCCACCGCGAGCGGCGGCGGCATCACCGGCGGCACGTTGCCACCCGGGAGCTTGCCGTAGCCGGGGCCGGCAAGCGTCGCATAGGCCTCGTTGAACACCACCGTCATGTCGCGGCCCCACACCAGCAGCGCGGGCAGCGGCAGATTGAACAGGACATCGGCGCCGATCCGCAATGGCAGCGGCCATAGACCGGGGTCGCCGAGCCGGGTGGCAGACCAGTCGAAGGAGCTGGAGGAGCGGACGGATGGACCGGATTGGATCATGGCAGGATGTAAGTGTTGTTATCTAAACGAAAAGAACGAAATCCTACACCAAATCCGCGAGGGGAGCCCGCACGCACGCGCCTAACGGGACGGAAATGGCGCGGGCAAAAAAAAGGTTCTTCACGGATTAGCGGGAAGTAACCAGTAAACGAAGAAAGCGGTAAAGAAGAGCTAGACTTGTTGTGCGACCAACAAAACCTTGACTCAACTTACCGCTTTCATGACGGATCATA
>Ga0308160_10000747_pt1 | contig 54906 bp, 86 predicted proteins | sample PhyFR1_FD_201036 | JGI IMG/M metagenome (GOLD analysis project Ga0308160, IMG submission 201036) | Phyllosphere microbial communities from UC Gill Tract Community Farm, Albany, California, United States - DLSLF.R1 | ecosystem: Host-associated > Plants > Phyllosphere > Unclassified | place: USA...
GGAACAGGCATGGGACTCCGATCGTCGAGCTGGGATATGACCAGTTCAGAATACCGATATCCAAGGTGTGTTGGATAGTTTTGTGCCTCATGTGTTGGTGAACATGCCGGATGCACAGGTGCAGCCGAGTGCGCCGGGCCTTGCTATCCTGGCGCGCACGGGCGCACCCCGGAGCGGCAGGAAGGTGGGACGCATGTCGACGGACTCGACGGCCAGCAGGCCCCGCCATCGGCGGATCCATCTCTTCCAGACGCTCGGGGCGCTGCTGGGCGGCGTGACGCGGGTGACCGTGCCCGTCCTCGAGGACGCCGACCGAGCGGCGCTCGTCGCCGAGCTGGACGAGGTGTCGCGAGTGATCGGCTTGCAGGACCCGGTCGCCTACGCCGAGCTCTCGTGGCCGCTCATGGACCATCTCGTCGCCCTCTGCCCGAATCGCATCCTGGTCACGACTGCTCGCGACGCACTCGCGCTGCTCTCGCCGCAACTCGAGGTCACCGCCGACACCGACTGGCTCGATTGGCCGTCACTCGCGGTGGACTTCCCGATCCTCCGGGACGCGGTCGCGGAGGGGGACGCGATCGCCGCGGAACTGGCCGTGGAACGACTGTGGGGCATGGCCGCGACGCTTTCGTGAAGCATTCCAAATGCTGATATGCTGAAGTCGTCGCTTGCGACACCACTGCCGGAGACGCCGGTCAGGACATTCGGGTTCCTGGCTCGAGCGCCCGGTGGTGAGTCGGGTGGGTGGGTTTCGGGTATCCACCACACATAACCGACGACAGGTCCAAGCGACTCGGGAGGCACTGCGCGAGTGGTGCCTCCCGGTTGGTCCCGGCAGGTCGATAGAGTCGAACGGTCATCTCAGAAGGGCTCCACCGTGAAGCGTCTCGTTCCTCTCGTCGTCCTGGCGCTCGCGCTCTCCGCGTGCAGTAGCCCGCCGCCCCATGCCACCTCAGCGTTCTGCGAGACCTACGAGCAGTCATGGGGAGCGTTCGTGCAGGCTAGGGACACCCCGAACCGGGACGCCGCCGCCTATTCGGCTGAGCGCAGGAAGCTCACTGACGCGTGGACCTCGTTGTCCGAGGACGAGACCGTCTCGAGCAGCACCCGCGGCACCGTCGAACAGGGCCTCCGCAGCTTCGAGAAAGCGATGGCAGGCGACGTCGACGAGTACCTCGTCGTGAAGGCCGGCAACAAGGAGATCGCGGAGCGCTGCTCCGACGCGGGCTCTGCTATCCAGCTCGCTGACTAGCGTCGGCGGCCGGCGGTAGCGTTCCCGCCATGACCCGCCCGAAGCCCATCCGCTACGACGTCGACACGTGGCTGTGCATGCGCACGGATCCGGTGCATCCGAAGGCGATCATCGAGCGTCGCCGCGACGGCCGCGGCGAGGACGTGTTCTTCGTCTCGCGGTGGGACCTCGACCCGGGCGCTCGGACCCTCATGGGTAGGACCCCGACGCTGGAGCGTGCCAACCTCATGGTGCGCTGGGACCTCCCATCGAAGCGCGACGGCCGTGACGGGCCACCGAACGGAATCGACGGCGACGGGGTGCAGCGGCGACGGATGTAGGAGCGAGGGGTTCCGGCATGCGCCGCCGCCCCGGAGAGCCTACCGGCGGTATCGGCCGGCGATGATGTCGTCGAGCACGTCGAGGGTCCCTTCGAGGACGCCGTCGGGGTCGGTAATGGACGGGAGCTGGCGTTGGATGAACGCGGCGTAGGTGTCTCGGATCTCGGTGGGGCTGATATCGCTCATGAGGACATGGTGCCGGGAATCGGCAGCGAGTCGAGCGAATTTTCCACAGGCTGTGGGAACAACGAAATCGCCCTGCTCTGGCCCACCCGAAGGTGAGCACGGGAGGGGCGTTGTGATTCGGCTGTCTGACGTTAGCGGCGTCCGAGCCGCGGTCGACAGTGTGCACCCGCTTGCCGGTATCAGGCTGACCGGGATTGGGCAGAACCGCTTCGACGGATCCCGCCACGGGTCGTGTGACGCGTGCCCGGCAGGAGGTGCCGCCGAACGGCATACGCGCAGAGGGCGTGCGGCGGGCGCGTGAGAACGACGAACAGCCTCTCTGCGCACACCAACCACGAGGCGGCCCGCGTGGGCCACGAAGCTCTAACCGACAAGCTGGGCTCCGGGTTCCCCGTTGGATGGAAGCGTCCGAGTGAGTCGCGGGGACGAGAACCTACAGAAGTGATCGCTGGTAACCATCAGCTCTGTTCCAACTCGCTTCACTCCGGCCGAGTAATTGAGGCCGAACGTGTGTTGCGTGTGATTCGGGTAGAGCGTTGTGATCTTGTCAGTGTTGTCATAGGTGAGGATCCACGGGTTGTCCAGATGGGCAATTGTCCGCGCGAGGCGCTCGTGGTCAGACGCCACGTAGAAGTTCGTGTAGAGACCTGATCCCTTGAGATAATAGGGCGGGTCGACGAAGTAGACCATGCGATCGCGCTCGTCCGTTTCGTGCAAGAAATCATTTCCGTCCTGGCACCGGAGCTCGATGTCGTCCCGATACCGCGCAATACGTGTGATCTTCGCCGCGAGATCATCGACGTTGAACCGGCAGTCGAGCTTGTAGGCGCCGTTCTGATCGAGTCCGCCAATTACGCCGCCCTTCACGACTCCGGAACGGTTTGTGCGATTCAAGAAGAAGGTTGCGAACGCGAGGCTGAAGGACGGACTAATAGATGTCTGGTAGATCTCACGTTGACGGAGCCACTCTTCTATGGTCACCGGTGTAGAGCGCATAGCATCGATGAATCGATCCGATTCGTTGACTACCGCGTCCCAGAATGATGAAATGCCTGGATCAAGATCGTTGAGCACGATTCGCCGCGCGACACCGTCGAAGAGGAGCTTGAGTGCGAGACCCGCTCCCCCCGCGAACGGCTCTGCGTAGTCTCGCTTCGCGAGCCCGTTGTCGCGAAGTAGCTGTGCCGTGAGGTCGAAGAGCGCAGCCTTCCCACCGGGGTATCGCAGGGGCGACGGGGTTACGGGCATGCGAAACTCTTCTTGGTCATGGTGTGTAGGTTAACAGCCGGTGGCGCGCCTGGCCAGGAGGTTTCATTCGCGGCCCGTGAGCGGCTTCTCGCAGTTGGTCGCCAGGACCAGAAGAATCGGAGCGATTTCGTCCCACGACGCTGTCAGGTGCTCCCACTGAGGAAACGCTGAGCCGTGCGCCACAGCGCCCAGATAGGCCGCGCTGTAGACATAGCTGGCATTGGTCACCTGGTTCCGTAGCATTTTGAGGGCGTTCTTCTCCTTCGTGGTGAGCGATAACGCCTGTTCTCTCGCCTGCTTGCCTACGTCGTCAAGAGCCTCTCCGACAAGGACGTGAAGCTTCTCGCGGTCAGAGACTTCGCGTTCCAGGCGGTTCTCGATGTACGCCACTGTCACCGCCTCGATGAAGATTCGGACTCCTACGGCTGCAAGGGCCGGAGTTCGCTTCGTGACGAGCTGAAGCTCGCCAAGTATGCGGCGGAGGCCGTTGTCACGCAGGCTGGGGTTGAACTGGCTGTCTTCGACTAGTTTGTTCCTCTTGCGCGGATCGGCCGGCCGATTCGCGGGTCCAGACTCACCTTCGCCGGCCGGATCGTCCTCGCCGTCGCCGGTCGGATGGTCCTCGCCTGCGGACTCCTCGTCGGCGCCAGTCCGCTCGTCATGGTCGGCCGGGCTTTCGGTGCCTTCTGACGTGTCCCCACGCCCTCCGCTACCCGCGGGCGAGGTGTCATCTGCCGAACCGAGCGTTTCGTCTTCTTCGGATTGGTCGCCTGATCCATCGTCGGTGATGGGTACCAAGTGGGTTTTCGCGTACTGTTCCCGGTCAGGTGCCGATGTTCGTGACGTCGCGCCATTTTCACCATTGATGATGTCATTCAGGAGGCGATGCAGGCGCCGGTTGAACAACGCTCGGGTGCCGGTGAACTCAAACTCCGGCACGTTTCGACCGGTGGTAATGAGCAGGGCATGGCGACGGACGTAGGGGTTTGAGACGAAACGTGTGACCGTGGTCAAGATGCCCTCCGGGCGAGAGCTGACAAGTCGATGGTCTACCCCATAGTCGATCAGAGCCAGAGCCAGCGTGTTGTCTGTCTCGCCAAAGTGGCGAGCCTGCTGAACGGGGTCCCAGCCTCGAGTACCCAGACCGCCGTTCTCTCCCAGGTGTTTGCGTTCGAGCCAGACATCGGCTTCCTCGCGCGAATCAAAGAGCTGGAGCTTCAGCTCCACTCCAGAGGGATCGAACTTCTTCGCATAGCGTTCGAAGGCTTTTCGATCCTCTGGAGTGGGTGCAAGGGAAGGGTCGTGGAGCAGCATCAGAGCGCATAGCCTCCGGTTGCCCTCCACGACTATCAACTCATTCTGCGCGTCCTTGATCGCCCCGAACCGTTCCAAGGGGCTGAGGCCGTTCTCAGCGATATCGCGAGCCAGCCGCTTGATGTTCTCGCGCTTTACGAAGAGTGCGATAACCGCCGACCGTGACAGTCCACGATCGTGCCTAGGGTTTTCTGGGTCGAGGTCCAGATCTCGAAGATCGCGCCACTTTATCGTCAGTTCCTTGACCACTTGGTCCCCCTTCGAGATGCGCACGCGTTTCCGCCCCAATGCAGCACCATCGTTCCAGCACTATATCGATCAGGGGCTCGTCACAGGCCCAAAACCAGAGATACGCCCCTCCCGGGCCCACCCGAAGGTGGGCCCGAGAGGGGCAGTTTCATGCGAAAGCTTGGCCGTACCGAAGTCCGAGCCAGCGGGTGACAGCGAGCATTTGCTCGTTCGTGTGCGCCTGGTCGAAGAGCAGCACGGCCTCGATGGTTCCGGACCAAGGATCACCGCCTGCAGCGTTCCTGCCGATCCGGAGGGCTGTTACCGCCTGCGGGGCCTGACCCGTGCTCGCGGCCGACGCCTGGACGCCGTCGCGGAGGAACCGAGAGCCGCCACCGTCAAACCGGGCAGAGATCACACGGCGCGTGTTCGCGTCGTTGACGACGCCGGTGAATGACGACTGCGACTGGTAGTGGTTCCACCGCTGGCCGCCGTCGCCGTAGGTGATGTGGATCCGCTGGTTCACGCTAGTGCCGTCGACGAGCGTGTCACGGGTTGTACCCGCACCTACCTTCGCCACCGCGTAGAGGGTGTAGCCACGGACCTTCTGCGACGCGGCCGGGATCGGGACGTCGGCCGGGAACGCGCCCTCGAACAGGATGATGGGCTGAGCCACGAGTGATCCGAGCGTGTACGGATAGCCGACCGAGCTGGAAGCATCCGCGGCGCTATCCCACTTCCATCCCGGCGTGCTGCCGTCTCCGAACTGCGGTGCCCGAGAACCAAGGACGCACATGACGCCTGTGCAGTCGAGGGTGTCGCCAACCGCCCACACAGGCGTGCCAGTCGCGCCAGTGACGTCGATCATCTGGATGAAGCCATCGACGCCAGCGGGGACGGTGGAGAGCAGCTCGACGTAGGTCCATACGCCTGCCGGCAGGTCGATCTGTGTTCCGTTCGCGGTCGTAACGATCGTCGTCCCGAGTCGGTACTGGATCCTCGCGAACCCCTTCTTGGCCGTGCTCGGTCGCAGCCACCCGCCGAGGGCAATCTTCTGACCGGGCATCGCCGGCAGGACGCTCGAGACCTGGAACCCGGTGTCGCTGTTGACCGTCGGCGCGGTCGTCCACGTCTTGCGCGCGAACCTCGTGGTGAACGGAGGCCCGGGCTTCGTGTCCGCCAGGTCGAACGTGTGCGTGCCGGCGCCGCCCGCGCCGAACCACCGGTTGGTCCACGAGCTTCCGTTTGTGCGACCCTGCGGGTTCTGGTTGAGATTCCGGACTGGCTGCGAGCTGGCGTTCTGGATGAGGCTACGCATAGTTCAGCCCGACCACAGCACCCTGCCAAACGGCACCGTCCCACAGGAGGTTGACGACGTGCCGGCCGACGGGGAACGTCGTCGGCTTGAGCCCCTCCGGCCACTGCACGTTGTTCGGCCAGGTGACGACTCGGGTCGCCGAGCTGACCGACAGGACAAGCGTGATCGAGTACGACTTGTTCGCGCTCCCGGCGGCGATCGAGAGTGTGACGTCGCTCGTGAGCACCAGGCGTCGCGTGTACGGGGTGCCGGAGGTGAGCGCGAGCGTCGCGGGCGCCGGGTTCGTGACGATCGCGTCGGTCACGTCGCCGACATCGCCCTTGTCGCCCTTGTCGCCGGTGTTCCCCGCCGGCAGCCCTAGGTTGAGCGACTTCGTCGGCGCCGCGCCGTTGATCGTGGCCGTGGCGGGCTGACCGGTGGCGAGCGTGGTCACTGTGCCGATCGTGACATCCGTGAGCTCTCCCTCCGGCCCGCGCACGATCCCGGACCCCGGGCTCGCGGGAACCGGCGCGTCCTTCGTGAGATCGACCACGCCGCCGGCCGGTACCTCGATGTCGAATGACGGGCAGGGCACCTTCACATTGCCGAGCTGGAGATCGAACGACACCCGGTAGGTGAACGCGGTTGGGTTCGTCGACGGGTCGTCGCTCGCGATGACGTAGACGCCGCGGTCGCCGTTGTGGGAGAGGTATCCCTCTTCGTCGAGCGTGACGACGACGGGTGTCGGGATGACGGTGGCGGGCGCCGGCACCGCCGTGGCGACGAGCAGCCTGGACGGTGACGGGGTGATCGTCACCTTCCCGCTCATGGGAAGGACATCGGGGTCGAGGTCGGGGTCGGCCGGGGTGTCAGCGATGATCGCGACGTACCGGCCGGTGACCTTCCCATAGACGAGAGGGGACAGGCTCACGATGGGCTCCTTCGGGCGGCGCTAGACGTGCTTCGGGTAGGACGGGGCCGCGACCTGGCCCGCGAACAGCCAGCCGAGGGACCGCGGCCAGCGCTCGACGAGCAGCTTCGCGAGGGCGTAGTAGAGCGCCTCCACGACGGCGATGCCGATCACGATGAGATCCGACTGTGTCTCCGGGTTGAAGTTCAGGCCACCGATGGATGCCAGGAGCACGACGGCCGCACCGACGAAGGGAGGAATCGTGGTGCGGATGACGGAGGCCCACAGGTCGGAGACGTTCGAGTACTCCGGGGGCTTCGAGATGCCGAGGAACACGCCGAACGCCGGCATCTGCGTCTCGAGCAGGCGGATCACGAGGTAGTAGACGTTCTGGGACGCGGCGACGGCGAAGGCGACGAGCGCCACGGCGGGCGCGCCCTGCAGGTCGATGCCGGTACGCAGCAGCAGCCACGCGATGAACGCGGTGATGCCGTAGCCGACGTAGGTGCGGATGAACGCGAGTGCGCGGTCGTTGGGGGTCATTCGGTGCCCTCCTCAGGCGTTGGTAGTTCGGGGATGATCGGGTTCACCCGGCAGGGGCCGGGGACCGTCTGGGTGGACATGTCGGTGTAGGTGATCTGCCAGTCGCCGGAGTCGAGGCACTGCATCGCGAAGATGCCGCGGCCGTCAGCTCCGGCGGGTCCCGCGGGGCCGGCCGGGCCGGGTGCGCCGTCCGCTCCGGGAGCGCCCGGTGCGCCGTCGGAGCCGTTGCTGCCGTCGGCGCCGGCAGGGCCCGGCGGGCCGGTCTGGCCCGGGACGCCCATGTCGCCCTGCTCGCCGCGCTCTCCGCGTTCGCCGCGCGTGCCGGCCTCGCCGGCGGGCCCACGCTCACCGGAGATGTCCTGGCCGTCGGGGATGAGGGCGGGCGGCACGGTGTCGGTGGTGCAGTCCTTGGCGTCGTAACAGTCGCGGGTGACCTGCGTGTACTCCGAGAGCAGGTTGTCGTAAGCCGCCCGTTGGTCCTGGATGACGCTCTGCCGGTACTTCGCGAGGGCGGTCGCTTCGTCGCCGCGGAGCTGCGCCTGGACGAACACAGCGCCCATGAGCGTGACGGCGAGAGCGAGTAGGCCGATGAAGAGGACGAGCCAGAGCTTCGGGCGTGCGGGGCGTGCGTGCGTCACAGGAACACCCCCACGATTCCGCCGATGACGGCCAGCAGGATCGACGCTCCGAACTGGTACTTGCGCGCTTCGAGACGGTCCTCGACGAGCTGCAGCCGGTTTGCGACCGCCTGCACCGCCGCGGTCCGCGCGGTGACCTCCTGCGCGAGCGCCACCTCGATGCGCCCGATGAGGTCGTGCGTGTTCCCGTGGTCGCTCTTCGTCGCCATCGTCGACCTGATGTCGGTAACGGTGGCTTGGACGTTGCCGATGCGCTCGACGAGCACCTCAATCGACGGTTGGTTCTCACCCATGTATCAGGCCTTCCAGGGCTGTGAGGCGAGCCTCGTGATCTTGGACGACCGGAAGGAGCATCAGGCCGAAGAGGATGTGGTGCACGCTGTACGGGATCGGTTCGCCGTGCTCGTCGAGCTTCAGCTCCTCGCGCACGACGTGCTCGACGGGGCGCTGCACTTCGCGGACGTCCGCATGCTCCGTGCCGTCGGGGTCGATGACGATCACGCGCTCGAGGACGGTCTCCATCCGCGTCTCGGTGATCGGCTCCCGCTCGTAGACGACGAACTGCCAGAGGCCCGCCTCGTGGAGGTCCTCCGCCATGACGCTGAGGTTGACCTGCACGTGGTAGTCCGGACCCACGTAGTTCGGGTGGGTCGGATCGTCGCGCTTCCGGACCTCGTCGATGTACCTGAACTGGAACAGCTGCAGCCCTAGCACCGCTTGCGGGTCGATCGTGGCTTCCTCGATGTCTTGCTTGAAGCGCCGTGACGACTGCGAGGTCCCGATGGTGCCGTCGGAGTTGATCCACCCAGCGACGTAGTTCGTCGAGACGTTGTAGTTGCGCGAGCCCGGCGACCGAAGGGGCAGTTCGGAGTACACCTGACCGACGGCCGTGACATTGCCGCTCGCCGTCACGCTGCTCGTACTCACGGACGGCGGGTTCGCCACCTTCGAGTCGATGTCGGCCTTGGAGTAGGAGCGCGCCGCGACGCCGGTGTCGATCCGTGCGTCCACCGTCGCCAGGTTCTTCGTCACACGCTCGGCGAGTTCCTCCACCGAGGTTCCCGTCGGCCGCTGCAGTTCGACGATCTGTTCCTGCGTGCGCTCCCGCTGAGTGTTTACGTGATCGAGCGCGCCGATCGCAGGGGTTCTATAGCCGCTCATGAGGCCTTCCGTTTCGGGGAGCAGTAGATCGCGATCTCCTCGCCGTCTGCGTCACCGGCGAGTCCGACGATGCGGTGCTCGTAGGTGCCTCCCGGGACGAAGGGATCGCCGGCGTCGGTCTTCGGGTCGAACTTGGCGACGGTGAGGCGGCAGAAGTCGCCGGTCGCGTAGGTGCCGACGAGCGGGGTCTCGTCCGCCTGCACCTTGAACGACCACGTCTGCCACGGCCGAGAGCCGTCGTAGAGAGCCGCGGACGCGTGAGCGTCGAGCGTGCCCTGCTCCTTCACTGAGGTACGGGACGAGTCGACCTGCTCGAACAGCGGGTAGCCGTTGCGCGTCAACTCCTCGGACACAGCGCGGGCGACGAGCACGGTGTCCGCCGCGCGACCGCCGGTGCCCCAGGCGATGTCGGCGAGGGCGGTGCCGTCGATGTCCACCTCGAAGTCCGTGACCGACGACTCTGGCGCAGTCAGATCCCACCCGTGGACCGTCGGTGAGGTGATGAGCGGGGAGGCGTTCGTGCCGGTCTCGAACAGAGACTCGACGAACTGGCCGTTACCGATGAACCGCGCCTGGAAGTTCGTCTCGGGCCCGTTCTCCACCTCTTGGAGCTGCCGGATCGCCTCGCGAACACCCTTGAAGTCGATGCCCTCGAAGTTCCGCTCGTGGATGCCGGCCTCGTCGGCCTGGAACACGAGTGGGATGTCACCGCCGGTCCACGCCATGCTCTGCTGGAGCCAGCGCTTCGCGATCGTGCCGAGGCTGAGCCCGGCGAGCTTCGTGGCGACGGCGGGATTCGGAATCGTCTTCGTAGCGTCTGCGGGGTCAGGGATGACGAACCGGTCGACGCCGAGCGCCTTCGCGACGAGGGGGATGATCGTGCGGTAGTCGAAGTAGGAGCCGGTGCCGAGCGCATCGAGTTCCAGCTCGGCTGAGTCTCGCTGGTACTTCGCGCTCCAGAGTGGCCCGTACGCCATGATGCGGTCGCCCTCAGCGACGCCAACAGCGTGCTTCCCGACGGCAGTGAGGCTCCACCAGTCCAGCGAGCGAACGTCCTCGTCGTCGAGGTCGAGGGTGAGGCTGATCTTCTCGACGTCGTTCAGTGGGTCCGACCAGGGCCCGCGGAACACCGGCAGGTCCTCGAGGATCCTGCCGGTGCGGAAGTCGGTGATGAAGTAGCGCGTCACGGAAGCTCCCCGCTCAGCCCACCGGCAGCGTGTTCAGCCGGGCTCGGTCGGTGGTGATCGACGGCTTGTCGGTCTCCAGGCGGATGCGGGCTCGGCGGTCGATCTCGTCTGCGGTGAGCGCCGCGATCGCGACTGTGTCGACGGTGGGCGTCGCGCTGAGGATCGCGTCCATCTTCGCGGTGAGCTCCTGCACCTGGAGGACCGTCGGGTGCTCACCTTCGGACAGCGGGCGGGCGTCGAGGGCGCGCTGGACGCCGGCGAGCATCGTGCGCAGGCCCGAGTCCTTGTCCGTGACCGCCCACAGGAGCAGGTCGAGCTTGGCGAGCATCGTCTCGGATTTCTTGTTCAGGCTGTAGACGCCCAGCTCCACGCGGGCGGTGGCGTCGAGCGCGAGCTTCGCTTCGGCGCGGTCGGTGTCGTTGTACATGTCGTCCTCTTCCAGTGGGGCCGAGGCTGCGCCGCCGGCGTTGTGTTCCGCCATGAAGATGACGGGATCGACGGAGCCGGCGTAGGTGCGCCAGTTCCCGTTGACGATGACCCGGAAGCACACGTGCGGGCCGGTCGATTGACCGGTGGTTCCGCAGGTGCCTGCCGCGTCACCGCGCCGCACCTTCGTCCCGGCGAGAGCGCGGGATCCGGATTCCATGTGCGGGTAGATGAAGTCGACGACGAAGCCGTCGATGATGGACCGGACGACGACTGTCTCGCCGATGAACCATCCGGAGAAGATGACCTCGCCGTCGGCTGCGATGTAGACGATCGAGCCGCGCACCATGGGGACGTCGACGCCGTGATGGAACGCCAGAGTGCCGAGGTTGCCGACGTTGCCGCGAGGTCCGTAGCGATCACTGAGCGACGGCTGACGTGTAGACCCGGTGGGCCAGAGGAACGACATGGCTACTCCTCGACCGGCCAGGTCGTCGCGCCTGTCAGCTCGAACACTCGCTCGCCGTACCCTCGGTGCAACGCCTCGGACAGTGCGTCGCCCGCGACCGGCGACATCCAGTCCATGAAGGGGTGGCCGCGGTCGTAGTCGGCTTGCGCCGCCGCACGGCCTCGTTCGCTCTCGCTCTCGATGGTGGGATTCACGGGCAGCTCCTAACGCTTGTAGGTGGACTTGACGACGATGGTCACGGCGCCGGCGACGGAGGTGGAGTCCATGAATGGGGCGGCCACAGTGAGCAGCCCGTTCGCGTCGATGAAGCCCCAGCCGAACCCGCGGCCCACACCGGAGAGGACGTGAACGGCGACGGGTTCCGAGTTCGTCGGCCTGAGCGCGGGAGGCACGGTGAAGAGCGTCTCGGAACCCGAACCGACCAGCTTCGCTGCGCGCGAGAGCCGCACGTTGTACTCGATGGTCGAGTCGCGGAGGAGGATGTAGCCGCCGCCTTGGGTCAGTGCGACGCCCGAGGCCAGGGTGAGCGTCGAGAGGTCGACGAGACCGCCGACCCAGGCGCCATTGAGGCGAATGAACTCGTTCCCCGTGTCGAGGGCGATCGCGCGAGTGCTGTTCGCAGCCGACCATGCGAGCAGAGCGCTCTCGGACCTGAACGGCACCACGCCGCCGACGGTTGCCGTGTGAGCCGCTGTCTGCGTCAGCGTCACCTTGGCGGCATCGTTGGTCGCTGTCGTGCCGACCGCCACCTCCATCCGGGCGATCTCGAGCGCGCCCGCGGGGAGAGGCGTCGTCGGGGGAACCGGCGTCGCGTCCGCGACGCCGGTCGTCCACCCGAACGTCGGCAAGTCGGAGGCGTCTCCCAGCTCGGCGATGTTCTGGCGGGCCCAGAGGATGTCGATGCGCTTGTTCGCCGTCGGGAGTGCGGAGATCGCGACCTGCGTCGTTCCCTCGTTCATTCCGAGGATCACGCCCCCGTTGCGAGCTGTGGCGAAGGGGAACGTGGCGACATCGACCTTCAGGTCAGCGCGTCCGGTTACGAGCGGGACGCTGGGGTCGCGGAGGACACCCGCGCGCGCGGTGCCGTCGGCGCTACGGACGATGAGGCCGGAGAGCAGCTTTCGCAGCTCACCGAAGTCGGTGGCCCCAGATACGCCGGGGAAGCCGTCGAGTTGTGGCATGTGGGACTCCTAGAATCTCGACGGCGGGGTGAACGCCGTGAAGGTGGGGGTGCCGGTAGTGGCGCCGAGTGGGGTGAACTGGATGGTGCGGGTCTCGCCGGGCGGGACGAACCAGCCCTCTCGGCGGGTGAGCGCGAACGAACCCACGGGGTTGATGTCGTCGAGGACGGCAGTCATCTTCTTCAGGTCGACGCGGACCACGGACCCCTGGGGGACGACCCGCTCGAAGCGGACGATCTGGCCCGTCTCGATGCACAGCAGCTCGAAGCCGAATTCCAGGCCGCCGCGGACGTCGATGACGGACCAGGTGTCAGCGATGCCCGCGTTGACGGTCACGATGCGGCCGAGCGAGCCGGGGGCACCCGCCTTCACCGGACTGGTGATCGGCGAGACGATGCCGCCCCCGGCCGTAGGCGGACCTTCCGGTCCTGCCTGGACTGGCGGCCCGTACTGTCGTCCGTCTCGGTTGAACAGGGGGATCTCGAAGTCGGCGACGCCGTCCTCATCCTCGATTGTGAAGCGAGGGGGTCCGCCGATCTCGACCTCCGCTGTCCACGCACCCTTCGGGTCGCGGACCGTGACCATGAACGATCCAGGGATGTTCTGGAGCGCCATGATCCGGTCTCGCAGGTCGAACAGGTAGAGCGGGTCGCCGAGACGGATGAGACCGCCTTCGGCGACCACGGCTCGACCCTTCTTGTAGGTGCGCCGCGTCTTGAAGAAGCCGTCGCCGCGGGGCCGCTTCTTCGTCTTCGTGTCGGGGTCGACACCGTCGAACCACCCGGTCAGGTCGCGGAGGTACTCGCGAGTCTGACCGGGTGCGTTCGTCAGGGTCAGGCCGGGGAGCTCGACGGAGATCACTTCAGCTGCCTCGCAATCTTCTTGACGATGAGGTCGGAGAGCAGTTCCTCGTCCATGCCGGCCGAGGCGTACGCCTTGGCGTCGATGTGGTTGACGGTGCTCGACGAGCTGCCGTTGCTGGCCCGGAGGGCGGAGATCTCCGAGTCGCCCAGCACGGTTGCGTTGAACCAGGGCGCGACGGTCTTGAGGATCCCGAGGTTCCGGGCTTCCTGGCCGACCTTGTCGGAGATGTACGCCTCGCGGCGCGTCTCCTGTTCGGCGAAGATCCGGTCGCGGTCGCGGATGCCACCTGGCCGGCCCTTGTAGATGCCGGACGGGTAGCCGCCGTTCGCGAATGCCTGCGTGGCCGCACTCTCGAACGCTCCGGGGATGCCGCCGTTCGCGTAGGCCTTCGTGCCGTTGCGGTAGACACCGCCGTCGGCGTTGAAGATGTTCGCCGCGGCATCCGCGACCTGCTGGATGGACACGATGACCTTCCGCGCGACCGTGAGTCGCTGCAGCTCAGCCTCGACCTCAGGGCCGCCTGAGGACGTGATCTGCACGTTGCCGTCCGGCAAGGTCGTGACCACGACGCCCAGGTCGGTCAGGCGCTTCTTCACGAGGTCCGACATCGGCTCGGTGATCGTCACCGTCTTGTCCGGCGTCGCGAGGATCTGCGCCGCGAGATCTGCGACACGAGCCTCGACGTCCGGCACGTTGTCGGTGATGACTGTGCCGACGGTCTCCGGCACATCGAGGTACTTCCCGATGAGTGCTTCGATCTGGTCCGAGGTGAGACCAGCCTCGGTGAGCGTCTGCCGAAGGGAATCGATGTAGCCCTGCGCCGCCGCCGTTGCCGCGTCGCGTGCTCCGGCCTCATCTCCGTTCGCGAGCGCGAGGTCGGCGGCGGCTGTAGCCGCCTCCAGCATCTTCGTGCGCGCGTTCGACATCTGGTCAGAGAAGGCGAGCCCGGCGCGCGTGCTGAGGTTGACGTTGCCGGCGCCGTCGAGGAAGGACTGCCACAGCGGCGCGCCTGCTTCGTCGGCCTGAGCGAGCACATCCTTCAGGTCGAGGACAGTGCGCGAGAGCTGGGCCTGCGCCTGCTCTGCTGTGAGGCTGCCGCCCTTGAGGAGGTCGAGGGCGGTGCGGAGAGCGTTGACGCGGTCCTCGGCGGACTTCGTCTCGTCGGAGACGACCTTCATCGCCTCCTTGAACCGGTAGTTCGCCCGCTCGCCTTCGCCCATGGCGGAGATCGCCTCGCGGTCGGCCTGAGCCTTCTCCCGCACGTACTTCTCGGCTTCCTCCAGCGCCGCCGCCTGCTCCTTCACTGCCTCGGTGACCGATGCAGCGTTGTCGGTGATGACCGGACCGTCACCGGTCTGGACCGTGTGCGCCTCGTTCCAGTCGAGGACCGCCTTCGTCACCTTGTCGACTGCGGCCTTCTGTCCGAGAGCGGCGTCCGTCAGGTCGCGCACTCCGAGACCGAGCTGCTGAGCCTTGCTGTACGCGTCCGAGTTCGTGAAGGCGTTCTCGAGCGACGTGCGCGTGGCCTCTGTCATCGCACCGGTGGTCTGGTTGAGCGAATCCCGGAGGGCGAGCATGCGGTCGCGCTGCTCGGCTGCCTGCTGCGACGTGGAGGCGAAGGCCGCCACCAGACCAGCTGCCGCGAGCGAGATGACCGTGATCGCGAGACCGATCGGGTTCGTCAGGAACGCCGCCTTCATCGCGCCGCCGAGGCTCATGACCTGGGTGCGGGCGACTGCCGCGGCTGTCCCGAACACACCGGTCTGGACGCCGGCCGCTGTCGCTGCGCGTGCGTGCACGGTCATCGCAGTGGAGGTCGACGCGATCATGCCGCCGAGCGGTGTGCCCGCTGCCGTGGCGGCGCGCATACCAAGCTGGAGCGCGAGGAGCGCGGCAACACCGAGCAGGACGGGAGCCGGGATGTCGGCCAGGAGGTCGATCAGGGGCCCAGCCACATCGGCCAGGACCTCGACACCGTCGGAGACGATGGGGAGAGCCGCGCCGAGCGAGGATGCGAGCACCTTCGCGAGGCTGATGCCGAGGGGCACGAGCGGGCTCATCTCGTCGAGCAGGTCCCCGAGCGAGTCGCGGAGTTCGGGGGAAGCAGCGACGAGTCCGACGATGCCTGCGAGAACCGGGTTGATCGAGACGCCGACCCGCGCGAGGAGGCCAGCGATCGGCCCGTAGGACGCGAGCACGCCGGCGAGACCGGCGAGGGCCGGGGCGTAGCCGGTGAGGTGCGCGAGCGAGCGATCGAGGTTGTTGACGTTCCACGACTCGACGGTGACCTTCGCCTTGAACAGGGTGTCCGTGACCCCGGCGAACGCTGGGTTGAGCTTGCTGACGATCCAGTTGGTGAACGGGGTCGTCTGCTTCTCGACGGCGCGGAGCAGGTCGGCGACCTGGTTCGCCCAGTCCACGGCCCGGCCGCCGCCGTTCTTCGAGACGAACGGCTCGGCGAGGGCCGCACCGATGTCGCGCGTTGCGGCCTTGACCCGGTCAGACGCGCCGTCCATCGTGCCCTTGACGTTGGCCGAGGCCCCGGCGAACTTGGCCGCCATTCCGGCGGTGAGCGCGTCGATGGCGGCACCCGCGTCGAGGGTGCCGGCGGTGATCTGTTCGCGGATCTCCTGACCGGTGAGGCCCATCTGCCCACCGATGAGGGTGGCCGCGTCGATGCCTCGCTCGCCGAGCATGTTGAGGTCTTCAGCGGTGAACTTCGCGGAGGCCGAGACCTTCGCCAGGATGGACGCGATCTCACCGATGGATGCGCTGCTACCGCCCGTGGCCGCGACGGCCTGCTGGATGGCGTCGAGGGTCGGCAGCACCTTGTCTGCGGCGAACCCGAACCCGATGAGCTGCTGCTGCGCCTGGATGAACACGGCCTTGGAGAACGGGCTGTTCTTCGCGAATGCGTCGAGCTTGTCCATCTGGGCGTTGGCAGCCTCGGCGCCACCCAGGAGCGTCTTCAGGGCCGCGCGAGAGGTCTGCTGGAGCGTGTTGTAGGCGGCACCGGCCGAGAAGACCTTCGTGCCGAGCGCGATCGTCGAGACGGAGAGGAAGTCGACCGCGGTACCGGCCGCCTTCATCCCCGACTCGACGATGCCGCCGGCCTTCTTCGCGAGGTCCTGCAGCTTGGTGAACGCCTTGCCCGACGACTGGATGCCGGACTCGAACTCTCGCTGACCGTCCAGGCGGATCCGTGCGGCGAGCTCACCAACTACGAACGTCATGACTTCTCCTTCGTGAGGTGGTGCAGGATCCGGGAAGTCGGGACGCGGAGCAGGCCGAGGATGCGCGCTCGCCACCACCACCAGGGACGGTCAGCGAGCGGCAGCTCGAACAGGTCGATGCCGTAGGTGTCGTGGAGGTCGACGCACGTGGCCGTGTCCCAGTGCTGGAACACGGCCGCGAAGTAGCGGTCGAAGGTCAGTCGTTCTGGTTCTGGCGAATCGACCGTCGGCTCGGGGGCAGGTTGTCCACCGCGCTGGAGCCACTCGCGGTATTCGAGGGGGTACTCGTAGCGGGGGTATCTCCCGGTGACGGGGTCTGGCTCGCCAATTCCCCACTGAGCGATCTCATCGAGGCCTCCAGTCCAGACTTCTGGGTGAGGAGGTCGAGCGCTTTTGGGTAGTCGCCGCCGACGAACAGCTGCGCGGCTTCGATCCCGCCCGCGGTCTGCCAGAAGAACGCCGCCATCGTGACGTCGTAGATCTCCGACGTGCGAAGTTGGTGGACGCGCTCGACGTTGTCGACGCCGACGGACATCTCGAGGAGGTCGGCTTCCACCGACTGCGCCTGCTTGCCGCCGAGCACGTCGAGCGTGATGCCGAGCCAGCCGGAGAGAAGAGCCGCCCCTGTGTCGCCGGCCGCGGGCTGGATGAGGAATTCTTCCTCGCCACCCACGAGAATCCGTAGACGCCGCCCCTGTTCTTCGATTTCGATCATGGTTCAGCGGCCCCCTACGGCGTGACGGCCGGGTTGGTGATCTTCTTGCGGTCGCCCTGGCCAGCGAGCGAGATCGAGAAGAACTCGAGGTCGTCGTTGCCGTTGTTCGCCCGCGTGAAGCTCACGGCGGCGGTGCCCTGGTAGGCGAGCACCTTGGAGGTCCGGTGGTAGTACCGGTAGGGGACGATGTTCTCGTCGCCGTTGGCGTCGCCGGCCTCGATGAGCGCGACGAGCTCCGGCTGGAACTCCCCGGTCGCGTCCTTGATGCCGAGGACGTTGAACGAGGTCGAGAAGTCCTCGCCCGTCTTCTTGTTCGCCGTGCCGCCCTTGTGGGCGTAGGTCGAGGCGTCCTTGGTCTTGGCGGGAGCGGCCGGGTTGAATGCGGTGATGTCGGGGATGTTCAGCCACGTCGGCGCCTCTGCGGTGCCGCCGGTGCCGATGTCGAGGATCCACTCGTACGTCACGCCCGCGTCACCGGGGGTGGGCGCGATGTCAACGAACTTCGTCATCGTTCCTTCTTTCTGTTGGGAGGGGTGCCCGTGATGGGCGGTTACTCCCCGGTGGGGAGGGTCTTGGTGGGGTTCAGTGCCCGGAGGCCGACGAACCGGAAGTTGCAACTGACCTCGGCCTTGCCGTTCGCGTCTGCGCCGAGGTCGGCGAAGGAGATGCGCTTCGAGGTGGTGATCGTTATGTCGCCGTACTGCTGGTGGGTCGCCCGGTGGAACCGGTCGCGCAGCGCGTCGGCGACGTCGACGGCGTCGAGGGGGTCCTCGCCGACCCGGATCCGGAACTGAACGCTGGTGGCCGCGACGGGGAGCCGTGCGTCGTCGTCGGTCATGTAGGCGCGGATCGACATCGCCCACTCGGGCTCGGCGGGGATCGCCTGCTGAAGGACGATCGCGAACTCGTCCGGCTGGTAGAGCGCGTCGTCCGGTGGCCCGTCCGGGTCTCGCCACTTCGCGATGCCGGCCTCGTCGACGGCGACGGCGAGCCCGAGCAGGAGGAGGCGGGTATACGTCGGCTTCGGCTCAACCACGGATGTCTCCGATCTGCCGGGCGATGATCCCCTGGATCTCGTCGGCCTTCTCTTCGAGGGGGCGCTCGAGGTACTTGGCCTCGCCGTCGTCGTGCTGCCAGTCGAGTTCCTCGTGCTGCCGTCGGGCGTACGGGGTATCGAACGACACGACGGCTTCGAGGTCGCCTGGTGTTGCAGGCTCGACAGCGCCGGACTCGCGCAGCGGACCGTCCATGAGCGGCGTCCGTGGAATCGCCTCGCCGAGCAAGTACTCGGCGCCGAGCGTCAGGCCCTGGGCTGCTGCCTCCCGGAACAGCGCGGAGTACTCGTCGCCGCGCCACGCGACGTTGCCGGTCTGGGCCATGGGGTCACTCCAGGTTCAGGACGAGCACCGAGTAGGTGTCGGGGTCGTCGTAGAGCTCGACGGACAGCACGCGAGAGGTCCGCTCGTGCGGGGTGCCGGTGTGGACGGTGACGAGCGACTCGACGGGCGGGGCGGCGATCTGGGTTCCGTCGAGGTGCACCTGCATCGTGGAGATGTGGGTGACCTCGTCGGCGCTGCGGAGCACACGGCGCTTCAGGACCACCTGGCAGCGCTCGATGGGCTCGGCTGCGCCGTAGACCTTCCTGACGCCCGTCTGCCCTCGGTAGCGCTGCACGCTGGCGTTGCGGTGGGGGAGCAGCCTCTTCGGGATGCGCTTCTGGGCCATGGCGCTACCCGTGCCCGGGTTCACCGGGGATGAGACCAGCGGCTCGGAGGATGGACAGCGCCTCAGGGCTGCGGCGGGAGTCGGCCGTGCCGGCGCCCGTCGTGGCCTTGCCGCCGATCGACAGAGGGCCGAGCGAGATCGACCCTCGGGCGGAACCCGCGCCGGAGATGTCGCCGGTCACCGCGAACCAGGCGGCCTGAGCACACGTCGCGGCGATGACGGCCTGGAGCACGCGTTGTTCCGTCGGGAGCTGCGTCTCCGGGTCGACGTCGAACGTGGCCGAGAGAAGCATGTCGTCGACCTCGCGGGACGCGCGGGCGAGCACCTTCTCGGTGACCTCGATCGTGTCTCCGTCGTCGTCCTCCGAGTACTCCGACTGCGCGAAGTCGTGCTGGGTCGCGAAGGGCGTCACGGCTCAGTCCTTCGGGAACTGGGTGTCGAGGATGTCGTCGGCGATCTCGGCGTTCGTCCGGGTCTCGTCGATCTCGATGCCGCGCTCGGCGGCGTACTCGGCGAGCTGTTCCTTCGTGAGCCGCTTCAGCGTGCGGGTGACGCTGGCGCGGGTGTCGAGCGCCTTGATCTCGGCGCCCTTGGCCCTGAAGTACTCACGGATGTTCGGGCCGAGGTCGCCTTCAGCGACGTCGTCGACGAACTGGAGGCCGCCGAGTACTCGCGTGCCAGCCCCGCGGAGAGTGATGCGGTGAGCCATGGTCGGCCCCTTCCTGTGTCGTGGGACGACGACGGCCGGGCTCCCGTGTGGGTGCCCGGCCGTCATCGAGATGTTGCTACTTGGCGAAGTGGTCGCGGATCTCGTCGCGGGTCATGCCGTCGACGCGGTCGGCGTCGAGACCTTCCTGCAGCGCGTACGCCTTCCACGCGTCGCGGCCGTGGTTGCCCTGCGGCTTGTCGAGGCGCGTCGCCGAGTTGGTCTCGGCGGCGATCGTGGGAGTGATCGTCTGCGGGACCGAGTTGTCCGCGGGCACGATGGCGGGGATGACCTCGCCCGGGATCGCAGCCGGGGGCTGGATGGTGGACGTGTCGACCGCGTTCGGGTTCGGCGCGGGCTCTCCCGAGTCGGCCGGCGGATCCTGCGGCGCCGGGTGGTAGGCGGCCGGTGCGGGCTCCGGCGTCTCGGTCGTCGCCGAGCCGTCGGTGCCGAGGGTGACGAGCGCGGTGCCGTCGCCGACGACGGAGCCGTCCGGGGTCGTGATGATGGCGGCCGGGGTGCTCGTGACGGGCGGCGCGGGCTCTGCGACCTCGCGTGGCTTGTCGACGCGCACCCAGCGGGCGAGTTCGTCGAGGTCGGAGCGCGGTTCGTCGGTCGTGATGACCTGGCCGTCCTCGAGGCTCTTGTAGTGAATGGGGGCCATGCGGATGTTCTCCTTCGTGCCGTGAATCGGTGGGGGTGGAGCGCGGCCGTCGTGGTGACGGCCGCGCTCCGTGGCGGGCTACGCCTTGTTCGGGCCCTTGATGAGCACGGCGCGCTTGGCGTCGAGCACCTTGATGCCGTACAGGGTGTCGATGGAGACGACGTCCTGCTTCTTCGCCTGGTCGTAGCCGATGACCACGCGGACGCCGAAGCCCTTGTAGGACGCGATCGCCGCGTTGGCAGCACCCTGCGGGAGCTCCAGCTGACGGGTCACGAGCGTGACGGCGGTGCGGTGGAACGCGACGCCGACCTCGGTCGTGGGCGCGCCGACGGCCGGGTTGGCGGCCGGCTGTTCGATGTGCTGCGACCAGTACGGGTCGAAGCCGAACAGGCGGCGGCCGAGGTACGCCTCGCGGAGCGCCTCGGTGGAGCCCGACGTGTTGACCTGCTTGAGCAGGTCGGTGTCGAGCCAGTCGCCGTTCATCTCCGGGCCGATCACGACACGACGCTCGGTCGTGGGGACCGCGTTCTTGTTGAGGATCGTGGCCGCGTCGATCAGCGACTCGGGGACGTTGAACTCGCGACCGACCTTGGCACCGACCGTCTGCGTGATGCCGGCGCGGAACTCCTTGAAGAGGTCCTTGTCGATCTTCTGCGCGATGGACTCCATCGCGGGGTCGAGCAGCTGCTCCGAGAAGTTTTCGATCTTCAGCGTCATGTCGCGAGACGTGACGGCGAACGAGGTGTCCGCGAAGTGGTTGAGGACGACGGGGACGCTGGTCTCGACCGCGTTCTGGATGACGATCCCGGTCGCCGGGTCGAACTCCTGCGCCTCGAACGTCGCGGGCTTGCGGACGGAGACGGTGTCGCCGACCTTCGACACGAACTCCGTGTCGTAGTCGCGGTGCACCAGCTGCGCGCCGATCGTGACCTCGTAGAGGGTGGCGAGCGCCGCGCGGGCGATGACCGCGGGGGAGAGGAGGGTGTTAGCCATGGTGGCCCTTTCTGTGGGTGTCAGTCATCGAAGCCGCGACGCTTGCGGCGTCCCTTGCGGAGTTCCTCGATGGAGTCGCCGGCGGTCGTCTGATCGCCGGTCGGGGTGGTTTCCCCTCCGCTGCGCGGGGCCACCTGGACGACGCGGAGCTTGGGGTTCTGCTCGACCTCGGCCTTGACGACGGCAGCCACCTGGGCTGCGTAGTCGTCTGCGGTCGGGTCGATGTCTTTGAGGAGACCCTTCGAGAGCACGACGGCCTCGACGAGGTCGGGGTGTGCTTCGGCGGTCTCGGATGCGGCCTTGATGGCCGTGGCGCGGGCGCGCTCGGCGTCCGCGGCCTCGCGCTGGGCGAGGCGTTCCTTCAGTGAGGTGTTCTCGGCGGTGACCGTCTCGATGAGCTTCGCCGGGTCCGGCGTCTCGTCCTCGGCCTCGATGACGCCCAGCTGGAGGCCGAGCTTCTTGGCCCACTCCTTCTGGCCGTTCTCCAGCGCCGTGTCGATCTGCGCCTGGATGTCTTCCTTCTTCGCGACGCGCGCGGCGGCGTTCTCCTTGCGGAGCTTCTCGACGTAGTCGGCGCTGAAGGTGCGGCCGCCGTCGGTGGAGCCTTCGACCTCGGTCGGCGTCGGCTCGGTGGCCGGGTCGGTCGCGGGCGTCTGCTCGGTGGCCGGCGGGGCGGGCTTCGGCTGGTTCTCGATGACGACGGGCTGCTCTTCGTCACCGGACGGCTGGTCGCCGCCGGGAGGCGTGGTGCTGCCCGTCGACTCGGGGCCGTTGAAGCGGAGGTTGAGGTTGCGGAAACGTGTGCTCACTTGGGGACTCCTGGTCCTTCTCGGTGTGGGGTGGTGCACGGCCGCCACCTGGACGGTCGATGGGGCCCGGTCGCGCGCAGGGGCGACGCGTGGCGTGCACAGGGGCAGCGCGCGACCGGGGGTCGATGGGCGGCGTGTCAGCCGCGGGGGTTCTTGGTGCCGCCGTCTGCGAAGTGCAGCTGCTCGCGGTGGTTCCGGCGCAGGAGGCCGGTCTCGGCCACGTGCTCGCGGATGGCGGCCTGGGCGTCGCGGATGTCCTGCTTCGCGGAGGCCAGAGTCGCGGCGTCGGGGGCGAGCGCGGCTTCCCGCTTCGCCTCGCGCACCCGTCGCTCGAGTAGCCGTAGCCGCTCCTGGTCCTTCGAGCGCTTCGGGTCGAACGTCGTGGCGTCCGGGCGTTGCCGGAGGCCGGGGAGGTGGGCGATGACGCGGCACCGGCAGTTCGGGTGCTGGAACCCGGTCGAGCGGGCGTGGTCCAGGGTGTCGTCGATGTGCACGGTGACCGGCTCGCCGGTGATGGCGTGCGGCATGACGACGGACCCGACGACGCCGTCGATGGATAGCGTCTTGCCCCTCCAGGCCGAGCAACGCTCGCACCCGGATCGGCCGATGACGACGTCGACGGCGGTGATACCCGACCCGCGCATGCGCTCGATGCCAGCGTCCTGCCAGGCGCGCATCGTCGCTGTGCGGGTCGCCATCTCGGCGTAGGAGCCGATGCGCCACCGGCGGCCGGCCGCGTCGGGGAACATGGTGATGCCCTCGGAGAGGAACGCCTGCACCGTGGCGCGCTCGAGCGTGCGGAGCGAGGCGCCGCCGACGAGCACTTGCGGGGTGTACTGGGCGACGATCGCCTGGAACGCGTCCGACGGGTACCGGAGGATCCGCAGGTGCAGGTCTTCCAGCTTGTTCGTCAGGTCCATGGCGAGAGCTGCGGCGGCGTTCTGCGCGGTCGTCGTGATGCCGAGTTCGCGCGGCAGGTGCCGGGCGAGGCCGAGCTGCGACACGGCGGCCGCGGTGCCGGCCTCGAACGCCGTGGCGATGATGTTGCGGGCGAGGGCGTCAGTGTCGATCTGCCCGAGCACGGCCGCGGTGAACTCGTCGAGCTCCCCGAGCGCGCGAAGGCGGGTGAACAGGTCGGCGTAGACGTCGAGGCCGCGGTACAGGCGGCGGGCGATCTCCTGCTGCAGCCGCACCTCGATGCCGTTGTAGATGTTCGTCAGCGCGCGAGCGAGATCCTCGACGAGCTGCGTCGGGTCGGCGTCGGGGTCCGGGATGTACAGGGGCACCCGACACCTCCCGTCAGCGTCCTCGCTTGGCGAACGGGCCGCTCCCCCGTGGTCCGACGTGCACGACGGGCCCGGCGAGCGGGCCGCCGGCGGGACAAGGGACGACGGGGCAGCCGACGACGGCGACGGCCGCGATCGACAGCGCCGCGAGCATCAGCATCAGCCGGGTCACGACGTGGCCGTAAGGTAGGCCACCAGCTCCGGGTTGTCGCGGAGCAGAGCGAGCGTGGGCGACTCGATGCGCCGGATGACCGTCTCCTCGCGGGTGGCTCGGTCCTCGCCGAGCTCCGTCCACTCGGGGCAGCCAGCGGCGGACTCCATCACGGCATGCAGGGCCTCGTGCCAGAGCGTGAGCCGGAGCACGTCGGGGCTGGACGCAGGGTTGAGCCAGATCGTCGCGTCGAGGTTCGTGGTGTGGCCGTAGTAGCCGCTCGTCTTCGAGCGGTGCTCGATGCGCAGCCACTCCTCCTCGTCGCAGGTGACCCGGTAGCGGATCGTGCCGACGAGGATGGACGTTGGAAGCCGGAGGTTAGGGGGCAGCTCGGCAGACTCTGCCACGACAGTGACGTCAGAGGACATGAGTCCACACCGTCTCGACGATCCGATGGCCGTCTTCAGGCGTCAGCAGGACGCCACGGAGCCTGGCGAGGATATCTTCGGCGTGTTGCGCTGACACGCGCGCGGTGCTGGGCTCGATGACCCGCTCGTCGGTGTCGGTGCTGGTGTAGGTCGGGCGCGACACGATCTGGGGTCGCTCGTCGGCCTTCGTCAGCTCGCCTGCGAGGACAATGCCGGGGAAGGCGTCCCCGAGCTGGGCGTAGATGGCCGTGCGTGCTTCGGGGAGGACGTGCTCGCAGGAGTCTGCGGTGACGTGGAGAGCGAGGTCGATGGAGACCTTGCCGATCTTCAGTGCCATGGTGTGCTTCTTCCGGGTCGTGGGTGGAGGGGTGATGAGGGGGAGGCGCGGGGTCCGCATCGCATGACAGCCGCGTGACCCGGGCAGACGCCGCCCCCTCAGCTCAGGGGGTCAGACGCGCGGCGGCCAGGTCCAGGTGCCGGGCTCGCTGCCTTCCGCGACCGACGTCACCCAGAGGGTGTCGTTGCCGTCGAGGATCACCTGCCCGTTGATGAGGCCGGCGCCCGGCCACACGCGGGTGATCTGCAAGGGCAGGTAGTCGCCCTCGCGGACCTCGTTGCCGACGTGGACGACAGCGCCGTCGTGGTCGCGGGTGTCGCGGTGCGCCTTCTCGTCGCTCCGACGGCGGTTGATGCGGACGACGTCACCCTCAGCGAGGCAGTAATGCACAACACGGCCGGGCGCGGTTGCCGGTGGCGTCGATGCCGGCCGTGGGGCATCGACGATGCGGGAGTCGGCGGGCCACAGCGCTCCGGGCTCGAAGATCGCCCGGTTGGCGCGCATCTGCACGTCCTCCAGTGCGGTCAGCGCGAGGCTCTTGTTGCGGCCGGACGGCACGTTGCGTTCGATCTCGGCGCCGAGTGCCACGATGAGCTCTCGAAGCGTCGCGACCTCGGTCTTCTGCTCGTCCGTCGGCGGCTTGCCGCCGGACGCGGTGAAGAACCGGGCCTCGGCGCGGGCCTCGGCGGTGGGGGTGGGAAGCGTGGACTCTGCCATGCGTGTCTCCTTCGTTCGACCCGGCCGTCTGCCGGGAAGTGTGGTGGGTCGGTAGGCTCGCGAGATGACGCCCTCGCCCATGCCCGTTGCCCCTGTCGTCACCGGAGGCGTGCCCGACTGGGTGCCGATCGCGGCGCTCGTGATCTCGCTGCTCGCCCTGTTCGCGTCCGGGGTGAACTCGTGGGTGAATTTCCGGAATCGAGCCGACAAGAACTCGGTCTGGCTGACGCTGGTGAAGACCACCAAGACCGAGGAGGTCCGCGTCATCAATGGCGGAACCATCCACCTGCCGCGTACTCGCTGGACGCTGCATAACGCCGGCGAGGGCACGATCTCAGCGCCGAACCTGACGCTGACGCTGCGGGACGGCGTGGCCTATGCGTTCACGGCCGACCAGCCCCTGCTTGGGAAGTCGACGGTCGAAGTCGTTCCCGTGGGCGACCTACCATCAGGGGCGGGCGAGGACATCCGCATGGATCTTGTCGGCGCGAGCGCTGAGGCGACTTGGGCAGCACCCAACGGCAAGACTCGGACCGTTCCGGTGACGGTGACTCTGTCCTGGACCTGATCCTCAGCGTCGGGGCCGGTCGCGCCAGTTCAGCGCGGCCAGCCCCGCGAGCAGGAGGAGGCAGACGGCGATCGCGCCGCCCATCAGCCACATCGCGCCGTCGTACGTCACGCTGCGGCCTCTCGCTCGGCGCGCTCTTCCTCCGCGCGCTTCCGGTCGTCGGCTTCCAGCTCGTCGTCATCGTCGGGATCGGCGGTGAAGCGTGCCGGGTCGCGCAGCGCTCGCTCCTTCAGCAGAGCGCTGACCTCCTCGCCGATGCGGCCGTCGTCCCACTCGGGGTTCGCGCGGCGCACCTTCGTCTCCAGGCTGATCGCGCCGGCGGCGTTGAGGAGACCGATGACGCGGGCTTCCTTCTCGTCGTCGACCTGCGACTCGGAGGGGAACTCCGCTGCGACCTCGATGCCGGGACGTCCGCCCTTCCCCGGGAAGAGGATGCCGTCGAGCTCCAGTGCCACGGAGGCGATGTAGCTCGTCGCGGCTGCGGCGTAGCGCTTCTTCTTGTCGCGCGTCGTCTCCTCGCGCTTGTCGCGGCGCAGCTCGCCGGTCGCGGTGACCTGGCCTGTCTGCTCCTCGTAGTCGCGCGAGCCGAGGCCGGCGTTGCGGAGGATGACGCGGACGAGGGCGGCCGTGGTGCGCTCGTGCTCAGCGACGCGGATCTCGAACTGCTGCGCCTCGATCTGCTTGGTGTCGTTCGCCGCGAGGGAGCGGAGGGTCGTGTAGACCTCCTGCTCCTCCTCGAAGTAGGCACCCTGGCCGCGGCCGCGGTTCTTCAGCGCCGTCTCGTCGACGAACAGGCGGGCACGGGCGACCTTCAGGTCCCGCATCCACGACGACCAGGCCTCGTCGAGCGCGTTCAGCTCGGGCTCGATGCCCGCGAAGTCGGAGCGTCCGAGCATCGCCAGGGATCCGCCGGCCTTCCGCCACTCGCGGTTCTTCCGGACGTTGGGCTGGTACGTGACCGTGAGGCGGCGGATGCCAGTCTGCAGGGTGACCTCGGCAGGGCTGACGATCTTGCCGTTCGCCGGTTCGAGGAGCCACGCCGTGGCGTCGAGGGTGTCGAGCGGGACGCGTTCGCCGATCTCGCCATCCTCGCCCTTGTACAGGGCGTGGATGACGGCGCCGACCTCGTGGCGCTCGAGGTGCCGATACAGCTGGCCGTCGGCGTCCCAGTGCGACGTCCAGAAGGTGACGGCGGTGAGGCGGCCGGCGGAGAACTCGGGGACGGCGGTGTCGGCGTCGTAGGCGCGGACGTAGACGTGCTCGCGGGCGGCGATGTTCCACTCGCAAGCGAGGAACGTGCCGCCGAGCGCCGAAGTCAGCTCGCCGGACTCGTTGAGCATCTCGTGGGCGTCCGAGCTGTTCATGATGACGTCGAGGCGTGACTGCGTCTGGTCCTCAGCGGGGGACCGCTTGCCCTTGTCGTCGTCGATCGCGGCGGTGAACGTCGGCGGCTCGGCCCACAGCATGTCCGAGGACATCGTGGCGACGTCGGCGGCCATGGGTACGTGCAGCACCGTGCGTGACGCCTCGGACTGGACCCGCTTGCCCCAGAACAGGCGCGAGAACCCGGACGCGATGACGCCGTACGCGCCGCCGCGGTGAGGGGCACCGTCGTGCGTGTGCGTCGGGGCTGCCGTCTGCTGCGAGTAGATCTCCTGCAGGCGGTTGATGTCCCCGGTCAGCCAGGCGTCGTACTCGTCGTAGCGCGCGAACGCGGGCGAGAGCTCGACAGGGGGCCATGGGGTGCCATCGAGGGGGAGCGGCACGATGCCTCCTTCGGGGTTCGTAGGTGTTCCGGGGTCAGGCCGCCAGGGCGAGCGTTGAGGTCCAGGTGATCTCGTCGCGCCACTGCATCTCGGCGGAGGTGACGACGTAGCGGCCGCCGTCGAGGGAGTGGTCGGCGACCTTCACTGGGACGTCGAGGCCCTGGTCGGACTTCTTCGAGTCCCAGGCGTAGCCGGGTGCCTCGGTGATGAAGCCGTTGCAGCGGTCGGCGACGGCGAGGTGCTGCTGCGAGAGCAGGGCGGCGGTCAGGCCGATGCCGTAGTTGACGTCGTTGACGGCCTTGCGGGTGGGGATGTCGTCGTTCCAGAGCTGCTGGCGGAACGAGGCGGCTGACGGGTCGAGGAAGATGTTCTCGATCTCGAGGTCCGTGCGGTACGGCAGGTGCGGTTGCCGGAGCCACTGACCGAAGCGCAGCGACAGGTCGGCGTCGGAGAGACGCTGGCCGGTGGCGCGGGAGTCGTAGCGGAACTCGTCGATCATGTAGAGCCTCGACGCGGGCCGTCCGAACTGCTTCTCGTCGGAGAGACCGAGGAGCAGACCGGCGGTCGCATTCGTGGTGCCGTAGTCGACGCCGACGCCGATGAGCTGGCGCATGCGGGGGAGGTTCTGCCACTCGACGACGTGGAGGTCGGGGTCCCACATGTCGTAGATCGCGCCCTCGGCGGATACCCACAGGCCGAGGATGAAGCGCTTGTACCAGAGGCCCGTGAACTCGGCCTTGCGCTGGGCGATGAACTCAGGGGACAGCGACGGGTTGTCGTCCATCGTGAAGTGGAAGCGTCGCCAGTGCTCGAGCGAGCCGAGCTTGTCGAGGTAGTCCGTCTTCAGCCAGTGGGCCGGGCTGTCGGGGTTCGTGGTGGCGAACATCTGCGCGCCGGTGACCGACATGCGGCCCGTGAGCTGCATGAAGAACTCGCGGGGCAGGACGGTGACCTCGTCGACGTAGGCGCCGGCGACGGTCATGCCTCGGATCTTCGACTCCGCCTTGGCGTCGTTCGCGCCGATGATGTGGACCATGCGGCCGAGGATGATCGCCGTCGTCGCGCCGTTGCGGTACGAGACCTGCGGGGCGAACAGCTTCAGGCCGTCGGCTTCCTCGATGGGCTTGAAGACGTTGCGGTAGATGCTGTCGCGGTTCTTCCCGATGATGACCAGTTCGCCGCCGGTCGGGGCGTCAGCGATGTAGATCAGCCAGGCGAGGATCGACGAGTACGTCTTCCCCGACCGGATCGACCCCTCCCAGAGGTTGACCGTGCCCGTGCAGTCACGGACCGACCGGGCCTGCTTCGGGCTCATCGACGCGAGGAGCGTGGGAACCGCTGTCGTTGCTGCCATCGCCGAGGTCCGCCTCCCCCAGCTTCTCCTTGAAGCCGAGGAGTGCAGCTCTGATCTCAGCGAGGTTGCTCGTGTCTTCGGATGCCTCGTACAGGCCGGTGAGCTTCGCCCGCTGGCCCATGATCTTCAGCCCGGTGTTGATCGCGATGTCGTCGCCCTGCTGGATGCGCTTCGCGAGGGAGGCCTGCATCATGTCGAGCGTGTCGAGCTCCAGCTCGATCAGTTCCTTCGCTGGCTCGCGCGTGATGTCCTGGAGCGCCTTCTGGACCGCCTTGTACGCACCCGACCGGTTCGCGTAGCCGAGCTGCTTCGCGATGTCGTCGTAGGAGACGCGAAGCTTCCGAAGCTTCAGCGCGTTCGCCGCACGTAGGGCCGCGGCCTCCGCGACTTCGGCGGCGCTCTGGGCTGGATCTGTTTCCTGCGTCATGGGGTTTCCTCGTCCGGCTCCTGGCCTTATCCGGGGTGTGGGTATTCGGTGGGTCGACTCGGTAGGCTCAGCCCATGGAGAATCCTGCCCGCCGTCTGCTCGCGATCTATACGGAGTGGGCGTCACGGTACGACGGCTCGAAGCAAGACCAAACCGTTCGGAATCTCTCGCACAGCGATGGTGTGAACAGGCACCTGGAGGTCTTCGGGCTGCTCTCGTCGATACAGAAATCGATCGAGTTCTACAAGACCATGCACCCAGAGGGGTTCCGCGTGTATGAGAATGCCTTCGACATTTGGGTGAAGATGGCGCTCAACTTTCCCGGCAACTGGTTAGGCGGCTCCGACAGCAACTCTGTCTTCGATCCGACTGCTCTGGCGCACCTGGAGACTTTCGCTACGCACCTCGACTTCAATCAGCCATCTCTCCCTGCCGAATCGGCGGGGACGTTGCGCGAAGCGATCGCCAACGCGATGGAACTCCTGGCCGAGGACGAGTCCATCACCGGGAACCTGAGGACCTACATCTATCAGCTCATCTCCGAGCTTCGAACGGCTCTGGATGACGAAGCGGTAGCTGGCGACTTCGACTTCGCCACGTCAGCACACCGGCTCTGGGTCGCTCTCTGGGCGGCAGCCGGGCAGTCCAAGAGCAGGCGGCAGAGGTGGACGGCTGCAGCGAAGGGAATGTTCCGGGACGCCGGGGCAGCTGCTCTCGGTTCTCTGCCGACCGCCGCCATCACCGTGGCGCAGATCGCGGCGGCTTCGCCGAGCTGAGACTTGGGGAGCGCCCGGGAGGGTCTGGGACCTGCCCCCGGGCGCTCGGGTGAAGCTAGGAGCCGCTGGTGCGGGCGCCGGCGGCGGATGCTGCACGGCGGCCGCCGCGGAGACGGCTCAGGACGCGGCCGACACCGGCGCGGGCTCGGGAGATGACATTGCGCATGGATTCACCCCCTCAGGTCGCTCGGGTGGACGGTCAGCGCCGGTCGAGGATCTTCCCGACCTTCTTGCCGTCAAGGTACTTGTCGCCGAGCTGGTCGAGCTTGTACCTCGCGAGGAAGGCGTCCTTCTCGGCGCGGGTCTTGAAGCACACGGCGAACCAGTACTCCGAGTCGGTGGCATCGCGGAAGCGGTTGCTCTCCTGCTTCGCGCGGTCGCGGTAGCCCTGCTCGAGCGCGGTCAGCTCGGCGGCGGCATCCTGTGCGAGGTCGCCGGAGTACTCGACCTCGCCGAGCGGATCCGCGACGGGCTCGGGTGCTTCGCCGAGGAGGTCATCGGTGTCGATGTCGATGCCGACGTCGACGGGGCCGCCGAGGAGGTCGTCGAGGTTGGAGCCTCCGAGGAGGTCGCCGAGGTTGTTGTCGGTGCTCATGCTGGGACCTCCAGGCCGCGGCGGACGAACTCTAGATCGACGAGGGGGAACCACTCGCGGATGCGCTGGTAGTCATCGGGGAACCGGCGGGAGACGGGCTCGACGAAGCGGAAGTCGATGCCGTCGAACGAGCGTCCGAACATGTCCGGGTCGTAGTCGACGGGGAGCTGGATGCCGGCGGCGGTGATGCGGCCGAGTACTTCAGCCTTCAGCCAGTCGGCGATGGGCGACACCTTCAGGAGGTGCTTCTTCATGACGCCGTGCTTCGAGAGCGAGGCGCGGCGGACGATGCTGTCGGCGGCGCGGACGCCATCGGCGACCCAGGTGTCAGCGGGCAGGCCGAGGTCCTCGCGGATGTAGGACCACATCTCCTCGTAGGTGACGGTGGGGAGCTGGGCGGCCTCGATGACCTCGCAGCGCTCGGGCGGCTGGAACACGAAGTTGTTGAGCCACCGGTAGAGCGACGGGTGCGGGTATCGGTGGATCTGCTTCCCGAGGGCGTCCTCGAGGCGGGCGTAGCCGTCCTCGACGAACTGGAGGGTGCGGCCGGGCTCGCGGCCGGGGATGTAGTACAGCGCGGCGAGGCGGGTCTCGACGCCGGCGTCTTGGAGGGCGAGCTCGGTCGCGATCGCATCCTTGCCGCCGGAGAACGCGACGAGCACGGTGCGACCTTCGGCGGCGAGCTGGGAGCGGATCTCGGCTGAGGTCGGCTGTCCCTTGATGATGGTGGTCATGCGTTCTCCCTCCACCCCTCAGGGAGCGCGACGGGGTTGTCGCAGCACTCGGTCTGGTAGTACAGGGTGTCGCCGAAGTCGGCATCCCCCGAGTAGTCGAACGAGACGCTGGACCGGTCGAACTCGGCATCACCGATCAGGTTCGAGTAGGACAGACGCTCGGCGTAGTCCACGGCAGCGAGGTCAGCGTCTCCGGTGATGAGCGAGTCGCACCACGGGCACCGGAGGGCCCGGTAGGTCTCGCCATCATCGGTGACCTCGGCCTCGATGAGGGCGGGGAACGCGAAACCCTCGGCGGCGACCTGAGCGGCGGTGAGCGCCGCGACGACTGCGGCCGCCTCCGGGAACCTGCTCACGCTGCGACCTCCGCGGGCGAGTACTTCAGCAGATGCAGGGCATATCGGATGTCCCACCAGGTGAACGCCGGCCGCGCATCCGCGAGCACCGACTGCACGACTTCCTGACTGGGCTCCAGGTCGGGGGCGAGGCGGCGGAACTCACGGGCGGCCGCGAACGGCCGGGTGAGGTCCTCGACGAAGTCTGGGTGAGCCGACATGGTCTCTTCGGCGCCATCGGAGAAGCGAACGGAGATCCGCTGTTCGGTGCGGCTGCGGTCATCGGCGGCGGTCACGACGCCGGAGTAGTCGAGAGCGATGGTCCCGGGCAGGTGCCGCATGGCGGACACGCGGTCGCCGACCTTCAGCTGCCTCATTCGGCACCACCGGCGGACTGGGCGACGCGGTGGGCGAGGTCGCGCATGTGGCGGTTTTCCCACAGGTCCTTCGCGCTCGAACCCTTGTCGGCCCATCCGAGCGGGCGCGGGATCGAATCGAGGAACGCATAGGCCTTGTTCTCGGTCGCGAAGCCCTCATGGACGAGCGCGAAGGCGAGGTTGTCGCCGGTGTGCTCGCGGAGGATGCGCGCAAGGGCGCTGCGAGCCTCCTGCTCTGTGCCGCCGCCCCTGATGCTTCGGGCGACCATGGCATCCAGCAGCGGGATGGAGGGGAAGTTGCTTGAGGTGGTCATGCTGCAAACATACAACAAGTCACTTGTTGTGTACAGCTCAAGTGAAGCTGATTTCACAAGGGTCTGCATAACAAGTCACTTGTTTAGTGATACCTTGTGCGTATGGACAATCTCTCCGAGCTGACCCAGGCCGCACAGCTCGCCGTGGCGAACACCCAGCGCCGCGACGCGCTCATCCTCGAAGCTCGTCTCGACGACTACCAGTGGGGGGCGATCGCGGCTGCCGCTGGTCTCTCGATCGTCGCCGTCCAAAACACCGCGAAGCGCCTCAATGGCGGCGTAATGCCGAAGCCCCGGAAGGAACCCTGACGTGGACCTTGCTGGAATCGCAGCAATCGCTGGAGTGCCGCTCGCAATACTCGCCGCAGTCGTGGCAATGCTCCGAGAGCGCGCCCCCTTGCGAAGGCTCGAACGAGTCGCGCCACTAGTCGAGAGCATGGACGATCCGTCGCGGGCGCGCCGCGCCCTCCAATTGGTCCAGGATGACCTCGCGTTACGGGTCGGTCTAGCTGAGACGGCCCCGCGGGAAGTTGCGTTGCTCCTGTGGTGCTCGTACTTCGCGATAATGGTCTTCGTCAACGCGGCGTTCCTCGTTGCCGTGCCCATCGTCGGAGAAGCGACCTTCGACCTGATCGTCCAGCATGTCCTACTCGAACTAACCGTGGCAGGGTTCTCGGTGGCGGCTGGAGTCATGCGCTACCGTCGCCGGCGAGCGTGGCGGGTGGCACGACTCCGCGAGATCCTGAAGTAGTCCCCGGGGGCGCAGGTGTGCCTCGCCCCCGGAGGCTGAGCGATTGTGGGCATCCTTCGCGCTGTTCCGTCGCGTAAACGCCCCCGAGAAGCAGAAGGGCCCCGGCGGAGCGAGGGGGCCTTGGGGCCGCGCTCGCTCGCTCCTGCCGGGGCGGGGCTGAGGTCTGTCCTGTTCAGTAGAGACACCTCTGCCGCTGCACCAAACTATATCATTCGACACCAGGTGGAGGGTTTTCGCTCCATCGTGGGCTTGGCGTGTCGCCGCTCTCGATCGTCGCTTCCGTCTCCATCACATCGTTGACGGGCACGTAGACGTGGTACCCGCTGCGGTGCTCGCGGATCCAGCGGGAATGTCGCCAGCGTCGGATGGTGAGCGGCTGCCGGCCGACGAGATGGGCGGCCTCGGGGATGCCGACCCACTGCTCGCCGTCGATCGTGAGGGTTCGGGCTGCGTGCTTCATCGACCCCCGCTCACTGCTTCCCGACTTCGAGGTCGAACTCGGGCAGGAGGTTCTGCGGCTTCAGGACGATGCGGGTGTTGTAGACGCTGACGTCGATCGGCTCCTCCTGCGTCACAGACACGGAGTCCTGGTCACCGAGGACGAACGTGTGCTTGCGGTATTCGTCGGGCCCGTACCGGCAGGTGACGTCGAAGCGCCGGCCGGAGGTCTCGAACGAGCACCGGCCCTCGGCGAAGAAGATCGTCTCGCCGGTGATCCCGTTGATACCCACGATGGTGCGCTGAACCTCAAACTGTTCGGCGGCCGTCTTGATGTTCTCGGATGCCTTGTCGGCGTCGGTGGTGCAACCCGTGAGGGCGAGGAGTGCGCTGATGCCGAGGACGGCGGCGAGGGTGGATTTCTTCATGATGATGCTCCATTCATTGGGGTGGTCGTGTGGTTTGCTTTGCGGGTGGCGCGTGCTCGCGCTGCCCGGTTGCGTTCGGTTTGGTCGCGGCCGTCCATCGCGCCGGCCTGTTCGAGACACCGGTTCGCCCACCACTGGCAGATGGCGGCCTCGAACCGGAGGCGGGTCGAGTCGCGCGGGCGTCGGCCCATCTCGGCGAGAGCGGGCCGCAACTGGGGGTCGTCTGTGTTGAAAGTGATCTCGAAGGCGCTCATTCTCGCCACCGGTGGGGGATCTCGCGGAGGAAGACGTCGAGAGCGTCGCGGAGGGCGCGCGCCTGGTCGGTGTCGAGGTGTGCTGGCGTCAGCGTCGGTTCCGACTCGGGTGGGGTGACGCTCACCCAGACGTGCGGTCCACTGGCGGCGCTGGACTCGTAGACCTGGAGCCGCTGGCCGTAGCTCGTCTCGAAGTCGGCGTACCCGTGGAACCCTCGATCGTTCACCGTCACCGCTGGTGAGGCGTCGCTGATCTGTGGGGTCGCGAGCAGGTCGCGCATCCGCTGTGCAGCGACCTCGGGGGTGTGACCGTCGTACTCCGGCGGCGCCACCTCCGGGACCTGGAACAGCGGCCAGTGCTCGGCGCTGTAGTGGTTGGAGACCTGCCCGGTGGGGAGCGTAGCGACGACGATGAACCAGCCTCCGCCGAAGCACAGTTCGCCGTCCGAGTGACGCCACGACTTCACGACCGGGAACGTGGCGGCCGCGGCCCACGCGTTGAAAGCGAGGGCGTTGTAGAGCATCCGGTAGTCGTAGAGCTCCTTCATCGTGTGGTGCTCGTCTCGCGGATTCGCCTGAAGACTCTCGACGGTGTCCGCGAGGCGATGGATGGCGTCCGAGGCACTCGCCGAGTGTTGGTGGGCGGCCGAGGCATCCCATGAGCGCGCCCACGCGACGAGCGTGGCGTGCGTCTGCTCTGCCACGGTCAGTCGCCCTTCACGTTGATGATCTGGCGCAGCTCGTGTCGCACTTTCACGAGGTCGGAGGCATCGTCCATGACGACGTCGATGTCCTTGTACGCCTGGGGGATCTCGTCGATGAAGGCGTCGGTGTCGCGGTACTCGATCCCGACCATCGCCTCGCGGAGCTGCTCGTGGGTGAACGCCTTCCGAGCGGCGCTGCGGCTGTGCTCGCGGCCCGCGCCGTGCGGGGAGGACTTGAGGGCCATGCGGTTCCCGAGCCCCTCGACCACATAGGAACGGGTACCCATCGAGCCGGGCACGAGGCCGAGCGTCCCCTCGCTGGCGTCGATGGCTCCCTTCCGGGACAGCCAGACGTCCTTCCCGAAGTGGCGCTCCTGCTCGGTGTAGTTGTGGTGGCAGTTGATGCGCTCGGACTCGACGACGGCCTCGCCAGTCCAGTCCTCAAACGCGGCGACGACGCGATCCATCATCTCCTCACGGTTGAGCAGAGCGAACGTCTGCGCCCACCGCAGCTCCCGGATGTAGGCCCAGAACTCGTCCGTTCCCTCGACCAGGTACGCGAGGTCGGAGTCGGGCAGGTTGATCCACCACTTCTCGGCGAGCTTCTTGGCGACGCTGATGTGGTGCTGGGCGATCTTGTTGCCGATACCCCGGGACCCTGAGTGCAGGAACAGCCAGACGCGGCCCTCCTCGTCGATGGAGATCTCGATGAAGTGGTTACCGGATCCGAGAGTGCCGAGGTGCAGCTTCCAGTTCCCGACGTACTTCGACGGACGGAAGCCCGCCGCGTCGGCGAGACGCTCGAGTTCGTCGATTCGCAACTGAGCGGTTTCGGTCAGGGCCGTGTTGTACTTGCCGGCGGATAGCGGGATCGCCGCCTCGATGGCCTCGCGGAGCACGCGGCGGTTGGCGGGGAGCTGGTCCTCGGTCCACTGTGTGCGAACGGCGATCATGCCGCAGCCGATGTCGACGCCGACGGCAGCTGGGATGATCGCGCCGAGGGTGGGGATGACGGATCCGACCGTCGCACCCTTCCCGAGGTGGGCGTCGGGCATGAGCGCCAGGTGCGGGTGGATGAACGGCAGCTGCGACGTCGTCATCGCCTGTTCGAGCGTCTGCTCGTCGAGGACGCTCGCCCAGTTGAACAGCTTCTTCGTGATCTGGTTGATGGTCATGATGCTGGGGTCTCCTTCTTGGCCTTCCGGGCCGCTCGTGCTGCGTCCTTCTCCTGCAGCGGTTGCAGCACAGAGAGCTCGTCGTAGTCGGATTGGGTGATGGGTTCAGCGGTGCACCGTGGGTTCTGGCAGTCGATCGAGATCTCGCCCTCGAACGAGAGCGGGGGCTTCCAGAGGAGCGTGCGGAGGGAGCACTTCGGGCACCGGATGTTGGTGATGCGGTGGGCGTACTCGGCCATGGGGTGCTGGGCCATGGCCGACTGCATGAGCTGGGCGAACCGGACGGCGTCCTCCGCGCCGGCCTCGCGCGCCACCCACAGGTCAGGGTCGATCTCGTCGAGGTACCGCTCGGCGATCGCGTCGACCTCGAACACGTTGGCCGTCGAAGGGAAGCCCTCGGTGGGTCCGCCGATGAGCATGAGGAGCTCGTCGGCCATGCGCCACGTGTTCGGGACCGGGATGACCCAGCCGGAGGCGGTGCGGACCCCGGATGTGTCCTGCTGCTGCGCTCGAGCGATGGACCGGAGGTGCGTCATCATGTCGTACGCGATCGAGAGCGCTTCCTCGACCTTCTTCCAGCACGACCAGCAAAGCATGCCGTGCCCGGCCGGCCGAGGCATGCAGCCGGTGCAGGCCTTGTCGGTGCGCTCATGCTTCCGGGTGGCGAAGCTCCAGGTGATCGTCTCCGCGGCGCGCTCGTGTCGGAGGTCGTCGCGGTTCCAGTGCCACTCGAAGCCGTCGCAGTTCGCGTGGTGTTCGCCCTTGACGGTGCAGGGACGCAGGTCGTGGATGTCGTTGGTGATGCAGACGAGCGTCATGAGGCGAAGTCCGCCTCGGATCGAGCGGGGTCGTTGCGGACGACGGCACGAGGGTGCATCGGCCAGTCGTAGTCGAGGAGGTGGTTGTGGCTGTTCCCGAGCAGGTTGTAGCGGCTGTTCGAGAAGCTGATCTTGAAGAACGATCGGTCGCCGCCTGGTGCGGGGATCTCGGGTGCCGTGTGGATGACGGATGCGTCGAGGCGCTGCAGCACGCAGTCGGCGTAGGTGACGATGCGGTCGGGGTCGACCTGCTCCTCGAACTGGCGGGCGGACTCTGCGTGGCCGTCGCTGATGCCGTGGAAGTCCTGCACGGCGAAGAGCGTCGGGTACCGGTCGGTCCAGACGTAGTTGATGTCGGGCGTCCCGAACCCGTCCGAGTGCCATCCCGGGCGGTTGAGAGGGTTGCCGGGTGTGGCGAAGCCGCGGCGGGCGGTGACGTAGATGTGGGTCCAGCGGTTGCCGCGCGTGGTCTCCGAGCGGATCGCGTCGCGGATCATGTCCGCTGCGAATCCGAGGCGTTCCGGGAAGATGACCAGCTCGCCTTCCTCCGGCACCTTGATCGGTAGGTACATGTAGTGCATGTACTCGTGGAAGTCGAGGTCGTAGGTCCCGAGCGAGACCGGTGCGGCGCCGTAGGTGGTGGTCATGATGAGGTCCTCTCGGTGGCAGCGGCACGCGTCGCGGTGCCAGCTTGGGATGTTGTCGCGGACGGCCGAGTGGCCGTGCGGGGTCTTGCAGCACGACGGCTTGCAGGGCTTCGCGGGGCGGTCCCCGCGGCTGCTGCCGGGTGCGATGGGTCCCGTGTTGACGGGTCCGGTGATGCGGTTGCTCACGGGTGCGCCTCCAGAGCTTCGGCGAGGGCGATGACCTCGAAGGGCGTGAGGCGGCCGCGTGCGAGGAGGTTGATGCAGATCGACGTCGTGGCCTCCCAGTTCAGGAGCGCCGACAACGAGGCGGCTACGGACATCGCGTCGGTGAGTGGGACGCCGGCGGCGAGGAGCTGGTGGGTGATGTGCTTGGCGCGGTCGATGCGTTCGGAGGTGCCGGGGCCGCCGAGGAGGTCGAGATTGGCATCCTCGGCGGCGCGGTCTGCTGCGTCGGCGACGATCTTGCGGATGTTGGTGGCGAAGATGCCGATCATGGCTGGTCCTTCTGGTGAGGGGTGGGCGGGGCCGTGGTGGCCCCGCCCGGCGTGGTTAGAACGGTGTTTCGTCGGAGTAGGAACCGGGCGTCTTCCAGGCGTCACCCGGTGGCGACTGCGGCGGGCTCTGCGCCCATTGCTCGCCGGCGGGCGCAGGTGGGCCGGAGACCGTGCCGCGGCCGCCGCCCGAGGGCGCTCGGCTGACGGTCGCGGTCGCGTACCGGAGTGACGGGCCGATCTCGTCGACCTCGAGTTCCATGGAGGTGCGCTTCTCGCCCTCCTTGGTCTCGTAGGAGCGCTGCTTCAGGCGGCCGGTCGCGATGACCCGGGAGCCCTTCGTCAGCGATCCTGCGACGTGCTCGGCGAACTCCCGCCAGACGGACGCGCGGAGGAACAGTGCTTCGCCGTCCTTCCACTCGTTCGTCGCGCGGTCGAGGGTGCGCGGGGTGGACGCGATCGTGAAGTTCGCGACGGCGAGTCCGTTCTGCGTGAAGCGCAGCTCCGGATCCGCGGTCAGGTTCCCCACGACCGTGATGACCGTCTCGCCCGCCATCAGTCGACGACCTCGATCGTCAGGACGGTACCGGCGGGCACGACGACGACGAGTGCCGGGTCGCCCTCGTAGCCGGGCCGCTCGGTGAAGCGGATCGGCCACCCGGGGTAGCTCTCGGTGTTCTCGACCGCGATCGTCCACTCCGCTCGGGCACCCGGCTTGGAGTACTCGACTCGGATGACGAGACTCTCGCCGTCGGGGTCCGTCAGGGCGCCGACCCATCCGCCGCCGGCGTCGTACTCGCCAGCGCCCTGGATCTTCCCTTCGACCTCGACGAGGTCGTCGGAGGCTCCGTAGATGGTCACTTCGACCGTCTCGGTAACCATCAGCGCTTCACCAGGAACACGACGAGCGCGATCAGGAGGAAGACGACGACGATGGCCGTCGGGATCCAGATGGGTGCGAGCACCCACCACCAGGACCACGCGATGACGCCGGTCAGCTTCAGCACGACGAACGCGATCGTGAGGAGGCCGAGGATGCTGGTGCCGCCGACGCGCGCGCCGGTCGAGCGAGTGTCCTTCGTCGTCATCACGCACCTGCCTTCGTGAAGACGCGAGCCGCGAGGTAGTGGGCGGCCTTCTTGACGGAGCGGGTGCGGGGGAGCCCGTAGTGCTTCGTTCCGTTCGGGCCGGGGACGGGCTGGGTGAGGTAGCTGCGCTCGTGCAGCGGCGTCCCGGTCTTCTGCGGCTTCGAGAAGCGCAGGGACCGGAGGACGTCGGCCGGGAGGTTCGCGGCGAGCTGCGGGTCGTGCGCGATGCCCTTCGTGATGGCCTTGCGGATCTTGCGGTCGCGGTTGCTCATGAGGTGTGTCCGTTCTGTGTGAGGTACTGCTCTGCCAGCACGACGCGCTGGAAGTTGTCGGCGTCTCCGCCAGGGGTATCGGGGTGGGTGCGGCGCTTCGCGAGCCGGATGGCACGCGCCGCGCCAGGGCGATCGCCGCGCTGGAAGTGGTCGCCGCTCATCTGGGTGATGAACGTGGCCGCGGCGATGGCGTCGGTGAAGCCGCTCGGCATCGCGGTCGCCTCGATCGCGAGGAACCCGCGGTACTGCTCGCCGCGCTTCGTGACGCCGTACCGGTCGACCTTGCGGAGCGCCTCCAGGGCGTGCGTGACGGCGCGGAGGTTGTCCTCCCACGTCGTGAACGTGTCGCACGGGTAGGACACGTGCCCGACCTTCGGGATGTCGAACGAGAGGATGATCCCGGGATGCTCGGCGATCGCGTTCGCGTAGGGACGTCCGTCCTGGCGGAACTTGCCGACCGGGATCGCTACGAGCAGCTCGGCGTCCTTCGCTCCGAGCTCGCGCAACTCGCGCCGGAGATCCGCGAGAGTCTGCGTCAGCGGCACCGAGACGTTCGTGCGCCGCTTGCCGTTCACCTCCCGCGTTCCCCTGAACTGGGACACCCGACGCGTGCGGGTCCTCTCGCCCGGCCACTCCCGGATCGGGCCGACCTTCATGTCACTGGGCCACTCGCTCACAGGTCGCCCCCACTGACTCCGAGCGCCGTGAGCACGAGCGGCCGCAGCTCGCCCGGGTCCGCTTCGTCGTCGCAGTTCTCGAAAACGTCGATGACGGCGTTGACGCGCTCGATCCACGCCTCGTCCGAAGCCGGCGGTGCGGTGCTCGCGTCGTCGTAGGTCCGCTCCATCACCTCGGCGGCGATCGGGTAGAACGTGTTCGGCTTCGAGTCCGGAACCACCCAATCGCCGACGCGCGCCGGCGCGGGATCGCCGTGCGTGGTGGTGAGGATCAGGTGATCCGGGTTGGTCTCCGTCGGCCCGTAGATGCCATCGGCGCCGAACGCGTCCCAGATCTCGGAAACGTTGGTGCCGTCGAACTGGATGGCCTTCACCTCGAGCGGCTTCTTCCGGAACGTCTGCACGCCGGTCATGCGCTCTGCTCCGTCGTGCTCACGAGCGGCTGCGGGATCCGCAGGGCGACCTCGTCGGCGACCCAGAGGTGCGCCTCGCGGACCTTCTGCAGGACGATTGCCCGCTCGACGGACTGCGGCACGGCGTCGACGATCGCGAGGGCCAGCTCTCGGGCCAGCCGTCGCACGGAGGAGACCTTCGCGTCGTCCTCGATGCTCAGCTCGCCGGCGCGCTCGGCGTACTGCGCCATCGTCTCGACGAGGACGACGGCGTCGACGTCGTCCACGCTCGGCGGGGTGTTCTGGTCAGGCATGTTCGTTCCTTCCGGTTGTGGTGCTGGTGGTGGTCTTCGGGCCGCGACCGCGGGTGTCGTTCGCGGGTAGCGGCGGGTCGCATCGGTGGCGGAACCTGCGCACGGTCTCGGCGGTGACGCCGATCTGCGCGCTGATCTCCGGGTCGTTGAGGCCGCGGGCGTGGAGGCGTCGCAGCTCGGCCCTCGTCTCCGCGGTCATCCGGTAGGCCGAGGTACGGGCGGGCGTCGGGCGGGCGGCGAGGAAGTCGCGGAGGACGATCGCGGCGAGCTTCGCCGGGTCGAGGTCTCGGAGCTTCGCGGACTCGTCCAGGAGCGCAATCTGCTCGATGGTCAGCGGCACGGCCAGCGTCGCCAGTCGGCGGCTCACGAGCGGTACCACCGGTTCGGCTTCAGGCCGGCCTTGCGACGGCGCTCGGCGACGACGCCGAGCGTGAGCCCGGTCGCGTCAGCGATCTCCTTGTCGGTCTTGCCCTGGATGTTCAGCTCGACGACCGGGTTGGGGAGCGAGAGCCCGCGGACAACGGTGCTGAGGACCGTGATGACATCCTCGCCGCGGGACTCCGCCAGCCGGACGAGGCCGAAATAGGTCTCGTCGGGGACGCTGATCTCGATCTTCCTCATGACGCCGCCACCGACCGGGAAATGGACCCACCCGTGGAGCGTCCAGCTGAGCCCTGTGGATAACTCAAACCGCTGGAAGCCGCATCTTCGATAGAAGATGTTGCCGGTGGATGGTGGATGGTGCTGGTGAATGGTGTAGCCAACCCCGAAACGTCGTCCTGCGTTTGGGGCAAACCCAGGCCCAAACCCAGGGGCAAACCAGACCCCAAACCGGGGGCGAATGGCACCCCTGCGGAGAGGTCCAGCTCGGTCGGCATGTCCTTCGCGTTGAACGCGTCCTGCCGGAGAACGGTCTTCATCTGTGGCTTCTCCCACCCTTCGAGATCGGGCATTTCCTTCTTCAGGCGCAGCAGCTCGTAGACGAGCGCAGCGCGGAGCTTGTTGGAGGCGATCGCGCCCCAGGCGTTCGCGACGGAGACGCACATGCGGGGCTGCTTCAGCAGGCCGTCGTGGCGGACGAACGAGCGCACGAGGACCTCCTCGGTGTCCTGGTCGAACACGAGGAAGTGGCGGTCCGACGCTTCGGCCGCTGCGAGCATCACTTCGTGCGCTGACCACTCGGCCGCGAACTCCTTGATGCGGTTCGGCCGCCAGTCGACGACGCCCGCGTAGGAGCGGTCTGGGTGGGTGCTCAGCAGCAGGTACAGGTGTTGAGCGCGGATCGTCAGCGAGCGGATGTCGCCGTCGAACCACATCTCGGTGCGGATCTGCGCGAACTTCTTACTCACTCATCCCTCCCTCTGCGGCGCCTCGCCGCTTCGGCTTCGTCGATCTCTTCCCAGCCGCCGAGGTAGTCGTAGAGCACCCAGCCGAGGCGGAGCGTGCCGACACCCGTCGACAGCCAGCGGCGGGCCGGGTACTCGTGCGGATCCGCCCACATGGGGACGCCCCAGCCCTCGCGCAGGGCTTCCGCGGGGTGCGAGGTGAACCACCCGTGGCAGCCGGTCGTGCCGGTGCCGCAGAGCAGCTGTAGGTTCGCGGTCGTCGTCAGGCCGCCCTGCGACCGGTTCAGCCGGTGGTCGCGAGACATCACGCCCGCGCGGCCGCACTTCACGCAGCAGCCGCCATCGCGCTCGGTCGTGGCCTGGTACGCCCGAGCCTCCTGTGCCCGGGTCGGCTTCACGGTCTTCTGTCCGACGGCCATCACGCCACCGCCTGTAGGCTGCGGACATGACCGCTCAGAACTACGAAGGCCTTGAGCTCCCGGAGACCGGTGATGCTCAGTTCCGCACGCGTGAGACGCTGTACACGATCCGCCAGGAGAACGGCCGCTGGATGCTGTTCGGGCACTTCTCCCCGGGCAGCGCAACCCCGCTCATCACGTTCAGTGAGCACGACGGAGTCTGGACAGCGCTCGAGGTGAACGGCGAAGGCCGCACGCGTCACTCGACCTGGCAGGAAGCAGTTCGCTCCGCGCTCTGAAGCGCTCACGCAGCCACCAGCTCTTCCCCGACGAGGAACTCCGCCACGGCGTAGCCGAGATCCCGAGCGTTCGGCGGCGTGACTGCGTTGCCCGACTGCTTGACCTGCTCGCGCTTCGTACCGAGGAGCACGTAGTCGTGAGCGAACGCCATGCCGAGCTTGATCTCGTGCGGCTCGAGCATGCGGAACAGGCAGTCGTCGACGTCGAGAGAGATCGGCGCGGACGGCGCGAGGAGCGACTGGTGGCCGCCCGTCGTGATCGTGCGCTGGACCTCGCTGACAGGCGTGCTCATCTCGGCGCCGCCCTCGTTGTTGCGCATGAGCAACGCCTGCGTGGTCGCGGTCGTCGCCGTCGGCAGCGCCTCGAGCGCCGGCCGCGCGCGGTTCCCGTGCGTGTTCGTCATCACTAGCGCGTGGTGGTTGCCGTTCGCGGCGACGGTGTCGATGACCTGGTCGGCGGTCTTCGCGACGCCGTGGTTGCGCAGCGGCACGACGAGCCCGTGATTGGCTCCGTCAGCGACGACGGTCGTCAGGACATCCTTCGCCGGGTCGAGGAGCCGCGCCCGCTCGCGGAACTGCGCGAGGAACGGCGGGAAAGCGATCCCCGTCTCTGCGCGGGTGGACTGGGTGCGCAGGACGTCGTGCATGGGCGCCGCGACCTTGCCCTCCCGGCCTTCGACAGGCACGGCCAGCGGCGGGACGGCGATGCCCTTCGAGATCGACGTGTGCAGGGTCCGCAGCGGCTCCTCGGTCGGCCAGGCGCGGACGTATCCGTCGGGGTCTCCGTGCGCCGGGTGCTTCGGGTTCATGGAGTCGTAGCTGTTCCCCGCGGCTTCCGCGATGAAGGGCTGACGCCAGTAGCGCTCGATCCCGGCACCGATGCGCGCCCGCGTCTTCGGCGCGAGCGGCTTCTCGCGATCTCCGATGCGCGTGCCGGTGATCGACCAGTCGATGATCGACGCGGCCGGGAGCCAGCCGGGCTCGACGACGACGGCGCACGATGGGCAGCGGTAGACGTACTGCGAGCGGTAGCGCCCCCAGCGCTCGGCCTTCTTGAACGTCTGGACGGCGCGGACGATGCCGTGCTCCTCGCAGAACGCCTCGGGGCGGGTCCACTTCTGCAGGTCGGGGCGGCGGGTGCCGCCGGTGCGCGTCTTCCGGTCTTTCCGCCAGAACACGATGTACATGCGGTCACGCGACTGCGGAGCCGGGAGGCCGGCCGCCTGCGCGTGCATGCTGTTCTGCCAGACGATCTCGTGCTCGTAGCCCAGGAGCTCCATCGCCATGATCCAGGCCGGGAACTGCACCCACCGGTACGCGTCGACGACGTTCTCGATGATGATGGCGCGGTACTGGTGGTACTCCGCGAAGCGGGGCACGTCCCACATGGTGGCGCGCGAGCGGTTCGCGGCGTCGTCGGACAGCGGCCGGGTGCCGTTCAGCTCGAACAGGGTTGCGTCCTCGGCGCGCTGCCGCTTCACGCCCTTCGCGATCGAGTGGTTCGTGCACTCCGGCGACGCCCACAGGACGTCGGTGCGGGGGAAGTACGACGGCGTCACCTGGGAGATGTCGGCCGAGGAGTGCTTCGTGTCGGGGTGGTTGATCTCGTGGGAGGCGATGGCCTGCTTCCAGTGGTTCGCGGCGATGACGACGCGGTATCCGGCGGCGACGAGGCCGGACGAGGACCCGCCCGCACCGCAGAACAGGTCGGTGACGGTCAGGCCGTTCCACGCGACGAGCGGCTGCGCATATCCGGCGGTGGCGGTCATGAGAACACCACCACCACGAGCGCGCAGATCCCGATGCCGGCGAAGACGGCAGCGACGCCGAGGTCGTTGTCGCGCTCCTGCTGGTTGTAGATGCGGGAGTAGCGAGAGTCGGCGGCGAGCATCCGGCTGTGGTGGTGGCCGGCGGCGTAGACCTCGGCGAGGGCGAGCGCCAGGAAGAGGATGACGAGGACGATCATGCGGCCCACCTGACCTTCTCGAGTGCGCGAAGGTGCGTCTGAGGAAGGGGTGCTTCGATGGGCGCGCCGAGGTGGCGGCGGAGCATCGCCATGATGACGGTGGCGTCGGCCTGGTTGTTGTCAGAGATGTCGACGAGCGGGTATCGGCGCACGGAGGCTAGGAGCACGGCTTCCTTGTTCGCGTTGCCCTTGCCGGTGGCGTACATGGCGCGCTCGTTCGGGCTGATGATCGACGGTTCGGGCCATCCGAGCTGGCGGAGCTCGGCGAGGATCATCCACCAGGAAGCGAAGATGCGATCGAGCGAGCTGGACTTCGAGTGCAGGGAGAGCCCCTCCACGGCGTAGGCGAGGCTCATCGGGTTCGCGCCAGCGCTGCGTGCGTGGTCGTCGATCATGTTCGCGATGGCCGCGCACCGTGTGCTGAAGCCCGCGATGCTGCCGTTGTCGGCTCGGGTGGAGATGGTGGCGAGGGAGACATCGTTGTGGTCTCCCCGCGATACGGCCACACCGGTTCCCGTGAGGGACAGGTCGAGGCCGATGACGTGGCGTTGGAAGATGACCACGTCCGGGACCTCGGGCGTGGCAGACTGCGTGGTGTTCACGGGGTTCCTTCGAGAGGGAGTTTCGGTGGGCGAAGGGTGCTCAGGACGCTGGAATCGTCCTGAGCACCCGCTTTGGTGCTGGACCCGCTGGTGTTACGGCTTGCCGAGGAAGATCGGCGCCTTGATGCCCTCGAACACGACGACGTCGGGCGCGCCCTTCTCGCCGGGATCGGTGCGGCCGTCGCGGATGTCGGTCACGATGTCGGCGAACGCGGCGTCGAGGATCTCCTGCGTCCGCTGGAGGACGAACCCGAGCTTCACGCCCGTGCCCTCGAGGCGGTACCGGAAGTTCGCGTAGACCGCGTACCGGGTGCCGCCGACGTAGGGCTGCAGCGTGAGCAACAGCTCCTTCGGGATCGTGATCTCGCCCTTCTGGCCGGCCTTCGCCTTGATCGTCTCGGCGTACTCGAAGGTGACCTCGCCGGAGTCGCGGCGCTCGGCCGAGGTGAAGTCGACGCTGCGCTTCGCCTCGAACTTCTGGGCCATCTCGATCAGAGCCGCGTGGTCGGGCTCCTTCACGTCGACGGCACGCTGCTCGATGAAGTCGGCGAAGGCGACCTGGTCGAACCACTCGCCGTCGAACCCCTCCCACGCCTTCCATGCCTTCGTGTGTTCGAGGGCCAAGGTGACGCGGTGTCCCTGCCAGCCGGGCTCGCGACCGGCACCCTCGTGGGAGTCGATGACGCCCACGATGGAGCTGGACGGGGAGTGCGCGAACACCTCGGTTCCGTCGATGCCGTGGCGGTTGATGTACTCCGCGAACGACTGCGCGTTGAGCACCGTCCGGGTGCCCGTCGTGCGCCGCGGCGAGGGGGCGTACTGATCGGTGTCGAGCACCTTGATGCCACCGCGGCCGTCGGGTCCGGTGAAGACCTCTCCGGGCGCGACCTCGTTGGGCTCGACGCCCTGCACCGCGATGTCCGCGATCGACGCGGCTTCGGTGCTGAATGAGGCGCTCTGGAGTTCGTGGCTGCCTTCGTATGCGGTCATGAGCGGGTGATGTCCTTGATCTCCCCGGTGTGGGGGTCTGCGTTCGGTGCGTCGCGTACGTCGTCGTCCTCGAAGAGAGGCATGGCGGACGGGTCGCGACGCGTGAGGTCGTTGTCCTTGGTGATGTAGGCGATGGACCCCTCGCGGTTGCGCTCGGGGTACTTCGGCGTGATGCGGTCGTTCACGAGGACGGCGGCGCCGGAGCCATCGAGCGGCTTGACGTCGAAGACGACGGTGAGCTTGCCGCCCTTGCCGGTCGCCTTCACCTCCTCGATGAGCTTCCGGAGCGTGTCCGCGAGCTCCGCGTCGGTGCCGGGCCGGATCGACGCGAGGACGGCGGCGAAGCTGCCCTTGCCCTCGGTCTTGGCCTTGTCGGTTGACATGTGGTTCCTTCCTTCGGTGGGTGGTGGTGTGTCGCGCGGGGTGAGGGGGGACACCCCGCGCAACTCGGGTCGGCAGGTCACATGCGGCCGGCGTTGTACGCCGGTTGCATGCGCTTGCCGATGTTCATGAGGGCGTAGGACCGGTTCTGGAGTGCGGCCTGCATCTCGGTCGCATAGCGCAGCCGCTCCTTGGCGACGTTGAGCGCGTGCAGCTCGTCGCGGGTCTTCGCGGTGGCGAACTGGCGGGCCAGCTGAGCGCCGTTCTTCTCGTGCATGACCATGTAGTCGGCGAAGGCTCCGAGGTGCGCCTCCTCTGCCTTGTGCACGTCCTCGTACAGGAGCGTGATCGCGCGGCCGACGTGCATCAGGGTCTCGGTGACTTCGAGGATGAGGTCATCCATCTGGGCTGGGCCGAATGCGCCCGCGTAGAGGTGCTCGGGGATGGCGAGCATCTGCTCGACGTACTCCTCGGCCTTCGGTGTGCGGATCTCGCCGGAGCTTCCCGCGATCAGCTCTCCCATCACGCCCCCTGCAGCGCTTCGAGCTTCGCCGCGTACTCGGCATCAGCGTCGGTAACGGCCGGGGCCGGGTACTCCTCGACGGGCGCGACTACCTCGGCGACCACTGCGGTCGCCTCAGCCTCCGCGGGTGCCTCCGACGCGGACTGCTCGGGCTCGGCTGCGGCCTCCTGCTCCGCACGCTTCAGCGACCCGGCGCGGGCGAGGGCCTTCGTGCGGATATCCTCGGTGATCTCCCCGGCGGCCACGGCCTCCTTGATGACGGCCGCGGCTTGCTCGCTCGTCGTCGCCGCGTCGATCGCCGCCTGCCAGTCACGAGTCGCCTCGATTGCGAGCGGCGCCGAGAGTGGCACTTCGGAGCGCTCGATCTCGCCCTGGATGTAGGGGGCGTCCATGAGCACTTCCGGCGCGCCCTCGCGGACGGCGCGGCCCATCGCACGCCAGAGCACCATGTCCTCGGTGTCCTTCTGCCAGGGAAGCGCCTTGCCGTCCTTCGACGTCGCGCTGACCCGGTAGGTGCCGTCGTCGTTCTTGATGAGGGTGCAGAGCTCGGCGCGGACTGCGCGGTCGAGGCTGTAGCTGCTCTCGTGGACTGTTCCGTCGTCGGCGCGGGTGATGCGGACGGTGACCGAGTAGTCGCCGGTGGAGACGGCTCCGGTCTTGATGATCTCGACCTTGTGCCCGGGCTTGCGAGCGAGGCCACCGGCGGCGCGCGGAGCGATCTCGGCCTTGCCCTCAATGACGTTGATCGACTGCAGGGAGGCCGTCGCCGTGAGCCCGAGCGAGGAGCCAGTCTCGAGGACGAGGAAGATCTTCGCGGGGGACGGCGCGGACATCACCATGACGCCGTCGTCGTTCTTGTAGCTCGGGAACCAGAGTCCCTTCGGGATCATGTCGCCGGCCTTTGCCAGGGTGGCGGCGTAGCTCATCCGCTCGGCGAGCGGCAGAGAGGCGTAGTCGTTGTTCACGCTGCGAGTTCCTTTTCGATTTCGAGGGCGGCGCGGAGCCGGGGGAGTACTTCACGGGCGATGGGGAGGATGCGCTCGGTCAGGTCGAGGATCTTCGGGTGGTTGCGGGGGATGGTGATGGACGACGGCTGCCCGTTGCGGCCGTCGCGGATCTCGTTGTCGCTGTTCAGCTCGACCCAGACGAACTCGGTCTCGGCGGCCTCGGGGAACACGAGGAACTGCCAGGCGAGCTGACGCCACTCCTTCAGGTCCGGGCCGTTGACGACCTTGTTGTGCTTCGCCTTGCACTCGGCGAGGCGGAAGCGGCCGGTCGGGTCGATGCCGTCGGGTGTCGCGACGAAGCCCTTCTCGTCGGGGGAGTGGAACAAGGCGACGTTTCCGGGGATGCCGACGTAGGCGAGCATGAGCGGTTCCCACCGGTGGCCCGAGGCGGTGTAGCTGTTGCCGGTGAACGACCGGTCACCGAGTTTCGCCGCGACGTACTTGTCGACGGACTCCTGCTTGGAGAAGGTGGCCGCATCGGACGCGCCGAGACCGGGCCGACGAGCGAGCGCCCACGCGTCGCGATCGGTGCCATCGACGACGAGCCTGTCGAGGTAGCTCATGCGGAGCGCACCTGCCCGTCCTCGATCGTGATGCCGACCTCGCCCGACTCATCCACGACCTCGACCCAGACCTGGTAGTCCTTCTCGGCGGCCATCTCCTCGACGATCCGCATGGACTCGGAGTCGAGCAGGGAGCCGTCGCGGACCTGCATGATGCGGAGGTCGGGGTTCGCGGCCATGCCGAGCGCGAGGGAGACGCGCCACTTCTCGGCGGCGGACGCCTGCGAGAACGGGATGCCGTTCAGCGTGACGCCGGAGTCGTCGAACCCGAGACCGGGCACGGGGAAGGTGACGGCCGCGAGGGCTTCGGCCTTCCGCTTCTCGGACAGTTGGAGTTCGGCGGTGAGCTTCCCGGAAGCCTCGCGACGCGCGGACAGCTCAGCGGCGACCTCGGCCCGGCGGGCCTGCGTGCGGATCCGCTCGTTCAGCTCCTCGACACCGACCAGGCGCTCGGTGATCGCGGCCAGGTCCTTCGGCTGCGCTGATGCGGCCAGCTCGGCGGCCGCGGCACGGCGGGCCTCGCGGGACTCGCGCTCCGCCCGCTGCTCGGCGAGCCTCTGCTCCAGATCCGCGATGATGAGGTCGGACGACTCGACGGCGCGCGCCAACTCCGCGGCGAGGTCCGTCGCGCGCTGGATGTTCGAGTTGTGCGTCGCGGCCTTCTCGCGCTCGGCGATGATGTCGGCGGCGGACACCGGCTCCGGCGGGAGCGACGGGTCCACGGACGGGAACCCGGCGAGCTGCCCCTCGAGCTTTGTCACGTCGCGGTTGATCTCGGTGCGACGGTCGTACATGCCCTTCCGCTCGCGTTCGAGCTGGTCAGGGTCGAACGGCAGCTCCACGGTCGCGACGAGCGCCGCGACCTGCTCGGCGGGCTTCATCCCGGCGAAAGCGAGCGGGTCGAAGGTGAGCTTGCCGACGAGCGCGTCGAGGACGGCCTGCGGCGACCTGTACTTCGCGCCATCCTTCGCGGTGACGGTCAGGGTGCCGGCGTCGTCCTTCGTCCACCGGCGGACGATGATGTGCTCGTCAAGTTCGAGCCGGACGACGGCTGTCTCCTGACCCTCGCGGATCGGCTGGGAGGTGCTCTTCCGAGCCGCTGCGCCATCTAGCGCGGCGAAGATGCCGTCGAGGATGGAGGTCTTGCCCTGCGCGTTCCGGCCGGACAGCGTGATGACGTCGCCCGAGGGGGTGATGTCGATGGCCTGGATGCGCTTGAAGTTCTCCATCTGGAGGCGGGTGATGCGGGTCATGACGGGCTCTTCTCGGTCGAGGTGCGACGGGTGCGGGGACGGGCAGCGATGATGAGGACGACGGCGGCCACGATGAGCGCGGCGGCGAGGATCACCAGGGGGAGCGGGTCGAGCCCGGTGTCGGCGAGCGGCGGGACGGACGGTAGCGGCTGGAACGGGATGGTGACCGCGTCGCAGTTCTCCCCGGCGCCGTAGTGATCGGGCGCGGAGCAGGCGCTCATCGGGTCACCGCTTCCCGGTTGCTGACGTGCAGGAACACGCCGCCGAGCTGCGCGAATGCGGTCGTCGTCACGACGCCCCCGTGCTCGAACTGGTTCGACTGGCCGCCGCGGGAGGCGGCGAACGCTTGGACCGCCTCGGGGTTCTTGGCGAACCACCCGATGTTCAGGTAGGCGGTTTCCATGCCGCGGGCAGGCAGGTAGTCGTTGTCGATCAGGTCGGCCAGCTCGCGCAGACCGAAGGCGAGTTCAGTGAGGGATACGGGCGGTTCGGCGGCGGCGTCCTTCGCGATCTCGGCGAGGGCTTCGAGTTCGGCGACGGGACGCTTGATCTCGTCGACCGGCACCGCCTCGGGGGTTTCGAGGAGTCGGGTGTAGGCGCTCATGGTGTTGCCTTTCAGGGTCGGAACAGTGGGTGAAGGAGGATCGCGGCGGCGGTCGCCGCGGCGAGGCAGACGGTGAGCACTCGGGCCCACCCCCGGGGGTTCATGCGGTGCGGCGGTAGATGAGGGCGGCGAGGAGGGCGGCGAGGGCCATGAAGGCGAGGCCGAGGACCACGAGCGCGGGCGGGAGCACTTCGGCCCCGGAGGCGAGGATCGCCCCGATGCCGCAGAGGAACAGGCACAGGCGCTCGGCGCGGTAAATGCGGCTCACGGGACGATCACCGCCTCGGCGAGGCTGCCGGGTTCGCCATCCCAGGGGGTGCCGCACTCCGGGCAGGTGGCCGAAGCCGAGTTGTCCGCGAAGTCCGCGGACCCATCGACGACACCGGAGAAGGCGCAGGGGTCCCCATCGGGCAGGTCGCCCTTGCAGTCGATGCGGATGCTGACGGGAGCGGCGAGTTCGCCGGAGGTGCGGCTCATGCTGCGACCCCCAGCGACCCGTGCTCTGCCACCCATGCGCACAGCCCGTCCCACAGCCGCGCCTCGCCGCGCGGTGTGAGGCGGGTGGTCACAGCGGTCTGGTCGCCGTGCGACTTCGTCTCGTAGGTCGAGCGGTGCGGCTTCGCCCACCCGGCCTCGATCGCCTGCGCGGTGGGCTGGTTGTGGCGGGTGGTGTTGCCGCGAATCACGAGACCGAGGCGAGCGGCGTGCGTCCAGACGTCCTGATGCCGCACCTTCACGCCGGGGAAGCGGGAGGAGCAGTAGACCTTGAAGTCGTTCGCGACATCACCGATCTGACGGAGACCTTCGGCCTGGCGGAAGGTCTCGGCATGTGCCGCGATCGGTTCCAGCTCGCGAACCCGCTCCATGGCGGTGTTCGCGGCGGCGAGGATCATTGCGACGCCGTCCATCGTGGACGGGTCGAACGCGGGAGCGGGCGAGTACTCACCGGTCCGACGGATCTGCGGGAGGACGGTGTGAGTCACCCAGCGCTTGAACTGCTTCGCCGCGGGAACCCGCGAGCGGAGGATGGCCGAGAACAGGCCAGGCTCGGAGATGATGGTGACGGTTTGGGCCCCGCCAAGGGTGCGCACAATGTGCGTACCCTTCTCGTCGTCGTCCAGACCGCGAGTGAGGTCGGGGGCCCCGCGGTAGCCGAGGATCGCGGCGATGTCAGCGGCGACAAACCACGGGGCGCCCGCGACGGTGACGATGCGGACATCCGCGCCGAGGTAGCTGTGGATCGCTACACTGTTGCTGTCTGGCACTTCGACTGCCTTTCGCTTGGATCGCCCGGTAGCCGCCGGGCGATTCTGTTTTCAGTGGGTGATGAGGTTCTGTTGCCGCCGGAGCGCGATACCCGCCCGCAGCTCCTCAAATGACGGGCCGCCGGGCGACATCGCCGCTCGGGCCGCTTCATCGAGCGGGGCGAAGTAGAGCACCCGGTAGCACTCGGAGAGAATCGCTCCGGCCCGCTCGATGCACGCCGCCCGGTTCATCCGGTCGCCCTCAGCGCTTCCTCCGCCGCTTCCGCGGGCACGATCTCGAACGCCTCGCCGAGTCCGAGCCCGAAGGCCTCGCAGAACCCGGCCATGAAGGAACCGGACGGCTGCGACCCGGCGACGACCCGCCTCAGGGTGAGACGATCGACGCCGATGAGGCGGGCGACTGCTTCCTCGCTGGGGATGTTGCGCGCCTCGCGGAGACGCCCCACCAGTCCGGGTTTGATCCTGAGCTTCGATGCCACCGGATACCCCCTCTTGTTGTGTTTCTGTATCGGATGGTGGAAATCTACACCAGACCGGCGACGCTTGGGGCAGAAACGCGGCGAGTGGTGTGTTTTTGCTCAGGGTTACCCCTGTTTTTCGGGGCAATTACCTACCAAATGTTGCAAAACTGCTACAGTCGGATTTATGACACAGGGGCTAGTTGACTTCTTCGCCAGCGCGACGAAGGGTGCAAGTTTTCGCCAGATGGCCGATCGACTTGGCATGATCCACACCACGCTCGCCGCCCAGCTGCAAGGGGATAAGACACCGGGCATCTTGGTGTCGAGGCTCTGCCGCGAGTACGGCGCGCCCTTCGACGAGGCCTGCATCGCGGCCGGATGGGTCACCGAGGAGGAAGCCGGCGGCTTCGCCCGCACGGCCGCGCTCCGCGAGCTGACCGACTTGGACCTCTCCAAGGAGATGCTGCGCCGGGTTGCGAGCGGCGACGCAACCACCGCGATCAGCGACCCCGCGCCCGAAGAGCTGATCGACGATGTCCTACGCTCCGTGGAAGATGCTCGGGAGCAGGGAAGGCGCTCGCACTACGCAGCCGCGGCCAACGACGGCGAAGACAACACACCGGGGGTTCACGATTCAGACGACAGGGAGGGGCTATGACCCCTACACCCATGCCGAAACGCTCGGGATTCGTATCGAGCACCGCCATCTCCGGACGGCGAACGGGCTCTGGGTCCCCGACATCCGCGTCATCTTCCTCGATCTGCGCATGTCCGCGATCCAGGACCGCTCCGTCCTCACCCATGAGCTCGCGCACGTCTGTCTCGGCCACCGTGACGCGACACCGCGCCAGGAGCTTCAGGCCGACCGCTGGGCCGCGCGCAAGCTCGTCCACCCCGACGAACTGAGACAGGCCGCCCGGCACAACCCCGATCCGGGGATCTGGTGCCACGACCTCAACGTCTCGGCGTCGCTCCTCGACCGCTACATCAAGGACCACAGGAGGATCTAGTGCAACCCCGACTTGTGCCAGACACCCCGCCGAGAGCGGTGATCTACCTCCGGCAGTCCGTGCACAAGGATGACTCGATCAGCATCGAGATGCAGGAGTTCGCTGGACGCGACTACTGCGCCCGCATGGGGTACACCGTCGTCGCCGTTGAAGCTGACGAGGGGCTCTCTGGCCGCCGCTGGGACAACCGGCCCGCCGTGAAGCGCGCGATCGACCTCATCGAGGGCAGGAACGCCGACGTCATCATCCTGTGGAAGTGGTCCCGGCTCTCACGCTCCCGGCGCGACTGGGCGCTCGCCAGCGACCGGGTCGACGTCGCAGGCGGCCGCATCGAGTCCGCCACCGAACCCATCGACACCGGCACCGCGTCCGGCCGCTTCGCTCGAGGCGTGATGACCGAGTACGCCGCCTTCCAGTCCGAGCAGATCGGCGAGCAGTGGGAAGAGGTCCGACAGCGGAGGATCCGCAACGGGCTCCCCGTCTCCGGACGGCTGCCGTGGGGGTGGGAGAAGCACGAAGGCCAGCTGCGCCCGGTGCCCGAGCAGGCCGCCTACGTCGTCGAGATGTACGCGAAGTTCCTCGGCGGCCAGGGCTCGGCCTCGATCGCGCGATGGATGAACGCGCAGGGCATCCCGTCTCCTGAGGGCAAGATCTGGTCACGGGAGCGCCCGGGCACACTCCTGGACTCACCGATTCACGCCGGCCTAATCCCGTACAGGGGCGAGGTCCACGAGGGCGCCCACGAGGGCATCATCGACCGGGCGACGTGGGACGAGTACCTCGCCACTCGGGCATCACGACGCGAGGGCAAGCAGAAGCCGCGCATGTCCAAGTACCTGCTGTCGAGCCTTGTCCGCTGCCACTGCGGCTACCAGATGAGCGGGAGGGGACACCGCAAGAACGGCCACTGGTACAGCGGGTACGCCTGTCAGTCGATGGCACCCGACCACGGGCCGAACTACATCTCCAGCCGCAAGCTCGACCCGCTCGTGCACCAGTGGCTCGCGACCATCGCGAAGGAACTCGACGACGTCGTCGACGTCGTCGCGCTCGTCGAGATGACCACCGACCTCGACCAGCTGCGCCGCGAGCACACCGCCCTCCAGAAGCAGCTCACGAACCTGACCCTGCAGCTCGCGGCCGACATCGTGCCGGAGGCCGCCTACTCGGAGGCGCGCGCGCAGATCGAAGCTCGGCAGACCGAGATCATGGCCGCGATCGACCGGCATGGACGTCAGCAGTCGCTCGCCTCACGAGTGAGCAACGAGTTCATCCGGGGGCTCGTCCGCGACTGGGAGTTCATGCCGTTCGACGGGCGGCGGGACACGATCCGCACCGTCCTCGAACGGATCACCGTGACGCCAGGACCCGCGGCAACTGTGGAGTTCACATCACGATGGGGAACGTCGGCAGTTTTGCGCGTCTAATGGGTATCCGCCCACCCGGCGATCTGATCCTCTGGCGACGGAGCGGCCACCTCGATGCAGCTCACGCGTCGGCGCCGCGCTGGCCTCTCCTGACACAGCACAGCCCCCACGCCGTCGGGCGCAGGGGC